>Ga0247611_10002157_pt1 | contig 32853 bp, 24 predicted proteins | sample 177DNAGHGhighgp2_FD_192422 | JGI IMG/M metagenome (GOLD analysis project Ga0247611, IMG submission 192422) | Sheep rumen microbial communities from Palmerston North, Manawatu-Wanganui, New Zealand - 1770 DNA GHGhigh gp2 | ecosystem: Host-associated > Mammals > Digestive system > Stomach > Rumen... | reverse complement strand
TAAGGATATTACTCTTAAAGAGATTGGAAATGAAACATCTTTTTCGAGACCGACGATTTATAACTACTACCAAACAAAGGAGGAGATATTCCTCGCACTTTTTGAACGTGAGTATGTAAGGTGGAATGAGGAGTTACAGACTATCCTTCGGGATAACAGGAAACTAACCAAAGCAGAACTGGCCGAAAAGCTTGCAGCATCTCTGGCGAACAGACAGCAACTTTTAAAACTTCTTGCCATGAACAACTATGACATGGAGGCAAACAGCAGACCGGAACTTTTAAATTCATTTAAGGTGGCTTACGGGGAGTCCATTAAAAATGTATACAGCATCCTCACGAAGTTCTGCCCGAAGAAGTCCGAACAGGAGATTCAGAATATTATATACATATTCTTCCCGTTTATGTTTGGAATATATCCTTACACTGCAGTAACGGATAAGCAGAAGAAAGCCATGAAAGAGGCTAAAGTGGATTTTGTATATCAATCTGTTTTTGAGATAACAAATAACTGTCTTTTAAAACTTTTATAACAGACCATCATAAAAGAGAAGGAGAAAAAAATTGAAATATACAAAACTTGGAAATTCGGATTTGAATGTATCACGCATATGTATGGGTTGTATGGGGTTTGGTGATGCAGCAAGAGGACAGCACAGCTGGACGCTTGACGAAGAGCATTCCAGAGAAATTATAAAAAGAGGATTTGAACTTGGAGTGAATTTCTATGATACGGCGATAGCTTATCAGAGCGGAACCAGTGAGCAGTACGTCGGAAGAGCGCTTAGGGATTTTGCAAAGAGAGAGGACGTTGTACTTGCAACGAAATTTCTTCCGAGAACTCCCGAGGAGATTGAAAAAGGCATCACAGGTCAGCAGCATATAGAAAACATGATTAATACAAGCCTTCAAAACCTTGGCATGGATTATGTGGATCTGTATATCTATCACATGTGGGACTGGAATACTGATGTGTACGATATAATGGACGGATTAAATCGAATCGTCAAAGCAGGAAAGGCAAGATACATCGGAATTTCAAACTGTTTTGCATGGCAGATTGCAAAGGCTAATGCATTGGCAGAAAAAGAAGGTTTTGCAAAATTTGTTTCGATACAGGGACATTACAATTTAATCTTCCGTGAAGAAGAACGAGAGATGGTGCCTTACTGCGAAGAAGAAAACATCGCACTGACTCCTTACAGTGCATTGGCAAGCGGAAGGCTTTCCAGAAAACCGGGCGAAGGGGATACTAAGAGAGCTGCTGAGGATACTTATGCCAAGTTTAAATATGATGCTACTAAAGGGCAGGATGATGTGATCATAGGTCGTGTTGCAGAGCTTGCCGAGAGACATGGCGTGACAATGACGGAAATATCACTGGCATGGCTACTTACCAAGGTAACTTCTCCTGTGGTAGGTGCGACCAAGCTACATCATATAGAAGGCGCAGCAAAGGCTGTAAATCTGGAACTTACGGGTGAAGAGATAAAGTATCTTGTAGAGCCATATGTGCCACATCCGCTTGCAGGTGTTATGGCGCAAAATAAGAGAACCGACGCGTCAAAGAAACATGTATGGTCAACAGGAGATCAGAAGATAGGAAAGTGAGGAAGATAAAAATGAGTGAGAAGATAGTACAGACAGCAGGAAGAAATCAGTTAGGTGAGTTTGCACCGATGTTTGCACATTTAAATGACGATGTGCTCTTTGGCGAGGTATGGAACGAGGAAGTACTTGATGTGAAGACCAAATGCAATATCACAGTGGTTTCGCTTATGGCATCGGGTATCACGGATTCTTCTTTGACATATCATCTTCAGAATGCTAAGGCTCACGGAGTTACCAGGGAAGAAATCGCAGCAATCATAACACATGCAACCATGTATGTCGGATGGCCCAAAGGCTGGGCAGTATTCCGCCTTGCTAAGGAAGTGTGGAATGAAGAAGTTCCCGAACTCACGGAAAAGGACAGATATCAGAATACAATCTGCTTCCCTATAGGTGAAGCAAATCCTTACGGAGAATTCTTTGTCGGACAAAGTTACCTTGCACCGGTATCAACCGAACAGGTGCCGGTATTTAACGTAACCTTTGAGCCCGGATGCCGTAACAACTGGCATATCCATCATGCAAAGAGTGGCGGCGGGCAGATGCTGATCTGCATTGGTGGAAGAGGATACTATCAGGAATGGGGTAAAGAAGCCGTGGAGATGACTCCCGGTAAAGTAATAAACATTCCAGCTGAAGTAAAACACTGGCACGGAGCAGCACCGGATTCATGGTTCTCGCATCTTGCCATCGAGGTTGCAGGTGAAGAGACAAGCAACGAATGGCTTGAAGCCGTATCGGATGAAGACTATGGCAAACTGAAATAGGAGGCTGATTTAAAATGAGAAAAATGATTTTGATGATGGCAGCAGCGGAATCGGAAGGAGCGGACAGAATCTTGCCGACAATGCAGGAAGCGGCAATTGGATTGAGGGCAAACGTTTCGGCGGCGGAGCATCGGAAGATGAGATAAGATCCTGGATAGAAGGTTTACAGTAAAGAAAGAAGAACAACTGAGACAGGTGGGGTGAATTGAATGAAGATAACTGTACTTATGGGAAGTCCCAATCGGAACGGTTCAACAAGTATTCTTGTAAATGAGTTTAAAAGAGGAGCAGAGGAGGCAGGGCATTCTTGCGAAGTAATAGATGTATGCCACTCCAATATCCATCCGTGTATAGGATGTGTGGCCTGCGGATATGAAGGCCCCTGTGTTCAGAAGGATGATGTGGAGACAATCAGGAAAAAACTCCTTGCATCCGATATGGCAGTATTTGCGACTCCGTTGTATTATTATGGTATGAGCGCCCAGTTAAAAACTGTGGTAGACAGATTTTGCGCCTATAACGGCAGTCTTAACGGAAGACATCTTAAATCCGCACTTCTGACTGTTGCGTGGAATGCGGATGACTGGACCTTTGAAGCGCTTGTGTCACACTATAAAACTCTTGTCAGATATATTAATTTTGATGATAAGGGAATGATACTGGGATACGGATGCGGAAGTCCGGGAATGACAAAAAGAAGCGGATACCCGGATGAAGCATACCGTCTCGGAAAGAGTTTGTAATTTAGAGCAGGTTAAGCATGAAGATAAAAGACACTGTCAAAGATTATGATGAAGTGTGTGCGATAAAGCACGCGCCGCATGTTAAGCCTAAAAAGCAGTCGGTTTTGTTAAAATTACAATCCTATGTATTATTTAAAATGGAATAAACGGAAAGTTAATTCGGAGGTAAAACAAAATGAGACGTTGCGAAGCAGCAGCTCCATGCAGGGCTTGAGGAGTCTGTATGGAGGAAAAATGATTCCTCAAACTTTGCTCTGAATAATTCGATTAATTACCATTTAAGGAGCAAAGAAAAATGAAAAAGAAAAATGAATTAAGAGATTTTTATATACTGTGGAGTACCCAGAGCCTGTCACAGCTGGGAAGCGCCATTACGGCGTTTGCGCTTACACTCTGGCTTTATGAGAAAACGGGTTCCGCACTCAGCACCGCTGCCTTACGAATCTGTACCTATGCACCGTATGTTCTGATGAGCATTTTTGCAGGTGCCATATCGGATAAGTTCGACAAAAAGAAGACGATGTTAGTCTGCGACCTGCTGGCGGCGTTATGTACCATAGCGGTTTTTGTTCTGTACAAGACCGACTACCTGAGTATCTGGCATCTGTATCTGGTAAATGCAGTCTCCGGACTGATGAATACGGTACAACAGCCTGCGTCGGAAGTTGCCTATACCATGGTGATTCCGAAAGAGCATTATCAGAAGACGGGCGGACTGCAGTCTTTGTCAAGATCGCTGATTACCATAGGAAATCCGGTCATTGCTTCGGCAATCTACGGACTGGCCGGTCTTGATGCGGCTATTGCCGTTGACCTTGCGACATTTGCAATTGCATTTGCGGCGCTTGCGATTTTTATTCGAATTCCCGAAATTCCGTCGAGGGAAGAAAAGAACGAAAGTATCCTTCGGCTGGCTAAGGAGGGGCTCGTTTATCTGAAAGAGAATCCGATGATTCTGTATGTGATTCTTTTTATGGCCGGTGTGAATTTTGTGGCATCCGCATTTGACGCAACCCTTCCGGCGTACATCATTCCGAATCCGAGAGGCGGAAACAGCATTCTCGGAATCGTGACTTCCTGCTCGGGAATCGCGATGGTGATCGGAAGTCTGTTGGCAACGGTTATGCCGAAACCGAAAGACAGAGTGAAGGTCATTTACCTGTCCATGCTGTTTTCGCTTGCAACGGAGAACTATCTTCTGGCATTTTCCAGAAGTCCGGTGCTTTGGTGTATCGGGCAGATCCTCGGATGGATTTTCGTGCCGGTCATGAGTACCAATCAGAATGTGATTATGAAAAATACCATCCCGGCCAATCTTCAGGGAAGAGTGTATGCCTGCAGAAATACGCTTCAGTTTTTCACGATTCCCATCGGGCTTATGTTCGGCGGTTTTATGGTAGATGAAGTGTGCGAGCCGGTTATGAGAAACGGCAGCAGGATCATGGAATTTCTGTTTGGATCGGGAAAAGGATCCGGTGCGGCATTGATGCTGTTCATACTAGGAGTTACGGGAACGGTAATGTGTCTGGTGTTCGGACACATCCTCAAAAAATACAGCTATTCCGATCCGGACTGATTGAAACAATCAGACCGGACGGACCGAAGAAGCATGATCAATGGGGGTTGAGTATGATTGCTTTCATCATCTGGAGTATTGTTGCACTGGTGATCATAGGAATCGGTATTTATTCGTTTGTGTCGAAAAAACCGGTGGGATTTTTCTCCGGGATTGAACCGCCGAAAGTAAAGGATACCAAAAAGTATAATCGTGCGGTTGCGCTACTTTGGTTTATTTACGGAACCGCATTCGAGCTTCTTGCGCTGCCGTTTCTGTTTGCGGGAGGAAGCGCGCTGATTGCAATAACCGTTATAGGCGGAACGATTGCTCTTTCGATTGCCCTGCCGATTGTATACAGCCTGGTAATTTTAAAGAAATATCAGGAGTAAAAAAAGAAACGAAAAAATTTTAAGATTTTTCTTGAAAAACATTTTTAATTAAATTAGCCTTTTCTTAGGACGTCCAAATCTTACCTAAGAGGAGGCTTTTTTGATGAACAGGGAACAATTTCACAGATTCGTTTCCGAAAGCACAGGAAACGAAAGCAATATCTGTCAAATCTATGTGCTGAAGGACGGAAAAACCGTCTGTGATGACTGCTGGCACGGATTTAAGACAGAGGATGCGGCGAATGTGAATTCCGTAACCAAAGGCGTGGTGTCACTGCTAGCGGGAATTGCGCTGGATCAGGGATATATCAAGAGCGTGGATCAGAAGGTGATGGATTATTTTCCGGATTACACGGTAAAACGCGGAGAGAAAACGATCTACGATGTTACCGTAAAACATCTTCTGACAATGACGGCTCCGTATAAGGGAAAATCGGAACCGTGGAAAAAAGTATGCACTTCCGAGGACTGGACGCTTACGATTCTGGATTCTCTCGGAGGTCGGAACGGAATCACAGGAGAATTCCGGTATGCAACGCTCGGCATACAGATTCTTGTGGGAATCATAGAGCGGGCAACCAATGAGAAATGCATTGATTTTGCCAACAGATATCTGTTTGAGCCGCTTAAGCTTCCGAAACGCGTACTGCACGGAGACAGCTCCAAAGAGGACCAGTTTGATTATTTTATGAATAAGAATCCGAGGAAATACGAGTGGTACTGTGATCCTCAGGATACGGTAACCGCGGGCTGGGGATTATGCATGTCCGCAAAGGATATGGCGGTAATCGGAAGGCTGGTGCAGGAGCGCGGTCTGTATCAGGGAAAAAGGATTCTGTCGGAAGAATACATAACGGATATGACGAAACCGCACCTGAAACTGGGCGAGCGATTCGGTTTCATGAATTACGGATATTTGTGGTATAAACCCTTTGATGAAAGAGAGGTCTATGCAGCAATCGGTGACAGCGGTAATATAATATACATAAACAATGAGAAAAATGTATCCGTCGGAATTACCGGTACATTCAAACCCAGGATATTTGACAGGGTTGATTTTATCGAACAGAAAGTATTGCCGATGATTGATTTGTGATATGAATCATATCAGGCGGGAGAAAAAAGAATATTTTGAAAAAATAGATATTGACAATACATCCCCCTCGTTGTATGCTTTGTATTACAAGAGATAATACAAGAAATACAGCGAGGGGATTTTGTATGAATACGAAGAAAGTAATCATCTATACATCCGTAACACTGGTTCTGGCATGGATCATTCAGTCCGTAGTCAGTGTTTATTTAATGAATCATCAGGATATGACGGGAAAGACGGTTTTCCAGGTTGCGCTGGCTGCCATGATGTTTGTTCCCGCCATTGTGGCGATTATCGTAAATAAGGGATTCAAGGGCTTCGGATGGAAACCGAAATTCAAAGGATGCGGCTGGCTGATTCCGGTCTGCATGTTTGCTCCCGGAATTACGGCAATTGCAGGAGCGGCGCTTTTCTTCCTCTTCTTCCCGAGGTTTCTTGATTTCGGCGGTTCCTATATAATCGCACAGGGAGAACAGCTGGGCGTGGATTATAACGCAATGCTTGCGGAAAAAGGAATGACGATGCAGACCTACAACATCATCAGCGTACTCAGTGCATCTTTCTACGGCCCCCTTATCAACATGTTTGTTGCCCTGGGAGAAGAAGTTGGCTGGAGAGGCTTCCTTTATCCGGAACTGAATAAAAAGTTTAATCGTGTTACCACATGGATTATCGGTGGTGCAATCTGGGCAGTATTCCATTTTCCGTGCATGGCCATTGCCGGTTACGAATACGGATTTGATTATCCCGGATTTCCCTTCGTCGGATGGATTGTTTTTACCGTATGCACCATCGTTCTCGGCGCTTTAGAGGAAATGGTATATAACAAAACAAAATGCATCTGGTATCCGGCGCTCCTTCACGGAGCAGTCAATGCAACATCGTTTATCTTTATGTTCTTAAATGCAAACGAGCCGGATGTAAACAAATACCTGATTCTCGGCCCCGGTTTTAACGGCGGAATCTCGATGATTCCCATGGTGATTCTGGCAGTGATCATTGGCATCGTGGTAATGAAGAAAAGTAAAAAGGAGACTCAGTCATGATTATAAAAATCAACGAATACTCGGATGTTCCGATTTATCTTCAAATCAGAAATCAGATTGTCATGGGCATCTCCTCGGGCGAACTTGCCGCGGGAGAGCAGCTGCCCACGGTTCGTGCGCTGTCGATGGAAATCGGCATCAACACGATGACGGTCAGCAAGGCATATCAGATTTTAAAATCGGAAGGCTATATTTTAACCGACCGAAAGAACGGCGCAAGGGTGCGAATGGAAATTGACCAGTCCAAAACCTTAAGCGCACAGAATAAGGACGAGTTAAGAAGAATCGTTTCGGAGGCAAAGATTGCAGGAATGTCCAAGGCGGATTTTGACAAGCTGACGGAAGAAATGTGGGGTGAATAAAATGGGCGGATTTGTACTTGGATTAGTTATGTTTATATGCGCGGTTCCGACATTTTTGCTTATGTATTTTTTGATGTATCCCAGGAACTGGAAGAACAAAAAACGTATTTACGGTGTAAATAACAGACCGGAGTTTAAAACGGAACAGAGTGCCGAAATGATTGACGGCATCGTTGGTGCGCACAATAAGCAGGCAATCGTGATTCTGATTGTGATTCTTGCGCTTTCCACGGGACTGCTGTTTGCGCCGGGTTTAAACTTCAAAATGATGTCCTATACGATTCTGATCTACATCGGTCTGGTGGTAATATGCCTTCCCTTTGCTCTCGGCAATTCGGAACTTAAAAAGTACAAAAAAGTTCTCGGAATCGTACCGGAAAAAGTTTTGTATGCGGATTTAAAAGCGGCGGGAAATGTGCACGGGCTAAGCATTCCGGCGATTGTTCTTGCGAATGCCACAGGTGTTTTGATTGTTGTGGCGGCGCTTCTTTGTGACCTGCATGTCCTTCCCGTAAAACTCGGAATGTTCGATGGGACGTTTCTCTGTACGGGACTTGTGGCGGTCATTGTTATGATGAACTTTATTATTCTGCCGATTGCAATTATGGTGGACAATTACAGAAACGAAGTCATCAGTGAAAACAGTGATATCAATACCAACTACAACAGGGCGAAAAAACGCGTTTTTGCGAACTATATGATTCAGATGACCTGGCTTGACAATATCTTTGCTCTGGCGGCAATTTTCTTATTCTGTTTTTCAAAAGCGGAACTGTTAAGTCTCATTCTGGTCGGCGTATATCTTCTCGCCATCATGGGGGCTACGGCACTGCTTGTAAAGAACAACATGGAGCTGAATAAAAAGTATGTGAAGGGTGAAGCAAAGCTTGTGGAAGATGACGATGATTACTGGCTTCTCGGCATGTTTTACTATAACCCGAACGACAAACGTCTCAACGTCGAGAAACGTGTCGGAGTCGGCGGAACTATCAATATGGCACATCCCGCAGGCAAAATCATTTCCGTGATTCTCGGAGTGATTATGATCGGATCGATTTTATCCCTGATCTATGTAGGGATGATGGCAGCCACACCCATTCAGGTCAGATATGAAAACGATACCGTAATCTGCCATCAGCTGAGGGATGAATACAAAATTCCGAAGAGCGAGATCCGGTCCGTTGAATGCGGAAATCTTTCCGAACTGAGTGCGATGCGAGTTGCAGGTACCGGAATGGAAAACGTGGCAAAGGGAACCTTCACGGTGAACGGACAGAACGGATGCAAATTATACTTAAATCCGCAGGCGGGCAGATACATAAAAATCGTTACCGCAAAACAGACCTATTACATCAGCGCAAATACGGCGGAGGAGACGGATGCACTGTACGATAATTTGAAATAAAAGAATTTGCGGGCTTGAATAGCATTATATACGGTTTTGGCGAAGAAACACCGGATTGCATTTTCAGGAGAAAAATGGAGACGGTCGGATTGATAATCCGGCCGTTTTTTATTAGAATAAGAGAGTAGTTGCTCTTACAAAAAGAAAGGGGATATAAGAAAAATGAGCGAACTGATTTGCTGCATCTGTGAAGCGAAGAAAGAGAATGCAAGGGAAGTGGTGAGGGCAAAGGACGGCGTAATCTGCGATGATTGTTTTCACAAGATATATGGGATGATTTCCACCAGAGGTGAGCGCTTTTTAGGGGGAAAATCGAATGTAAATTATGTGGTCCAAAGCGATAAAATCCGCTATATGCCGGTTGCGACCGTAAAGGAAATGTATGCATATCAGGAAGAAAAAAGAAAGGAAGCCGAAACTTTCGAATGCAAAAAATCGCTGTTTGACGGATGCCTGGAACTTGACGATGAGGCACAGCTTTTCCGCGTTGTAAACAGACCGTCTCATGACCAGAACGGCATCAGCAGCGAGTTCGTTTATCCGTACAGTGCTGTGAAAGGATATCATTATGAAATGGTTTATGTGATTCGCGAATCAGTTGATTCCGACGGCACCAGCTCCAAGTACACAACCTACAGCAACGAAAATGCAATCGTAATCGAGGTTGATGACAAATTTGTAAAAGAGGAAATTTTTACACCGGAGACAATCAGACTGCCGGGAATTTTCAGCAATAACGGCAAGGCAAATATAAAGCAGGCGGAAGAGATTCTGGAGAGTCTTAAAGATATTTTCGGAAAACCGATTACGCCGAGGAAAAAACTGAAAAACAGATATCGTATCATATAAACCGATAGAGATTGTGAAATGAATAATCAGTTTTTTAAGGCAGCGTTGAATGATTTTACCGCAGATTTTGCCGCCGGCGGAGCGATTCGTGTGATGGCAGACAAGGGATATTCCGTGCAAAAAATCCACGACAGGCTGGATTTTCCGCTTCCGTTGGAAAGGATTCGGGAACTGGTGTGGAAGCATTATCTGGAGACCGGAGTGATTCTGGAAGAAGAGCCGGAATGCATTTCCCCGAAAGAGAGAATCACCTATGTTAAAGTGCAGGATGAATACGGCAGAAGCAGCTTTAAACAGGTAGTGGAAAAAGTCGAAGGAAAGCCAGGAGAAGAGTCTCGGCGCGGTGCAAAGGAGTATGTGGCCATCGATTTCGGAAAGAGGCGCTATCAGGATAAAAAGGGCTTTGAAAAGGCACTGGAGAGTCTGTCCGAAGAAGACCGGGAATATGTGCTGGGCCTTCCGTGGCCGATTAAAACCGTGTGGCATGTGAAGGATGAGAGGATTGGAAGAATCCTGGAAAAGTGCGGAATTCAGTAAAATATATGTGTAAAAATATTTTTGCATAAAAAGACAGATTATAAAGATTAATCAGGGTGAGCATTAAATGAGTGATGGCGACAAAAAAATGACAAAAGAAGAAAACGCAAGGCTTTTTTATGAAAGCGGCATTGTGAAATATCGTAATCCCGAGGCGACGAAGGAGGAGAGAAGAGAAGCAATCGAACTCCTTGTTAAGGCCTGCGATCTTGGAAATGCGGATGCCGAATACTTGATTGGTGCCATGGTGCTTTCCGGAAAGATTACACTGAAAAACATTAACCCGGAAGAGCATGCGCTGCAGTTGCTCAGAAGTTCGGCTTTTTCGGGAAATATGAATGCAAGATGTCTCTTGAATTCATATTGTGAAAACAGGGATGAAAAAAGGGAAATAAAGGATTCGCCTTACGGAACGGAAGGACCTCTTAAGGATTTTGACGGAGAACTGATTAAAATCAACAGGACCGGTGCAAAAACTCCCGTGGATGCGGTTTTGTCCTATGAGAACGGTGTGAATACTCTGAAGCTTTCGTTGAATGTTTTATTTTGTGATGCTTATGATGAACTGGGCGAACTCGAGGAAATGTATCAGGAGTCTGTTTTGGAAGGAATTCAATCCTGGGCCGGAAGCTACGAGGTATTCGGCGGACAGAAGCTGAATGTGGAGATATCGGTTTCCACGGAAATACATGTATATGATATGGTCGATGTTGTATATATGGGACCGAAAATGAGAGAAACCATGGGGAAACTTTGGAAAATCGCCCCCACGAAAGCTGCCCGGGAAAATATGGAGGCTGTAAAACAGGATCGTTCATTTGCAATTTCAGGAGTTTTCAAATGGTCTGTCAACAGCCGAAAAAACATTTATATGAACCTTTCGGAGAAAGACCTCCACGACCCTTATGAAATAAAATGTGTTGCAAAACACGAGTTTGGACATGTTTTGGGGCTTGGTGATTTATACTATGAACCCGGCAAACTGGAAGGGGTCGCGAAAGGAAAAAACTCCGAACTGGACAGCTATCTGATTTCCGATAAGTATTATAATCTTGTTATGGGTGACCATCACGGAGTAATCAGTAACAATGATATTGAAATGATTGTTCTGGCATTCAGCGAAAACAGGGCGCAGCTTTACCAGCCGACGAAAGGATTCGGAACTAAAAAGATTTCCGAGGCTTTGGGGAAGGGTAATTAGTTTTAAGAGAAAGGTATTGTGGAGGAAGACGAAATGGATGTCTTTATCAGCTACAGAAGAAATACGGGAGCATCTCTCTGCGGAGTGGTCAGGGAATTGCTGACGAAAAAGAAAATAGATGTGTTTTTTGACAAAGACAGTATCCGTAGTGAGCAGTTTCCTGAAAGAATCAAAAGGGGAATAGACAGCGCGCCGAATTTTCTGATGATTCTGACACCCGGTTATTTTGTAAAACGGGAAGGGATTGACCGTGTCAGAGAAGAGATTCTGTATGCGGTAAAAAAGAAAAAGAAATTTATTCTGGTTTATTCCGAAGACTATGATAATGACGAAGTGGACTGGGAAAACGAGCAGGATGAAATAAGACAGTTTGAAAATTATAACCGTTTCAAGTACGAAAGTATGTCTTCCAGAGAGACAGAACTATTTGTTGAGAAAATTATTAAGGATATGGTCGGAAGTGACGGCCTGCCTTATGTTCTTAATAAGAAAGCACAGAATAACTCGTATTATACCGTTCACAATATGGATGAAGCGGACTTTTTATGGATCAGGGCGGACCATACGGTGTGTAAACATTTAGACTGGTCCATTCTGGAAAAAGCCATAACAACCGAGTCGATTTTTGAAAACAGAAACGACCTGAACCTGCTTGTTTATAAAGCATATGATATAGATACGTATTCGAAAAAATATGCATTAAATCCTAAGACTGCCGATAAAAGGGAAAGAGGAATCGATCCGGAACAAATCTACGGAGTTACGTACAGGGGATTGATTGAAGAGGCGAATGAGGTATTCGGAGAAGGACATTTTATTCCGGATGAATTTGATACCGAAAACTATATTGATGCAGTTAAAACACTGATGAAAAATAACAATATTCAGGGGTTTGACATCATCGATTTAACTCTCATACTGAAGGATGTACATGAGCCGGAAAAAACACTGAGAGAGCTTTCCAAACTGTTGAATCCGGCGGGCGGAATCATTTATATACGTGAGCTGGATGATGATTATGTGGATGCTTATCCCGACGAAAAAAATCTTATCCCGAAATTAAAAGAGTTTCTGGAACTGGATGAAGGTGCCGGAAACAGACATCTCGGAAAAAAGATTTATACATACTTAATCCGGTCCGGTGCTGATAAAGTTTATATTTCCGATGAGATTTTATCTACGGCTAATCATAAGACAAATTTCCAGCTGGCAATCAGCTATAACTATTTTTCCTATTTGTTGCCGGAGTTAAAAACACTGTCGGAGGATACAGAGGAAAACAGGAATAATCCTAATTTTGAAAAATATGTCGAGGCATACAGATGGCTCAGGATGAATTATGATGATGTGGAAAGCATGTTCTGCTCTCCCGAATTTTATTTCAGAGCAGGATATATCGCGGGATACGGCGTTTTTATGCCGGATGAGGAATTGTATTAGTGAAAAAGAAAACCTCTGTTGTGCATCCAGTAAATCCGCGGAGTGGACTCTTTAGCACCTACGGAGAGATGCATTTTGACGGATGCCTCATTATCGGATTTGACATGTGAATACAGGGCATCATTATAAAAATAATTTACAGATGCTTTGAGTATGGCGGAGCCGTACGACTTTCGTCGGTAATCCGGATTGACATAGATTCCTCCGATGGTTCCGTCTATATGGAATACCGCGTGACCAATCATAGTGTCGTTAATGTAAAATCCAAGTATGCGATTCTGCCGGTACAATTGGTGAATATATTCCGGAGACTGATCCGGAATTACGATATTTTTCAAATCTGACTCAGCTATCAGCTGCATGCGGGAATCGGCGGTATAAGACGACGGAAATACATACTGAATGCATTCGTAACTGTTAATATATTCGGAACAGAGAGAGGCATAAACGGAAGGATTTGTAGTCAGAAGCAGTTCGGGCTTTGCTGTTTTAAGCATATCAGTCACGGTATTTATCGCAGTTTCCGTGGTTGCTTCGACAGAATAGATATCGCTGAAGAGGGAATGCACAATAAAAGAATCCTTTTCGCTGAGCAGTAATTCGTACTCATTCATTTTCAGTGCGAAAAGATGTGCATAGTTAATTTTATCCGATGATAATTCTTCAAATAACATAGTTTCCTCCGAGTGTAAGCCGGGTAAGATACTATAAAGTATAACGGAAATGGGGACGGTTGTCATCAATTAGAATAGTTGTTTTACGGTAACCGGGGATAAATGAAAACAGTAAAAGAAAGAATAAAGCCGGGAATTGTTACTCGGTAACATTACCGGTGCGCTTTATGAAATCCCGAAAAAATATAAATCAAAAAATTCTGCGATAAAAATGATGTAACGGATGCGGCAAAATATGCATTAAAGATGCTGTGTATAAGGAAAGACAGGTTATAGTCAAGGGTGCCAAAGGCAGGACAAATAAGCGATAACAGCTTAGGAGCCGGGGAAAACAGAAAGGTATAAATGAAAGGAAATATTTAAATGAATACAGAATTGTTCTTATGGATTACATTCTTAATTATTGGATCAATTTTTATTTTGGGTGGATGCATTTATCTGGTGTTTGCTTACTTAAATCGCGGGTTAGATGAAAAGGATTATTTTGGCGCAGCAATTTTTGAGTTTGCGGCAGCCTTTTTATTGTATTATCCGGTACAACTTTATGGAAATCCCAATCCTGTAGGGACATTGTCAATCAGTAATATTATTTATGGAGTACTGTCCACATTTGTTAAGACAGTAAGTGTTTCTACCGGAAACGGATATGATGAAGCATATTTTGCAGCGTATCCGGTGTTTGCTACATGGTACGGTATAGTAAGAGCGATTGCAGCAATTCTGTTACTGGTCTTTCTTTCGAATTCTTTGATTACTTTCGCATTAAAGTCACTCAGAGGTTCTCTGTATTCTGTTAACAGAGCGGAAAATGTTTTTCTTTTTTCGGAATACAATGAAAAGACACTTGCTATTGCAAAAAGTGTAGCGAATGAAAACAATCGGATTAATAATATTGTTTTTATCGGCAATAAGGCAAATCTCAAAGAAAAATTGCAAAATGCAGGAACGGAGCGATTGCTGGACGGTATTTTGGACAATAATTTTCTTTTTTTAAACGATAGTCTTGAAAATGTTTTGAAGGGAATAGCGAAAAAGAAAGTTAAAGAGGTAAAACTTTTTCTTTATTCGGAAAATGAAGGAGATAACATTATTGCAACAAGAGCAGTAGAAAGTGTCGGGGAAAAATACAAGGGGAAGAATATAGATCTGAGGGTATTTGTTGAGATTAACAGTGCTCCATGGTCGATGTTTGATAAAAGCGGAAAATCAAAAGCGGAAAAAGATTCCGACAAAGAGGCGGATTCCGCAAAAAGTCTGGTGACAATTAATTACATCCGTACGGAAGAAAATTTTGCATATAATAATTTCTTTGAGTGCAGATTGGTTGACCGGCATATCGAAAAAAGTGTGGAGAATAAACAGGAAAAAGAAAAGAATGTTAAAGTATTAATTGCCGGATATAACGAGCGTACATTGGAGATTTTCAAAACGATAATCTGGCTGCTGCAAATTCCGGATTACAGGATTTCGATAGTTCTGTTAGATGATAAAGATCATAAAAGTGTATTGCAGCAGATGATGCCGGAAATACAGCTGGACGGGGTATATGATTTTTACGGAGATGCTGTATATGAAATACGTTATGTTGTTGTAGATTCATATCAGTCGATTCGTGTAGAAGAGGAATTACAGAAGGATGCGGATAGCCTGACCTACGCTTTTATCAATATTGGTGATGATCTGACCAATGTATATTTCGCACAACGTTTAAATGCTTTATTAAAAAGAAATGGTAGAAAAGACGATTATCTGTTGCAGGTAAATATGCTTTTTACAGGAAAAGAAATAACAGATAACTGGAACAAAGATTTGTTTAAAGAAATCCGATTTGTTGGCGATTACGAACAGACTTACAGTTATGAGTTTATTACCAACAGCAGATTTGAAAAATTGTCCGAGGCAGTACACATAAAAAGACAGGAATTTAAAAAAGAAAAAAACAAAGACCATAAGAAACAAACGTGGGAGGAGTATTGCAACAATGAGTATAATCGGCACCAGGTTTACTCCCGAACACTTAATTTGTGGTATAAGTATCTGGTTATCAAACACAATCCCAGCCTGTCATATGATGTTTTAAGTACCACAGAGTGGAAAAACTATGAACATATGAGATGGAATCTGTTCCAAAGGGTTAACGGAATCAGAAATTGTCCGGACATAATAAAGAACTCAAAAGGAGCGATTGATAAAGAATTGAGAACCGTTGCCAGAGTTCATGTGGATTTGGTGGAATTTGATATGTTATCACAGGAAGAAAAGGATAAAGATGATCTTCCGGAATTGATGTATACTTTTCCTGTTTTTGATCAGTTTGATGAAACAGTTTAGAAAGAAAAGTCACCCCTTTTTCTCCACATTTCAAATTGTTGAATGTGCACAAAAAAATGAATAAGTTGGACCGGAAATAATATAATATTGACAAGCGCCATATGGAAAAGATATAATTAAAACTGCTCTGAAATATAGATTTTTAGTGGATTTGGACATATTTATGAATGCTTATATCTTTCGTAAGAAAATGAAGAAAAAGAACATCTTTGCGGGTGTTCTTTTTGCGTTTTGTATTACGATAATTATCGCGACTGCATCATTACCGTCTTTAGCAGCAGATGGGGACGAAATTAGAGCTTCAAAGAAGATTATTTCTGTTGTTTATGATGATTCCGGAAGCATGCAGGGAGACAGATGGCCGTATTCCAGCTATTCGTTTCAGGCACTGGCTGCTTTGTTGAATGAACAGGATGAGTTATATGTTACATATATGAGTAATCCTACTTCTTCAGTGAAAATGGATACGTCAAATCTTGATAAAACTGTACAGGAAATCAGAAACTGGGATAAAATGTCCGGTACTCCGGTGGAAGCTGTTGATACAGCAAAAAGCAAATTGGATTCATTATCAGAATCGGATGCTTCGGCACAATTTTGGTTGGTTATTTTTACCGATGGAGAAATGTTTGAAGCAGGAAATACAACTACCACAAATGATGATTTGGTTCAGCTTCGACTGGATTCCTTTAAAGGTGATTTAATGAGTAACGGAACGCCGCTTAATGTGGTTTACCTGGGTATGCCCGGTGCATTTGAGATGCAGGCGGATGTTTCCAATAATCTGTATACCTATCTTGTTGAAAATGATTCGGAAATTGTAGCCGCAGTAAATGAAATTTCCAATATGGTTTCCGGAAGACTGAAGGCTGATAAGGTATCTCAAATTGATAAGAAAACAGTTTCGGTTACTTCTGATTTGCCGATTTACAGTTTGTCGATTCTGTCTCAAAGATCCGCAGCGGTAATTGTTAAAGCAGAATTTTCGGGACAAAAACTAAATGTTGAAAGAAACATCTCTTTGGATGCAAGAAATCTAAAGAATGGAACAGCAATGCCGACTTTGTACGGGAATGCAGGAATTATCAATAATAGAGATAAAAACGGATTAATGACTTATATTCCGGCGGGATCCTATGAAATATCTTTTTCGGAAGAAGTGGATATTAAGGATATGATGATTCAATATGAGCCGGCGATTTCCATGATGGCAGAAATACAGCGAAACGGTGTAGTTATTGATGATTATTCGGTTTTGGAAGAAGGAGATGCAGTTGACATCCGGTTACTTCCGGTAATACCGGGAACGGATACGGTTATTCCCGGTGAGGATTTGCCGAAACAGGCAACGTGGACAATTGAATATGAGGTTGAAGGAGCAGTAGAAGATTCATACCGGGGAGATATATTAACGGGAGTCGTTTTGAAGAAAGGAAGCAATATAATCAGAGGTTCATTTACAATTCCGGGGTATGCGCCACTGATTTGTGAAATTCCGTTTGAAGTCAGCGAACACATAGAAATTATTCATGAATACGGAATTGATGTATTTCAACCGGATAATTCAATATATTTAAGAGATGATTTCAAGCATGGTTTTCTAAATGATAACAACACAGTTCGTTTTGCAATTACAGAAGACGGTATTCCGATGAGCGCGGAACAATTGCAGAATGAAAACCGGCATTTGATTATTACTGGGTCTGTATGTACTCCGTCGCAGAATCTGATTACGAAACTATTCGGAAAGGTTCCGGTAAGTTGCAGTTTAAAACAGAACGATAAAGGAGAATACAGTCTGATTGTAAAACGCCCCGGCATAGTTCCTGTTTTATTTTTGAAAACGGGAGATTATAAGGTAACGGTTGCAATTTCGGAAGATAATACCATTACAAATTATGGTACGTTTTCAGTCGACAGTTCTATTAAGTGGATAGAAGTAGTATTGCCGTTTATCATACTGATTTTATTTATTTATCTGCTGTATATTCTGTTCATTAAAAAGAAGTTTCGGGGACAGACACTTCATTATGAGTGCTGGGAAATAGCAGACGATGGCGAAGGAATCATTATGCCCGGATCAGACAGCAAAAAGGTTGGATTTTTAAGCGGACATTTTCTTGCGCCGAGACGGGCGAGTTACGTGAATTATAAGGGTTTGAAATTCTTCGCCGGATCTGACGGAATGATAATAATCAGTGGAAAAAGCATCGCCAAAAGAGTTTATTCATACGGAAACAGCGTTTATGATCCGGAAACCTCATTACAAACACTTGCCGACCAGCTGACCAAAACCGAAAGAAACGGAAAACGGGAAGTGGCCGATCGTGAATTGACATCGAACCCTGTGTATTTCAGAGACAGTGAGGATTCGGAAATTATTTGGAAAATGTGGATGACCAGATAACCATAAGATAATGTGATAAATCATCATGAGAAGGGAGAATCAGTTATGAATCAATTGCCAACATTGATAATCGGAATCGGAGGAATCGGCTGTCGAATTGCTGCATCCATTGATGAAAATTTAAGTGCGGAGGACCGCAATTATGTCAGTGTAATAGGAATTGACACAGATTTAAATGAGATTACAACACTTCACCAGTCACACGACAAGATGAAATTTATTCAGACGAGTGATAACCGGGAAGCCGGAAAATACCTTGAAAATAACAAGGAATATTCCAAGTGGTTTCCGGATAATGAATATTTAAGGAATCATCCGATGAAAGATGGTGCGGGACAGGTTCGTGCTCTTTCAAGGCTTGTATTTTTGTCATGTGCGGAAGAGCTAAAGCTGGATTCTATTTTAACGGAGCTGACCAGAATTCAGAAGGTCGGAGAAAACGCTTTTTCCGGGAACGTGGCCATTACCATTGTAGGGTCCATTACAGGTGGTACGGGAGCGGGCATTTTTTTACAACTTCCGTTCTATTTGCGTGAGCAACTGAAAAAAAGACAGAATATGCAATGTACGATAAAGGGTATATTTGTCGGATCGGATATTACGGAAGGCGTAAATTCTTCCAAAATCAAGAAGGATGCAGTTTGTGTTAATGCTTATACCTGCCTTAAGGAACTAAATGCTTTTTATTTAAATCCCCAGATAAAAATATCCGAAAGAACGCTGGATATGGAGTTCTTTGACAAAGAAGATACCAGCATCACCAATATTCCTTATGATTACACATATTTGGTAGAATTGAGCAATGCATATGGTGCGGTCGGCGATGCTACTTTAAGTGAAATTGTAAAATACATTGGACGGGCAGCGTACACGCTTCTCTTTACGCCGGTTGGACCAAATGCAAAGTCCGCTGAGGATAACCATGTAATGGCACTCATACAGACAAACGGAATGAACCGCTATGCCGGACTTGGAATGTGCCGCTTAAGATATCCTCTTGATCAGGCGAAAAAATATGTGACATATGTCGCAACAAGAGAACTGGTGAGTGCGGAATGGCTGTTGATTGACAGCAGATTTGACGGAATTAAAAAAGATGCATTATTCCGTCAGAAATCAAACAGAACCGAAAAGATTCCGACGATAGATGATTATTATGTGAAACTGTTTGAGGAAGAAGCAACCGGACCGAATGCTCATTTGGGACATCTCGCAGGTGATGCATATAATGAGAAAGACCACAAAGCAATTTCAAAAGGAATAGATTATGTTAAAAATATTCGGATGAAAACAAAAGAGCTGCTTGAAGGGGACGAAATCAAAAAAGCAACTTCAAAATGCAGAATTGATCCTCAGAAAATGAAGCATATTTCCGAAGCGAAGGATCAGGTTCATCTGGTATGGAACGCAATGGGTGATTTATCCAAGCTTGCGCGAAACCTTGTAGCAGATACACCCGGCAAGTTTGCGAACGATATGTTTCCCTGCGTAGAGGATTCCATGAAATTCGGAGCCGGAAAACCGGAGTGTATTTATACGCTTTTATCAACCGCACATCCTGTGGCGGCAAGGTTTTTGATTTATGACATTATTCTTCGTTTAAAAGACAGTATAAAAAATTTAAAGAAGGAAATCGGCGGTGGTCAGGATATTTTATTTGCTTATTCCGATCGTGATTTTGATGCGAAAAAACAGGGCATCCAGAAGCCTTCCGAAGTGATTAACGATCTGGAAATCAAGGTTGACCGTATTCCGCTTTGGGGCGCACTCGGAGATGTGGGCAGTACTTTAAGCGGAGAAACTTCCGGGCTGAACAAAATCCGTATGGCATTAAGCGAGGCGTCGGAAGAACATGTCAGCGGAGTAATTAATTATATCGATAAGACTATACAGCTGGAGACAGCCAATATACTTCTGGAAAGGATGCAGGAACTTGCACGTTACTACGAAGTATTTTTTGATGCAGTAAAAGACAGAATCAAGCAGATGGAAAAAGAAGTAGACAATCTTGAGAATCTTCATTTTCCGTTTGGCGAGGAAGGAATTTACTGTTCCAAGGAAGCGTTCCGGAGAATGGCGGATCAGTATCTGGCCATTCAAATGGGACAGCTTTCCAAAGAAACCAAGAAAGCCGTGTTTGATTCGATTTTCCATATCCAGTCCGTTGTCTATACAAAACGTGTAAATAATTTTACTGACAAGCAGATCTCCCAGATTGAAAAGGAAGGCCGGAACGAACTGGGTGGAGTATTTGAAAAAGCAATTCTTAAAACCATCGGAGAAGAGGTAACCAATAAAGGTTACAGCATAGTAGATATCACCGCAAAAGAGGCTCTGGCAAGAGAGTTTGAATTAAAATCTTCGATGATAAAGGACGAAGAAGGTTATGAAGAAGCTTTGGAAACATATGTGAAGGAAAGAGTGAGGGATGCATTAAAAGAGGGTATCCCCATGCTTGCCACGACGAATTCGGGTGTCAAGGACAGTTTGAATTATCTGGCGCTCTCTCCTGAAAATGCTGCGTGTGATACCGAAGGAAAAGCTGATGCGGGAGAAACGCAGAAATTTTATATTGATTCTTTTGAGGCGCAGAACATTTTGGCTGGTAATGTCGGTATTATCATTGACGAAGAATTTGATAAAACGGAACTGGTCTGCTTGGAAATGAATTATAACTATTCCATTGAGAATCTTACGAAATATCAGGATGGAAGCAGAAACGAAATTGCTTACCGCACAAGAATTGCAAATCTGATGCATGATGGCGATGATGTTTCCGTGGTAAATCCTCATCTTAACAAGTATTGGCATGAAATCGGATTTACTCCGTCGATTCAGAAGGCAAACAGGGAAAAAGACCGGGTGGATAACAGAAAAGCATTTATCTATGCCATCGGAATGAATTTAATCTGTATGTTTGATGATGACGAGAATCCGCTTCCGGACGGAAGACCGAGACCGACATGGGAAGCTGTCGGAGACATGTTTACATTGGGTTCGAAGATTAAAAAATGCGGAAAACTGATTGAAAATGAGTATTCTGATGTTTTTAATGCCTTACCTTATAACGGAATTCTGAGAAGGTCATTTTTGCAGGATGCAAACAGACTGACGTGGGCTTTTAAACGCAGCAGCTTTACGGAAGAATTATTCGAAGGAATCCTGGAAAACGGATTTGTTTACGATTTATGCCATCCGGGCGGACCGAATAAAAAAAATAGGGATGAAAACATTTTTGATGTTTTTATTTCCATGAAGTCTCATATGGATAATGATGAGTGGGATAAGCTGGTTGATACTCTGTTAGCGGTTCTCTGGGAGTTCTGCGGTATTTTGTTTGACGAAGACAAAAAAATGGTGAATGATGCCACCAGAAAAATACTTGCGGCTATTTATGAAAACTGCGAACTTGCGAAAAAATCCGAAGAAACTTTCAGTTCCGCGGAACGCAGTCTGAAAAAACATTATGACAATTTTCTGAGCAGTCAGTACAAGAGTGAAGGAGAAGACTGATGGCATTTTGCTTCTTGGTCAATGTGAATCAATGTTTAAATATGGATCATTACCGGCCGTTCTTTTATAAAAAGGTTCATACCCACGAAATGTGTGTCTGTAAGGATTCCTGTTTGGGAAGCTGCCGCTCGGGAGTGCCATTTGATGAGATTGCGTCGGATATACAGATGCAGTTAGATTGTGACCGGCGAATCAGGGATTATCAGATTGTAATTGCAATAAGGGATCAATATGCTGAACGAGCTTGGGGAGAGACACTTCTCTCCAAGCTGCTTACGATTGATTATGAGTTACGAAACGCCGGTATTATACTGAAAACCGGAAAAATGATTCAGATGGCCGTGAGCATCATTATGCTTTATGAAGCCAATGGTATTTGCTCCATCGATGAATTAAGAGATGAATACTTAAACTCGGACCGGTTGAGAAATGAGACAAAACTGATGCTGTCGGAGCTTGGAATTACGGAGGCAAGGTTTACCAGAAAGACATTGGAGGAAGCAATTGAATTCTATAAGGAGAAAAACGGAAATGCTGAGGGAGATTTTGGTAACGCTGTTCCGTTAATTGACTTTATTACAGATGTTCTTGAAAAAAATACAGATCAGGAATTTACGGAAGTTTTTTTATCCAAGGCATTAACGGATTTATTAAACCGTTATCTGGTATTTGAGTTATTGCTGAATGATCTGGACAGGGATTATGAGGAAAAACTTCTAAAAATAGTAGACTATGTAAATGATGATTTTGCCGAATTAAGCTCTTCCGACATGCAACTTCAGGAAAAGTGCGCATATGTCTGGAAGGAGATAGAGAAGGAAAAAACAGGCGACAAATATGCGGAGATTCTCTGGCATTATCAAAAACGGCTCGAGGGAGTTTTTGTTGAAGATAAAATTCATAAAAACGAAAGAAAGCCGGAAATGTTCGTACTGCCTGATGATAAGCAGATCAGTTTAAGCGGAGAGGGATATGATCTGTTTGAAAAGGATGGGGAAGTTTCCTTCGATGAAAGAAGAAAATTTCTGCTTGCGCTTTCGGATGAAAAGCAGGATGATCCGGAGGCGATTTTAGATACTTTTCAGAATAAAATAAAAAGTGAAAAATCCCTGATGCCCTGCTGGGACAGTACGTTTGAACGTATAAAAGAAATTCTTGATTTTATGGATGAAAGCCTGACGCATTATTCCAATGAATTAAGCAGTGTTTTTGCTGAAGAATTACGAAAGAGAAAAGAAGAAGAACGGAAGGCGGAGTCCAATACTTATTGGGTAGATACCGAGGAAGAAAGAAAAGTAATAGGCGGAATCAACAAAGAAAAGAGCAGGATAATGCAACTCCTTGACCAGCCGCAAATGAGTCCGGCGCTGCAGATTCAGGACTCCTTAAACATGCGGAAGGTTTTGGAACAGGAAAATATTAATATCACACATTACATTGCATGCATAGATGCAGCAACCAGATCGGCTTTTTTTATTCTGCTGGTTGTATTATGCGCTGTGACCGCGTTGCTTTATGCGTTAGGGCAGTTGTATGTTTTTTCGGAGATTCAAAGCGTACTGGTCTTTTCCGGATACATTCTGCTGACGGTTTTCCTGATGTTTATTATGCAGGGGACACTCTTTGCTTTTTACAGGCATAAAATTGCCATGTGTGTGAAGCGACTCCGGGAGGGAATGGACAAGTATATTGAAGGGTATTTTCAACGTGCCCATAAATTTCATGAACATATTAATTATCTGAATCAGTTGGATTATTCCGAAAGGCAGTTATCCGTAAGGAAAAAGATTGTTGAACAGAATATGAATTACGATAATCTTCTCCAATGGCATAAAATGCAAATTGAAGAACACTTAAAAAAGCTGGTTTTTTTCCAGGCAATTATGAAACTTTACAATCCGTCGGATGCTGAAAATCATCTTGAGGAAACGGATATTTCCATGCTTAAGGTATTTGAGCCCGATGTTTCCGACAGTAAACTGTACTGGCCGCAAATGTCCTAAACCGGAGGAATTATACAATGCTTCATGTTGTTTCGTTTTTTTTGTTTCTTGTTGTTTGCTTTTTTGTTTTCTTTTTACTGAATCGAATCATTGTGAAGGGACTTTCTTATGATTTGGATGAAAGATTCCTGCATTTCCGGTTTGTGATTGCCGGCTTTTTTTTGGCGGTTATTGCCGCCAATTCTTTTGTTTCCCCGTACTTAATCATTCTGGTGGATAAAATTATTAATTTTCCTGTCATAAAGACATTTGTAGATATGATTATTCCCGCCAGGACATATGAACTGATTTATCTTCTGTTATGCATGCTGGGGATGAACATTATATACACGTTTTTGTTTATTCTGGAGATTATTTCAGTCCGGCTTGGGTTTCTTCGTAAAAAGAATTTTGTGGAATATGATTCCTTAGAGGGAGTTGAGAGGATCCTTCGTTTTCCGTGGTATTTTGTTAATTTATTTTACAAAAAGGAGAACGGGAAAGTAATGCTTACCCAGACCGGATATTCGCTGGGAACATGGATTAAATACATGAAGCTTGCAAGCATTATTCTCTGGGTTGCCGAATATGTCGTTTTATATATTGCTATCCTCTGGGGCAGAGGACCGTTCGTGAATGTAATGGTTATTATTGCAAAGGCAGCTTTTCTGGTTCCGATGTCGGCTTTTCTGGTAATTGAACAGATGCAGCTGTTTTTAGAGGGCCCGGAGGAAGCGGAGGCGCCCACCTTCGGTACCGTAAAAATTCGTGAGAAAATGGTTGGTAATCTGAATGCTCTGATTGTTGATTATGTAAATGAATTTTCCGAACAAGACATCCTTTTATATGCGGAATGCGGGGACGGGGATTTGCCGGAACTGCAGGGTCTGCAAGGGAATGATCTCGGAAACCAGCAGCTTTTGGACTGTAAGGAGGAAGAGGTTTTAAGGGTCATTGCCAATCAACTGAGAAATGCGGGCATACATCAGAATTTTAATTTCCAGAATGCCGTCATAGAGTTGCTTAACGGAAATGCCGTGTTTGTCAGGGATTTTTTTGACGGCGAGTTTACGATTTATCTGTGTGCATATTTAAACCATTATATTTGTCAGGGTAAATCTGCCGTATTCTTCTGCGAATCCGAAGAAAAAGTCGGGGAGGTCATTCAGGCTATTGAAAGAAACAACGGTATACTGAAAGGGATGAATGAAACCTGGACCATAAGAAGAGTGAAAGATATTTCACCCAATATGGTTTCCATCGGAGTGCTTGTATGTACTTATGATGAATTTTTAAATCTGGAAATGTCCGCACAGTATAAAAGGGCATACGAAGACTTATTCTGTGCCGTTTTTACTGACAGTATGGAATGTATGATAAATGATTCCGTTTATTTGAAGATGATTTTCGGAAGACTGGCTTCTTTAGCAGGGCTGGAAAGATATGTGTTTATTTCCTCAGACGATAACGAATCCATGAGAGGGTTAATCAGTACCTATCTCCCCAAGAATTCAACGTTGGTCCGTTATAAAAACGATATGCGCAAAAAAAATACGGGAATTATGGTCTGGAAGGAAGAAAGCATCTGTTATCCTCAAAACGTATTGGAAATGGGTGAAAAGGGAGCTCCTTATCTGGGAACGGCGCTGCCGCTCGCATTTGTGGCAGTTAAAAATGATTTTCCGAAGGTTCACATTATCCCGGGTTCACACCGGCCGAATGCGGATTATGACAAAGCAATTTATCAAAATAATTTAATCGGAAAATACCTGAAAAAAACCATTGATTATAAGAGCGTTATCCGTAACAGCGTATTCGAAGCAATTGAACCTCAGGATCTGAAAGTAATAATTGTTTATGACGAGGAGTATAATCTCTTTTCGGCTCTTTGGAAGTGGTTTAAATATGCCGGCTCTGACCAGACACTGGTCCATGTGGTTTCTCCTTCTTATATGCTGAGAGAGTTTTTTGTAGCTAATTTTTCTTCGGAAGACAGTAATTTGTTATACGAAAATAACAAGTATCAGATGCTGTATCCGAAGGATGTGGCGCTTCGGAATACGCAACTGGCGACGTTGCTTGCATCGGTTTGTGATTGTGAGATATCTGTTGACGAAATCATGGATATTTCCCGGAAATACGGCTGGGAATACAGAGATATCAGGGAAGTTCTGAAATATGCTATCGGAACAATCCGGAGTATCCAGGAAGTGCACAAAGTTCATGAGCACTTTGTATTTAATATGTATAAGAGTTTTGAAACAAATCCGATGAGGGTTGTCGAAGAACAGAGGGCCCGCCTTTCGGACCAGAGTATAGTGAGTGAATTGAAGGAGAAAATTGCCCGGGCAAAAATCTCATACGGAAACACCAATCAGGTTTATGGCCTCAGAATACTAAAGGACAATATTTTAAACTATTATCTGGATGGACAGATGATTGTTTACAATGGTTCTTCTTACAGAATCGGATCAATTGACAGAGAAAGCGGAATCATTCATGCAACGCCGAAAGAGACGACAATGCTTTATGATTATCATATGATTTCCGATTTTGAAATGTCAGATGCCAAAGTGATTGATTGTTGTGTTGACAGTCCGTTAATCGATTATAATCTGTGTTCCGCAAAAGTTACAAGAAATATCAGGGGTTATATTTCCTCCATTAACGGAAATGATTTCACCAAGGCCGGCCTGGATACCATTGCAGACCTGTCTTCAAAGAGTTTGCGGATAAGTAATTCGGAAGTTCCCGTTTTGGAAATTCGGTTACTGCGCAAGAACATTGAAGATGCGCTGGGGCAGACTGAGGAAAATACTGAAGGATTTTTGAATTTACTTTGTGTTCTTTTAAACGGAACGTTTAAGACGCTGTTTCCGGAAACTTATCAGAATATCATTGCTGTTTTGAATTGGACAACCGATGAAAAAAAGATATCGGACATCCTTGCGGGAGTTCAGACGGCGTCAACGGATGATCTGATTTATATGTCAATTCCGAGGATGAAAACAGAGAATGATTCCGTGTCGGACGAATATGTAAAAATTTATATTGTTGAGTTCAGCTGCATTGAATACGGAATGGTCAGAACCGTTTACGAAGCACGGGAGAAGATTCTGAGATTAATATGCGAATATCTGGAGTGGTATCTTTTCACGAACGAGGCAAAGAATGAACTTCCTGATGGTGAAACGGAGAAACAGCTCCACAGAATGAAGAACGTCTTTGAGAGGCGTAACAAAGGAACATATTTAAATTACGGTGGAGAAAGAATATCCTCCAATTTTGCTCCGAATTCCGTCCTGCTGTTTTTGAATGATGTCCTGCATCGTGTGGAAAGCGACAGAAAGGTGAGTGAATCAAATGTGCTTGCATTTGATTATTCAATGATTGAAAAGCAGAGAGTGACATGCTCGTTCTGTAACCGTCGGATGGCTTTCGCGTGGAGATTAAGTGACAACCGTTTTATGTGTTCGCATTGTCACGATCATCAAATGACGCAAAAGGATGAAATAAACAAACTGTTTATTGAAACACAGAGTAAACTGGAGGAATTCTATTTCATTAAGTTCCGCAAGGATATCAGTGTCCGCTTCCAAACGGCAGAAGCTATCAAAAAAGTCGCGGGTGACGGTTACAACGGGCGTGTTGTTGGATTTTACCGTAATGACAAACATGATTTATGGATTGAGTCCAAGGGCCCGAAAGTTGCTATGCGCAGTACGATTATCCACGAATTAACGCATTCATGGCAGTATGATAATTTGAACTTGAAGGAACTGGTAAAAGTTTTCGGACGTTCCGAAGGTGAAAAGAAGCTCAAACTGCTCCTGGAAGGACATGCTGTTTTTGTTGAACTGGAAGCTATGTCCGAACTGGGAGACAAGGAATATGTGAAACGTATGCGTGAAGATTATGAGAGAAGGAATGATATTTACGGCGAGGGCTATCTGATGATTCGTCAGTATATTAACACAAAGAAAGAGATGGGAAATCATATCACATCCTTTGAGGCTATGAAAATGCTGGTAGATTCGCTTATTAAAAAAGAGGAGGAATTAGAGTGGCCAAAAGATTTATAAGTTTTGCTGTTTGTCTGCTGGTTGTTTTGCAGTGCTTGTCCTGTACTCCTCTTAATACGAACGATGTGCTGACAAACGGTGCAAACAGGTTTGGACAGGGGAAAACAGAGCAGGATTATCATCTTGATACATCCGGAAAATTACTGGCAGAATTAATTGATAAATATGCAGACTCTTATTATCATCCAACGGTTTCCGAGATGACAGAGGATGAATTTGAAGACCTGTTTGGTGTTGTTGGCGGGGATGTATCGGAAGACACATCAGAGGAAATCTCAAAGGAAACTTCAGAAAAACTTCCGGAGGATACTTCAGAAGATCTTCCGGAGGACACTTCAGAAACGGTCTCAAATGATAATACGGTGATGGTATCGAGTATTTCCGATTTGGAAAGAGTTTTTTATACAGCCTACAAAAATACCGATATCAGTCTTGAGTTTGAAGTTGCAAATTCATTTGATTTTCAAATGGAGTACTTGGAATTGGTTTATCAGAATTTACAGAATCAGGATCCGATTAATGCATCCGGTGTTGAATCCTGGTCCGTATATTTTTACGGAAATACCGTTTATGTTCAAAACTTTTACTTTTTTGATGTTGATGAGTTGAAAAAAATAAAAAAAGAAACATATCAATTAGTTGCCGATGCCGCAAAAGAAATCAATGTATATGGGGAAGATGACTGCACTATTGTATGTAGTGTTAATGATTATTTGTGTGAAAGCACATATTATCCGGACGCACATTCTTATGAGCCGCAATATGATCCGATTACCCATACGGCATACGGATGTCTGGAAGACGGATGTGCAGTATGTGAAGGATATGCATGCGCAACCAAACTTTTGTTAAATGAATTTGGTGTCGAATCTCTGATTGAGATTGGAGATTGTTTTGAAGGTGGCGGACATGCATGGAATCTTGTAAAAGTGGAAGGAAATTGGTATCAACTGGATGTTACCTGGAATGATTGTTCCGGAACGGATGATTACCTTCTTGTTACCGATGATTATATGAAACAGACAAGAGTATGGGACTATGACCGATATCCGGGGTCATCCGGTTCTCCGTATCAAACCGGCAGATAAAGAAGAGCAGTTACTCTTCGCATGACCGATTTATTTTTTCGAGGAAGCAAATAACTGAAAGGGGTAAAGGCCCTCATGAAAGAATATTCAGTTAGTAATATTTTTCAGGGAACTCCGGCATTCAAAAGCTATTTGTTTTATTGATACAGCTGGCTTGGAAGGATGTCACCGAGAGTATTGCAAAAAAGGAAATTGAATAATTAAAGTATTCTTGAAAAAGAAAGGCTAAAAAACATGGAAAAAGTACAGTGTTTCATCAGCCATTGTTCAGATGATAAGGAAGTTGTTCAGGGAGTCTATTCGGTTCTTCGGGAATACTATGGATCGAATTATGAATTTTTTAATACTTCTCAAAAAGAAAATGCAATTTATGCCGGAGAGGGACGCGGACCGGCAATCAGAAAGGCTCTGAATGAGTCGGAAATTATGATCGCGGTAATTACCGACAGTTACCTAAGAAGCACGATTTGTTTGTCTGAAATCAGTGCTTTCTGGTTTGCGGATAAACCGATTATTCCCCTTGTATTTTCTAAATATGGTGTAGAGTTCTTAAAACAATTGCTTGGCCAGTCTTTAATTTATATCAATCTGTATGACAGAAATACCACCAAACTGAAAAAACGTGCAGAGGAGATGGTTCGTGCCCTCGATAAAGTCGGCTTTAAAACAGAGAATCCGACTGAGGCAATGGACGCCTTTGACAGGATTTTCCGTGAGCAAAATCAGGCAGATCCTACAAGATGCTATATTGGGAGCAGAGAAGAGTTTGATAATATAAACAAATACTGCAATCAGTTCGGCGTATCAAAAATAACCAATACCAGTCTTTCTTCAGACGAATTAATATCTAATTTGAAGAAGGGTAAGGAAATCTATATTATTTCAACAACCGGGGCGAATCTGATTCAGACGCTTTCGGCGCAGTTTATCCCCAATGCACTTTCCCGAGGGGTAAATATCTATGTTCTTATCCCAAATCTAAAGTCCGGGTTTATCAAAGATGTTGCTGAAATGGAAGCACCGAATGAAGTTGAAGAACATGAGCAGCGATTTGCGAGGGAATTTAACGGAGTTGTATATAATCTTAAAGACTGTATTAGAAAAGCAAAAAAAATCGATTCCGGGCAAATGGGAAAGGTGTATTTCGGATGTTCATATACAATGCTCAGACAAACAATAACGCTTGCGGTGAATGATGATTCAATCTGGGGATGGATGTCTGTTACGCTTCCTCCGAAACGTACCGTAGACGGAACACCTTCTTTTGAGTTTAGTGGGGAACACGGAACATTGTCTATGGCGAATACGGTATATGGGCATGTGCGGCAGATTGTGGAAACGGCACAAAGAAGAGGGGATTTTGTTGATTTGGCAGAAAATGAATCATTTATGTCTTTCAGCTCAAAAGCGGATTGGGCTTCGGGAATAAGTGATTGCGAAAAATATTGGTCAGACGTAAGAAAACAGGCGGTTAATAATACACTGTCGAAAAAAGGCCGACATCAGTTGATTGAAGTTGCTGCACAACACCCGCTTCAATCAAACGGGGAACCGGAGGATGAGTTTGCGGCACGTCTTGACAGAGCAGCAGCGCTTTATCAGGAGTTATGCAAACAGGATCCCGGAGTGAAAATTTATGTTCCGGGCAGTGTTCATTGTTTTATGGGAGAACCCGATATCTGTTCTCTCAGCTGTGCGGGAAAGAAATATCTGATTCAAAAAGGAATCCCCGAAGATGCAATACTGGGTGAAGAGGAGAATCACAAATACAAGGGTGATGAGGGAGTCTACAATACGGCGGATGAATGTTTTGTAGCATCGCAAATTTTTGTAAACGGAAACTTCCGAAAATTGCATTGTATATGTTCACCAAATCAGTTGCTTAGAAAGAAACTGTTTTATATGGTTTTTGGAGTTATTCCGTATTTTTATACGGTTAGCACTGATGAGATGGCACACGATGATATTTACGAAATTTTCCACTCAATACCCAATATTCTCTTGAATGATCATGACTGGCAGGGACCGGATTCGGCAGACGGAAATCGTACCAGAAGGGAAAGAAATCCGAAATATCAATGAAAACTGTAGGGGTAGAATATGATCGAAAAATACTGTGACATCGCCATCATATATGGCGGAAGCGGAAAAGAGTATGCAGAGGCATTAAACAAAAGAATTTGTGAGGCATCAAGGAAAGAACGCTTTCCTCTTAAAGCGCACGTTATCATGGAAAAAATACTGACAGAGGAATTGCTGTCCGGTGTAATAGATCTTTTTCGGGAGAGTGAGTTCTGTGTTATTTTTCTGACGGCTGATGATTGTTTTGAAACGGAGAACGGCAAGGTCAGGAGACTTCGTCAAAATGTGGTTTTCGAATTGGGGATGGCGTTAATGCAACTCGGCCGTGACAGATGCTTTTTGCTGAGTGATTTTGATTATAAATCTCCCGAATTTGAATTGCCGTCGGATATGAAGAGCCTGAATATTAAACGGTTCAATCCGGATAAACTGGACGCTCAGATTGAGACAGTACTGGAAAAAATACTGGAGTTTACACCGGAGACGGATGAGACTGTAAGTACTCGGAAAAAAATTCCCCAGTATAAGAATTTATTTTTCAGAGACACTTATTATGTGCAGTATGAGAATATTTTCCAAAACCGACATAGCATGCAGGCTACTGAAGGAATTGAGTTTTTCAGGGAAATACTGGATTACTGGCTTATCGATTGCGAGAGCTTGAACTTCTATGATGAGAAATGCATGTTTCTTATTGAAAGGATTGGTTTTCTTCCGATTTTCGGTCATATTCCGGAGGTTGATAATTTTCTGAAAAAGGCCGCCATTCTTGTGGAAAGTTATAATGAAGAGGATATTCAATATTATAACCACAACGTCGGAGTTCTTAACTATGTGAAAAATCTGCTTTCCTGCGTGATTGAGTATACAAGAATCAAAACATATGATGACCGTGTGATTAAAGCCAAATATGAACGGCTGTTACGGCGGTTTCTCACTACAAAGTGTTCGGATGAAAGAACGATTAATCCATTGATTCTTGTGTTGTATTATGATTATCTGGGCCTGACGTATTTAAAAATACACAAAGCGGATCCGAATGACGAGCTGCTTGATAAGGCACTGGACAGTTTTCAGAAAGCTATGGAATACGTAGACAAGGTTGATATGTCGCTTCGCGTATGGTCCGGATTTCTGACCTTCAACATTGCCAGAGTATATTCCAAAATGAAGGATGCTGAGAAAATGGTGGAGTTCTTCGAAACATCTATAGCAATCAGAGAAGGGTGGCTTAGAAGTTCCAAGTATAATATCACAACAAGAAATGCATTATCCTATGAGTATTTCCTTGTACGTGTATATTATATTGGTCAGAGAGAAGCATTTCACATTATTACAAAAGAACAGATGATTCAGGAATACCGCGATGTGGAAAATGAGCTGAATGCGTACAGCGATATTGACGAAAAACTGGATCAGCTGATTCAAATCAGAAAAATGATTACGGAACGAAAAGCGAAGAATGAATGAAAAAGAAGAAGCTTACAGGAAAACAGAAAATCATCCTTTTGGGGATTGTCATATTACTGGCTTTTCTGGCAGCAGGAGCAGTGATGAATTATAAAATCGTCTTAAATGAATATTTTGATGCAAGCGAAGCAAAGTGCACCCTTCCGGATATCTCCCGCGGATTTATTCCGCAGGGAATAACTTATGACGAAGGTACGGACCACATCTTCATTACAGGTTAT
>Ga0247611_10002156_pt1 | contig 32867 bp, 37 predicted proteins | sample 177DNAGHGhighgp2_FD_192422 | JGI IMG/M metagenome (GOLD analysis project Ga0247611, IMG submission 192422) | Sheep rumen microbial communities from Palmerston North, Manawatu-Wanganui, New Zealand - 1770 DNA GHGhigh gp2 | ecosystem: Host-associated > Mammals > Digestive system > Stomach > Rumen... | reverse complement strand
TATCCCCATTCACAAATAAGAGTAATTCTCAGCAAGCATACAATGACTTGGAAGAGGGAAAGAAAATTTCCCTCAATATGAATTCAGACCGTTATACATATGACAACAAGGAAGATAATAGGTATGATAAAAAATGGACTCCTAAAACCAAAGAGGAAAAGGAAACTTTATCCCCTAGCGGGTATTACAGACAGGGAGACCGTGAGTCTGAAAGGAAGTCAAGAATGTCTGGTATTTTCAATGCAGCTTTGAATAGAGCTAAAAAGGAAGACCAGGAAAGAGTAAGTAAATTACAGTCTGAGGGCAAAAAAGCAAGAAAGACTAGTGATAAGAAACTTACTGAAATGGCTGAGAAAGAGGCAGAGGAACAGTTCAATAATGAGTATAGGGAAAAACAGATTTCTGTACCATCAACTGCAATAAAGAATATACAGTATGACCCTGACACAGAAGGACTTACTGTACAGTTTGCAAGTTCTGGTAAGAGATACTTTTATCCTGGAGTCCCTGTTGAATTAGTTCAGGCACTTATGAAAGCACCTAGTAAAGGTGAGTTCTTTATGAAAAATATTCACGACCAATATTCTATGTATGGTAAAGACCATAGTAAGAAAGACAAGAAACAGCAGAAAGGTATTAAAACTTATATGCAGTCTTATTACAAGAATAATAAAGGTAAGTGGATGAAATAGGAGAAATATATGTTTACTAAAAAAGATAAATATTACAAGGCTGCAATGGAAGAGGCAGCAAAACAAAGGGAATTGGACGCTAAAAAGGCAAGACTTTTATCTAAGGATATGGACTATGCTTTCTTAGAGGAAATTATACAAAAAATGAATGAGAACCCTTTATTGCAGGTAAGAATTACATTGAAAGACGGCACTGTTTTGGATTGTAATACCAAACCAAAAAAGAACCCTCTTATGTATTTAGAGCCTACAGAAGAGGTTTTAGAAGTTAGATAAAAAATTAGTGAGGAAAAAACAATGGTTTTTACAGAACAACAATTACAGGTAAAGAAACTTGTAGACGTACAGCAGGATATAGAAATTGACGCTTTGAATGACGGAGTTGGTGCATTGAGTTCTACCATGCAGAATGGTTTTACCGAGGCAGCAAACAACTTCTCTGATATTCAGAATAGTCTTGGGCTAATGAATAGTCTTTCCGACGAAAGATATAATGGACTTACTGGTTCAGTAAATGCTTTAGGCAATGCAATGACTCAGGGATTTCTTGATATAGGAAATACAGTTGCCAATGTAGCTGGTGAAATTCAAGGTCAGCTAAATCAGATGAATTCAAACACTGGTAATATGAATGATAGTATTCAGAACCAATTCAATGATGTAAACAACTATGTTGGTGGGTTTGAAAACAACGTAAACACTGCATTACAGGGTATTCAGAATACTTTCTATGGTATGGAAAATGACTATCTTGACAGATTCAACCAGGTAAATGCAAACATCAGTGACTCAATAAACAACTTCAATGAACAGATTACAAATGAGCTATCAGTAAATGTATTCTCAGCAGACACAATGATATACAATGTTTCTGCTACTCCAGTAAGTTCTCTTACTGCTTTAGGATATGACTCAAATGGTAAGATTATACCAGTTACTGTTATTGCAAATCAGAATGTTGTTTTACCAGAGAATGCAAACTATCTCTACACAGATGCAGCAGGTACACCATATGCAGGTATGGCTGACACAGCAGTAAGTACAAATGAAAATCTTGTAACTTCTCATGCAGTATATAATGCAGTAAATGATGTATGGACTGACTTGAATGAGTTCCACAACGAAGTAAGTAATTCTTTTGGTGGGGTTCAGAACAGTTTCAATGCAGTGGACAGCACATTTGCTGGAATTCAGAATCAGTTCAATGATGTGAATATCTATATCAATAATGTAAATGCTGGAATTCAGAATCAGTTCAATGATGTGAATATCTATATCAATAATGTAAATGCTGGAGTACAGAACCAGTTTAATGATGTTAACAACAGCTTTAATGGAGTTCAGAATCAGTTTAATGATGTGAATAGCTCTATCAATGACGTGAGAACAGATATAACTGAATTAAAAGATAATATTGATTGGGAATTAGAATTATATAAAGCTTCTATTAGGCAGCCAGTAATGGAGTATGATAGAGAAATTTCAATGTCATCATATAAGGTTATAACAAACAGTAGTATACCTTCTGATAGCTTTACTGCTGTTAATATACCTTCTAGTCCTCTATGGCCTTCCATAAAAAGATGTCCTGGTTTATCTCCTAATGTATCTATGAGAGAAGACTCAACAAATAAAATTATATATATATTTGGGACTGAATGTCCCCCAACTTGGCTATTTGCATCAAAGGGTATAGTAAATGCAGAGGGCGGGAATATTATAGCTATCCCTTCAAACAAAGCCCTAAAAGTATTATCCGCAGCAGGGATGTTTTATAATTGTATAAACTTATCTGGTAATGTAGGTAGACTATTTGAAAGTACGTATTCTAGTTTTTACGGTTTTAGAACTAATTTTGCATATACATTTACAAATACAAATATAAGTAAGGCAGATATTTACCCGAACCCATTAGATATGAATCATACTTTCTATAAATGTAGGAGTCTCACAAGTATAAGTGGTTTATATAAGATAAATACCTTTGACTTTAATTATACTTTTTCAGGTTGTGGAAATTTAGATATAAATTACGATTTGACTATAAATGGGTTATCAAATAAAACTTCTTTTTATAGAAGTTTTGAAGGTTGTAATAACTTAAAAATGAGTGGTAAAAATATAACAATAACAGGACTTGGAAATACCACAGAAGGAATGTTTTCTGGTTGTAGAAATCTTAATTGTAAGAGAATTGATATAGAGAATCTGAATGTAAATTTCTGTGGCAATATGTTTGAAAACTGTACTTCATTAAATTCAGATAATATTATATTACCAAATAATCTTACATTTGAAAAAGATTACCCTTTGAAAGGGTTAATTAGAGCATTTTATAATTGTACAAGTTTAAATACCCCAATTATAATTCCAAGTAATTATAGTAGGAGCTTGAATAGAACTTTTGCAGAATGTAATTCTTTGAATCAGGATATATATATCTATAGTAATTTTTCTGGTGTAGATTGGTATGGTATGAGAAATATATTTAATAATACATTCTTAAATTGTTCTTTACTATCAACTCATAATATCCATATCCCAGCAAGTGTACCTATGGACGATTCAAACGAGCTGTACTACTGCCTTATAAGCAACCTCACAGGTATAGACTGGACTGGAAGAATCTACAATGACCTTTAGAATTACTAAGTTTCCTATATAAGAATAAAATTATATAGGAGACTTTTTATATGAAAATTTGTATTGGTATTCCAGCTTATAAAGCACAAAACACAATTGAAGAGTGTCTTTCTTCAATAAATATTCAAACAATTCGTGATGAAATAAACGTAGTCATCTCTAATGATAATCCTGGAGATGACTATACTTATCTTAAAAAACAATTCCCAAAATTACATTTAGAGTTTATCAACACTGAGAAAAATGGTGGTCCGGGTGTTGCACGTTCAAAAGTTATTGAACAGTGTAAAGACGACTGGATTGCATTTATGGACGCAGATGATATTCTGTACAACCCATATGCAATGGAAAATCTATATAACGGTACAAGAGTACCTGGTGTTATTCAGTCCCAGGCAGTATTTGTACAGCCAATAAAGTTCCCTAATGGGGAAACAAAACTTATGCCTCAGAATAACCCAGGGCACCCTTGGAGCTTTGCAAGACTTACAAATGTGTCATTTCTAAAGCAGAATAAAATAAACTTTGGCACACTACGTGCAATGGAAGACGGCTATATGGAATGGTGTATTAGGCTTTTAGTAGAGGGTACACAGTTACGTATAAACTATATAAATGATATTGCATATGTATGGAAAGAGGGTTCAGAACACTCTATTACAAGAACTGGTGTTGTAAATGGTATTCCTCAGTACAACTTTGACTTGTGTCAGATAGGTGCAACTGTTGCTGCAAAAAAAGCTATTGACTTTGCAAGAGAAAAGAATCCTTTCAACGGAAACATTTTACGTTTTACTGTTTCCCAAATGGTTGGACACTATTTTACATATGTAGAGTGTGTAGGTAAAAGACCAGAGTTTGCAGAACAGAATCTATGGATTGCAAAGTACTTTTATAATGAGTGTTACAAACAGATAGAGTCACAGATATCTGATGAAATTCTCAAGAATATGTACACTTCAATGAACGCAGAAAAAGCAAAAGACCTGGTTGGTATTATACCTGAAATTACTTTCTTTGACTGGTTCAACAAAATAAAGACAGAAGAATATGGCGGAAAGAAGGAACTTGAAGAGATTAGAAGTAAACTCTCTAAAGAAGTTATAGAAAATGACCTGAAAACAGGAGTTCTCTCCTCTACACTTGATATTCTAGACTAGAATAATTTTATAACCCACAGAATATATAAGTTCTGTGGGTTTTTTATTTATCTTTACTAAGTTTACTAATCTCAAATAAATAAAAGGAACTAAACTAGAAATGATAAAATACACAGGTAATGATATTATTTCCAGGGCAGAACAGATTGCAGACCTGGAACACTCAGACTTCATATCAGATGAAGAAAAGTTGGCTCTTTTGAATGAATCTTTTCTTATGTTATACCAGAAAGTTATAGACTCTAATGATAAGTTATTCACTACAACTGGATATGCTAGAAGTGGTATGTTTTTACCACCAGACTTTTATCAGCTTATTGAACTATATGTAGAAAGGACTAAAGAACCTATTCCAAAGAAAAACAGCGTTCAGAAGAAAGGATATGAAATTGTAAATGGTAGACTCTACTACTCAAGGGAATATCAGGACGAAACAGTTGTTATACAGTATGCAAAAGTTCCTCCTACTATTTTCATAAAGGAAAAGACAATTGACAGTCCTTATGTAAATGCAATTGCAGCAAATGACAACATCTTTGTACACCTTGACGACCAGGAAAATATTATTATATCAGATATCTACTCTGACACTGTAGTTGACCTTGGCCCAAAGAGTGCCACACCATTTACTGATATTGCAGTATTCTCTAATGGTATATTACTCAAGAATGAAAATCAGATTTTACTCTACAGATTTGACACAAACGAAATTGGTACTATTGGTGGAGATAAAATACCAGCAATAAATCAGAACACTATCTATTTATTTGATATTGGTACAAAGCAGGTAGTTGACCTCGACTATAATGTATATCTCCCTGAACTTGATATTGACTTTGACTATGGAACTACAATTATCTATTTCAACTCTATGGCAACTTATCAGGTTGGTGCAAATTTCTATATCTGCAACAAGTTTGACAAAGTAGATATTGGTGCAACAAAGCTCAGATGTTCTTTGGTTGACTGTTTATATGCAGTGGCAACTACAGGAAAGTTGTGGAAACTCAAGTATGATGGTGTTGAATTGGTAAGAACAGAATATAAACCAATTGGAATTGTTTCAGATAAATATGTATTGACTAGACGTGCATTTGGAAACGTTGACTTCCTTGAGGGACTTAGAGACAGTACATTATTGGACTATCCAAATAATTTATTCTTTGTAACTTTATCTTATATGTTAGCAATACAATTCAAGATAAAGCAGTCGGCTGATATTACTGCACTTTCTGCTGTATATGAAGAAGTAAAGAATCAGTTCTTTGACTCATTGAACAGAGACGCAAATCAGTTCTATCAGATAAATAATGTTTATAGAGGCAGAAATTGGATTTATGGTTAGATATACAATTGAAAATAATAAATATGAGGGTAATAGAATAAATTACTCCTCTTGTGAGTCTCCTAAACTTACCAGTACAACTCTCAATACAAATGTAATTACCTGGGATAAACTTGTTACAAAGACAAGACATACTACTTCTTTGGACACTATCCCTGGTACTACATCGACAACAAGAGTTGACACTACTCAGACATACAAGTGTGAGATTTATACATTTACTGCAACAACAAATGTAAATAAAGACGAGTATATGAGTTTCTATGTAGTAAGAAATACTGCCTCATACACCCCACCAAATTATAATGCAGAAGACGGATATGCAAACAGAAGATATACAGACAGCTATACTGCAATTATATCTGACTCTGTCCCTAATGGTAAGGTTTCAATTACTGTACAGAATGGGTATAAAAATCAGAGTACCTGGTCTGGTAGCAGGTCTTGGAGTTATAGTACAACTGCATATAGTTATGTTTATGACGTTTCTACCTATATGAGTACAATGTTATTTCCAATGGGTACTATATTTACAACTATTGGTATGCCACAAATTGTAACACATACAAGGTATGTTCAATATAGCACAACTTTGTCTAACTCAAGTTCTTCTTCTGCTAAAGAGACAGAACCAGTACATAATATTGGTACTTCTTCAATATCTATTCCTCTTGCAGTAGGTTATACAACATTGTCTAGTGCCTCAACTATTATAACAAGCTATACACCAGTAGTTACAGGTGGACAGACTACAATTCAGACATTGTTTATAAGCAGTAGTACAGAGAGTACAATTGTACACGGAAATACTGGCTCAATTGCATTTACTACCCTTGGTGGACTCCCAAGAATGAATGTACTTTTGAGTAATAGTATTATCAACTCTGCATATGTGTCTTTCCAGAATTACAATGTAGAGTCTTCATTATTCTATCTTGGTACATTGAATGTAAATGTAACAACTAAGATAACAAGTGAAATAGAAGTATAGGAGAAAAATATAAATGGCAAACGGAAAAGCACAAATTACTGATATTGATATAAAAAGTGTAAGTGTAAACCTTACCGACTATCTTGACGACATAAAGCCTTATGAGGGGTTCATACAGTGTAACTCCCCATATATTGGCGGACTGTTGAACAATGTATACAAAAGGAAAATACAGTTACCAAATGGACACAAGTTAGTGAGAATGCACAATGGTAATATGTATACTATTGTTGGTGGTACACTTTACAAAAACGGACTAGAAATTGCAAATGTTTCAACTGACAGCTTTTATAAAGAGGCTTATACAGACCCAATTGTACAGGAAACAGGTGACAGTATGCTTACCATAAGATATGGTGGGGTTACAATTCAGAAAAAGTACTTACTCAACTACAACTACTGTTATGACTTCTCAGGTACTACACTCAGAATTACAATTGCACCTGCAACTGCCTCTTCTTGGGCAGAGTTTGAAAAAGGACTTGCATATACAACTATTACAAGTAGTGGTACTGTTACAAACTGGACTGGAGACCAGGCATCTATTGTTACACTCCAGGGTGTAGTTAGTATGTCTTCTCTAAAGTCTAATACAACATCTACTGCAGTACATATTCAGTATGACGCCTCAGGTGTTATAGTTGAAAGTTCAACAGATATTTACTCTATGTGTTCAACACCTTCTGTAAGGGGTACTGTAAAATACAACCACGTACAGAGTATTTGTAAAGGTGCTGGTGTTTCTTATTGGATTAGAGGAGAAAAATTATTTACTCCAGGTGGATTTGATACTCTTTATTACAGAAAGTTTATTTCTGGTATTTCATACAACAACTCTGTAGTTACATATGACGTAGACAAAATCCTTGGTGGTGACAGTAACTCTATTATCTATGCAGACCCTAGTGGCAGCAAATGGAAACTCACTGTATATCATAATGCAACTGCACAGTATACAGTAGATGACGACTATATCTACTTCAATACAACTTCTTATGAAAATACATACTCTTTCAAAGAAGACAAGATATTCTGCCGTTCAGACGACTACAACGATAGAGTTTTACTCACCGGGCCAACTGGTAATAATGGTCTATATGTTTCTGCATACAAGTCTAATGCACAGGTTATGAACTACTCTGGATTTGCAACTATATACCCTGAGGTAGAGAATCAGTTAGGTTCTACATATAAAAAGTTGGAATTGGAAGACCTTGAGACTCACCCAATTGAGATATTCTCCCCAAATACTGCTGGTGGAGTTGCATATTACAAACACAGTATTACATTTGTTGACGGTACTGCAGACGTATATGATACTTTCCAGGAGTCTTCATTAGACGGTACTATGTACCCTATAAGTACAGACGGTAATACCCTTTATAATACACCAGTTCTTATGGATATATCAGATACCTATATCAATGAAAAAATTGGTAGTATTGGTAATTATTCATATATTCTTGCCAAGTCTCAGAGACAGGAAAATATCTGTGGATATTATGAATATACACTTTCTGAAATAAGTAAGATATTCATTACCCAGGGTTCTTTCTATGGTATTACAGACAGATATATCTTTGACCTCTCAGTTGTAAACTCACAGTTACAGATAAACCGTGTAGTTGCAAATAAACTTGACCTTGTATTCCTGGGAGCGTTCCCTAATACTGCATTATTCTACAGTAAATTGGACAAGTCTATTTATGCTTTCACTGGTGACGCAATTCTTACCAAATTGAAAGAGGCATACCGTATAAACGAGATATACTCTACATATTGTGACCCATCTCGTCTTACAATGCTTATTGCAACTGATATTGGTACATTAGTATTTTATCAGAACCAGACTTTCTTATTGGATTATGTACATACCAAAGATGAGATATACTATGACGATAACACTTATATCATTGGTGACACTTTCTTATCATTGTCTTATAAGCCTGACTATGATATTGCACCAATTACATTACAGACAGAGTATTATGGTCTTGGAAGTAATGTAAAGTCTGTAAATGACTGTGTATATGTAAGACTTGCTAAAAATGGTATTGGAAAAGGTTATCTCAAAATTACAAGTTATTGTTTGAATGAAAAAACAGTAGAGAGTAAGACAAAGACAATAGAAATTATTGACTCTATGTTTGATAAAGTTACTGACTCTTTCTTTGTAAGATATCAGCCTCAAAATCAGTCTGCGTCTGGATTCTCTGTAAAATTGGAAACTACAAATCCAATTATCAGTTTATCTATCGGACACAATGCAGAGGCAGTTCAGAATGCAAAGATAAACTTCTAGTTACTAAGTTTTAGTAAGATAATATTATTTAGTGAGGAAAATAGAAATATGTCAGCTCCAAAATATGATACAAGTAATTATGACGCAGCAGCAAATAAATACAAAGAATTGCAGGATAAATACTCTGGTGAGGGTGCATACAAGCAAGCCGAGGCAGAGTCTTATGACACTGCAAAACAACATGCTGGTGAAATAGCTCAGACTGTAGCAGAAAATGCTGGTGGTACTGCTGGTGCAAATGCACAGGCAGCAGCAAGGTCTGCTGGTATGAGTAGAAGTAAGGCAATAGCAACTGGTGCCCAAATGTCTGGAAATGCAGCTGCAAATGCCTATGGTAATACATACAACAATGCCTATAACAACGCTTACACTTCTAATTTGAATGCAAGGTTAGCTAATAACCAAAATGCAATAAATAGTCAGGCACAACTTATGGGTCTTGAACAGCAGAAAGATACTAACAAATACAACTCTGAAAGTAACAGATATAGTGCTGGAATGGGTCTTGCAGGTGGTATTTTCAATGGTATTGCAAATGCCCTATCAGACGAAACAAAAAAGAATATCTCTGACAAAACACCTGGTGACAGATGTGACGAACTTTTGAAGAGACTTAGAGGAGAAAAGTAACTATGGGTGCAGCAATGATGATTGCCAAGGGTATTCTTGGTGGAATAGGTGGTGGTCTACAAGGTGCTGGAAAAGGCAGTAGAACCGTTGATATAAATGATATGGACACAAACCATGCAGAGGAATTTTCTGATTTAGCATACCAGGTAGGAAACCAGGGTATGGATAAAATGAAAGAAAAAATGAATGCTAAAATGAGTTCTGTTATGGGACAGCAAGCTGCAAAAGCTGGTGGAGAAAATGCAGGTGCAGATTCTTCTGCAGGGGATGCAGCAAGTTCAGGTGCAGACGCAGCACAGGCTAGTGAAGCCGCAGATGCTGCTGCATCAGTTAGTGATGTATTATTGAAAACAGTATATGGTGACAGTCTTGACGATAAAATTATTGACAACTTTGCTAAAATATCTGCTATCTCTTTTGAGTACAATGACGAGGCAAAGTCAAAGTATGGAGAAGAAAAAGCAGTTGACGACAATCAACATATTGGTGTAATTGCCCAGGAACTTGAGGCAAACCCAATTACAGAGGGCGCAGTAAAAACCAATGAAAATGGTGATTTAGAAGTTGACACAAGACATTTGACCTTTGCAGATACAGCTGCAATTGGTGAATTGTCTAGACGTGTATTAGCATTGGAAGAGGCAGTAAAAGAATTACAACAGAAATAACTAAGTTATTATAAGACTTAGTAGATTTAAAAAAGTTTTTTTAGTTTTCTCCATAGAGTACCTGTAAGTTTTATGGGTACTCTTTTTTTGTTTATATATAAATTCCTACCTATATCATATAACCCCCACTATACCATATAATATAACATGTTAGTTGTCACATTCAAAAAATATCTGTATTGGTCTCCCAGAACTTGTTGTCCCACAACTGTTATATAATCTTTTAGTAAATATATAAATTTATATATTAGTAAATAATATAACAGTAATGGGACATTTCCTAATTCTGGAAAGCCATTTTATCTATTTTTCAAAAACAAAATCCCTCTTTTTTCAATATTACTAAGTTTTACTAAAGAAATTCATCAAATTTTAATAAAAAGGAAACTATTCAATATGGCAGATAAAATGTATAGAACTTCTCCTAGAGAGAACGGCAAGTATTATGCAATTGAGTCTTCTTTTGATGGTGGAAAAACCTGGCACTCTACAGGAGACAGTTCACCAACTCAGGAAGAAGCAAACAAGAAAATAGAAAATATGAAAAATGGTCTAACTGCCTCTGGTCTTACTCAGGAACAGGCTAAGGCTAGTATTCCAGAAGGTACTCCAACTATCGGTAATGCAGACCCAAACAGTAAAACTGTATTGACAAAAGAAGAGGCTGCAAAGGCTGGTATAAACTGGAGAACTCTTCCTACTCAGTATGAACTGGAACACCCAAATCTTACTGGAAACAAGAAAAATGACTCTAATGGTTGGGTTGACAGTGATGGTAAGGTTCACCTGAACGGTAGAACTACTGAGGCAAGAAGTAATGCAGCCATAGAAGACCGTAAAAACAATAGAGACTATAGGACTGCCCAGGCACCTAGTCAAAGGGAATTAGATATGAGAAATGGTAATTTTAATGCAAAGAATACAGACGGTACATATGCTTGGTCTAATGAAGAATTGATTTCTACAAGAGAAACTGCAAGAAAGAATAAAGACACAGAACTTGAATCTGCAGTACAGAAAGAAATCAACCGTAGATATGCAGCAGGTGAAGCACCTGAGTTCAATCCTACACCAAAAACCCCTAAGGAAGAACCAAAAGAAGTTGAACAGACTGTAGAACAGAAAACAGAAGAAGATGGAAAATTCCAGGTTGGTAATAATACAGAGGGTGCAAACTTTATTGGTGAAACAGACAAGAAAGAAGAAATACCTAAAAAGTCTTCTTATTGGACTAACTTCCTCTATGGTAATGACAAAGGTTCAGTACAGAACGATAAAGAGGCACAGGCAGAAAAAGAAAAGAAAATGGACGACTTCCTCAAAAATAATCCAAACCTTGTAAAGGCAATTTTTGGTAAAAACAGTGGTTTGAACTTTGGAGAAAGAGTTGCAAGACTTGGTGAAATGTTGGCAATGATTGGTGCAGATGCAACGAGAGGTGCATATGCAGGTTTCAATCACCAGGCACTCCCAGAAGCAACTAAGGGAAGATACAGTGAAATATATAACAATGCCTTGAAGAATCAGTATGAAAGAAAACAGGACGTATTTGAGTCTGAAAATAAAGCAACTATTGACAAGGCAAACAGACTTTCTATCCTCAAGTCTTCTCCTATTTTGTCTAAACTTGACGACGCTATGTTATCTCAGTTGGCAGATAAAACTGTTACTGGTATTACAGAGGCAGAATGGGACAAGTATGAAAATGACTTACAGAAGAAAGGATATAAACCTCAGGAAATTGAAGAAATAAAATCTACTTTCAATACTCTCAGAAATACATTCTCTGATATTACAGCTCAGAGAGGAAATGTAGTTGAGTTGAACGGTAAAGAGTTTGACCTTATGAGAAAACCTCAGCAGGCAATTGCAGAACTCCAGGCTCAGAAAGCTAAATTGAATGAACAGTTAGTTCAGGTAAAAACTTTGAAGTATGAACAGTTGAAGTCATTCTTACAGAGTTTCAAATCTACATATGCTGGTATTCAGAGTGTTTCTGACTCTATGTCTGAAAATAAAGAGTTTGGTTATAGTGCGTCTACTTCTGTTAGAGGCGGTATACCTGTTGTAGGTGGTTCAATTTCGGGTGGAGTAAATGGTGCTAATGGTAGTGCAAAATCTACTGGAACTAATACAGACAAACTTGCACTTGAGGGATTACAGACTGGTAAAATCGCAGCAGAGGAATGGAATAAAGACACTGCTACATACAGAAGACTTCTTGAAGACTCTATCAAAGAGGCTATCAAAGAAATTGATAATCAGATTGCAACTCTTAAAAAGTTCCACTCTATTGATGACGGTATTGTAAAAGCACCTCATATGAAACAGTGGTTAGTTAGGGAAGACGGTACAAGAATTGCCCTCAACCCTAGTGACAGTATATATGCAACTAAAAACAAGTTGACAACAAAGAAAGACGACAAGTCTGAAAATGTTGTACCTATGGAAAAAGAAGATAAGGTTGTAGTTATTCAGAAAAAACTTGGACACGACGGTTCTAAGAGAATTATCAAACAGAACGACTACTATTTATCTAAGTTGAAGTAATAGAGAGGAAGAACAAGATGTTACCAATAAATATAGATATGAAACAGTTTATGTCAAAAGCAATGAAAGAAAATGACAGACTAGAAAAAGAAGAAAAACAGAACAGAACATCTTGCAGTCAACAGTCTTTGGCTAACCAGCTTGTTTCGGCTGGTATGCCAAATAACCCTAATGCTGGAACAATACAGCAGGCACCTGCAAGACAATAGAGGAGAGAAATATGAGAAATGGAAAATTGACTAAACCAGAAGTTATTGAAAGGATAAATGACCTTATAGCTAATGGTAATGTAAAATATGCAAAATATCAGAAAAACTATGCTCTCTACAATCAGTGCCCTGCCGCAGACTTGAAGGCAAAGATTCCTATGGCAGTAGGGTACATTGATGATGTTTACTCAGAAGACTCAGTTGTACCAAAACTCAATGTAGTAAAATCTGCAATTGACGCAGTAGTTTCTAAAATATCTACTGCACACTGTAGACCATTTGTAAATACAGTGAAAGGTAGTTTCAAAACAATTCAGATTTGTAAACAGTTGCAGGTATTCTTTGACTACTACTTTGACGAGAAAAACGTACAGTCTAAAATTACTGAGGCACTTAGAGACGCCTGTATTTTTGACTCTGGGTATTTATACCTTGATGAAATAAATGGTGATATCAAAGTTGTAGAACCTTGGAATGTATATACAAGACAGAGGGAGAAAAATGATTTCCGTTCTGTTTATGTAGAGTTCCCAAATGCCTCAGTAGACTCTTTGAAAGATGAAGACTTTGAGTTTTTGAACAGTGGGGAAAAGAGAGGACTCTATGTTACAATAGGATATTTCTATGACGCAAGGTCAAAAACAAAGGCAACTTTGGTAAACAGACAGATAAGAGATATCAGTTCATTACAGTCTGACACTATCCCTGTATGTCCTATTTATTACACAATGCCTATTGTTGGTAATACTACACTTTCAATTGCAGATATGCTCAAAGGTATTCAGGTTGAAGTAGATGAACTTATGATGAGAATATCTGACGCCTCTGTATTGAACCCAGCTCAGACTATTTTACTTGGTAATGCAAGTAATATCAAAGTTGGTCAGTTGAATAACAAAGTAGGTAATGTTGTACAGTACAATTCTCAAAACCCAGCAGGTGCTGGTGTAGATGTTGTTACTCCAGAGTTTATCTCTTCTCAGTACATTACTCTTTTGGATAACCTCATTGAGAAAGCATACAATATGGTTGGTATATCTCAGTTATCTGCACAGGGTAAAAAACCTAGTGGACTTGACTCAGGTGTTGCATTAGCAACTCAGGCTGATATTGAGTCAGACAGATTCCAGGTTTTACTAGACCAGTATATAAGAACATTTACTGAGCTTGCAAAAATTGTAGTAAAGGTATTTGAGGCAAATAAAGATATCATAAAACCTAACAGATATAACTTGAAACTCACTTGGGGTGACGTTGAAAAAGAATATGACAAGATGAGAATACAGTTCAGTGCAGCAGATAACTTGTCTAAAGACCCTAGTGAAAAACTCAAGCAGTTACAGACACTTGCAATGGCTGGTATTATTCCTGCAACTCAGATTGCATCTCTTCTTGAACTCCCAGATATCAACAGAGGATACTCAGTTGCTAATAATGCTTGGAATGCTTGTCAGACACTTATTGACCAGTGTATTTACGAAGATAAGTATGAAATCCCTGACTATGTACCATTCCAAATGTTGAAAGAACAGATTGTAAATATGCAGTTGTCTTTACGTACTGCACAGGGTTCTGAAAGTGGTAATGAAGACGATATCAAGAGACTTATCAAATACTATGAAATGGTTGAAGACCACGAATTGAAACTTGAACAGAACAACTTACAGCAACAGACCACTATGCAGGATGTAAATGAGAACAATATGTATTCTGCACAGAATAATGAGAACCTTTCAAATGGTACAGAAGATTCTATGAATATGAATAATGAGGCAGTTGCAAATCCAATGCAGACAGACGCTGCAAATGGTGGTGAATTAGGAGAATAAACAATGGCACTTACAGTAACAGATAACAGTGTTAGACAGATAAATGCAGCACTGTTATCTTTGGAAAAGAAAATTGGTGAAACAAACAGTGAAAAAGCTCAGGATAAGCATGTTGTACAAATGGAAATTAAAAACGTTCAGTACAACTTTATGGCCCCACTACACCAAAGTGGAATTTCTGTAAGTATTGATACAACTGGAACTTGGGAAGGTAATGCAAGGTCAGCTACAAATGCAGAACACGCAATTACTGCAGATAATACTGAACACGCAAATACAGCCACAAGTGCTAACCTTTCCAAGACATTAGACACTGTAAACGGTGATAAATTACAGATTGGTAGTGGTACTGCACAAAATGTAACCAATGCGAAACACGCTGCAATAGCAGATAATGGTGTCCCTGCATACAGTACTAGTGATGCAGGTAAAAACCTTGCAGTAAACAGTAGCGGTAATGCAGTTGAGTGGGTAAAACCACAAACAATAAAGATTTCAGACTATAGAACAGGGCAGTTTACATGGACTTCTGTGGGCCAACAAGAGAGGATAGGTTTGTCTAATTTTGGTTCAGATGTTACAGAGAGTAATGTACTCTGCTTTATGGTTATTTATTGGAGTGGTGTAAAAACTATTGCACAGGCAGACTGGGCTAAGTCACAGGGAACAGGGTCTTCTGGTATGGCATGTGCTTTGACAGCATTAGGTACTGGTTCAGGATACTCTGTTATAAGGTGTGTATACCTTGCATAAATAATTTTACTTAGTACTGAAAATACTAAGTTTTACTATATAGGGAAATTACTAAGTTTTAGTAAATTACTAAGTTTATCAAATAAAAAAGGAATTATTACAGATGGACGAATTAGCACAAATCAAAGAAATGATTGAAACATTTAAGGAAACTCTTGTATTCCTCGTAGAACAGGAAAAAGTTCGCGGTGAAGAAGTAGCTGCCTTGAATGAAAAAATTGAGTCTGTAAATGATATTTTGGTAAACCAGATTATCAACCCAAGTATTGAGGCTTATCAGGAAGAACAATACCAGGGATTCAAAGATAAGTATGGTGAACAACTTGGTAAGTATGACGATACACTCAGAACTTCTATGAACGACCCTGAGTATGACTCTACTAGAGAGGCTTGGGATGAACTCCAGGCACTTCCAGAAGAGGAAAGAGCAGAGGTTGACGAAGAGGCTTATGTAAAAGGTGTAGAAGAAGGCTTATCAGAATATGTTGACAATATCAAAAAGTCATTAGGTATTGACGAAGACGCAGCCGTTGAAATCAAAGAAGATGAAAATGGTGAAATCGAAGTAAAGGCCGATACAGACGGTGATGGTGAAGTTGATACAGAAGTTACAGAAGAAAAATCTGAAACAGAAGTTGAAAACGGTGAAGAAACTACAAGTGAAGAAGTAGTTGAGGAAGACGAGGAAGATGAAGCCGAAGTTGACCCTGAATTACAGAAAGAACTTGAAGAATATTTGAATAAATAAAAATTAAATAAAAGAGGAAAAAATTTATGGCAATTAGTACAGAAGCAGGTATTTTGGCTATGTTAAAGACTTTCTATGCAAAAGAAGGTCTTGTAAATTTACTTTATAGAAACGACCCTCTCTTGAAAGATATCAAGAAATCAAGAATTGAAGGTAAGAGTGCAAACTTCTCAGCTCTCTTCTCTAGAGGTGGTGCAGTTTCTGCTAACTATCTTACAGCAAAGAGATTGGCTACACAGACAGCACAGGCTAAAGAGTTCGCAGTAACTCCAGGTCAGTTGTTCAGTGCTTGTGTATTCAACAACAAGGAACTTTTAGCTAGTAGGTCTTTGAAAGGTGCATACATCAATATAGCATCTGCAAAGTTCTTCGCTAATGCAGAAAGTTTCCGTAAGACTTTGGCTGTAGCACTTTATGGTTCAGGACACGGAGAATTGTTCTCTTATGCAGCAGCAGCAACAGACACAATCCCAGTTGCAGCAGCAGACAGTGAACAGACTTTCACTTTCCCTAAGTATGCAATTATGGGTATTGATATCGGTTCTGAATTGGAAATCAAGAACACTGCAGCAGCAACTTCTGCAGTAAATACACTTACTGTAACAAAGATTGACGGTACAACTGTTACTGCAAAAATCAAGAATGCAGTTACTGGTTCTGCTTATGCTTTGGCTGGTAAATTTGTATGTTTAGCTGGTTGTACAGACGGTTCTGGTAACGGTCTTCTTCCAGTAGGTTTGGCTGGTTGGATGCCAACAGGAACTATTTCTAGTTCTGATAACTTCTACGGTGTAAACCGTTCAGAAGCTCGTGACCGTCTCGCAGGTACTGTTATTGCAGCAGCAAATGGTGAAAAGAAATATGAGGCTATTGAGAGAGCAATCTTAGCAGTTCGCCGTATGGGTGGTATTGCAGATAAAATCGTTTTGAATGACGAAGACTATCTTGATATGGCTAAGGAACTTGAGACAAAGACTTACTTCCCTAAGACTGGTAAGGCTAAGCACGATGCAGCAGTAGGATTCGAAGGATTCGGTTTTGCAGTTTCTACTTCTTGGGTAGACAATGTAATCGACTCACCATATTGTCCAAAGGGTGTTGCATATGTTCTTTCAAGTGACACAATCGAATTGTGGACTTATACTAATGCAGACAAAATTGCAGACGGTATTCCAGGAAATGAAGCTGGTAAGCCAGATGTAACTGGTGAAACAGATATTCAGGACAAACCATATCAGTTACTTGTTGACGATATGTTTACTGTAACTCCTGGTACTGACACAGCAGATGGTGCAGCAGCACTTGTTGCTCTCAACTTCTATGGTAACTTCGTTATCACTAACCCATCTTGCAACGCAGTAGTTACATTCTAATATAGGGTTTCAGAACTTCCAATATAAGATGTCCCCTTTCAGTAGGGGACTATCACTAATTATCCAAAAAGTTCTTATCATATATTATCTCTCCTGCGGGACTGTACTTCTGGTATGGTCCCTTTTTTATATCTACTAAGTTTTACTATATGGCAGACATAGAATATTGGAATAGTTTACCCAAACCAAAAGAGGCAGACGTTGTTGCGGAGAGAAACGACTTAGTTGTCGAAATTGGTGGGATACTATATCTATTACAGATAAACCACGGATTCAATAATGTTGTATGTTTCAGAATAAAGGAAAGTAAAATGACAACACTACAATCGTTTATTGAATACAGAAAATGGCTTATTAGTAGGGGAGTTGAATATATTCGTGTTGAGGGGAATAAGAGAAGATACTGGTTTCTTGCACGGCAAAATCCTGGGGTAGGGTATAATGTAGTCCAAGATATAGGAGAGCGTGGAAGAAACGTATTTTACATAAAGTTATATTAAAAAAGTTTTTTAAGAGGAAAAAGAGGAACAGATTTATGGATTCAAATCAGGTTGCGGGATTATTGAGCAATACAGGTTCTGTTATTGCAGTTGTTATTGGTGCAGTTGTTATTGTTGGTATTATTGCATTTCTTATTGTAAAAGGAAAGTTGAACTTCAAAAGTGATAAGTTGAGTATAGAGTCAGCTAAACAAAACACAAAATCACTTTTGGCAGAGTGTAGAACTTCCTGCTCTCTTATGGCAAAAGAGTTTGCCTCAAAATATATAGAGAAATATCCTAATGCAAAATATCAGATACTATACATTGCAGAACTGGTTCTAAATAGAATAGAGAAAATGTTACAGTACAATAATATTACTGCAGACAGTGAATACATTGAAATGAGATTTGTTGATGTAAAAGCCATTGTTGACACCAATAGAGTTTCAGGTGGTAAGTATGATGACTTATTCTACCAGGACTTGAAAGAGTCATTTACAAGAATGGTAAAACAACTTGTTGCAATAAAAAAACATTACAGAGAGGACTAGAGTAATATGATGGAGGGCCTTAAAAAATATGAAAAAATTATTCGTTGGGTTATTATTGTTATTATTGCCGTTCTGCTTACAAGCACAATCGTCAGTACAGTCAAATCTTACCAACTTGGAAGACTTTGTAATCAGTTTCGAGAACGAATCGCTGACGCAGAAGATACTAATAGAAGACTTGCAGAAACAGTTGGAAAATGCCAATCAATCTGTGGAGAACTTGGAGATTCAGTTGACCGAAATATCAGAACTGCAAGAGAAGCAGTCGAACTTATTGAAGAAATACGAGTACAAGTGCAAAGTCTTGAAATGGTCACTGGTGATTTCAATCCCGACGACTATTATCGTCACTGGGATAGTCTGTACGGCATTGAATAGTAAATAAATAAGTTTGGGGGTATAACTCAGTTTTGGCTAGAGTGTCTGCTTTGCACGCAGAATGTCTGGGGTTCGAGTCCCCCTACTTCCAATGAAAGAAAAAGCCCACTAGATGAGGTAGTCTAGTGGGCTATATTTTTTTACTGTAGGCTTTGGATAAATAATTTTACTTTGTTTTTAAGGGATATAATGAAATCTACAGTTTCTTTTTCCTTTTCATTGAAGTATTCATTATTAGGAAGTTCTGGTTCAGTTGTGTCAAGTTCAGGTATTACAAGCCAGTCAAATCCTTTTTCAACTTCTTCTGTTTTATCGTCAAGAAGTTCAAGAACTTCTGAGTCTTCCATATTTTTAGATTTTCTAAGGTCTGCCAAGTCAAGTGCAAATGTATTGAAAGTCATAACCAATAATATCAATGTAATAATAATTCTTTTCATATTCTTTGTTCTCCTTACACTCATTATATTAACAAGTTTTTCTACATAATTAGTTATTTTTCTTTTCAAAGACTGCACCTTGTTCAGTTACAGTTATCTGTTTATGTGGGTTGTTATCATTCCACTCTTCTATCTGGAACTTGTACAAATGATTTAAACCAATGTTATTCATTTGTTTATAAGTAACCATTGTATTAGGATTCTCTGTAAGGAAGTCAATAAGTGTAGTTGTCTTCTGAAAGTTGTCTTCCTTTTCCTTATCTTTCAAGTCATTCCATGCAAAGAATCTGTGTCCGTTAGGTAATACCTTTTCATATCTAATTGTCTTTCTCATATATTTTGTTCTCCTTATATCTAATTAGTTAGTTATTCTAAAATGCAAAACCTGCACCGATTGTGATTTCTGTCTTGGCACTGTCATAGTTACTGTGAAAGTTGAGTGAATTATTCCAAGGCATTTCCGGGTGTAAGCAATAGTGACTAACATTAGAGTAGATACTCCAATTATCAGAGAACTTGTAAGTGATATTTACACCTACAATATTATTCAATTCAGTTGGCCATATTTTATTTACTTCTGACCAAAATTCCTGATATGAAACCATACTACCATATGCAGTTACAGACAAGTTTCTCCATTCAAATCCAGCAGAAACTTCAAGTCCAATTATGGTAGAGTTTGACTTGTTCAATGTTTCAGTCTTGATAGTGTTATCAACTGTTATTGTATTGAGTGGTACATATCCTGCATATGCAGAAAAATTGATATCAAGGAAACCAAGTTTATTTGTAGTCTTTACACCAGTAAAGATATCTGCATACAAGTCATTGAAACTTGTAGTACCATTATAGTTTACAAATCTGAAATCTGATTTGGCAAATAAACTGATATTATCTGTAAGTGATTTTGTGTAGGAAACGTTACAGCCTACATTCTGATATTCTTTGTTCAACTGTGTTTCTGCATTGATAGAAACCATATCAAACAAGTTTACTGATAATGCAGTATAGTCTGTAAAAAGTGCTGGAGTTTCTGACACAAGTGAGTATTTCTGATTTGGTGTTATTTTTCTTGAGTCATAAGAAATATAAGATATTCCCTGTTTTACTGAGAAAATATTCTCTGCAAAAACAGATGTTGCAAGTAAAATTACTGATAAAAATAAAATTGTTCTTTTCATATATTTGTTCTCCCTTATAATATAGCATTACAGTTATCTGTAATCCCGCTATATGTTCCTTACAATTAGTATATTAACGTGAATTTCAAAATCCTCTTGAATAATTAGTTATTTTCTATACTTATTATGTAGTGCAGCGTGTTCATTATGTCTCAAATAAATAAGTTCATCAGCAGGCCTATCAAAATACAAGTCTAATGATTTCAATTCCTCTACTGATAAGGTGTAAAAAGAACCTATCTCAAGTCTGTGATGCAAGTCCCAACCTTTGAAGTTATCTGCCTTTGCTAATTCATAATTCTCTATTAGAGACAAGTCCTCACAACAGAAATGCTTACCATCCCCTCTGTTATAAGTTCTTAAATGTCTTTCTCTTTCTTTTTCTTTATTTTTTGCATAATATTCTTTTTGTCTATTATGCTCTTTTTCTATGTTCCTTTTGTAGTACTCTCTTTGTTTGATTCTACAACGTTCTAAGTACTCTTCTTTTGTTTCATTTTTTCTTTGTCTCATAACAACTACTCCTATTGACAATTAGTAGTTGTTGTGATAAAAAGGTGATGGTAATTATTGCCTTACTTTTACTGCCACCTAGAAAAATCTAGTAATGGAGAGTAAAAGCTATACAGTCTCTTCTATATAAAGTCAAGCAAAAACACTACGTCCCAATTATCTGAACTGGGAAAACGTAAGTAGCTGCCGGCTTTTTTTTGAGGACTGTATACATATAGTGTGCAGTCCTCACCTTTTTTATACGCAACAACACTATATTACAATAATATATTAGCAATAATTGCCACCTATTTCTTGCCACCATAGGGGGTTCAATTATGTTAGACAAAAGATGTCATCACAAGGTTAGAGAGCTGCAGTCTTTCTACCTCTTCCGTAAGCACGGATACTATTTCTATGCTTTTTATCCAGAGTACAATGTAACAAGGTCTACTGGTAAGGTAGATATCCAAGAAGCCTACAAAGAGGCTTGGGATATCATTGGTACATTGTGTGAAAAACAGAATGTAAAATTGTACTTACCTTTCCAAGACAAAAAGAGACAGAGAGACTTGAAAAGAGCCCTTTCTTTTATTGACCAGGACAAGCCACTTACTTCTACTGTAATTGCAAAAGCTCAAAAGAAAATGTTGGAAGAGGGACTTTCTGGAAAGAGTATAAACAACTACATTTATATTCTGAGAAAGTCTTATACAGGAAAGTTCCCTGAGTGGAAACCAGTAGAGCATAATGGGGTATACCGTTCTTGTTTCCCTATTACTGCATTTTATGGGTTCTGGCAAAAGTGCAACTGCAGACTTCATTACCTTGCATTTTTTACAATGACAACTGGATGCCGTCTGTCTGAAATAATAACTTGTGAAGATGTTGGAAATGGATATATGAAAATCAATGGAACTAAAACTAAAAATGCAGTAAGAACTGTACCCGTACTACCTGAAACATTAGCTTGTCTTGAATACCTAAAAGTTGGATTTCGTTCTGCTGCATATAAAGAGTCTGTGTATGAGGCAGGTAGACTTTGTGGTTTTGATAAAGACTACATAGATAAGAATAATATAGTTTTTCACAGTTTCAGAAAAATGTACAAGACCTTGTTAGAAAGTTGTAATATCTCAAACTCTTTTATAGAGTATTATATGGGGCATAGTCAAACTTCTAATGTAAACAGACTGTATTTCATAGGTTCTTCTGCGGATGACTCAGAAGTCTATCCTAAGGTAATTGAGGCACTAAAGAGATTCGTCTGAACTTACAAGGTCTGTATATTTCTGCAGAAACTGTAGAATTGGCCTGAAAGTGAGGTCATCAAAGTTTGCCTGCATTGTAGTCTGTAATACCATATAATGGAAACAAGTGAGGCACCTTTGGTATATATCCCATTCCCCTGGGGTAAGGTCTTCTTCTTTCAGGTCTCTCTTATAGATATGTTCCTTGGTGAAAAATATTTTATCCATAAAGCCCATTATAAAACAAAAGCCCCTGGATATCAACGACACCCAGGGACAATCTATAAGGGGAACAAATAATATATTATGTGTAGGCAAAACCTACAAATAACCAAAGTATATTACTATATTAACAATCAAAAATAATATTGTATTTATTTTTGATATTTTTTACAATTTTTGATGTCTCCATATTATAGCAGTTTCTGCTGAATAATAATTCAATTACTTTATCTAAAGAGTCTCTTTTGTTGAATCCCTCTTTCTGATATTTCTCAAATAATTTCATAATCTGTACCTTGTTCATTCTACTCTCCTTTGCACTCGTTTTAGACATTCAGGGCACTCATGCCTTCCTTTTAACTAAGGAAGAAAAATGGCTTACATAATTAGTTATTTTTCTTCTGACACAAGTTCAGACATATCATCACTGTCTTCTACTTTTATCAACTGTCCACCACACTTGGTACATTTGACTGAGTCTCTGTACCAATCCATCTTTGTAAAGATAAATATTTCTTTACAATCCTTACACCTATATATATATGTTTCTAACAATTTTCTTTCCCTCTTATATAATTAGTTATTTTTAAATCAAAAAGGTAGGGGTATTTATCCCCTACTTATACTTAGTTATACTTCAACCATTTCTTCTGCCATAAGACGTTTTCTTGTATACAGGTAATCTTTATAGGAAGGCCAATCCCCCTCCCATTGTGGCCATTTAATAAAGTCAGAGGTTTCTATCTTAGTCTGAATGACGTTTGCAGTTTCATTCAAAGTTGACTCAACCATTTCATTTATTTTATCTGTGTCTGTAATATTGTTTCTATTATCCAATACAACTGAGATATCTTCTCTAAATGTGTCATCAGAATACATAATATCTGTCTCAACAATACCAGACTCAATATTGTCTGTATGTTCTGGAACTGTGATATAGATATCTGTAGAAATGAAATATACCTTTCCACTGTCAGAGGTAAGGAACATAGCAGCAACTGTTTCTGTCTTAAAAAGTCTCTGGAAAGTTTTATATGAGCCAATATTGGTAAAACCAACTTCTGTATATATCTGTTTCAAAGACTTAAATATATGTTTACCCTTTAATGTACCGTCTTCATTATATTGTGCAGCGAGTAATACAGTGCCCCTTCTATATCTTGCATAATTACATACCCCAATATATGGCCAGCTGGTTTCAAGATATTTTTTGGAGTCTTCAAGGTCATAATGTTCATATTTCTCAGGTTCAGGAAGGCTAAAAGTAACAATTACATTACCCTGTTCATTCATAGAAAATTTCATTCCATTATCTCTAGTATTATACCAGAGTAAGATATCCTGCATTTTGATATCATATACATTACCGTTTATGGTATTGATAATAATTACAGAGTCTTTTGCATTTCTTTCTGCCCAGTTATCAATAAGGTCTTTTCTGAGGGAGAAGATAGTGTCTGCATTTTGGTTCATTACATATGCGTATTTTCTTTCTCCGAAAGACTTGTAGCCATTTGCGTCTTCTACATAGTCAATATATGTAATGTTGCAGAAATTATGTGCATCTCTTTTGAGCATATCTGCATATGATATTCTTGGGTCACCTGCATTTTTGAACCAATTTGCCTCTCTGTTAGTCATAACATTGATATAGAATAATGGTACAGTGTTTAGAATATCCTCTGGAATGTTTCTGGATTTTTTAGACTTTGACTGTAAATAGTCAATAAGAAGTGTAGTAATGTCTTTTACTGTTTCAGTACTTTTAAGATTTGTGTTATTCATAATAAACTTACTCCTTGCCTGGAACTTGAAGGACGTCCATTCCAAGCAAGTTTCAGTAACAATTTAACTTAGTAAACCAAGTAACACTTGGTATATAATTAGTTGTATTTGTAAAAATGCAACCTCTTATACATATATATTAGCAAAAATAAATTTTGCGTTTCTTACATATAATTAGTTGTATTAGTCCAATTGCAACTTACATATAATTAGTTATTTTGAATTCAAAAAGGTGGGGTATTTTTCCAAAAATAATACAGATATACCTATATTGGAATCCCAGAATATGGATTGGGCGCTTGCGTCCCATTACTGTTATATAATCTTTATTTATCTTTTTAAATTTATATATAAATTTAAATATATTAGATTACTAGTAAATTATATAACAGTTGTGGGACAAGCATATTCTGGGAGACCATAACATATATTTTTATAATGTTAATATTTACTATATATCTGACTAGAAATAACTAATTACATATGGAATACTCAATAGACTTACAAGACATTATAAACAAGAACTACCTCAACTTATGGAACAGATATAAACCACTTCAAATGAAGTATTGGAAAAAGATATCTGAGTATATTCGTCATGATTTATATGACAATGGATTCGAAGAGTTTTGTCAGGATTGTTATCTTGTATTAGTCAATGCTGCAAATGGTGTAAAAATAGAGAAAATAAAAAATCCTGAAACATACTCATTTTATGTGCAGTATTCTCAGTGGCTTCACAACTTTACAACAAGAGATATTGTAAGGAACTATACTCAAAACTATGCAGTAAAATATATGGACTATAATGAAAGTCAAGACGGTGAGAGTGAGTTTGAGTGGGATAGTTTCCTTGCAACAGAGGACACTCACTCTAATCTATTGGAACTTGTAAAGACACTGCCACCAGAGTTTCAGGAGAGAGCAGAAAAAATAGCCTTTGGTCAGAGGACGGGTGGTGCTAAATGGCCTACCTGGGTAAAGGAATATATTCTGAAATATTACAGTAGGTACTAATTATATTGAAAGCCATTTTCTAACGTTTTTTGAAGAAAGTTAGATTGTATATGACCTATGGGAAAGGTTCGTTGAAAGTCTCATAGGTCTTTTTGTTTTAAATCTACTAATTATGTAATAGGAGAAATAGCATATGGATAGTAAAGAAAACTTGACTAAATGGATTAGTGACATTGAAACTCAACTTGGTTCAGGTCGTAATGGTTGGACTGAGGTAAGACAGTTGGAATGGAGAAAGAAACAATTGCAGGAACGTCTTGCAAAAATAAATAATAAGGAGACTGAGTAATGACTGAAACAGAGGAAGAAGTATTGGAGAGAGTCCTTGAGAACACAAGAGATATCCTGAAAATCCTTGAAAGAATGAATAGGGACACAGAGAAAGTTCTAGAGGAAAAGGAAGACTAAATGTAAACCCAGCAGATAAAAATGCTGGGTTTTTTATTTCTAGCTCAGTTGTACTAATTGAGTATGGAAACAATATGTATTATGGGTGAAACCAAAGGACTGTTTGGGGAAGTAGAAGACAATTCAATTGCCTTATACCTTACTGCCCCGGACATAGTAAATAACAATATCTGCTGGATTATAAAGGAACTAGAAAATAGTGACTTTGTAATAATTGGAAATACAAGTGTAATACAATACTACACAGTTCTATTCAAATGGGTTGGTGGACTTCTCCAAAGGAAAATATCCTGGCGGTCTGTGAACACAGATAATGTAAAGCTTGATTTAAAAAAGAAAGAACTCTATGAGACTGTACTAGACACTGTATTAGACCGAATGAAAATATCCCACGTCTACACTGCAAATCACAAACATCAACTAATTGAGTACAAGGTAAATTCATCATATTAACGAGTTTTTATTTCACGTTAATATACTATACATAACTATAGTAAGGAGGAAGTTACCTAGTGAATGAGGCACAAAAGAAGAAAGCGTCTTTTAGGAATTCGGCAAAGTGGAAAAAGTTCAAACATTTCAAAAATGTTGAACAGGGTGGAGTTTGTTATATAACCCATAAAAAATTACCAAAGGGTGCAAACTTACACCATATGGATTTAGATGACAGTCACTACACTGATATATCTAAACCAGAGAACTTTGTTTACCTTTGCAAGTCAATGCACGAAGTAATACACACTATCTGGAGATATTACAAAAATGACCAGGATGTCTTAGACAGAATAAAAGAGGTGTTGGACAGAATGTTAGAGATAAATTCACCCCCACCTTTTGAAAAAGAAAATAACTAATTATATAGAAAAAGTTGCAATTCACTGCAACCAACTAATTACCTATAAGGAGAAAAATGAAAATGATAAGAAACTTGAATGAAGAAGAAATTGAAAAAGTACAGATGATTTACAACTTCTGTATTATGGCAGAAATCAATAAGGTCGAAGCCTGGAAATATGGTGAAGAGGGTCTTACAAAAGAAAGACTTAGAAATGCTGGAATTACTGACGAAGTAATCTCTTTCTTGAAGAGAGAACATTATATCAGTGATAAAAGCCCAGACGGTATTTTGTGGATTGCTTCAACTGCAAACAAGTTCTACCCAACCAAGACAATCAAGAATTTGAAGAGAACTGCAGTAAAAGTACTTACTGCAAAAGGTATTGAAATAGAGGAACACAATTCCTAAGGAGAAAGTTGAAATGGAAAATATTCAAAATCAAATGAAAGAGTTATTTGGCGGCAGTTGCTACGCATATTGCATTGCCTGGTTATTTGATGGGGCAAGGACTACAAAAGACCTTACCTCAACTGTATTGAAAGGCTGGTATGACGGATTTATTGATAATGACGGATTTGTTTCCAAACCTGTCAGATATATCAATGAAACCTGTAAAAAGCAGGCACCAAAAGTAAAAGACGTTGTAAAGGTTGAAAAGATATCCAAGAGTGATATCCCAACTGAACCAACAATTGTAGAAATGGCTTGTCCTAGTGGTGGTAGTCATTTTGTGGTTTGTCATAGAAATGGCAATGAAGTTGTTTTGGACTTTGACCCAAGTGGAATATCTAATTCCTGGAAAGCACAAAAGTTCATTTCATTTAGAAGATACATATAAGGAGAGAATTGAAAATGAAGTCAGTAGGATTTGGTCTAAAAGAGGCAAAAACAGAATATGAGAAAGTAAAGGATGCTATTCAACACCCACATTTATATAAGAGCATAAAGAGGTCAACTATCAAGGCTGCCAATTCATATATTTCTTTGAAGACAGATAAGGTAGTGGACTATACCAATATCATTAGAAACTCTGGTGTTGCCATTGAAGACTAATGAGAGGAAACAGTAAAAGGTGAATATCGGAATAGAGTTAGAACAGAACCAAAAACATAAAATAAGCGGCAGAAAAAAGTCCAATTATGAAAAGTTAGAAAGAGAATATCAGGAAGCACAATCCCACTGGGACACTTATGAAGATAAGCCCAGCTGGGATAAAATGTTTACCCTTATAAATCTTGCAGTATTTAACTGCATAAATAAAAAGTTGGAACGTATTCTTGAAAGAGAAGAAATCGAGGGAAGAGCACTTGATATTACAATTACAATTATGAATTCCATTTTACAAAAAAGAAGTAAAGGTAAAATTTGGAAAATATCTAAAGTGTCTTCCTTTGTGCATTATCCTTGTCTTGCAATATACAATGAAAAGTTGCAGTTTGAGGATAAGGTATTAGGGGAAGACTCTTATACAGTTACACTCAAGGATGGTAATACCTCTATTATGGAATTTGAAGACAGCTATATGGAAAATGGTATTTACCATTTACACAGATAAAAAGGAGAGAATAAACAATGAATATAATTGACTATGCAGTAAGCTACATCGTACATAACACAAGGTATACGCCATATCAGTGTTATAGAGTTATTGAATTGATTACCAAATATGGGGATAAGACTCCATATCATTTGACTAAAAAGCAGTACAAAATTATGGAAATGCTGGTTTATTTATTGAGTGGTACTATGCCACATACAGAGGGAGACAAGGAAAAGGTTGTTGTAAACCCAGGGGTATACAAGAAAATTACAGGAGAAAAAGAATAATGAAAAAGTCCATACTCTTTACAGGAGCCAATGGACTTATTGGTTCTGAGGTATATAAATATTTTGAGAATAAATATGGCAAGGAATATGAACTTCACAGAATTGACAAGTCAGTAAACCTAGACCTCTGTGATTCAGACGCAGTAAACCACTGGATGCTTAAATGGCAGCCAGACTATATTGTACACCTTGCTAGTCTTACAGATGTTGCAGAGTCTATTATCTTACCTGAAATGTATATCAAGAATAATACAATTATGACTCTGAACCTTTTAGAGTCAGTCAGGAAATATAATCCAAAGGCACGGGTTTTATTATTCAATACAGATGAAATCTATCAGTATGAAATTGGAGAGTATGTAAAAGAAGACTCCTCAATAAATCCAAGAAACCCATATTCTGCCTCTAAACTCTGTCAAAAAGCAATGGGTTGTGCATATAAAAATACATATGGACTTGATATTGTAATTACTTCAATGACCAATTGTATGGGGCCGAACCAGTCTAAGGTAAAACATATTGGTGGAAGTATGAAACTTATCCCAGCCCTTTTTGAGGCAGCAGTAAAAAATACTGAGTTTAGAATGGATGACAATGGTTCTGCAAAAAGAACCTGGGTAAATGTTTGGGATACTGCAACTGCAATAGAAACAGTTTTATTCCACGGCACTGACCTTTCCTATAATATTGCAGGTGATGAAATATTATCTGTAAAAGAAATCTATGACCTTATCTGTGAAATAACAGGTATACAGATAAAAACAATAAATACACAAAGACAAGGGCAGGACTATTGGTATGCACTTGATTGTACCAAATTGAAGAGTCTTGGCTGGAAACCAGAACATACTGTAAGAGAAACATTGCAGTACCTATGGGATAACAAAAACTGGTAAAAAACTAAAAGGAGACTGAGTAATATATGAAAAATAACTATGACGGAATTTCAGTAATAATCCCTATGTATGGGGATTTGAAAATAAATACCAAGTCAGTATTTTCTGCTGCTACTCAGTGCCTTGGTAAATTGAACGAGGCACACCCTAGAGTAGAAATTATTATTATGGCAGATGATATTGAATATCAGAGAGAACATAATGGAAAGTCTGAGTTTGACTATTTTCTATCAAAAGAGTTCAGACAGCTTTATGACACAGACAATGTAGATGTAAAGGTAATACATAATTTAGAAAAGTTTGGTGGTCATATATACCAGGGTGGTGGAAGACTCTTTGGTATGGAAATTGCCAAATATTCTTTCTGTATTCTCTTTGACTCAGACGATATTCTTGCCCCACTTACTGTCAGAATGTATTGGGACATTATTCAGAAAGAACTCGTAAACAAAAACACCAAAAAGAACATTTATAAAATAGGCGGCAGCTTTATCTCATTTGACTCTAATGGTTATTATAATGAGATAAACAAGTCTATATGGGTTCAGGAATATTGTTATAATTCTGACTTTTTCAGCAAGTTCAAATTGAACGACGACACAATCTATACACATAAAGTAAACAGAAAACAGGGTGAAGACTATCTTATGTGTCAGATAGCCGACTACACTTATGAACATAATATGGATAAATGGATTGCAATCAATATAGACGATATTGGTATTGGCTATTGGATTCCAAATTATGATTCTTTATCAAGAAGAGACCCTTATTATGGACAGCACCTTTCTGGCTCTACAATGAACTCTTCTAATACAATTCTTGACTATATGGAGTACTACAACAAGAAACATAAAATTGTAGATAAAGAGGACGAGATATTCAAACACCGTGTACTCAATATGACTATATATGGGTATTTCAATTTATTCGACTTTTTGAAAACAGTTGGTGTTGGAAAGTATTCAGATAATCCATATATACCATTAGAGGAAGACTGGGAACTTTTAGTACATAATGTTGCAAAACTGAGAATGCGTCTTTTGAAGTACTACAATGAAATACAATATGCAGATATTGAAGACCAGCTTTATGCAACAAGACATATGTCAGACTGCCGTTGCTGTAATGTTTGGGAAGGTTCTTTCTATGACTTTATGGACGGTAAAGACAATATGATGAATATATTGAATATGGACTACAAGGCAATGATGGATTACTGCAAAGAGTTGAAATTTGATAACGGTGCAGTAAATGAAATACACAGTAAGCAGGCAATGGCCTGGAATGAAAGACACAAGGACTAAGTTGAAATATGGCAGCAAGTAAAGAAACAGCGATAAATAACTTAAAAAAGGCTAGAACACCTGAAGGAAAGGCAAAGAATATAGAGTCTAGAATGGCAAATCACGCACTCAAGACTGCAGTATATGATAACTTGAAATCTGCACTTGCCTCTCAGGATAAAAAAGGTGTTGCATATTATTCTAGTTTTATACAGAAATTTCTCGATATAGCAAAGAAAGACCCTAACTCAAAATGTGGACAAATAGTTGCACAGGCTATTTTCCAGCAGGATATTTTGACTCTGTTGGATGAACAGCACGAAAAGGAAATGAGTAAGGACAGAGACTTTCAGAGGTATCGTCTTATAAAAGACTTTTTCAAAGAGCAGAGAGATGTAATACTAGAGACAAACCATAGTAAAAGAATAATTGCCTGTTGTTCTAGACGTGCAGGTAAAACAGACCTTGCGTCCGGGGCAATAAACTATGCAGCAATTATTCCAGAATCTCGTATTATTTATATCAACTTGACTTTCACAAATGCAATAAATCAGATATGGAATAACACCGTAAAAAGAGCAGAAGTTATGGGACTTGAAATTGCCAAGTCTTCTAAAGCAGACGGTACTATTGAATTTGGAAATGGTTCTTCTCTAAGAATTATGGGTAACCCAAATAACTCTGAAATAGAAAAACTCAGAGGTGAATCTAAAGTTTCACTTATCATTATAGACGAGTTTTTCCACCAGAGGAATATGCAGTATGCAATAGATGAAGTAATTTCTCCTCTTATGGCAGATAGAAAAGACTCTACATTACTATGTATAGGAACACCACCTAGACTTGCCAAAACATATGGTGAGAAATGCTGGGGTGAAAAAGGCTGGAAGAAATTCCATTGGACTATGTTTGAGAACCCATATATGCCTGACCCACAGGAATATCTTGACGACTACTGTAAGAATAAAGGTATATCTATTGACTCTCCATTTATTCAACGTGAATATTTTGGAAAAATGGGTGTTTATGACACAGAGGCATTAGTATTTAAGGACAGAAAAACCTACAATGTTTTCGACAAAAATGAGCCGATAACTGGAGTTTGTATTGGTGTAGACTATGGTTTCTCTGACTATAATGCAGTTATTTCTGTTGCATATAATAAGGAAACTAAAAAGTCCTGGGTTGTAAAAGAGTCCAAGTTCAATAAGGCAGGTGTCTCTGACATTATTGAAGTAATTCAGGAACATTATAAAGAGGCAGTTGAACTTTGTGAGATAAACAGAATTGATAAGGAAAATATATTTATTTATGCCGACACTAACGAAGAGTCTATTACATATGACCTTATGAATAAATATCATTTACCAGCTTTCAACTGTTACAAATATGACAAGATATATGCAATACAATTACTCTCAGAAGAACTCAGGACTGGACGTATGAAGATTCCAAACAATGGTATTCTCGACACTGAAATGGAACAGATTCTTTATCAGAGAGACGACGCAGATGATTCTATCTTACCAGAAATAGACGAAGAAATAGGTATTCACCCTGACGCTGCAATGGCATTACTTTATGCAACAAGGAAAGTATTCTTTGATATGGACTATGCAATTTCTTTCAAGGAAACACAACCCACAACTTCTAACTTCAAGAAAACAGAGTCTGGTACAATTATCGGTATAGTTGACAACAAGAAAGACGAGTTCGAGGACTTAGGAACAATAGGATAGTCATATTACTAAGTTTTAGTAATTATGAATAAACTATCTGAAATATTTAAGCGGGCCTTATCCCCATTCACAAATAAGAGTAATTCTCAGCAAGCATACAATGACTTGGAAGAGGGAAAGAAAATTTCCCTCAATATGAATTCAGACCGTTATACATATGACAACAAGGAAGATAATAGGTATGA
>Ga0247611_10002155_pt1 | contig 32877 bp, 37 predicted proteins | sample 177DNAGHGhighgp2_FD_192422 | JGI IMG/M metagenome (GOLD analysis project Ga0247611, IMG submission 192422) | Sheep rumen microbial communities from Palmerston North, Manawatu-Wanganui, New Zealand - 1770 DNA GHGhigh gp2 | ecosystem: Host-associated > Mammals > Digestive system > Stomach > Rumen... | reverse complement strand
TTCATAATCTATAATTATCCAATAATCTCCAGATACTATCTCATCAACATGAACTGAATCAATTCCAAGAGTTCTTCTTGATGTAGATTCATATAATTTAATCCATGTATTTGAATCTTGATAATTACCTTTTGATAAATAAACTATATATTTACCTGTTGTAGGTAATGGATAACTTACTTTCTTTAATATTTCTTTAGGTTCTGTAGTTGTAAACTTAGTTGCAACAAAACTTCTAGGATTATACATAAAATCATCAGAACCAACTAAATCAGCTGTATTGTATGAATGATCATATGTAGTTGTTGATGCATCATATTTTGTTATTATCTTACAAATAAAATAATCATCATAAGAAACATAGTAATATCCATTATTACCCCAATCAGTTCCCCAAGAGTTCTTAACAATGAAACCACCATTTCTTACTGCACCTTTAAAGTTAGATTTATCTATGTTATCATCCCATCCAACAATTGTTACAGCATGATTAACTCCTGATGAATTACTTTTTGTTGATAAATAATAATTACCATTAAATTGTGCACTACCAGCATATACTGTTGCTTGTACAGCACCATATTTTAATATTGCTGTTTTAATTGTTGAAATATCCTTAGTTGTACACGCATTATAAGCTGTTAAATTATCTATTTCATATGTTTCCAAAGATATTAAGTTTTTACCTTGTGGATATTGTGAAGAATTAATTCTTTTAACATTATCACTTGGATAAGGTAAATCGCTTTCTAGTAATATTCCTTGTGGATTAAAGAAATATGATGGTGAATAAGTAACCTTACCACCTACTAAGTCTGTATTATATTTATTCTTCTTACCTGCTTCATCAGTATAAGCATCACCAACAAGTGAATATACTAAATGTAGTTCAGATATATCAAATATTCCTTGATTCTTTCTTGCTAAACTACTTTCAACTGTAGCAATAGCTGAAAATGCCCAACAAGTACCATCACTATATTGATTTTTAACTGGTGTTACATAATTTTCATCTACTGAGTTATAATATGAATCTGATATTGATGCTGTAACTACATCACTTACTCTTGCAGCATCATCAAATATACTATCAGTATATGTTTTCTTACAATGAATAGGTTCTATATATTGTTTTCTTTCTTCTTCACTTAAAGCTAAATATGCTTTATATTCTTCAGTGTAATCACAAAAAGCTAATGCTTTTGCATTAGTTATAAAAGATAACATTAATATAATTAAAAGATATCTTCTTTTCATATTATATATACACCCTATAATAATTGTATTATCTAGGAAAAATAAAAACAACTAAATAGTTGTTTTTTTACTTTTGAGTATACACATTTTTTGAGATTGTTGTTCTTTGTTTACCATATCCTGTAGAAGTATTATCTTCTGCTGCTTGTTCTCTTTCTTGTAGACTTTCTTCATATTTTAAATATTCTATTGTTGCAGATAATCTTCTTAATTTATCTACTAATGATTCATACTCAGGATCTATCTTATTTCTTTCAAATAATTCAGCTTGCAATGTTTTATATTGATTGTTTAAATCAACTAAAGCATCTTTTAATACTTCAGGATTATTTATACTCTTATTAATACTAATAGTATTAGCTGTCTTAGCTTGAATAATTTTAGATAAAGTATTATGTTCATCTAATTTCTTAGGTAATAAGTTTTTATCAAATAATAGACTACTTACTACGATAGTACTATCATAACTGTTTTTAATCTTTTCTTCTTTTCGTTCTAATGGTATTAAATAATTTGTATCTAATAATTTATATAGAATAGTATTATCACCTATCGAAGCTATTACATTAGGATTTTCTCCATATACAAAATGACATCTATTACCATCAGGTGTTGTAGTACAAATTCTTACATCTTCATAATCTAATGTATCATCTAAAGATACTTTATTAATTCCTAAGTCTACTATTTTTTCAACTAATTCTTCTATCTTACCAATATTTCTTCTATTATCTAATAAATAAAGATAGAATGTTTCATAAGATTCTTCTAACATACCTTCTTGAAATACTTTATAAAAATAACGGTAAATACCTACAGATGCTTCTATATAAATAATAAAATCTTTATATCTGTTATAAACACCTTTAATATCTTTATGTCCTAATACTAGTTTTCCTTCATATAATTTATAAATAATATCAGCTATCTTATCTTCATTATAGGTTCTACATAAAGAAAGAACAGCATTATTAAAATCTATTGATCTTTCAAAATTCTTAATCAATATTTCAAGAATACTAGTAAAAATAGTTTTTGACGGATCAATTGTCGCCATAAACATCCCTCTTCTTCTATTGGTTATTGTAATCTAGTTACGTAAAAAAAGCAAATAAAAAACAACTTATTATAAGTTGTTTCCTGTTAAAAAAATGGTGACCGGGAAGGGATTCGAACCCTTGACCTGCCGCTTAGAAGGCGGATGCTCTATCCAGCTGAGCTACCCAGTCAGATTTCAAATGACTATTAAATTATAATACAACATTTGATAAAATGCAAGTCTAAGTCATTTGAATATATCTATTTATTTTGTTTATTTCCTTTTTTTGCTTTATTTTTAATAATATTTTGCTCCAAGGAAGCCTTTTATATACATCTGATAACTTATTTTTAACATAATCAAGATATTCTCTATTATGTATAAGAATAGGTCCATATAATAATTCATCATTAGTATATGAATTATCACCTTTAACAAATACTATATTTATATAATGTTTTTTCTTATCAACTAAATATTCTTCATCACTTATATAATATCCCATTTTAGTAATTGTCTTTCTCAATAAATAATGATCATTATTAGATTGAATAATAATCTTATTTATATTTTTAAGATAATCGTTATTTAAGATACTAATTATTGTTGAAGTTCCCATACCTGATATAAGAATGGTATTTATATTATCCTTATTTGTTAATACTTCTAAACCATTACCTAATCTTGTATCTATCTTATTTGATAACCTATTCATCTTAATATTTTTAATACCTGCTTGTAAGGCATTTTCATGAATATCAGATGCGATCATTTTATCTACTAAATTATTCTTAATAATATATATATCTAATAGAGCATGATCACATCCAATATCAATAATGTTATCAGTTTTATTAATATATTTGGTTAAAGATTTTAATCTTTGACTTAACATATTAATCCACCATGAAGTCTCTTAATTTTTTAGCACGAGAAGGATGTCTTAATTTTCTTAAAGCTTTTGCTTCAATTTGTCTAATTCTTTCTCTTGTTACATTAAATCTCTTACCAACTTCTTCAAGTGTATAGCAAGTACCATCAATTAAACCAAATCTTAATTCAAGAACTTGTTGTTCTCTTGGTTGTAATGTAGATAATACTTCATTTATTTCTTCTTTTAATATTTCATTAGTTGCATATTCTTCAGGAGACATTGTTCTTTCATCTGGAACGAAATCACCTAAATGTGAATCATCTTCTTCACCAATTGGTGTTTCTAATGAAACTGGATCTTGAGAGATTTTCATTACTTCTCTTACTTTATCAACAGAAATACCCATCTTCTTAGCTATTTCTTCTTCAGATGGTTCTCTATTTAATTCTAGAGTCATTTGTCTTTGAATTCTTACCATCTTATTAATTGTTTCAACCATATGAACTGGAACTCTTATTGTTCTAGCTTGATCAGCTAATGCACGAGTAATAGCTTGTCTAATCCACCAAGTAGCATATGTAGAAAATTTATATCCTTTACCATAGTCGAATTTTTCTACAGCTTTCATTAAACCAATATTACCTTCTTGTATTAAGTCTAAGAATAATAATCCACGACCAACATAACGTTTTGCTATAGATACAACTAAACGTAAGTTTGATTCAGCTAATTTATTTCTTGCTGAGTCATCACCGTTTTCAACAGCTAATGATACTTCAGCTTCTTCTTCAGCACTTAATAATGGAATTCTACCTATTTCCTTTAAGTACATTCTAACTGGATCATTGATATTAACATCTTTAGTTAAATCATCATCATCTAATATAACAGGTACATCTTCTCCACCTTCAGGATTTGATGCATCTTCTTCAGTTATTACTGAAATACCTGCTTGAACTAAATCATTATATAATGAATCTAATGAATCAGCATCTACATCTAATCCTTGTAATGATTTAGCTAATTGTTCGAATGTAATAAAACCATTCTTTTGTCCTTCAAGAATTAATTCTTTCTTTCTTTCATCAAAAGATTTAATTTCTTTTAGTTTAACATTTTTTACTTCTTCACCTAAGTCTAATTGTTCTTGTTCTACTATTTCTTCAGTTTTCTTTTTAGCCATAATTACACATCCCTCTTCTTTAGTTTAGCTATTTCATCAGTTATTTTTAATTTTTCATTAATATCTGATGTACTTTTTAATTTGTTTTTTAATTGCATTATTTTATTTTCGTCATTTATTAATTTAATCTTATCTATTAATGCTAAATAATCTTGGTCAGATAATTCAGTATTTATATTATTATCTATAATATCTAGAATTGTTTCATAACTATCTGATTCAATAGAATATGAAATAAAATCTGCTATATTAATATAATTATATTTTAGGTAAAATGCAAGTATTTCATCACATATGACCTGATATTTTTCATTATCAATATATGATAATTCTTTTTCAAATACTTTAATGTATTTAGTATCATTCATCATATAGTATAGTAATAACTCTAGAAGTCTAATATTCTTTTCTTTCTTAACTCTAGGTTTTGTAGTTACTGTAAGTGTTTTTGTATCTTCTACTTTTATTACTTTATTCAGTAATACATTCTTATCAATACCATATTCTTCACTTAATTTATTAATTGTTAAATCAATTAATATTGAATCATTTGTTTTATTTAATTCTTTAATAACTGAATTAACATATGCTGATACATCATCTACTTTATTAAAGTCTTTATTTTTCTTTAAAATATTTAATTTAAAATCAAAGAATTTAATTGCGTGATCTACAGCTTCTTTATATTTATCTACTCCATTTGCAAGAATGTATTCATCTGGGTCTTTAGCACCAGATATTCTTAAAATGGATAATTCTATTCCTTCTTTTGATAGTAATTCACCGGCAGCAAGCGTTGCCTTTTCACCAGCTGAATCATTATCAAAACATAATACTATTTCAACATTTAATTTCTTTAATAGTTTAACATGTTCATTAGTTAAAGCTGTACCCATAGTTGCACATACATTCTTTACTCCTTCAGAATAAATTCTTATGGCATCCATTTGTCCTTCAACTAATATTAATTTTTTCATCTTCTTAGCTTCATTTATAGCTCGATGATAATTAAATAATATTTCACCTTTTTTAAATATTTGGGTTTCTTTTGTATTTATATATTTAGCTTCATCAACTTGTTCATATATTCTTCCTGAAAAAGCTACAGGATGACCTTTACTATCATGAATAGGAAATACTATTCTATTCCTAAACAAATCATATATAGTATTACTCTTATTTGAGATACCTATATCTATAAGTTCTTGTTCCTTATAACCTTTATTTAATAATAGCTTAGATAAAGTGTCATTAGTCTTACTAGCAAAACCAATATCAAATTCTTTAATTAATTCATCAGTTAAACCTCTTTTATGTAAGTACTCTAATGCCTTTTTACCTTCAGCAGTCTTAATATTATTTTGATAATATTTAACAGCTAAATCATAAGCTTCATAGAACCTATCAAATCTAGTATTAGTCTTTACATCTACATCAACATCTATACCACACTTATCAGCTACAATCTTAACAGCTTCTAAGAATGATACATTCTCATAATCTTTAACAAATGAGAATACATTACCAGTATGTCCACAAACGAAACAAGTATATATTTTTTTATCTTCAGATACACTCAATGATGGTGCATGATCATCATGGAATGGACAAAGGCCAAAATAGTTTTTACCTTTCTTCTCTAAATTAATATATGAACTTATTACATCTACTATCGACGCAACTGATTGGATGTGATTTATTTCTTCTTGCGACAAAGCCATAAAAAATCACCCTCTAATAATATATATTAAAGATACCCCTTTAAATCTCGACAAAAAAATAAAAAAAATGGTATTTTTTTACAAATACCATAGTTTTTCGCCATTTTTTCTTACCTCTTTAATAATTCCAGAGCCTAAACACTCTTCTCCATTATATAGAACACATGCTTGTCCAGGAGTTACTGATTTAACCTTACATGGATATAATACTCTTATATTTCCATCATCTAAGTATTCTAAATTAACAGGAAAATCTTTTCCTCTATATCTAAATTTTGCAGTACATTTTGTTATTGTAGTTGGATTAATTAGATTAACATCTTCTATAATACATTCATCAGAATATAATTCTTCAGGATCTTCACCAAATGCTACATATAAAATATTCTTTTCAACATTCTTACCAACCACAAAGTGTTTTTCATCAAATCCAGATATACCAACATTTCTTCTTTGTCCTATTGTATAGTTCATTAAACCTTCATGTCTACCAATTACTTCATTAGTAGCTACATTAATAATATCTCCAGGATTTTTCTTTAAATAATTTTGTATGAACTTTTGATAGTTTCTTTCACCTATAAAACAAATACCAGTAGAATCTTTTTTATGTGCTGTAGGTATACCTGATTCAACTGCTATATCTCTTACTTTATCTTTTTCTAAATCACCAATTGGGAATAATACATTCTCTAATTGTTTACTAGATAATTGAGCTAAGAAATATGATTGATCTTTATTTTGATCTATACCTCTATATAAATGACCATCTTTTGTCTTCGCATAATGTCCAGTTGCTATATATTCAGCACCTAACTTTTTAGCTTCTTTAATAAATGAATCAAATTTAATATATTTATTACACATAAGATCTGGATTAGGTGTTCTACCTTTCTTTAATTCATCTAAGAAATAAGTAAATACATAATCCCAATATTCTTTAATAAAATCTACTCTATGTAATTTTATTCCTAAGTGATCACATACTGCTTTAGCATCATTATAATCTTTTTCTTGAGGACATATATCATTTAAATCATTAGGATTACCTTCAATATCATTATTAACTAGTGAATCCCAATTACGCATGAATAAACCAATGACTTCATATCCTTGATCTAATAATAATTTTGCTGCTACAGATGAATCAACTCCACCTGACATTCCAATTACAACTTTGGCCATATTTATCACCCTTTTGTATATAGAAATTATACTCTTTTTAGAAGTATATATCAAATAATTTAGACTTTTATTTTATTATTAATTGTATTATAATCATTTATAGGTGAAATGAAATGAATGACGATAATATAAAAGCTGTAGTTGGAAATATTCCAATTAAAGAAGAAAAGAAAAAAAAGAATAATAAAAAGAAAACTAATAGTGATTATAAATACCCTTTATGGACTAGAATATTCGTATGGGTTATGGCATTAATGATGTTAGTATCATTTGCTGGTGGTCTAATTGGTTTCTTAATAAATGCTATGTCTAAATAGCATTTTTTTATGCAATAAAAAAGCATTAATTACTTAACGCTTTCTATATAATCAATACATTCATTTATAGTATTATTAAAATCTTTAAAGTCTACATTAAACCATTTAATATCCATTTGGTTATTAAACCATGTATATTGTCTTTTAGCATACTTTCTACTTCTTTGTTTTATTAAATCTAATGATTCTTCTAATGTTAAATTACCATCAAAATATTCATATAATTCTTTATATCCTATACCTGTCATTATTGCTTTAGATCTTATATTTCTATCATATAAAGATTTTACTTCTTCTAGTAATCCATCTTTAACCATTATATCTACTCTTTTATTAATTCTATCATATAATGTTTCACGATCAGTTGTTAGTCCAATGAATATTGCAGGATATAATAATTCATCTTTATGTGTTGGAACAATACCTTTATTTAATTGCCTTATTAATCTTTTACGATTATTAACATGTATTTCAGTATTCGGATCTATTTCTTTAACTTTTTCATATAATTCTTCATTAGTTAAATCATCATATGTATTACTTTCTTCTTCAGGATTAAATTCATAGTTATATAAAGCAGCTTTAATATATAATCCAGTTCCTCCAACTATAACAATATTCTTATCTTTAAATTCTTCTAATTTAGCTCTTAAATCATGTTGATAGTCATATACTGTATACATTTCATCAGGTTCTTTTATATCAAATAGATAATGAGGTACTCCTTGTTTTTCTTCTTCAGTAACTTTAGCAGTACCAATATTTAATTCTTTATATACTTGCATAGAATCAGCATTTAGTATTACAGCATCATATTTCTTAGCTAATTCTACACTCATCTTTGTTTTACCAACACCAGTTGGTCCACATACTACGATAATCATAATATCACTTCCATGGTTAATATATCACTTATAAATTAAAAAAGATAGTTATTACTATCTTTTTAAGGTAAAGTTATTTCAATAACAGGTCTTACACCACCTTCAGAAGTAGCTAATGGATCCTGATCGTTATAAGAGCCATATTTAGTTACTTGATATACACTTGAATCATCAAAAGCTATTCCAGGCCAGTAGCTTACACTATATAACCAAGACGGAGCAGCAAAACAATTTTGTGCTGTTGAACTACATCCTAGTTCCGAAAGTTGATAATAATTCAACAATTTTCCTTTAACGTTGGCTCCTGTATTATTTAGAATAGATACATAATCTTCCACATATTTATAAAGATTAGAATTCTCATCATATATGTATTTAGGATAACTATTACCATAATTTGCGCCAGATTTAGACCAATAAAGATTATATTCACTAGTAAAAGTAACATCTCCGTGATTCCAACCATCAGCGTGAGATGATTGTATGCCAATTGGATCATCAGCATACTTATCTCTACCAACATTTAAATTATACTTAGATAATAAAACCAGTTGTTTATTAGATCCATCAATAACATAAAACTCTTCATCTCCAATTTTATAAATTTCACCCTCAAGGTATTGTGCGGTTCCTTCACTGGTTATTCCACTTGGTTTAATATCAAATGTAATTATATATTTTAAATTTGTATTAATCTCAAACTCCTTATCATAATAAATGTAAATAAATCCTTCAGTAGTATTTCTAGCAAGTACTCTATACCCACTTGTATCAAAATCATAGTTTTCAAAATCGTAAGAAAAATGTGAAGTAACATCATCATTAGTATCAGGATTTATTACAGAAAAAATAACTGTTACTTCAGCATCATATTTATATGATTTATTAATAAAAGCAAAACCAAAGTAAATATCATCACCCAAATCATTCATATAGCTGGTCACACATGTAATTGTATTTGTTGTTTTATCTAATCTTGCATCTTTATTACAATTATTCATAGACCTTCCATGATAATCAACAATAAAATCAGTATCATTATAAAGAATAGAAGATGACCCACCTGTGATAAGATTAGTAGATACAAAAGAATATCCTACAACTAGAAATAAAGATAAAAAAAACAAACCAATAGTTATTCTTTTAATCCATTTATGCTTATCCATTGATTGCCCTCCTATCATAGGATAATTATAACAAAAAAATAAAAGATAAGTAAATTATTACTTATCTTAAAAAGAATCAATATTAATTCTTACTCTATAAATTCCTTGATTATAAGCTACTGCTTGTACAAGTACTCTGATAGCTGAAGCCATCTTTCCACCTTTACCAATAACAGTGCCCATATCTTTTTCTTCAACCATTATTTCAAGTTGAATTACTTCGTCATCACCTAAGAATTCTTGAACTTTAACCATATCAGGATCTTCTACAAGTGACTTAACTAAGTTTTCTGTAAATCTAACTAAATCTTCATGCATAATCAAATGTTTCCTAACTACTTAGAAGATTTTTTTACTTTTGAGTTTTTGTATGTAGCCCAAACTCCAGTCTTAGATAATAATGACTTAACAGTATCAGTTGGTTGTGCACCATTGTCTAACCAATATGCAACTCTATCTTCTTTAACTGTAATATTATCAGTATTCTTAATTGGATCATAAGTTCCAACTGTTTCAATAAATCTACCATCTCTTGGAGATCTAGAGTCTGCTACTATAATTCTATAGAATGGTTTTTGTTTAGCTCCCATTCTTTTTAATCTTAATTTAACTGCCATATTTGACACCTTCCCTTCGCATAACAATTAATATAATAATATAAAAAGAAAAATAAGTCAACATATTTTAGTTGACTTATTAATTATTACTTACTTAAAGCTTCTACTAATTCAGCTTTTTTCATAGACTTAGCACCTTCAATACCTTGTGCTTCAGCCATTTCTTTTAATTCAGCTACAGTTAACTTAGAGATATCAGTAGCAGCAGTTTCAGGTTCAGCCTTAGCTACTTCCTTATTTGCTTTTTCTACTTCTTTCTTAGCAACTTTACCATTTAATGCATCCTTAGCAATATTAACATAAGATGCGAATAATGTTGGATTATCAATAGCTACTTCAGATAACATCTTTCTATTGATTTCAACACCAGCTTTAGCTAAACCATTGATAAATCTTGAATAAGAAATATCATTTAATCTACAAGCAGCATTGATTCTTGTGATCCATAATTTTCTGAAGTTTCTCTTATTATTCTTTCTATCTCTATAAGCATATGCTAATGAGTGGAAAGTTTGTTCTTGAGCAGTCTTGAATAATCTATGTTTTGAACCAAAATAACCTTTGGCTTGTTTTAATACTTTTCTTCTTCTATTTTTTGCGACATTTCCGCCTTTAACTCTTGCCATATTCTATTTACCTCCTTATTAGATTGCTTTTTTAACTTTAGCAGCCATACCTTTCGCTAAATTTCTTTTGATTCTTCTTTGTCTTACTGACTTAGCAGAATCTTTAGATGTTAAGTGAGCAGATCCTGAAGCCTTGAATGTAACAAGTCCACTCTTATGTAATTTTGCAACTTTTTTAGTTCCTTTATGTGTTTTCATTTTACCCATAATCTTTTCCTCCTATTTCTCTTTCTTAGGTGCTAACATCATAATCATAGTTCTACCTTCTAAACTTGGTTTAGATTCCATATCAGCTACATCAGATAATGCCTCTGCGAAACGTAACATGATTTCTTCACCAACTTCAGTATGAGCCATTTGTCTACCTTTAAATCTAATAGTTACTTTAATCTTATGTCCATCTTTTAAATACTTTTCAGAATTCTTTCTTCTAGTTTCAAAATCATGAACATCGATTGTAGCACTTAATTGATATTCTTTAGTTTCTTTATTAGACTCTCTTTGTTTCTTTAAAGCATCTTTAGCTTTCTTATTTTTCTCATACTTAAACTTATTGTAGTCCATTATTTTACCAACAGGCATTGCTGCTCCTGGATTCATTAATACTAAATCAAGACCAGCGAAATTAGCGATAGTTAATGCATCTGCTATTTTCTTTGTTCCCATTTGTTCTCCATTAGGACCAATTACCATTAATTCTGGAACTTTAATTCTATCATTAATTGGTAAATCATCATTTTTCTTATTTGGTTGATTATTAAACTTTGCTATATAAATGCACCCTTTCTTCAATTAAAAAGTGAATACATACGTATCCACCTAAAAAACCTAATATAAATATAACAATATATATTATCTTTTGGCTTTTTGACCTAGCACTATACACGCTCAGGTGGATGTGGATACATCGCTTTCCTCTTTAAAACAATTAAAATTATATCATATTTAAATATATTGTCAACACTTATTCTTTTTCTACATTAATTTTTATAAGACCTTTTTCAATTTCTTCAAGAGTTCTACCTATTCCTCTTTTAGAAACATATTCATTTTCTTTCATTTGAAGATGACCTGTTTCATTCATTTGTTTACTTCTTTCAGCTGCAACTTGAATAAGAATATATTTAGATCCTACAATTTGTAGTATTTTATCTATTGATGGATAAATCATACTAACACACTCCTTTTATTATATTACATTTTAAGTATATTATATTATTGTAAATAAAATAACAATTTACACTAAAAATATACAAATATTTTACAAATAATTTTTGTAAATAAAAATAACTAGTATTTACTAGTTATTTAATGTTTCTAAAGTAGAAAAATCTATATAGTATTTTTTATAATTCTTTGTTACATATACAGGTATAGTTTTAATCTTATAAGAATCAACTACATCTTTTATATTAAACCATACTGAATTATATTTAAACTTATATACCTTCTTACCATCTTGATAACTTAATACAACCTTGTATGGGCATCTAGTCATAGTTCTATTTATTGTAATAGATTCGATCTTAGCTTCTACTCTTTTACCTGTTTTAACTAATTTAATATCACCTCTAATTGATACTAATACAATAGTTAAGAATATTATAAATATTAATATAAATAATATACCTATACCAAAGAAGGCTGCTACATATATTATTTGAGTTTTTATAAATGCTTGAGTTACTTTATCTTTATGATAATAAACTATAATAGTATCTCCCTTATTCATAGAAGTATCTATTAAGTTAAACTCTTTTTGAATTGTAGTGTTATCTTCAGTATTATATTTGATTAATGTAGATTTAGTTTTGTAGTTAACATCTTCTACAACACCTTCTACTCTTACTCTATTTAAATATGTTTCATAGTTTCTTATTGCATCAACTGCAGAGAATGCTACAAACATAATACCAAATACTAAAAATAAAATACCAACTAAAACTTTATTTCTATATCTTTTCATGTAATCCCCTCACAAAGTATTATAACACATATTTATTAAGCATTTCTAAAATATGGCCATTTAACAAATCCAAATAGTTTTGCAACTATAGATGTTCCTGGTAAATCTACTACATTATTCATCTTTAATACATTATCATCATATATAATTCTTAATGCTTCTATTCTACTTACAGAATCTTTAAATGCTTTATCCCATTCAGGAGCAGAAAAACCTTTTATTATTGCTTCAGCATTAATATCATTTATTATATTATTAATACGATAATATAAACTAGCTAGATCTACTATTGATACTTTAAGATTAAATTCATCTAATAAAGTTGTTAATGTACTAATATTATTTGGTGATGCATATGGTGTAACAATTGGAATATATTGTCTACATAAAGTAGCTCTATAAGTTAATTCCTTACTCATATCTGCATAGTTAGAATTAAGTACATTTCTTAATCTAGTTAGATTGTTATATGTTTTAACTACTATGATAATAATTGAATCTATAAATGCAACTATAAACACTAAAAGTATTAGTTTATTCATGAATATCACCTATTATTATCATATAAAATATTAATAAAAAAAGAAATAGTATAACTATTTCTTTACAGGGTCATATCCTCCTTTAGAAAAAGGATTACACCTAAGTATTCTATATAATCCTTTAAGAATACCAATAAATAATCCATGGTATTCTATTGCATCTATCATATATTGAGAGCATGTTGGATAATACTTACAAGCAGAGTGTGTTGAAAGCGGAGCTCTTTGATATGCCTTAATTAGTTTTATTACTAACTTCTTCATTAAAGATGCTACTTTCTATTTCTTTACCTTTTTTATCATGTAATATTACTTTAATACCTAATAATACATCATGTATACTTCTTTCATCTCTTCTGATAAATATTAATAACATAAATAATGTATTATAAATATATTGAACATTATATACATGAGCATAAGCTTGATTATACCATTCTAAACCAAAAGGTCCTTCATTAGTTCCATGACTTATTAAAGTAATAATAATATTAGCAGTAGTAAATAGTACACCACTTACTAATACTGCTTTAATAAGATATTTATATAAAGGTATATTTTTACTATCAGGATTATTTGGTACAGTCTTAACTCGCATAACCATCTTACCTATAGTTTTACCCTTCTTATACCATTCAAATACACCAAAATATAATATAGATAATACAATACCTATTATATTAACTTTTATTGAATATTTAGATACATAATAATTGTATTCATATATTGCTTCTTTATAAGAGTTATTAATAGTATTTCTTACTGATTCTATTTGTTCATCATTTAACTCTTCATTTAAAGGAATATAGTATAAGAATTGGTAATAATATGAATAATTAGTTTTAAGATCAAGTCCTTCACCTAAATCTATATACTTATCAGTTAATATTTTATCTATCTTACCTGATAACTCATTATATTGTTTTTGAGCTTCTCTAAAAGTAGTTGTTACATATGATATTTCTTTTTTATTAGTATTTATAAATGATATATTGCTTATAGCAAATAATAATAAATTAATAATAAATAAATCTAGCATAAAAGCTAATACTCTATGAATAAGTCTTTTCATTATTACACCTCATAAATAATTATAGCATATAAAAAGAGGATTATTAATCCTCTAATTTTTCAGCCCAATTATTTAATAAAGTTGATAAATTCTTTTTAAGTTTTTTAGTTTCAGCTTCAATAACTGGATCAGCTTTTTCTTTAGCAGCAGCTAATAATTCATTAGCTTTATCTGTTAATTCCCCAATTTTCTTTGCAGCTATTCTTTTAGCTTTTTCTGCATCCATATCTTTTAATTCATCTTTTAGTTTTTCATATTGATTAACTAAGTTTTCTTTAACTTCTTCTAAATCAATATTTTTAATCTTATCAGCTACTTCTGTAGCTTTTTCTTTGACTATTCTTCTATTTTCTTCACCTGTATTAGGAGATAGTAACATACCAACTCCTACACCTACTCCTAGGCCAAATAAGAAATCAAATAATCCATGTCTTCTCATATTATTTAGCTCCTTTCTTAAATAATTTTGATAAAAGTGATTCTGCACCACTGAAGACCATCGAAATTAATCCAGCCAATTTATTATCAATAGATCCTATTGTATTAAAGAAACCATTTAATGTATTAACTTTCTTTTCTACGTTATCACATATTCTATCGGCTTTATCTACTACAATAATAAACTTAATAACAAGTACTATTAATGCAACTAATAATATGATTAATAATAAATTGATAATAATTGGTAAACTTTGTTCAAATGTCATATATAATCCTCCTTATTATATTATGGCTAAAAGCAATAATATAAATATTATACTTATTCCAATTGAGAAAACAGGTCTAACTTCCATATATCCTCCTATTAATCTTCATCACTATACATTGAATCAATTAGATTATATAAATCTGTTTCAATAGTATCATCTAAATTAACATTTTCATCAGTATCAGTAGGTTCATCTATAGGAACATTAGCTTCCTCTTCATTACTACTATTTATTAATTCATTAATATCTACTGATGGTTCAGGAGATTCAACTTCATCTAACATATCATCATATGGTGAACCTTCAATTACAGCATCATTGTCTTCTTCTATAGGTTCTTGAAATTCAACTGTTGGTTCTTCAATCTCTTGTTCAACTTCTTTTTTAGGAACTTCTAACGTTTCTTCAGGAGAACTTTCTCTAATGTCATCTAATATCTTATCTGTTTTAACTTCATCATTAATAATACTATTAATGATACTTTCTTCTATTTGTTCAGCTTCTTTTTTTGCTTCAGCTTCTCTTTTTAATTCTTCATGTAATTCTTTTGAAGGATTAGTATTAGTAATTATAATAGTTGTTTCTTTATGATATTTAGGTAATGGTATACCTTGATCATTATAAGATACAGGACCAAATTGTCTTTCAGAAGCATCACTTGTATTACCAGCATTAGTCATTGTGATCTTATGTCTTGTTTCTTCATAATTATCAGGATCATAATTCTTATCTAATACACCAAATACTGGAGAAATAACTGGAGGTACTTTATAAGGTACTTTCTTTTCTTCAAAAGTTACTTCTTTTCTTACTGGTTCATCATGTCTAATTGGAGTTTCAACTCTTCTTTGAGGTTCTACTCTTCTTACTGGTTCTTCTCTTCTAAATGAATCAGTTTCTCTTTGTAATCTTCTTGTTTCATTATATTCATTAACAAGATCAGATTTAGATCTAGTAAGGTTTTCTTGAACTTTCTCAATGTTTTGAGTTCTATTCATTTCATCTTCTTCTAGTCTTTCTTGAAGAGCTCTTAAATCATGTTCATCAGTATCATCAACTCTTACTGGAAAAACTAATGATGTTGGTTTTTCTTCAGGTACTTTAACTTCAGTTATAGTATCTTCTTCATTATTATGGAATATTATTCCACCATCATCATGTTTATCTTTGTCTTCCTTTTTATCATTTCTTACTGGTAAACTATCATCAATTTCATCTTCATCAAATAATATTTTTTTTACAGTATCAAATAAACCCATTGGAATTCCTCCTAATTTATATAATCATTATCGTAATTATTATCATCTTCATAGTATTCTTCTTCAGTAATCTCTAGTAAATCTGATTGAGACTTAGATTCATCAAATACTTGTACTACTTTTTCATTTACAGATAATAAACCTTCATCTAACATAGCTCTAATAGTTTCATCATTATATTTAATTGAATTAACTATTATTAAAGCATTACTTAAGGCATCTTTTAAATCACTTTCATTAACTTTGACTTCTATTCTTGCATAGTTATATTGAATATTAATCAAATAATTATCAGCTAATTTAGTGATATTTATTAAACCTTCTCCATCTCCTATATGTTTAGAATAATATAATGATTTATCAATATTATATGTAAGTTTTACTTTATTATAATAACTTACTAAATCTACATATAAATAATAATTATATCTTTGTGATTTAATTTTAACATTTAAGTCATCTATTTCAGATGCACTTAAACCTTTAGGAATATAATATTTATATCCTTTATTAAAATTATTATATAACTTTCTTTGGTTACCAGTTATGTATTGTGTTATTGATTCTATAGAATCTTTTTTAACATTAACACATCCTGATAATACAAATAGAGATATAAATAATATAAATATTTTTATGTATTTATTATCCATTGGTATTCCACCTTTATAACATAATTATTATATCATTAAAACGAACCAATTAAAATATAATCTCATACACTTCCTATTATTTACATTATAGCATTAAATAAAAAAGAATTAATTACTTTCTTATGCACTTTACAGCATCCAAATAATTAATTCTTTCACCTTTTAATTTGAATTTATGTTCATATTCAGTTTCAACATTATCAATGTCCTCATTAGCTAAATCTAACGATACTTTATTGAACTTATAGCCATGTTTAACTAGTTCTTCAATTGAATATGCAAACAATAATATGTTATCTGTTTTTTGAATAATATGAGCATCACCTTTAAATAAATTATCATATATATTTAAGAATGATTCACTTGTTAATCTTCTCTTTGCATGTCTTGTTTTAGGCCATGGATCTGAGAAGTTTAAATGTAATGTATCTATTTCATGATCAATTATATCAGATAATTTATCCGCATTAACCATCATTACATATACATTATCTAGCTTTTTATTATCTAGTTTTTTAATAGCTCTTACTATAACTGATTCTTGTACTTCTACTCCTAAGAAATTAATATCAGGATATTTCTCAGCCATACCAATTATAAAGTCACCTTTACCTATACCTATTTCTAGTCTTATAGGATTATTATTACCAAATAATTCATTGAATTTTCCCTTATATTCAGCTGGATTAGCTAAATAGTATTTACTATTATTTATAATCTCATTTTGATTTTTCATTCTTCTTGGTCTCATTTTAGTTACCTAACTTTCCAAAAGATAATTTTCTTATTATCTTTTTAACATTATCTCTACCTAGTAATTCATCTAATAAACCTAACTTATAAGATAGTATTATATAGATAGGAGCACCTATTATAGCATAAGTAACTATCTTTAATAAAGACCCAACTACAGTTGATACATCAAATATAGTTAATGTATTTAATAGTAATAATGGAATAAGCATAGATAAACCACATATTAATGATTTAATAAACCAATTAACTAGTTTTCCATAGTGGATACTCTTATCCATTTTCTTTAATCCATATAAGCCTATTATTACCGAAATACTGAAACCAAATATTGATGAAATAATTGATCCTAAGAATCCTTCAATACCTATTTTATTCATGAATAACATCCATGGAATATCAAATAACGCATTAAGTAAGAATCCTGTTATAGATACAATATAAACTAATTTATATCTACCTAATGATTGTAATATGATACTTATAATCATATAAACGTTTGCACATAATGCAGATATAACAGCTAAATTAAGAATCATTCCACCATATGGATTAGTATTATAGAATACTCTCCATACTGGTTGAGCAAGTGTTGCTATACCAAATGCTACTGGTAATGATAAGAAAAATACTAACGCTATTGATTTATTGATATTATCATTTACTTTTTCTTCATCTTTTTTAGTATATGCAGATACTATAGCAGGTATTAATGGAACTGACATACCCATAGCTAAAGCATTTATAGTCATGCATATTTTAGGAGACCATGTAGATATAGCAGATGCTATAAATTCTACATTCTCAGTTGAATAACCCATATTAGATATGGTTCTTAATACAAGTATTTGATCAGTAAAATTATAAATATCAGTTACAATTGAAATAATAATAAAAGGTACAGCATATTTAATAATCTTTCTAGCTATCATCTTATTAGTTATTTTCTCTTCTTCTTTAAGCTTTTGTATATTTGGATCAAGTAAGTTTTCTTTAGTAAATTTACTCTTTATATATAAGTATGCAATTAAAGCAGAAATACCAGCTGATGCAGTAGCTACTCCTACAGCTAATGTTAATGTTCCATGGAATACATTCATAACTAAGTATGACCCACATAAGATTATGAATATTCTAACTACTTGTTCTATTATTTGAGATATACTTGAGGGACCAACTATTTTATGCCCTTGTAAATAACCTTTAGTTATAGATAAGAATGGTACTATTAAGATAGCAGGAGCAACACATCTTATAACAAATGATACATCTTGATATGTATTACCGCCTTGTAAATCACCTATTATAAACATTCCTATTTCTTCAGCAAACACAAATAGTATTAAGAATGCAATAATAGATATATACATTAATATCTTTTTAGCTATATAAAATGCTCTATTCTTAGTATTATGATAACCTAATGTATCATATTCAGATATTATTTTAGATATAGCATTAGGTAATCCTGCTGATGATATATTTAAGAATAATAAATATATAACATAAGCATATGAATATAAAGCACCACCTTGAGATCCGACAATCTTATAGAATGGTATAACATATAACATACCTAATATTTTAACTAATATAATCGAAATAGTTGCAATCATAGTTCCTTCAATAAAACTATTTTTCTTCATATTAATCCCTCTTTTTAACAATAAAATTATATCATATATTATAGAAAAATAAAAAAGGCTTTACGCCTTTAATTTATTTATTAGTATGCTGCACTAGCGTCTGTAGAAACTGTACAATTCCATGGAGCTAATAAGCAAGTTTGACAAATATGGAAATCATCAACCATGTTATTGTATGCATTAACTAATCCGAATAACCAAATAATTATAGATGGAATAAAGAATATAACTAAACCAGCTACTACTCTGATTCCTAATGTAGTTACAGATTTCTTAATAACTTTTTCATCTGCACCAACTACAGCTTTACCAAAATCTAATACACCAAATACGATGATTAAGATTGGCATAGCAATTTTTATTAATGTTATAACCCAACCAATGAAATTTAAAATATCAGCAGTTTGAGTACAAAATCCTCCGATAAAATTTGAATCCATACCTTTTTTTCTCTCCTTTTCACTTATACCTTAATTATATGTATATATAGGCTATTTGTCAACGTATTTACTAATTATTTACGCAATCATATCCCAATTGAGTAAGGAATTGATTAATTTCATGTAAATCATTATTTCTATCATTTAATGGTGGAATATTTGCAAATATTTTTGATTTAGTTTCAAATTCAAAATCAGCTATTTCTTGATCATTTACAAAACTCTTATTTAAAACAATATAATCATCTTTATGATCTAAGAAAGCATTCTTATTTCTTCTTAATAATTTAGTTAACATTATATAAGAAGGTTCAACTAAATATAATATTTGATCACAGTATTTATTAGCTTCTGAATAATTGTTTAAATCCACAATTATACAATCAACATCTGAATAATATTTTAATTTACTTTCCATTTCAATTTTAGACATTACCGATATAAAATGTTCATCATCATGGTAAAAAATTAAATCTTGCTTATACATCTCAAAACCAACAGCTTTATAGCCATGATTATTTAATTGTTTAACCATCATATTAGTTAAACTTGAAGCACCAGCATGATTTGTAAGATTATCCAAACCAATTACTAGTCGCTTATTATTTCTTTTAATCTCATAGTTTTCTCTTTCATGTTGTTGTTTTAACAACTCTTCATCCTCTGCTTGTTGAGATAGTATTAAGTATTGTACATCTTCTAATTTAGAAGGATGTTCATATAAATATGTAATACCTTCATAATTACGTGTGAAATTATATATTCCATTTTTAACTAATGTTGATAAGTATAGTTTTGAATTAACAACAGGATTATTATTTAATAAAAGTATAATTCTTGTTGGATCAATAGCTTTTGATAAATCTACTATTGTTTGAACATCTTCATATCCTTTGATAGAAGTTACATCAAGAATTATCTTATTAAAATATAAGTTAACAAATTTTCCTAATAATTCTTTTAATTCAAATTGACCATCAACACGTTTAATTACATCAATTTCAAGTCTATCAATAATACTTTTATTTTCATTTGCAGTTACTATATTCACACTTGTCACTCCCTTTTAAAAATGGTCAAACTTAACCAAAAATAGCATCCTGACCATAATAAATTGTTTGTGTTTGACCCTGTACATTAAATTTAGAGAACAAGGTTATACTACCAATTTGTAAAGAAAAAAACACAAATACTTTGTAGTAGGCAGCATTCATTGCTGTTGATGTCGACCTGTTTGCTGCTACTTTAACTAAACAATAATTAAAGACTTCATCATCTCTTGGATTAATTCTAGCTTCAGTTCCAGTTATGCCAGCCAAGTTAGTTCCATTAACATAACTTTCGCCAGTTTCGTCATCTTTTTCCTTTAAAAATTGATTACAATTACCTTTTGCATTGTAATTAATTTCTTTCAAGAAATTATCGATTTCAGCCAATGTGCCTTTAGCATCTACAATTCCATTGTGTTTTTGTATTCTTTCAACAATACCATCTTTTACTCTAAATGCTTTAGAGTAATTAACAGAGAATGCGAGATAACCAGAGAACACAGTAATAAATGTCATAACAATGACCATTATCCATGCTGCTCCTATCGATTCTCGCATACATCATTCTCCTTTTATATTTTATTATTAGTGAGTATTTCTGTTACCTGGGCAAGATATTGGTTGTGGATCATCACATACTACTGATTCATCAGTTTGAGGACAATATTGACATTCTTGCATACCTCTATCATTTGGTGCTCCACAGTCAAACGCTTGTGAACAGTATGTACTTCTCATAATATTTGTTCTTATTTGTGGCCATATTAATGTAGAGAATACTACACCAATTGCTGCAATAGCAACTACTGCTACAGCTGTCATACTTAATTCGCCAGTCGCATCTTTCATCTAAAACATCTCTCCTTTATTATAATAAAATTATACAACATTGACACATATATGTTCAATATATTTTTTTGCTATTTTACGTAGTAAATGAATCGTCATAAATGTAATGTAAAGCAGAAGTCTCACCTGGTATTTCAAATGAATATATCTCACCTAATACAGGTAATTTAAATGGAAAATAAACCTTAGTTAAATAAAAGTATTTCTTAACTCCATTTACATCAGTATTAATTCTTGAAATACAATAATCATAGTTTTTTCCTCTAGGATTCTTATCTACTGATGTTCCAGTTACTCCATAATACAATTGTTTATCTCCATGATAGTCAAATTCTCCACATGAATGTTTTGCTGTTGAATTTGTTGTATTTAAAGCTCCATTAATAAGATCTCTACTCTTACTATTAAAACCTTCATATTGTTCTATTATTTTAATTACATTCTCAGACATCTCAAAAGCTCTTGAGTAATTAATAGTAATTGCAACATAAGCTATTAATATTACCATAAATATAATCATGGTAGCATAAAGCCATGTTCCAGCTAGCGCATTTCTCATCACACTCACCCTATTCTATTTATATTATAATAATATATTAATCTATTAACAATTAAGTTTGTAAATAAAAAAGAGATATTTACATATCTCTTATTCATATTTATACATATCTTTACTACGTTTAATATATCTATAAATTAATATACCAGCAACTACAAGTATTATTAATACTATTACTGTTATAACTACAGGAATCCATATTCCTGAAGATTTTTTAATTTCAATATTATATGTACATAAATCACCATTTTCAGCTTTTACATTGATTGTAATTATTGAGTTATTACCTAAGTTACTATTACCTAATACTTCAACAGTAGCATGTAATGGATCTGATGGAATAATATCCATATATAAAGATTTAGTTTTTCTACTAACTCTTAAATTATAGTTATAATTATTCTTATCAAATTTTAAATCATAATCATTTAAAGCAATATTAGCAATTGTACAATCTTTTGATTCACCTGTATAACGAGTAACATTGATTGTTATAGTTTTAGAATTACCATCTTCAGCTATAACATTAACTTTAATAGTTGTATCTTCATCAGGCATATCATAAGCGCCTTCAATTTCAGTTATTGTTTTTTCATCTTCTGTATCAACTATAATATCTACATCTTTTACACCATATGGTAATTGAATAGTATATAAATCATATCCATTACGATATTTAATATCAGTTCCATTAATAGTAATTGAATTAATATTTAAATTACCAGATTTAGGTGGTTCAGTAGGCATTGTTGGTCTAGTTACTTCTGAAGTTGTTTCTTTAGTTATAACTGGAATAATTTGTCTTGTTGTTCCTGATCCTGTTCTTCTAGTAACAGTCTTTTTAGTTGCTGTAGTAGTTTTAGCAGTTACAGTCTTAGATGTACCAATTGGAGTTTGTGTAGTAGTTCCATTTGGATTGTTATAAGGACTGCCATCTTTATTTCTATTACAATCAACTAACATAACTCTTGTACAATAAGAACCGCTGTTAGCTTGACAAGAACCAGCAAATTTAGAACATCCATCACTAGTCATTTTTGTATATGGTGTTGCATTACCATTAGTACATCTATAACCAGATGATGAAACCATGTTTCCTAAGTTCCATTTACCTGTTGTAGAACACATAGCTCTATAACATGATTTATATTCATATGAATCTTTTATTAATGTTCCAATGTCAGCAAATGCTTTACATTCATTAAAACTCATACCATATGTACCTGTATAAGCTTTAATTGTTGTTGGAATAAATAAAGATACAATAAGAATTAAAATGATTTTATTTAACTTTTTCATATTATCACCTATATTACTTAAATTATAATTTATATATAATTATTATTCAAGATTTTAATGTCTTCTATTAACACTTATAATCTCTATATCATCAGTTAATTGTTTAACTCTTTCAATTATTCTTTTACTCTTTACTTTATCTACACTATCTTTAGTTTCAGCTAAATGGTTTTCTAATTCTTCAATATTTAAATTAGATGTAATAAATGTTGGTAATTTCTCATCCATACGATATTGTAGAATAGTTGATAGTATTTCATCTCTTGACCAAGAAGTAACACTTTCAGCACCAATATCATCTAATAATAATAAATCACATTCCATCAATTCATTCATTTTTTTATCAAATGATGAACCAAATGATTCTTTTAAATCAACTAATAATCTTGGATAATGATAAATAATTGGTTCATATCCTTCTTTAGCTAATTCATTAAATAAAGCAGCTATTAAATAAGTCTTACCACATCCAAACGAACCATGTAGAAATAGTCCTTTAATATGTTTATTATTTTTATATTCTTTATAGAAATTAACAATCCATTTAATTGCTTCTACTCTATTCTTATCTTTTTTATCTATATCTTTCATATTAGCTGTTCTTACTGCTAATGGTTGATTATACATTTTAGATGAATTCTCATCTATACTTATTTCTTCTTGTTTATATTTACAAGCAATACTATCAAAGACTAATATATTACCATTTAATCTAGGATAATAAATATATCCTTTTGATGGATTCTTACATTTATCTAATCCTGGACAATTCTTACAATTATTTAATTCACATACACTTCTTTGTAATTTAGAAGTATGCTTCATAGCAAATTCTTCTTTAATTTTTAATTTATTAATTAATTTAATAAATTGAGGATCTTTAGTTGCTTCATGATAATTCTTTTTTAAATCTTGTATTAAATTACGATTATCAAACTTCTCTATCTTCATTCATATCCTCCTTAATTAAATATTTCCATTTCTTTTTCTAGTTCTTGTAATTCTTCATCACTTATTTCATCAGATGAATTAGTTTTATTCATCCATGAAGGAATAGTTATTTCTTTCTTAGCTTTAGGTATTATCTTCTTAACTACCTTATTATGATTCTTTAAGACTTGATCCATAGCTTGAGGAACTGTCTTAACACCTGCTCTATTCCATGAAGATGCAATAGTATCTAAATAGTTTTGATTTAATTTACCATTGTTAATTCTAATTGCATAATCTATTAATACATTAATAACCCCTGGAGATAATCCTTGATCTATTGCTAAGTGTTCAAGTATTTTTAAATCTCTACTTGTAGGTTTGATATTATTATTTTTAAACTTTAAGAAATCATATGGTTTAGTATTTTCAAATACTTGTATCATCTTATCTCTATTAGTGTTTCCACCTACAGGTGTCTTAAGGTATTCAGGTTGACTACGATAAATAATTGTTGGTAGGGAACCATTATTATTGAATTCATAATTACGTCTTACACTATCAATTAATTTATCTTTGTCTATTATACCAGCATTATCTATAACTAATCTAATAAATTCAGACATCTTTATAGTATCTACATTATAGATAAATGCTAATTGATTAATTAATTCTCTAGTTCTTTTATTAAATGATTTATCATTTAATAATCCATTAGGTAATGAAGATATTAATAAATCAAAATCAATTAAAGAACTTATATTAATACTTGCTTTATTCTTTCTTCTAATCTCTTCATTTTCTTTTTCAAATGGAGTAACAACTTTAAATGTATCATTCATAGATGAAGTTATTTCAGTATATTCTTTCTTAGATATAAATACTCTTCTATAGTATTCACTTACTTCATGATATTCTGTTTCACCTATATTATTTAATAATAAAACTGATAATATAGGATGATTTAAAAACTCATATGCTGATAATGGTGAATATAATTCATATAAGTATTCATTTAAACTAACATTTTCTTTAACAAATGATTTTAATAATCCAACTGCTTCTAAGGCTTTTCTAGCTAGTACTATATTGTTTAAAGAATCTTTTAAAGTAACCATTAAGTGTTTATGGTTTAAGTCTCTAGATATTACTTCACTTTTATCTAAATCTTGCCATAAAGTGAAATATAAACTTAAAGCAGTTGATCCGATAATAGGTTCATATAAACTAATTAGAACTTTTCTATCAACTTCAGTTAATATAGTTTGATTAACTACAGTATAAATATCTGCTGGTGTAACGCTATCTTTCATATGAACCTCCTATAAATATTATATTATTAATAAGTGTTAAAATCTATTATTTTTAACCTTAGGAAGATAATTTGTTGAATTGTTGAAAAGATAAAAAGACTACTTCTTTTTAGTAGTCTTCTTCTTTTTATCTTCTTTTATTTCTTTTGAATCTTCCTTTTTATTTGGATCAAATGAAATTTGAAATCCATATAATTCTAATTCATTATTTAATTCTTGAGTAATATCAACAATATCCTTTTTAACTTTTATTGCCATATTATACCTCTTGAATAACTGCAATTATCATTGGTTTAGTTTCAGTTTCATTATAGAAATACTTAGATAATTGTTCTCTTATTTCATTCTTAATTTGATTATAATCAACAAACTTAGGAGTTGTATTCTTTTCAATTATTGCTAAAGATATTTCTTTTATCTTTTCAATCATTTCAGCTGAATCTTTAACATAGATAAATCCTCTAGTCATGACTTCAGGACCAACAAGAACTTTCTTAGTTTGTTTATCTAATGTAGCAGATATTAACATTATTCCATTTTCAGCTAACATCTCTCTATCTTTAAGAACTAATTCACCAACATCTTCTGATGAATCACCATCAATTAAAACAGTATCTATCTTTATTGATTCAAATTTATCTTGTAATTTACCATCAATAAATTCAACTATATCACCATTTTGTTTTAAGATAATATTTTCTTTTGGCATATTTAATGCATAAGCTAAATTCGCATTGTTAACCATTGATCTATATTCACCTTTAACTGGCATATAGTATTTAGGTTTAATTAAATTTAACATTATCATTAAGTCTTCTTGAGAAGCATGATGTAATATAGTTTTACCTTTTGGTATAGTTATACTACTTGCTCCTTTTTGAGCTATTTGATCTTGTAATTTAACAAGTACTTTTTCACATGAATCATATGAAGGCTCTGCAAATAAGAATGTATCTGTAGATTTAATATTAATAAACTTATCATTTCCAGATACTATTTTACCTATAGTAGCATATGGTTTTTCTCTATCATCACATACTAATAAAATAGTTTTTTCTTGATTGATATCATTTAAATCTCCAAGTAATCCTTCTTTAACTGTTAGATATCCTTCCTTCATAGCCATATTAACTATGTTTTGAAGTTTTTTACCCATGATAACAACTTTTCTATGCATATTAGATGCAGCATCTAATATTTCTTGAATAGTATGTAAGTGTACAGGTAAAGTAGATATAATCATTCTTCCTTCTGCATGATTAATTTGATCTTTAAACCAATTAGTTAATCTATGTTTAGGAGATGTATGTCCAGGTATTTCTGAAAAAGTTGATTCAGATAATAGACATAAAACACCTTGTTTACCTACATAGGCTATCTTACCTAAATCCATAGCATAAGCTCCATCCATGGTAGGATCAATTATAAAGTCTCCTGTATAACAAATAATTCCATCTTTAGTATATATTGCATACATACATGCATCAGGCACTGAATGTGATACATTAATTGGGAATATACCAACATCACCAAAAGTAATCTTTTTATTAACCTTTATTTCAACTATACTCTTTTCTTTAATTCCTTCTAGTAATAAATATTCCTTTGTATATCTTGTACAATATATTTTAATATCAGGGATAATGTTTAATAAATCCCCTACACCACCCATATTTTCTAGGTGAGCATGTGTAATAAATACACCAACAATTTTATCTTTATTCTCTTTTAAATATGAATAATCAGGTAAGATATAATCTATACCATATTCATTATCAATGGCGTATTTAAGACCACAATCAAGCACAAATATTTTGTCATCTATTTCAACAACATAAGTATTTTTACCTGATTCGTTTAAACCACCAAGTCCAAATATTCTTATTTTACTCATTTAATTCAATTCCTTTCATAAAGAAATAAAGGCTTTTCGTAAGTGATATAAGTATAACATAATTAGTTTTTTATTTCAATCTAATAAAAAAGATAACAATATTAATTGTTATCCTTTGTAGTATCTATTCTAGCAAATAGTATTTCAGGAGTATTTACTTTTGTTCCTGATACATACCCACCAAATGTCTTAGTTGAATCATAAGATTTTAAATCTGTATTTATTTGATTAAAGATTTTTTCTGCTGTATCTGGTAAGAATGCTTGTAAGTATACAGCACATACTCTAATTGATTCAATTAAGTTATATAATACTTCTTTTAATCTATCTTGTTTAGTTTCATCTTTAGCTAATATCCATGGAGTTGTTTCATCAATATATTTATTTGATGCTCTTAATACTTCAAATACATCATCAATAGCATCAGCTACTTTTAATTCATCCATATGCTTAGCAACTTTATCACCAAGTGATGTAACTAAGTCTTTTAAGTTTTGATCCATAGTATCAGTTACATTAGTTTGTTCTACTACACCATCAAAATATTTATTACTCATTGATATAGTTCTATTAACTAAATTACCTAGAATATTGGCAAGATCACCATTTATTCTTTCAACTAATAAATCTTCAGTAAATACACCATCATTAGCAAATGGTATTTCATGTAAGAAATAATATCTAACAGCATCTACACCATATTTATCAACTAAATCATCAGCATATACTACATTACCAACTGATTTACTCATCTTTCCATCAGCCATGATTAACCATGGATGACCAAATACTTTCTTAGGTAATTCAATTCCTAAACTAAATAAGAAACAAGGCCAATAAATAGTATGGAATCTTATTATATCTTTACCTATTAAGTGTAAGTCAGCAGGCCAGAACTTCTTAAAGTTTTCATTACCACCATCAACATCATATCCTAAGAATGTTATATAGTTAGTTAATGCATCTAGCCATACATACACTACATGTTTAGGATCAAAATCTACAGGTATACCCCAGTCAAATGCAGTACGTGATACACATAAATCTTGTAATCCTGGTTTAATGAAGTTATTTAACATTTCATTCTTTCTTGATTCAGGTTGAATAAAGTCAGGATGAGATTCAATATAATCTTCTAATTGTTTTTGATATTTACTTAATCTAAAGAAATATGATTCTTCACTCTTCTTTTCAACTGGTCTTCCACAGTCAGGACAAACCTTAACACCATCTTCATTTTCTACTACTTGTGTTTCAGTCCAGAATGATTCATCAGGTACACAATACCATCCTTCATATTTATCTAGATAGATATCATCTTGTTCATACATCTTTTTAAAGATATGTTGAACTATTCTTTCATGTTCTTCATCTGTAGTTCTTACAAATTTATCATATGTAGTATTCATTAAATCCCAAATACGCTTAATTTCAGCTGCTGCTTCATCAACATATTGTTGAGGAGTTATTCCTTTATCCCTAGCTTTATTTTGAATTTTTTCACCATGTTCATCTGTACCAGTTTGAAGATATACATCATATCCTTCTAATCTTTTGTTTCTTGCTATTGCATCAGCTAAGACAATCTCATAAGTATTACCAATGTGAGGTTTACCTGAAGCATAAGCTATTGCTGTAGAAATATAATATTTTTCCATTTTTATTCCCTCTTTCTAAAATAAAAAAGACCATGATGTAGGAACGAGATGAACCCGTGGTACCATCCTACTTCATGATCTTTAAATCACCTTAATTAATCTTAACGCGAATGCACGGTTAATGCTCCAGACCCATTCGACTAATCTTCCACATGTCTACTTTCACCTAACTAGACTCTCTAATAATGCTTTCAATTAGCTTCTTTCCTTCATCGCTTAACGAACATAATATAACACATATTTTTATATTAATCAATAAATAAAATAGAAGGACTCAAGTTTCCTTAAGTCCTTCATAAAGGGTAACACGTTGTTAGTCTGTTGTAATAACTGTTGCATGTTCATGTTGTCTATTCTGTTGTAGATTCTGTTGATAGTTCTCAATGTGTTAAAAGTTTGTTGAAAATGTAATTTCAAATGATGTCCTATAAAATATCAACCTTAAATCCCTTTTCCCCATCGGGTGTTATTACCCTTATCCACATTATATAATAAGACATAAAAAAAATTCAATACTTTAATTGAATTTTCCTACTCGAGAATTTAATTCTTTAAGAATCATCGCGATTAATTTTTTTGTAGCACTTAAATTAACACTATCATTAATATTAACATTATTAGATAAATAATATTTAACATCCATTAATTCACTTGTTTCACATTTAGTTATAAATTCTTGATACTCATGTTTGATTAAAGATTCATTCATATTATTAATAATATTACTAGATCTTATTTTATACATCTTATCATTAATAATTAGTTTAACTAATGGTATTAATGATGATAATCTCTTACTATTATTAAAAGCTACAGTATTGCTTTTATATTTATCATAAAAAATATTATATGCAGATTTTTCTGCTTCATCTAATTCATGTTTATTTAACATAGATAATAACTTAATTAAATCATTATCTTGGAAAGCATCCATACCATTCTCAATGATAGCTGCATATACTTGATTTATTTTATTTTGATCTACCATTCTTACACATCCTTGTTCAAGTAATTATGTATTGTTTCACCTATTTGTCGTTCAAATTCAAAATAAGATGATAAGAATATTTTAATAAATATATTAAAATGTTGTTTATTAAATACATCATATATTCTTCTATATACTTCATCAACTGCTACTACTCTTGCCTTTAATCCATCATTTGGAGAGTATGCTTTAGTCTTACGAACTATTGAGTTATATGATTCGACTAACTTAGATAAATTAATACCTCTTTTATATACTGCTTCTAGTTTATATTGATTATAAGTTGAAGCACCTTTAATAATAGAAGTCATTATTAAATCCTTATCGTCAGTAGAATAAGATGATATATTACTAATTACATATAGATTCATGAAATAGTATCCTAAAGATATCATTTCATTAAAGATATAAGGATCAGCTATAAACTTTTCTTTTTTCTCTATTCCCTTAATATCTAATTTCTTAATAATAGAATAAATCCAATTAATATTTTCTTGATATAATTTTTGAGTTAATTCATCATATTCAAGCATACTAATTACCTTCCTATTCTAGTTAAAGTATAACATATATACTAAATAAAAAGAAGAACTATTTCTTTAGTTCTTCTAATTTTTTCTTTTCTTCTTCTAGCTTTTGTCTATCCATTTCAACAATGTTAGCTGGAGCTTTATTAACATAGTTTTCATTAGATAATAGTTTTTCTCTTCTAGCTATTGATTCTTCTAATGATTTTATTTGTTGTTCTCTTACTTCTTTATCAGCTTCAGTCATTTGTTTTTCGAAGTAAATAGTAGCTTTTACTCTAGATGAGAATACTTTATAAGCATTCATGCCTAAAGGTTCATTTATAACATTTTCAGATAATTTTAATAATTTAACAATTAATTCATTATCATCTTCAGTATCAAACATTATCTTCATATCTTTAGAGATATTGTTTTCAGCTTTAACATTTCTGAAGTTCTTAATAAATGTTATTTCATCTTCTATTATTTCTTCTTCTGTTTCAAATATTTGTTTCTTATCATATTTTGGATAAGTTGATATCATGATAGATTCAGCATCTTTAATTGGTAACTTTTGATATATTTCTTCTGTTACAAATGGCATGAATGGATGTAACATCTTTAAGATACCTGTTAATACATAACATAATACTGATTGTGTTGTTTCATCTTCAATTGAATACTTAGCCATTTCAATATAATTTGAGCAGAAGTCATCATATACGAAATTATATAATTCAGTACCAACAATATTGAAATCATATTTATCCATATGTTTAGTAACTTGTTTAACTACTTTATTATATTTAGATAATATCCATTTATCTTCAGGTTTTAAATTATCTAATTTAATCTCTTTTAAGTTTTCAATATTCATTAAAACGAATCTAGATGCATTCCATACCTTATTGATATAATTCCATGTAGATTTAATCTTTACTTCATCAAAGTTAAGATCAGTACCTGCTGCTACATCAGTAGTTAAATAATATCTTAATGCATCAGCACCATATTCTTTAATCATATCCATAGGATCTACACCATTACCTAAAGACTTAGACATCTTTCTTCCTTGTTTATCTCTAACAAGACCATGTATTAAACAATCTTTAAATGGTCTTACACCATTTAATTCTTCAGATTGGAATACCATTCTTGCTACCCAGAAGAATATAATATCAAATCCTGTAACTAAACAATCATTAGGAAAATATCTTTCCATGTCTTCTGTTTTTTCAGGCCAACCTAATGTTGAGAATGGCCATAATGCAGATGAGAACCATGTATCTAATACATCGTTATCTTGTACCCATCCTTCACCTTCCGGTGCTTCCATACCTACATATACTTCTTCACCTTTATACCATGCAGGTATTCTATGTCCCCACCATAATTGTCTAGATATACACCAGTCATGTTGTATTTCCATCCAATGATTTAAATGTTTTTCATATCTTGATGGGAAGAAGTTAACTTTCTTATCTTTATCCTTTTGGAATTCTAATACTCTATCAGCTAATGATTCCATCTTAACAAACCATTGTTTAGATAAGTATGGTTCAACCATAGCTCCAGTTCTTTCTGAATGACCAACTGAGTGAGTCATTGGTTCAATATCTAATAATAATCCTTGTTCTTTTAAATCTTTAAGTAAGTTTTCTCTACATTCTTCTCTTGTTTGTCCTTCATATTGAAGAGCATTTGCATTCATAGTTGCATCAGGATTCATTACAACTATTCTTTCTAAGTTATGTCTTTCTCCTACTTCAAAGTCATTAGGGTCATGAGCAGGCGTAATTTTAACAACACCTGTACCAAATTCAGGGTCAGCATGTTCATCACCTATAATAGGTATTTCTTTATTAACAATTGGTAATATAACTTTTTTACCAATTAAATCTTTATATCTTTTATCATCA
>Ga0247611_10002154_pt1 | contig 32882 bp, 31 predicted proteins | sample 177DNAGHGhighgp2_FD_192422 | JGI IMG/M metagenome (GOLD analysis project Ga0247611, IMG submission 192422) | Sheep rumen microbial communities from Palmerston North, Manawatu-Wanganui, New Zealand - 1770 DNA GHGhigh gp2 | ecosystem: Host-associated > Mammals > Digestive system > Stomach > Rumen... | reverse complement strand
CGGATATGTAACACATTACGGACACTTATCAAAAGTACACGTTCGTGTAGGACAAAAAGTTAAAGCAGGTCAATTAATAGCAAAAAGCGGTTCTACAGGAAGAGCAACCGGACCGCATCTTCATTTTACCGTAAAGAAAAACGGTCAAAGTTTAGATCCGTTAAAATTTTTATGGTAAAAAACACAAAGTTTTTTTTAGTTTATGGGTTACAGAAACATTTGCTATTTTTAAGTTATAGTTGTCTTTAAAACTATAACCTTATCATCCACAAACTTATAATCTGCAAATTACAATGTAATTTATTTTTATTTCGTTAAATTTTCAAGAATAATTTTTTTAACTTGCTCGGGAACAGTTCGTTTCGGTAAAGAAAAAACTGTTTTTATAATAAGGTCTTGTGTAAGATTTTGTAATTTTAATAATTTAATATATTTGTTTGCATTTGCAGTATTTAATTGAGATATGTCGCTTGAATCGGTAAATACAACAAATGTTTGAATGAAAGGTCTTAACTTTTCATCTCTGTTATTAAAATTATTATCTTTTAAAATTTTTTCTATTCTTTTACTTACCTGTTTAAATTGGTTATCGGATTGTTCAAACAAATTTCTTCTCTTTTCCGATGTAATTTCCGTTCCGTTTGAAATAACTTTTGTTGCTTCATTTACACTTCCGACGAGCTTTGCATTAGGAAAATACTTTGCCTCAAAAAGTAAAACGGAAAACGGTAACGGTGCTGCCGTAAAAGCAATTGTATCTATTTCCTGCCCGTTAACTATTACATTATTTTTAGGTGCAAATTTCCCCTGAATAAATATTTTTGACATACTTTTTATTTTCTCGCCTACTTCTTTTTCAAAAGCTCTGCCTGCGGCATTTTGTAAATTTGCATTGTCCAAAATTGAAGTAAGAACAGTATTTTTATTTTCCAAATCTTTAAATTTATCCGCAAATGTATCATTGTGAGCCAATGCCTTTTTCATTTTTATAACAAGTTCGGTTTCGGTAACCGGCTTTGACATAAAGTCAAAAATCAAATCACCTGCAGATTCGGTTACCGACTGACCGTAAGCTCTTTCCATTGCCGTAAGCAAAATTATTTGTGTCATTTGAGATGTCGATTTTATAAAAGGCAATATATCTATACCTGTTTCACCTATACCGAAATGAATATCCAAAATTAAAACATCTACAGCATTTGGATTATTTAAAATAAATTTTTTTAATTCTATTGTTGTTGCAAACTGTTTTATTTCAATATTATCAAAATGTTTTAAAAGGGTTCTTTCAAGAGATGCCCTTACATTTGCATCATCATCTGTTATTGCTATAAATTTTTTATCTTTAACCGTCATTTTATTCCTCCTTTACGGGTAAAATAATATCGGTTTGCAAACCTTTGAAATTTTCTTTATTAATATTTTCGGCAGTTATTTTACCGTTTAGAATTTTAACAAAATAAGCCGAGTGAATTGTTCCCTCACCAAACCTGTTTCCTTTTGAACTTTTAATCTGTTCTCTATATATTATCGGTAAAATTTCATCATCTACTCCACCTGCATTATCCGTTATTTTTATATTTAAAAAATTATTTATTATTTCCAAATTGACAAATAATTTTGCAACAAAACCGTCGTTTAACAATAACTTTTGCAAGGCAAAAACGGAATTATCAATAATATTATTTATTGCTATAAACAGCAATCTGTTTGCATAACAATATAAATTATTGTCAGATATATTTGTTTGCAACTCTATTTGTATATAAGGTTTTAATTTTTCGTTATAATTATTTATTAATTGAGACAAACTTTCTTTTATTTCACAAATTGAAATTTTTCTAAGTCTGCCGGCAGTTAAATCTTCAATATGTTGCCTTGTATTTTTTTGATTTTCCAAAATATCATTTTTATAAGGAGTAATAACTTTTTCATATACTTCCGATAATATATCATTTAACCCCGTCTTTGTTTTTTCCAACTGATTTACCAAGTCATGCCTGCTGCTTCTTAAAAGTTCTATTGTATCTTGACTCCAATTTAATTCCAATATTTGTAATTTCTGTATTTGACTGTCAAATGAACTATGTAAATCCTGTACGGTCTGTTTTTTTATCAATTCGTTTTCAAGTGAAATATTATAAGTTAAATTATTGTTATGTTTATCTATTAATATAAATGCAACAAGTAAAAAGATAAGCCATAAAAAGTTATTCATATTTGCAGGAATATCAGAATTTATTTGATAATATTTTATCGGTGTAATTCCTGTTAAATGAATGATTGTCCATATATAAAACAAGAAAACAATTACGGATATTACAAATAAAATATATATAAAGTTTAGAATATCGGTTTCAAAACTTCTGCTGTAAAGAAAATTTTTTCTTAAATATAATAAGGTCTGAACATTTTCACTTTTTTTAAACGGAATAATTAATTTAAAAAATAAAATAAGAATTATAATTATAAGGGGTATGGTAATCATTTCAATGAATATAAAATTTTGAATACTTTCTGTAGGAGACTGTTCCACAATTCTTGTTAAATTTGTATTAGATATAAATTTTACCGTCGATATATATACATATCCCAACATAAAAAACATTAAAAATTCTATTTTATCTATGCTTGTAACAAAAATTTTAAACCAGGAAATATTGTTTTTTAACAAGAATTTTTCATAATTTTCCGTTAACATTAACGTGTTATATTTTAAAATAGTTAAGCCTATAATACTGCCTATAAACACTGTTATAAGCATATTCGGAATTTCTATAAAAGTTTCCGCAATATAATTTATAATTAAGCCGTAAATTCCGTTACTGCTTACATCGAAAATATTTCTGAAAAGTTCCGTAAAGTAAATTGAATACGGCTGTTTAAAAACCGCATCTTGAAAAATAACATTTTTAATAATTGATGACGGTAAAGAGACTAAAAGTCCCGTTGCAATTCCGGCAAATAAAATAAACTTTACTGAAACAAAAAACATATCTTTTATACTACTTTTATCTTTTAATATAAAAATTTTTAGTTTTCCTGTTTCTGCAAGCCATCCCCAACAAAAAGCACCTACTATATTTGTGATTGCCAAATAAATAAAATAAGGTGACGAAATACTCGATAAAACTATAGGCGTGGTTATTGCAACAAGGATAGCCCATATACTACCGAGTGTTATTGCCACAACAAAAGTTCCGACCATATCGAAAGTTAAAAATCTGTAACTGTTTTCATAAAGGAATGTATGTCCTGCCCAATTTAAAAGGATAGCAAAACAAGCTATAAGAAAATGAAATCTTTTCTCATATATTCCGTTTGCGAGTTCTGAAAAGAAATTTTTGATTTTCATTTCCTATATGATAGCAATAAAAAATTTACTGAGCAACTTTTTGATATTTTGATGAAAATTTCTATCAGACCGTCTTTGACGATACATCATATAGAATTGAACCTTATATGTCCGAAAAACCTGTTTCCTATCTGTTATCACTAATGCTAAAAAAATAATAATTTTATAAAATATATAATTATTTTGTTTTTTAATATAAGGATAACTTTTTCTATGCAAAACAACAGGGAGCAGTGGAGTTCAAAAATTTTGTTTTTATTTGCCGCTATAGGTTCTGCCGTGGGGCTTGGAAATATTTGGAGATTTCCTTACGTAATGGGAGAATACGGCGGTGCGGTGTTTTTGTTTGTATATATGTTTTTTATATTAACCATTTGTGTTATTCCTTTAATTTGTGAACTTTCAATAGGTAAATATACAAGAAGAGAAAATGTTTGTGCATATACAGTTGTTAACCCTAAACTTAAATTTTTCGGTTGGATAAATGTTATAACCGCTACAATAATATCTTCGTTTTATTTTGTTGTAGGCGGTTGGATAATTCATTATATTTATATAAGTTTTGTAAATTATAAATTTGAAGATTATTCCGACTATTTTTTTAGCTTTGTATCGTTGCCTGTTTTACCTTATATATTAACATTAATATTTTTGTTTGCATGTGTATTTTTCGTTTACAGGGGAGTTAATGAAGGTATAGAGTTAGGCAACAAAATAATGATGCCTACCTTTTTATTGATACTGATTGTTTTGGCAACGGTTTCAATATCTCTACCGAACGGTTATAAAGGTTTGGAATTTATGTTCAAGCCGGATATGTCTAAAATAAGTTTTGAAATGATACTTGCGGCACTCGGACAATCGTTTTTTACTTTAAGTATAGGTGCAGGTTGTTTGTTGGTTTACGGCAGTTATATGAAAGAAAAAGAAGATGTTGTTAAAAACGCATATTTTATAATATTTGCAGATACACTGTTTGCTTTGCTTGCAGGAATTATGACATTTCCGGCAGTGTTTTCGTTCGGATTAAAATCCGATTCGGGTGCCGGGCTTGTTTTTATAACATTACCTAAAATATTTGCTCAAATGCCTTACGGTTCAATTTTTGCAATATTGTTTTTCATACTTTTACTTTTTGCCGCATTAACTTCCGCAATAAGTTTAGCTGAAGTTCAAACTGCGGCATATATTGAGAATTTCAATATATCAAGGAAAAAAGCGGCTATGTTGGTATTTGTTATAATTGCAATATTAGCATTGCCGGTTTCTTTATCGTTTGGACTTTTGAGCAATGTTAAAATATTTTCAAAAAATTTTTTTGATTTGTTTGATTTTATAACATCAAATATATTTATGCCGTTAAACTCAATAATAATTTGCATTATATTCGGATGGTTCGTTAAAATTAAAAAAGTTTTAATTTTTAAAAACGAATATATATATAAACTGTTTTCCGTTTTTGTAAAGTATATAGTACCTTCAGTATTAACTGCATTAATGATTTGCGGGCTTATAAAATAATATTAACTGAAAAACTTTTTAAAGAAACTGTCGTTTTTTAAAACGGCATCTTTCGGGACTTCACCCATAGTTTTTGCAAATTCAAACAATGCTTTTTTCTGGTCGTTGTTTAAACTTTTCGGAACGGATACATTTATTTTAACATATAAATCGCCTTTTATCCTCCTGCCTAAAACAGGGAAACCTTGTTCCCTTATTCTAAGTATTGTTCCGGGCTGTGTTCCTTGCGGAATTTTTACTTTAACCGTTCCTTCAAGAACAGGAACATCGTATTCCAAACCGAGTGCGGCTTGTGCAAATGTAAGTTTTATTTCGGTATGTAAATCGTCTCCGTCTCTTGTAAAGTTTTGTTCTTTTCTTAAATGAACAACAACATACAAATCGCCCGGCGTTGCACCTTTTGCGCCGGCATTACCGCCGCCGGAAACTCTTAATGTTGTTCCGTCGTTAACACCTTGCGGAATTTTTACTTTAACCGTATGCGGTGATTTAACAGTTCCTGTTCCCCTACAAGTAGGACACGGATTATCTATAATTTGTCCTTCACCATGACATCTCGGGCAAGTTTGGCTGAAAGAGAAGAACCCCTGGCTTACACTAACCTGTCCTCTTCCTCTACATTGCGGACAAGTTTTCGGTGATGTACCTGCTTTTGCTCCGCTGCCGCCGCAAGTTTGGCAAGTTTCTTTTCTGTTTATACTTATTGAAACTTCTTTTCCTTTCATTGCATCAAGCATGGAAACTTCAAGGTCGTATCTTAAATCTTCACCTCTTCTTGATTGTCTTTGTCTGGCACCGCCGCCTCTTCCTGCTCTGCCGCCGCCGAATATATCACCGAATATATCACCGAAAATGTCGCCCATATCACCCATATTACCGAACCCTCCGGCACCTGCTCCTCCGCCCATACCGTTCATACCTTCATGACCGAAAGCATCGTATTGTTGTTTCTTTTGCGGATTGGACAAAACATCGTAAGCTTCGTTTATCTCTTTAAACTTTTCTTCGGCTTCTTTGTTTCCCGGGTTTCTGTCGGGATGATATTTTATTGCCAAATGTCTGTATGCTTTTTTTATTTCGTCAGCCGATGCTCCTTTCTGAACACCAAGCACTTCATAAAAATCTTTTTTCATTTCCTTACTCCTGTTTTAGCTAAATAACTATAATGTAAATTGCTTTATAATTTTTACCGAAAAATTTTCAGCTTATCAGCTTTTCCTCAGCTTCTCAGCTGTCGTTCATCAAAACTTCTTTGAAGCGATTTTTTTCTCAACTTCGCTTAAAGAAAAATTTAACGGAATAACTAACTGCCCGTTATAATTATATGCTCCGTATTTGTTTGCAACTTTACTTACTATGTAATACGGAAATTTCTCGTTTGCCGTATAATATTCTTTTATAAATGTGTATTGGTTAGGAACTATTAACGAATTTTTACCGATTTCTGCAATACCGTAAAAATTATTTTTTAAAACTTTAAACCTCGGAAAATTTTGACTTATACCGAGTGCATTTTTTTCTATGCTGTCATATTCGGGAACAACTGTTTGTTCCAAAACGGGATCGAATACGGAATATTTATTTTGATTTCTTACAATTAACAGTAATCTTTTTTCATATCCGTTGTTTGTTATAACATTTCTTAAAGTTGTTTCAATAGGATAAATACTTTTAACTATAAATCTACCGAACGGATCAAATATTTTATACTCATAAGGATTAAATAAAGATCTGCCATAAAAATAATGCTGATTTGCATGTTCAATAGTATCTAACTGCGAATATTTAAACACCCTTATATTATTTTGTTCTTCTTCCGATTTAATAAAAAATATATTCCATGTTTGGGTTCCGTCAAGTTCTGTTTTCCCGTAAGCCGTAACAGCCCCCGGAATACGGAATGTTAATTTCTTATCAAATTCTTTGTTCAACATAACAAAATTACCGTTGGTAATTTTTTCCGTAACAGGTAAATTTATTTGAGGAACAGTTGTCGGATATTTATCCAAAACAGGTATTTCCGGATGAGCAACAGTAACATTATTATTTTCATCCATAGGTTTATGATCTTTTAATTTTGTAGATATTTTGTCATATTGTTTTGTTAAATTCTCAATATTTTTAGCATAAATTTTAACATTACTTAATGCTACTTCTTTTTGTTTTGGTGTATTTGCATCGTAATATTGGTCTATTCGTTGCTGCAACAATATCCACTGTATACCGATATAGCACCCGTCTTTATGACCACCGTTTTTATATCCGCATTCAGGACAAGTTTCTAATTTTTTAGGCATTAATTCATTCAATTGGGCATCATAATTGCTAAAATCATAATCTTTTGATACATTTTCTTTTCTATATGACGGGCACCAAGTTTCATGACCGTTTTCTTTTTCGCAATATCCGCAAACAGCTTTACTTACACCGGGAGCACTCCAAGCAAAAATCATATTTTGAACAGATGTTGCTAAAAACATTACCGTTAACAAAATAATTCCTAATTTAAATTTTTTCATTTTACCTCTTGTTTTAGCTGATAAGCTGAAGATCTGATCAGCTGATATTTTAACAACAAAAACAACATCATTTATAATTAAGTTCGGTTAAATCTTTTTCAATACACTTTTTAAAAGTTTCCGAAATATCATTTAAATCTAAAATATCAACTTTTATCGGAATTAAACTTTCCTCAAAATCGTACTTTAAAGTTGATATTAATTTATATTCAATTTTTTTATCTTCCAATTTTAAAGCCAAATCCAAATCGGAATATTGTCTGAATTTTTGTTTTGTTCTTGAACCGAAAGCATACACTTTTATGTTTGTATCTTTCAAGTTTTTTAACAATATTTCTTTAACCTGCTTTAAATATTTTTCTTCTAAGTTAATCATTTCTCTTTTCTAACTCTTTGTATAAAAATTCAACTTCTTTATAAAAAACATCAACTATTGATATAATTTCTTCTGCTTTTTGTGCATCGTAAGTATGGCTTGTAATATTTCTTTTTAATCTGTAATCATTCCAGTTTTCCAAATTACCTAAAAGTAATCCTTTTTCATTTGCTACTCGTATAAGTTCATTAAAAGATAATTGGTCAATATTTTCTTCATTGATTTCCAAATATCTTTTAATCATTTTAATTGCCAAACTATATGTATATTCAAATCTTTGTATAACGGAATCTCTTACAAATAAATTTTCTTTGTCTTTGTTATATTCATCAATAGCAAGTTTAAAACTTGTTATGGCTTTATTAAAAGATGATAAATCTAATTTCATTTTGCCTCCGGTTATTATTTGTTTTTAGAATCTGTTTTAATAACTAAATTAGCTATTCCGTTTTTGTCAAATTCTTTTTCATAAAAATCTTCTATATCCATTAATTTATTAAAATTTTCTTCTTTTGTCATTTTCATAATTTCGTTTTTAGAATATTTTTTATAAAAATCTCTAATACTCAATTCTTTTATAAGATTTCCCCAAAAAATATCGTCATTATATAAATCAATATCTTCTTGTATCATATTTTGTATCTTTTCATCACCATAACATTCAACATCCATCAGTAAATCAGGATAACCAAATTCTTTTCCTAACTTTTCTACAATATAAAACATCATTTTTTTATATTCTTCATGCCTTTTTTTATGTTCAGCTACAGCAAAAGTAAGCAGAAAATTTCCGGCAAAAACTAATTTTGCTAATGTTAAAAACTGTTCTTTAGTTAATTTAATTTCTTTTTCTTCCATAATTTACAAAATCCAAACTTAAAAAATATTTAAATTTTTAATAATGTTTCAAATAAAATCATTAAAAAATATCTGTTAATATGTTTTAAAAATTTTATTCTTAAAACTCGGAAACTATCAATAGGCAAAATGCCTATTGATAGTTCTAATTTTTTCAAATATCTTACATATTTTCGAATAACTAAAGATTTTGAAATCGTTGTCGTTAAAGACAACATAGTTTGGAGCGAACTGAAGTATTTTAAAGTTGCAGTGTACTTTTCGCGAGAGCGGTACATAAGATTTTAAAATACAAAAGTGTAGCCCAAACTATGCTGTCGCTATAATATATTACTTTTTGTCGTCAACAACTTCAGCATCAACAACATTATCATCACCTTTCGGTGTTTCCTGTTGTGCCTGTCCTGCATTACCGGCTGCACCTTGTGCTCCCGCTTGAGCATTTGCCTGTTGCTGTTGTTGTGCCGCTTTATAAACTTCTTCGGCTAATTTATGTGATGCGGTTGAAAGTTTTTCTTTTGCATCTTTAATTTTTGCCAAGTCGTTTGTTTTAATTGCCTCTTTTGTGTCGTTAATAGCTTGTTCGATTTTTAATCTTTCATCTTGAGAAATTTTGTCGCCGTGTTCTTTCAAACTCTTTTCCGTTGCATAAACTAAATTGTCGGCTTCGTTTTTAGCTTCAATTTCTTCTTTTTTCTTTTTATCGTCTGCAGCATATTGTTCGGCTTCTTTAACATACTTATCTATATCTTCTTTAGAAAGTTTTGTTGAAGAAGTAATCTTAATAGACTGCTCTTTACCTGTTCCCAAATCTTTTGCAGATACATGTAAGATACCGCTTGCATCTATATCGAATGTAACTTCAATTTGAGGAACTCCTCTTGGCGCAGGTGGTATTCCGTCGAGTGTAAATCTTCCCAAAGAAACGTTATCTTTTGCCATAGGTCTTTCACCTTGCAAAATATGTATTTCCACTCCCGGCTGATTATCTTGTGCTGTTGAGAACACTTGAGATTTCTTTACAGGAATTGTTGTGTTTCTGTCGATGATAGGTGTTCTGACATTTCCCAAAGTTTCAAGACCTAATGTTAAAGGTGTAACATCAAGTAAAAGAATATCTTTTACATCACCTGTTAAAACGGCTGCCTGAACTGCGGCACCGTTGGAAACACATTCCATAGGGTCGATTCCTCTTTCAACAATTTTACCTACATAGTTTTCAACAAATTTCTGAACTATAGGCATTCTTGTAGGACCGCCTACGAGAATAACTTTTGTTAAATCAGCACTTGTAAGTTTTGCATCGCTTATTGCTTGGTCGATAGAAGCTTTACATCTTTGAACTATAGGGTCAACCAAGTTTTCAAGTGTTGCTCTTGTAAGTTTCATTGCCAAATGTTTCGGACCTGTAGCATCTGCTGTAATAAACGGCAAATTGATATCTGTTTCAAGAATATTGGAAAGCTCGATTTTTGCCTTTTCTGCAGCTTCCTGTAATCTTTGAACAGCCATTTTATCGTTTCTTAAATCGATACCGTTTTCTTTTTTAAATGTTTCTGCAATATAATCTATAATTGCTTTATCCATATCGGTTCCACCGAGCTTTGTATCTCCGGATGTAGACAATACTTCAAATGTTCCTTCAGAGCCCATTTCCATTATTGTACAATCCAAGGTTCCACCACCCAAATCGAATACCAATATTTTTTGTTCTTTACCTACTTTATCTATACCGTAAGCAAGTGAAGCGGCTGTAGGTTCGTTAACAAGACGAACAACTTCAAGCCCTGCAATTGCACCTGCATCTTTTGTTGCCTGTCTTTGATGGTCGTTAAAGTATGCAGGAACGGTAATAACAGCTTTATCAACGGTTGTTCCCAAATAAGCTTCGGCATCTTTTTTAATTTTCTGTAAAATAAAACCTGAAAGTTGTTGAGGAGTAAACTCTTTACCGTTAATTTTGTATTTATAATCCTCACCCATTTTTCTTTTAAATGCGGAAACCGTTCCTTCCGGATTTGTTACCGCTTGTCTTCTTGCAGGTTCACCTACAAGTAACTGACCGTCTTTTGTAAATGCTACATAAGAAGGAAAAGCTTTTCCTCCGAGTGTTGTTCCTTCCGCAGAAGGGATAAGTGTTACTTTACCGCCTTCCATAACTGCTGCTGCCGAGTTGGATGTTCCCAAATCAATTCCGATAATTTTACTCATTTCATTTGCCTCCCACTTTATTTATTTTTCTTCTGTTTTCTTTTTTGCTACTTTTACTCTTGCCGGTCTTAAAAGTTTGCCGTTTAATTTATAACCGTTTTGATAAACCGCAAGCACCGTTCCTTCTTCCGCTTCGTCTGTTTCAACTTGGTCCAATGCTTCGCATACATTATGGTCAAACGGTTTGTTTAAACATTCTATTTTTTCAACACCTTCTTCTTTTAACATCTTTGTAAATTCACTATATATCATTTCAAGACCGACTTTTATACTTTTTAAATCCTGTCCTGCCCTGACACTTATCATTGCCTGTTCAAAAACATCAAATATGTTTATTTGTTTTTCCAATATTTTTGCTTTACCGTAATTTATATATTCACCTTTTTCTTTTTCCGTTCTGTTTCTCAAAGTTTGATATTCGGCAACACTTCTTAAATATTCCGCTTTATACTCATCTGCCTGTTTTTGTTTTTCTTCCAAAGATTGTTTTAAAATATCAAGTTCCGATAACTTTTCTTCTCTTGCAACATCTTCAACTTTTTGTTCGGTTTCTTCAAAATTTTCTTTGGCTTCTTCTATTTTTTCTTCTGCCAACTTTTCTGCTTTTTTTTCTATTTTTTCTTCCTGAGTTTCTTTATTCTTCATCTTCTTCATCTCCCATTTTTAATAAAAGACCGTTAACAACTTTGGAAACAGATTTTACCAGCGCCATCATTTTTTCATATTCCATTCTTTTCGGTCCTATAATACCGAGCACACCTATAATTTTATTTCCGTAAGAATAAGATGTTGTTATAACACTTAAATCTTTTAAATCCGCAATTTTTCCCTGACCGCCTATTTGAACTTTCACACCGTTTGATTCTTTAAAATCTTCACCGATAATTTCTATTAACCTTTCTTTGTCTTCGTTTAACTTTACCAAACTTCGTGCAGACTCAAAATCATTGAAATCCGGTAATCCTAAAACATTTGAAGTTCCGTCCATATAAATATCATCTTTTATACTGTCTATTGCACTGCTTATATATTCGGCTAACTTAAATAAATCTTTTTGTTTGTTTTGATATTTTTGAACTTCTGTAACTATTCTTCTTCCGGCTTCGTCTAAAGATAAACCTCTTAACTTATTGTTTAAAAACTTTTTTAACTCGTATAAATTTTTACTGTCTATATTTAAATTGATAACTTTATTTTTTACAATTCCCGACCTTGTTAACAAAACAACAAGTATTTGTTCACTTGAAAGCTGCACCAATTCAATATTTCTTATTAAGTTTGTTTTTGAATTAGGTGCCATAACAAAACCCGTATAATTTGAAAGACCTGACAATATTTTTGAAGTTTGAGATAATAAACTGTCTATTTCTTTAGTTTTTTTCTCGTATTCTTTTTTTATTCTTTCTTCTTCTTCAACTGCAAGCCTTTGTAATTCAACTAAAGAATTAACATAAGCTTTATAACCTTCATCCGTCGGTATTCTGCCTGCAGATGTATGAGGATGAGTTAAATAACCTTCCTTTTCAAGTTCTGCCATTAAATTCCTAAGTGTTGCCGGTGACAAATTAAAATTATAATTTTTTTCCAGCACTGTTGAACCGACCGGTTTTCCCGTTTTAATATATTCATGAATAACAGCATGCAAAACTTTATTTTTTCTTTCTTTTAAAATATTTTCTGCAATTTGTCTCATAATCAGTTTAACGGTTAAATAGTTGAAAGGTTGAAAGTTTTTCTTCCATTCTTCTACTCTTCCATTCCTCCAAACTTCTAATTTAGCACTCTTGTTATATTAGCACTTAAACCTTAACAGTGCTAATTATAACACAGTAAAAACTTTTTGTCAAGCAAAAAATTTAAATATTAAATTAATGTTTTTGATTTTTCCAATTATTTACTGATAAATACAAATTTTTGTTTTTTTTGTAGAATTTTTAAGAATTGTAATCATACATTCTTCATCTACGGCTATACAACCTGCAGTATAATTTTTATTTCCTTTCACATGAATAAAAATATTTGAACCGTTAGGATAAATATTATCACTATTATAATCAATACACATTGCATAATCATATTGCGGACAGTATTGTATTAAATGTTCACCTTTACATTGATGCTTTGTTTTTATAGAGTCAATTATTTGATTATAATATTTACAATTTTCATCACAAGCATAAAGATTTTCGATAACATTAATATATTTCAATTTTGTACCCGGATTTTCTTTAATACCGAAAGCTTTCGTAATATCAAAAACTCCAATAGGAGTTTTTAAATCACCCTCTTTTTGTTTACCTAAACCGTTTTTGCCGACAAATGCATTCGCTGTTAAAATAAGGTTCCATTTGTTTTTTATTTTTTTATCTTTAACATACATTCTCAAAACGGCATCAGAATCGGAAATATATTTTACGGATATCAATTGTTTAACTTTTTTATTGTTTTGATATTTGTTTAAAATATCATCTTCATTTGTAATGCTTATATCCCGTGCATATAAATTTAACGACATTACAAACATAACAGAAATAATAAAAAATAGCCTTTTTAAATTTTTCATAATTAATTTATATTTTTCATTCAACATCAAAATCAAAATAAGTATCGGGATACGGTTCATCTTTTAAAGTAAAGTGCCACCATTCCGAATCAATAGGTTTGAATCCTGCTTTTAACATTGCATCTCTTAAAATTTTTCTATTTTTCTTTTGTTTTTTTGTAATTTTTTTATAGTCCGGGTGTGACTGTTCACCAAAGAAATCAAAAGTTCCACCCATATCAACAAACTCACCGTTTTGTTTTATTATGGTTAAATCTATTGTGCTTCCCCTTGAATGTCCTGATTTTGCGGCAACATAATTACCTGCAAGAAGCTCAGATTTTGTTATATCGGGATAAAAAGATTTGTTTCCGGGATCCTTAGGATCATTTATCCAAGTAACAAAATCCGTAACGGCTTTTTGCGGTCTGTAAGTATCCCAAATAAAAATTCTGTAACCTTGTTTTCTTAAATCATCGGCAGCAATAACTAATGCATCAAGAGCTTCTTTTGTCATATATGCAACAGGTGCTTTATATCCGTCTATTCTATGTCCTGTAAAATTATAATCGGAGTAATATCTCATATCATAAACAGCATCATAAATTTTAGAAGAAACTTTTTCAAAACCGCTTTTATCGGTTGAAATTTTATCTGCAAAAATAAAAGGCGTAATTGTTAAATACAAAATTAAACTTAAAATAATTTTTTTCATCATTATTACCTCTTTTTTTAAAATAAACCTTGATTTAGATTATATAAATTTTTCATTAAAAATTCACTTAATAAAAAACGGCAAAAGATTATTAAAAAATCTTCTGCCGTTTATATAATTTGCAAAAATTTACAAAATATTTTTATTGTCTGTTTTGCTCAACTAATTTTTTATTTGCGGTAATTTTTAATTCAACTCTTCTGTTTTTTGATCTGCCTTCTGCAGTATCATTTGATGCTACAGGCTGGTTTGGACCAAAGCCGACATAAGTTAAACCGCTTGTTTTTAAACCGTTAGCTATAATAAATTCATATACTGCTTTTGCTCTTTTCTCCGACAATGTTTGGTTAAAAGAAGCTGAACCTGTAGAGTCGGTATGACCTTGAACCTGAATTATATTTTCAGGATATTTCTTTAAAACCCTGTTTAAATCGGTAAGAGTTTTCTTTGCACCTTCGGATAATTCCGCACTGCCTGTTGTAAACAAAATATCGTTTTTCAATGTAACTTCTATTCCGTTTTCAGTTTTTTTAACATCTGCAATCGCTGCCAATTCTTTTGCTTGTTTATCATAATAGTTACCTATTAAACCACCTGCAGCTGCACCTGCCAATGCTCCGTAAATTGCACCTTCTGTAGATTTTCCACCGGTATTATGTGTAATAACAGCACCTGCTACCGCACCCACTGCTGCACCTGCACCCGCACCGATAGCCGTTTTAGTTCCCGGTGTAGTACATGCACTTACAAAAACTGCACAAAAAAATAATGCCAATAATTTTTTCATTTAAATCTTCTCCTTAAATGTTATTTATACAAATTAAATGTTATTTATACAAATTTTATAATTTTATATTTTAAATATCAAGGAATTTTGCAACAAACATTTTATTTTTTTGTTGTTACAGAAAAAACAGAAAAATTATTTATTTCACCGCCTACCAAAATAATAATTGATGTAAAATAAAGCCAAATCATTAAAATTGCAAATGCCGCAATTGAACCGTAAACTTTATTATAAGAACCGAAATTATTTATATAAACTGAAAAAAGCCAAGAAATTATCAGCCAAGAAACAGTAAAAAACAGTGAACCCGGAATAACATCTTTTATTTTAACCTTTTTAGCCGGTAAAACATAATAATTTATCGCTGCCAAAATAAAAATTAAAATAAATGTAACAGGCCATCTTAAAAACAAAATTAATTCTGAAACTTCAAACGGAATAATATGAATATATTTTGTAATTAAATTTAAAATGGATTGCCCGAAAACAATAAGGTTCACACTGAAAAATAAAAAAAACATATAAACAAAAACCATTACTATCGATAAAATTTTCGTATGAATAAATCTTCTTGTTTCTTTAATTTTATCCGATTTATTAAGGCACTTTATAACAACGGCTATCGAATTTGATGCAAGATATAAAGTTGTTAAAAAACCGATAATTGCAACAAACGAATACCCTTTAAGTAAAGTAACCTCTTTTAAAACGGTTTGAATTACAACCATAACTTCATCGGGAGCAAACTGAGAAACAGTATTTAATGCCTCATTAACAAATACCGTTTTACCCAAAATTGAAAATATTGCCATAAAAGAAAGAATTAACGGAAATACACTTAATGTCAACATGTATGACATTTCGGCAGCAGAGCCGAAAATATCCTGTTTCATTACAACTTTTGTTAATTCAACAATAAAAAATTTTACAGATTTATAAATATTTTTAAACATGAGATTTATTTTACAAAATTTTTAAAGTTGTTCAAATAAAAATGATAATAATTTCTCTTGACTTACAGCAACTCTAATGTTGTATAATAACACATCAGTTAAAAACTAAAGGAGCTTTTATGAAAAAATTTTCTTTTTTATTAACTTTTTTATTTCTTTCTACAACAATTTTTGCGGATGAAATTAAATTAAGTTTGGAAGATTTTTCAAAACAACAAGATACAATAACTACTACACAGGAAATAACAAGTAATGACATTGAAAAGGTAAATCCTGTTCAGGCATTGGAAGTTTTAAAAAATGTTCCGGGTGTAGTTGTGCAAGGAACCGGTAATACCGGAAGAACGGATCCTTCCATAAGAGGTTTCGGAGATAACTGCAGAAGGATTGTTGTTTTAATTGACGGTAAACCCGAATTTATGTCGTTGTTCGGTTGCGGAGTGTCTCATTCAATGTTGGCGGGAAATGTAGACAGAGTAGAAATAACAAAAGGTCCCGACAGTGTTTTATACGGTTCCGGAGCACTCGGCGGTGTAATAAACATAATAACAAAAACCCCCGAAAAACCGTTTGAAGGAAGTATAGATGTTTCTTTCGGTTCGTTTAATACTCAAAATGCAAAAGTGTATGTAGGTGGTTTACAAAACAACATAATATATGAAATTGCCGCAAATAAAATAACAAGTGACGGGCACTTGGAAAACAGTCAATATAATGCTACGGATTTATATGAAAAATTGGGATATGTTTTTAAAGACGGTTCCGCACTTGTATTTGAAGCAAAACAATTTCAAGGTTTAAAGCACGAACCTGAAACAAGGACAAAAAGCGGCGGAAAAATTTACTTAAACAATTATTGGGAAGATTATCACAGAAATTCTTATCAATTAAACTACGATAAATTTTTTTCAAGAGGAAGATTATCGGTTAAAGCATACAGAAACGACGGAGATCACAAATTTTCAAATAACTGGCATTCAAAGGACAGCTTAACTGGAGCAATAGCAAATTACGATTGGGAAATAGGTAACGACAATTTATTAAAATTAGGTGCGGATTATAAACAACAGGAAGGGAAATTATTATCTCAATCCGGAAGCGGAAGTATGTATCTCGGTTCATGGAAATTATATGAATATGCTTTTTTTGCTTTGGACAGACATAATTTTACGGATAAATTTACGGCAGTTTTAGGTGCAAGATACAATAATAATGAAATTTCCGGTGAACAATTTGTTCCAAGGGGCGGTTTGGAATATCAATTTACAGATTCATTGTTGGTTAAAGGTTTGTACAGCAAAGGTTTTAGAAGCCCTTATTTAAACGAATTGTATTTGGTTCCCGCAAGGAACGAAAATTTAAAACCGGAAACCTTAGACAGTTATGAAATAGGTGCCGATTTTAACAAAGATGATTTTAACTTCAATATAACCGGTTTTTTAATGAAAGGTAACAATTTAATACAAAAAGAACAAAACCCCATCGGCAAAAGACCTCCGATGTACACATTACAAAACACTGGTGATTATGAATTTAAAGGTGTTGAACTTTATTTAATTTACATATTCAATAAATTTGTTGATGCACAGGCAGGTTACACTTATTTTGATGCAGGCAACAACACACAAGGCAGGCCTCAAGACAAATTGGATTTGAATGTAAACTTTAAAGTAAGCAAATGGTTTTTATCTTTAAACGGAATGTATGTAGGAAATTATTACGGAGAAAATAATAAACAACAAAGGTTAGATGATTTTGCAGTTGTAAGTGCAAAATTAAGTTATGAAGTAAACAATAATATAAAATTATTTGTTGCAGGCGAAAATTTGACAAACCAGGAATATGAAATTTTCTTAGACAGAGATGCGGATAACTACCCTATTACAAAAATGCCCGGTGCTGCCGTATATTTCGGCACGGAAATTAAATTTTAATACAAATTAACTTATACAACATATTGATTAAAACACAATATAAAATACTTTATATTGTGTTTTTCTTATTGACAAATTAAAAAATAAAAAATATAATCAATTCATATTTTGAAAATTTTGTTGGTGTTTTTTTACAAACTTAATAGGAAATTCCGTTAAAATCGGAAGCACTCCCGGTGCTGTGATAGGGGACGAAAAACTTTTAATCAAAACAATCACTGCTTATTTTTAAGCGGGAAGATAAAGTTCAGTAGGTTATTACCCTTAAGCCAGAAGACCTGCCAATAAATACATACTGCTTATAAAAGTTGTCGAGGAATAACTTTTTATAATTCGAATGGAAACAAGAAAAACAGGGTGCATTTCCATATTTATGCAAAATAAAAATCTTTTGATAAATAGGAGAAATGCAAATGGAACAAACCCTTTCGGTTTTTGATTGTATTCTAAAAAGAGACGGCAAACAGGAAAAATTCAATTCAAAAAAAATCCAACAGGCAATTTTAAAAGCAGGTCAGGCAACGGGCGAATTTGATGAGCAGACAGCTTCAAAATTAACGGTTAAAGTTTTGAGTATTGCACAGGAAACCGTCAGCAACGGGAAACCTACCGTTGAACAAATACAGGATATCGTTGAAGAAGTTTTATTAAATTCTCCTTATAAAGCATCGGCAAAAGCATACATTATATACAGGGACCAACATTCAAAAATAAGAGATGTTATTTCAAATTTCAATATTGATTTGGTTGACCAATATTTATCAAAAAAAGACTGGCAGGTAAAAGAAAACAGCAATATGTCGTATTCGTTGCAGGGATTAAACAACTATATATCTTCCGAAGTCAGCAAAGCTTATTGGTTAAATAAAATTTATCCTAATGAAATAAAACAGGCACACACCGAAGGCGATTTACATATACACGATTTGGGAATTCTCGGTGTATACTGTGTAGGTTGGGATTTATACGATTTGTTGGTTACCGGATTTAAAGGTGTTGCAGGTAAAATTGAATCTTATCCGGCAAAACATTTTAAAAGTGCATTGGGGCAAATTGTAAATTTCTTTTTTACCTTACAGGGTGAAGCTGCAGGTGCACAGGCATTTTCAAGTTTTGATACATTGCTTGCACCGTTTATTGCCTATGACAATTTATCTTTTAAAGAAGTAAAGCAGGCATTACAGGAATTTTTGTTTAATTTGAATGTTCCCACAAGGGTAGGTTTTCAATCTCCTTTTACAAATTTAACTTTTGACTTAAAAGTTCCAAAACATTATAAAGACGAAGCCGTAATTATCGGCGGAAAACCGCAGGATAAAACTTACGGACAGTTCCAAAAAGAAATGGATATTTTAAACAAAGCATTTTTGGAAGTTATGCTTGAAGGCGATGCAAAAGGAAGAGTTTTCAGCTTTCCTATCCCCACATACAATATAGGAAAAGATTTTGATTGGGACAACCCCGAACTTAAACTGTTATGGGAAATAACGGCAAAATACGGTATCCCATACTTTGCAAATTTTGTCAATTCCGATATGGACCCCGACGATGCAAGAAGTATGTGCTGCAGGTTAAGAATAGATAACAGAGAACTTAGAAGAAGAGGCGGCGGGCTTTTCGGAGCATCACCTTTAACAGGTTCAATAGGTGTTGTTACTTTGAATATGCCGAGGTTAGGCTATTTGGCAAAAGATGAAAAAGATTTTTTTGAAAAACTTGAAAAATTGATGAACATTGCAAAAGACAGTTTGGAAATAAAAAGAAAAGTTTTGGAAAAGCTTACAGACCAAAACCTTTACCCGTATATGAGTTTTTATTTAAGGAACATAAAACAAAGATTCAATTGCTATTGGAAAAACCATTTTTCAACAATCGGTGTTTTAGGTATGAACGAATGTTGCTTAAACTTTTTAAAAGAAAACATTGCAAGTGATAAAGGTAAAAATTTTGCTTTAAAAGTTTTAAATTTTATGAGAGATAAAATGCAAAGCTTTCAGGAAGAAACAGGCAACATTTATAATTTGGAAGCAACACCTGCGGAAGGAACATCTTATCGGCTTGCAAAAATAGACAGACAAAAATATTCCGATATTATTTTTGCAAATATGGAAGCCGTTAAACAAAATAATCCTCCGTTTTATACAAATTCAACACAGTTACCTGTAAATTATACCGACGATTTATTTGAAATTTTACAATTGCAACATGAAATACAATCTTTGTATACCGGCGGAACGGTTCAACACATGTTTATAGGAGAACAAATCACAAACACAGAAGCTATGAAAAACTTCATAAAAACAGCTTTTACAAATTATAAGTTGCCGTATATGTCCATTACACCTACATTCAGTGTATGTCCCAACGACGGGTATTTAAACGGTGAAGTAAAAGTTTGTCCTCATTGCGGAGCAACCTGTGAAGTGTATTCGAGAGTTGTAGGATATTTAAGGCCCGTATCACAATGGAACGACGGCAAACAGGAAGAATATAAAATAAGAAAAGTAGCAAACATGTAAAATTGCCGAAGGCAATTTTACGGAGGGATAGAGGTATAGAAGAATAGAGGAATATAAGAAAAACAAAGTATATCAAAAAATGGCATTGCAGACTTGATCCGCATCTATAGATATAAAAGTTCATCTTTGTTGTCATTGTGAGCAACCATAGGTTGTGTGGCAATCTATTTCGTGAAGTCGTTTCTATACATCCATACTTCCATACATCTATACATCAAAAAACACGGAGTGTTTTATCATGAGAATAGGCGGACTTCAAAAATTTTCATTTATAGATTATCCCGGTAAAACGGCTGCAATTATTTTTACACAAGGTTGTAATTTTAAGTGCGGTTATTGTCATAACCCGCAACTTGTTTATCCTTCTTTATTTAAAGTTTCAATACCGGAAGAACAAATTTTTGCTTTTCTTGAAAACAGAAAAAATCAGTTGGACGGGGTTGTAATAACAGGCGGTGAACCTACATTACAACCGGATTTAACAGAGTTTATAACAAAAGTAAAAGATATGGGCTTTTTAATAAAACTTGATACTAACGGTTCAAACACTAAAGTGTTGGAACAAATAATAAAACAAAAATTGGTAAATTTTATTGCTATGGATATTAAAGCTCCGTTTGATAAATATAATTCGGTTTGTTGTGTTCCCGTTAATATCGACAATATAAAACTCAGTATAAATTTAATTAAAAAATCAGGCATTAATTTTTTATTTAGAACAACTTACGACAAAACAAAATTATTCGATAAAGATATTCAAACAATGACAGATTTTTTAAATGTCGCGGATTTCTATAAAATACAAAAATGTAACCCCGTCACATTATACCCGCAAATAAACTAAATAATTTTTGCATTTTCTTTGTTCTTTTTGTAGAATTACCTACAAACAAGGGGGTTAATTATGAGCAACGAAAATAATCAAAAAAAGCCGGTATCTTTCATAGAAGAACCGAACAAATTATCACATATAAAAAAAGTTATAGCCGTTGTAAGTGGTAAAGGCGGTGTAGGTAAAAGCATTGTTACTTCAATGCTTGCTTGTTCAATTTCCAAAAAAGGTTATAAAACCGCCATTATGGATGCCGATATAACAGGCCCTTCAATACCGAAAAGTTTCGGAGTAACAAATTTAAAACCTATTAACGGTGACGGCGGTTTTTTCCCGGTTAAAACAAAAAACGGTATAGATATAATGTCAATAAACTTGTTACTTGAAAACGAAACAGACCCTGTTATATGGAGAGGTCCGGTAATTACCGGCGTAATAAAACAATTTTGGAAAGATGTTATATGGGGTGATATAGATTATATGTTTATTGATATGCCGCCTGGGACGGGCGACGTTCCGTTAACTGTTTTTCAAACAATACCGGTAACCGGCATTGTTATTGTTACCTCCCCTCAGGAACTTGTTTCAATGGTTGTTGAAAAGGCCGTTAATATGGCTAAAATGATGAATATTCCTATTTTGGCTTTAGTTGAAAATATGAGCTATGTTAAATGTCCCGACTGTTCAAAAGAAATTGAATTGTTCGGCAAAAGCCATATAACCGAAACTGCAAAAAAATTCAATATTACCGTAACCGATAAAATGCCGATTGATCCGCAAATTGCTAAAACTTGTGACAACGGAACAATAGAAAATATCCAAATTGAATATTTAAGCAATACTTTAAATAAAATAGAAAGTTTGTTATAAAATTTGCAAAGCAAAATTTTTAAAAATATTTTTATTCTATATACTCAAATCTGCATACAACAATAAAATGAAGTATCTGCTTAATTAAAAGAACAGATATGATGTACAATACTGAAAAATTTAAATATTTGGTATAATAGCTTGCATATATACAATAAACGAGGAGAAAAAATGAAAAAAATTTCAATTTTGTTTATAACATTGCTTGCTTGTTTAGGTTGTACAACTTATAACAGCGAAATAAAAAATAATTCTTATGCACCGGTTGCTTCAATGCAAGTTTTAAGGAATGCACCTTTAATGAAAACGGCAGAATCCATTTTGTTTTTTAATAAAGAAAATATTGAAAATATTGATGAACTTTTTAAAAACAGAAATAATGACGACAGATATTTTTGGCTTAAGCAAGATGAAACTTCAAAATTATATGTGTTAACAAAAACCATAGATTCTTTTTTGGAAAACAGAAATAAAATATTCACGGTACCTACTTATGTCAGTTTCAGATATATGCAGGATTTGGTAAACACTGCAGGCAGTAATGAAGAAGTTGATTTGATAGAAAATAAAACAACGGTAACAAAAGAAGGCAAGAATTTAAAATACGAAACGGAAAGAAAAGAATTTTTCAAAGATGAAATAATTAAAAACTTATATTTGGAAGGATTAAATATCGTTGAAGATTACGATAAGGCAAAATATGTGATAAATATTACCACAATTGAAGACGGTGTTATGGATAAATTCAAATTCGGGTTATTTTATGTGTTTTGGAAAACATCCGGAATAATTTATTTAAAAGTGGAAATTATAGATATAAAAGAAAAGAAGGTAATATTGGAATACTATATGAAAAACAGGTCTATTTATAAAGATACAAGATATATTTATTTTATTCCTAAAATAAAAATGACCGAAGATTTGGAATACGAATATTAATCAACCGGTATAATTCTATTTAATTTTTACTGCCGGGATTGTTTTTAATTGACCGCTTTTTGTAGTGTATTGGTATATTCCGACTTGTTTTGCAGATTTCCCTTCGGGAATATTTATTTTTTGTTCATCATAATATAAATCATCGTCATCACCTAAAAGAAGCATTAATATTTCATTTGAAAAACCGCCGGCTTTTACAAGTGCGGCATTAGGTTTTAATACCTGAAAAACTTTTAATATTTCTTTTTCTTTTGCAATTATATCTCCGTCTTTCTTTTTTGAAAACAATGTAATTCCGGTTAATTTCTTTTCTTCCGGGTTTATATTTTCCTGTTTTTCATCTTGAGAAACAAAATTTTTAAAACTGTTCATAAATGTTTCGGCAAAAGATGTCATTTGTTCAACATATTTTTCCGCCTGTTCAATTTCTTTTTTGTTTTTATCGTCATTATTTTCATTTTTATTTTCGGCAAAAACACTTACACAACAAAACAACATTGCAACAATTGATAAACTTATTATTTTTTTCATTTTATTACTCCTATAAATTACATTAAGGATATTATATAAAATTTTTGTTGTATCATTTAAACATAAAAACTATTTAAAATTTTTTTGTGTTTTTTTACCTGGTATTTTTTGAAATTCAAACCTGTATTTTTGCTTTACATCGGGATATTTTTTACGGTCAACTTCCGATACAAACATATCAAACGGTCTTATATATAAACCGGTATTACCGTATAAAGCTCTATACACTACATATTTTTCGCCGGTTTCACTATGAGTTGCAACATCTTCAACAAAATAGTAATCCCCTTTAAAATGTTTATATATTCCTTTTTTAAGTTCCATAAAACTTCCCATAAATATTATCTTTTCAATATTATACTATTTTTAACAGTAATTACGGGAATTTAAAGGATAATAAAATACAGGTTATACCATAATTGTATTGTTTATTTTTTTATAAAAAAAATACCGGTTATTACAAGAAAAAAACCTAAAACATTAAATAAAGAAAGTTGTTCACCGAATACAAGAAAACCGACAATTATCGCCGTAAGCGGTTCAAGTGCACCTATTATTGAAGTTTTTGTTGCACCTATAAGTTTTATTGCAACATTTACGGCTTCTATTGCAACTATTGTAGGTATTATTGCCAAACCTAAAACATATAACCATTGAGCAGGTTTTGTAAGCAACTGAAAATCAAGTCCGAACCTTAAACATATAAAATAAAAAACTGTTCCTGAAAGCATAACATAAAATGTTACTTTTTCGGTTTGCATATATTTTATGCTTTTTATTGTTTTTACAAATATCATATATAAAGCATACATTATTGCACCGCATAAAGAAAAAATAAAACCTAAAAATTTTCCGCCGGTGTGCATTTCGCCTGCATAATTTAAAAGGGCAACTCCCAAAAAGGCACAAGCAATTGAAACAACTGTTATTTTTGTAAGTTTTTCGTGAAAAAACAATGTCATAATTAAAGCAACTATTACAGGATAAACAAAAACTATCGTGCAGGCAATGCCGGAATCTATATATTTTAAAGCGGCAAATAAAGAAATGGAAGATACGGCAAAAGTAATTCCTACAAAAAATAATACAATAAATTCTTTAACCGTAACGGATAAATTTATTTTTTTATGAACTTTTAAAATATACAAATAAATTAAGAATGCGAATAAATATCTGTAAAACAACGAATTTGATACCGACGAACCGGTATTGTATAACAATATGGCAAACAAAGGATATAAACCGTAACTAATTGAAGATATTATTGCATCAATAAAACCTATTCTTACCGCTCTTTTCATAATTGTTCTCTAAAAAATAATTTAAGATTATATCAAAAAAAATATGCTTTGTCGTTGGTTGTGATAAGGTCAAAATAGATATTGCCGTTTTTTTATAAAATAAAAGAACGGAGAAAAGAAGATAAAAAAAGAAAAAACAAACAAAAAGACCAAACAACAGATAGTAATAGAAAGATATGAAATATTGCAAAAAGCAAAGAAGTTAAAAGCAAAAGGAATAAAATATAAAGAGATGGAAGAAATATTAGGAGTAAAAGAAAGGACTTTAAGGAATTGGAAAAATTTACAATCAAAGCCCGATAGTTTATTGGGATAAAATTAAGATTTATTTAATAAAATCAAAATAATTCATTGGAGTAATTTTATTTATTTGTGTATTATAAGTTTTTGTAAATGTTAATAATTTTTTTATATTTTTTTTATCGTTCCATTTAAATTGATAAGCTGTTATTTTACCTGATATTTCTTCAATATAATCAACTTCTTCTCCGGAATAAGTTCTGTAAAAATAAGTTTGTCTGTAAGGTGCAACTTGTAAAAGATATTTTTTCCTTTCCAATATACAGAAATTTTCCCATATTGCACCTGTATCTTGTCTTAAATCCAACTGATTAAAATTCTGAATTATTGAATTTCTTATTCCCAAATCATAAAAATAAACTTTAAAATTTTTAGAAATTTCTTTTCTTTTATTTTTCGAAAAAGATTTCAATTTAAAAATTACAAAACTTTTTTCCAATAAATCTATATATTTCTCTACTGTTAATCTGTTTATTCCTAATTGTGTTGCAAGTTCCTGTAAAGAAACTTCCTGTCCAATTTGTAATGCCAACAATTGAACTAATTTTGATATTGTATCGGAATGTCTTATTTTATCAAACTCCAAAACATCTTTATATAAATAATTATTTGCAATTTCGTTTAATCTTGCTATTTTAGATTCTTCATCAGGTAAGGTATAAATTTCAGGATATAAACCGAACCTTAATAAAAGTTCCAATTTTGAATTAACATCAATAGTATCGGAATCATTTACTATTTCCTGCAAAGATAATGCCGGCAACTGAAAAGTAATATTTCTACCTGTTAACGGCTCTGATATTTTATTTGATAAATCAAAACTTGATGAACCGGTTGCAATAATTTGAATATCAGGCAAAAAATCAACTATTACTTTTAAAACTTTTCCTATATTGGTTATATCTTGTGCTTCATCTAAAACTATTAATTTGTATTGTCCTAAAAATGCTTTTATTTGTTCAGGTTCTAATACGGACAAACCTCTTTGTGCAGATAATAATTCGCAACTTATATATTTACCATCCTTTGAAAAATCTTTTAAAATATCTTTGACAAGTGTTGTTTTACCAACCTGCCTTGCACCGTAAACAATAACCACTTTATTTTTAAATAAACTTGCTGTAATAAGTTCTTTTATTTTTCTTTTAATCATAAACTCTCTTTTATATTATAATATCAAATTTTGTATTAAAAATGATATTATATTATTAAAATTAAGTCAAATTTTGATATTAAAACATATTCTTTTAGTATAACTCAATATATTTATTCATCGGTAAATTTATCATTAATATCTGTCTGCTAAACTACCATATTATTGATTATTTCATTTATTTTAGCTTGTAAATCAAGCAACTTTTCTATTTTGGTATCTATTATAATATTGGTTGTATTTCTTGTACCAACTGTGTTAAGGTTGTTAAAATAATAAAGTTTTTATATGAAAATATCAAAAACTTTCAAATTTTTACAAGTTTTTATATAAATTTATTAAAAACTTTTTTAACAATTGTTATTCTTTTATTGTTTTAATTAATAAAAACTGAATTGATAAATTTTTTGATTGACATTAATCGGATTTTTATTGTGCTATTGTTGCTTTCGGAGAAGACGTCATTTGTTTGATGTAAAGTTTCCGAAGTTTTTTTATTTTCTTCTAAATCCCAAAATAAATTTCTTTGTTTATCATTATATATTGCAGATTCTTCATTAAGTTCTTGTTGTTGTAAATTGTAAGATTGTTTTTGATTATATCAAAAATTATGTTATACGACAATAAAATTTCACTATATATTTTGAGCGTTAAACACCGGATAACTTAAATATTTTAAAAATTTGCAATTTACATACATTTTTTATAATATGTATGTAGATTATGAAAAATATAAATTTTAATTTAAACAAAATAAAAAATTATACTACGACGAAAGATTTATTGTCTTTGGGGTTGTATAACAAAGATATTAAATTATTATGTGATATTGATAAATTAATAAAAATAAAACATGGATTATACAGAAAAATTGATACAAATTTAAAAGAACAAAATTTTATAGATATATCAATGGCTATGCCAAAAGGAGTAATTTGTTTGTTATCGGCATTAGTTTACTATAAATTAACAACATTTATTCCGAAAAAAATAACAATTTCTTTACCGAGAGGGATTCGAAAGCCACAGGAGTTTTATCAAAAGTATCAAGTATTTTATATGAAAGATAATATTTATAAAACAAATATTGATGTAATAAAAGAAGGCAAGTACAGTTTTAAAATTTATGATATTGAACGAACAATCTGCGATTGTTTTAAATATAGAAATAAAATAGGAATAGATATATTAAAAGAAAGTTTTAATGAGTATTTAAAACTAAAAAACAAGAATATATCTAAATTAATAAAAATTGCTAAACATTTAAAAGTTGAAAAAATATTAACATCCTGGTTAACGGCAAAATTATGATTAAAAATTTATCCGAATCAATAAGAGCAAAATTATTTAACTTATCTAAAAACAAAAAAGTTGATTTTAACCTGATTATTTTAAGATATTTACAGGAAAGTTTTTTATATAGGCTTTCAATATCTAAATATAAAAATAATTTTTTGTTAAAAGGCGGGCTTTTGCTTATAACTATAGATATTCCCAAATCAAGACCTACTATTGATATTGATTTTTTAATTAGAAGACTAAAAAATGAACCTGACATTATAAAAAATATTTTTATTGATATTTTATCAACTAAAATCGAAGACGGTGTATTATTTGATACAAAGACCATAATAGTAAAAAACATAATAGAAGATTCAAATTATAAAGGAATTCGTGTAACTTTCAACGGATTGATAGGAAAAATAAAAAAACAATTAAGAATAGATTTAGGTTTTGGAGATTTTGTTTATCCGAGAGCAAGAGTAGTTGAATATCCGTCAATATTTGGGGATAAAAAAACAAAAGTAAAAGCATATTGTATAGAAACAATTATTGCTGAAAAATTTGAAGCAATGATAAGTTTATCAATAATTAATAGCAGAATGAAAGATTTTTATGATGTATATACAATAATAAAAACTTGTGACATTAACAGAGAAGATTTGAAAAAATCAATAATAAGTACTTTTGAAAGAAGAAAAACAAATTTAGATTTTACTTCTGAAATTTTTACTGTAAATTTTTATAACGATATAGATAAAAATAAGCAATGGAAAGCATTTTTAAAAAACAACGATATTGATATTGAAATTTCTTTTAAGCAAATCGTTTTATTTATCAAAGATTTTATATTTTCTTTATTCAGTATAAATTAATATACTCTTAAATATCAAATTTTAATAACTACTTTTGAGGCAAACTGAAGTGTTTTGAAAATTTGTTGAATAAATTTTTCGATTTATAGCCTAAAGCTGATAGCTTAAAGTTTGAACGATAAACGACAACGAACTTTAAAAAATTTTTTTGCTATTTAAATTTATTTAATTGCAACAGCCGGAACTGTTTTAAACATTCCTCCTTCAGATTCATATTTATATATGCCTATCTGTTTAATTTTTTTACCATAAGGAGCTTTTAGTTTTTGTCCATCATAAAAATAATCATCATTATCACCTATAAGTAAAACTACTATTCTATCAGGATAATATCCCATATGTGCAAGAGCTATATTATGATTTAAAACTTGAAAAATTTCTAAATTATTTGTTGTTGTTATTAGTTTATTTTCTGATTTTGAAAACAATGTTAAATTTGATAACCCATAAATTTTTTCTCCTAAATTATCCTCTGTAATATTTTCTTTCTCTATCTTGCCAAGAAAAGTTATTGCTACTTCATTTCCTAACGAAGCAGATTCTTTTATAAAAGAAATACTTTTTTCAAAATTAATATCTACACCATTCCCGAAAAAATACGTACTTCCAATTAAGAATAATGCATCAGAATACGATGAATAAGAATTATCCTTATCTTTTAAGATTTCATCAAGCAAAGAAAATGTTTTATTATAATCTTTTTCTACATATAAACCAAAATAGTACATTTTTGCCAAAACATATTTTGAATTATTTACTCTTTCTTTATTTGAATCCTTTTTTATTATATTTTTAAAAAGTTTGTATGCTTCCTTATAATGTTCTTCATCAATAATGTATTCCATAGCTTGTCTATATTTTCTTTCAAATTCATCAGTACTATAATTTGAGAGAGTATCCGCAACAATTAATGACAATGGAATATTGGTATTATCTTCAATATCTATTGTTTCTTCTGCAAAAACATTAGTAATAAAAAATAAATTAAAAATTAATATCAATGAAAATATTTTTTTCATTTTTTACTCCTAAAAGTTATTAGGTGTTATTATACAAAAACTTTGTTATATATTTTAAATTTTTAAAAACAGTAAAATATATTTTTAAATATTTATAATGTATAATTAGTATATGAAAAAGAAATCTTATATCATTGATAATAAATTATTAATGTCCGAATGGGATTATGAAAAAAATAAAAAACTAAATCCTAATCAATTAACCGATGGTTCTGATAAAAAAGCATGGTGGAAGTGTGCTAAATGTGGATATATATGGGAAACAAGAATAAGAAGTCGTGCAAAAAAGCATACAGGCTGTCCTAGATGTTATAGTAATTTTGTCGTTACACAAGGTATAAATGATTTAGCAACTACCTGTCCAGAAATTGCAAAAGAGTGGCATCCAACCAAAAACGGAAATTTAACTCCAAATAATGTAAGATTCGGGAGCAGTAAAAAAGTATGGTGGTTATGTTCTACATGTGGCTACGAATGGAATACTGGTATATACAATAGAACCACTGGAAAAAATGGATGTCCTTTGCGTAAACATAGTATTTTGGTTCCTGGAAAAAATGATTTAGAAACAACTTATCCAGAAGTAGCAAAGGAATGGAATAAGGATAGAAATAGAAATCTAAAGCCAACTAATATTATGCCAGGAAGCCACAAAAAAGTGTGGTGGACATGTTCTAACTGTGGACATGAATGGACGGCAACAGTTAATAATCGTACAGGAAAACATTCTGGATGTCCTAAATGTACTAAGAGGTCTGGTAAAATTTCGGGTTTAACAAGTCTAGATGTAACTCATCCAAAGATAGCAAAAGAGTGGCATCCGATCAAAAATGGAAACTTAAAACCAACCGATGTTAAAGCTGGAAGTAGTAAAAAGGTTTGGTGGGTTTGTAATATTTGCCATCACGAGTATGAAGCAACAGTTTATAGCCGAACTAAAGGATCTGGATGTGTACATTGTTTACATACTAATAAAACTTCTTATCCAGAACAGGCAATATTTTATTACATAAAACAAATATATCCAGATGCAATTAATGGATATAAATCTAAATTTTTAGGAAGATTAGAGTTAGATATTTTTATTCCATCAATAAATTTTGCAATAGAATATGATGGTAAAGCTTGGCACAAGGAAAATTTTATAAAAAGAGAACAAAAAAAATATTTAATATGTCAAAAACATAACATAAAATTAATCAGAGTTAGAGAAAAAATATCGAAACTAGGTTCGGATATAGCAGATCGTGAATTTGAGGTTGTAAAACTAAATAATAAGCCTAATCTTGAGGAAACAATTAAATTATTATTGAAATATATAAATTTTTCGAAAAAGTATATAGATATAAATCTTAATAATGACGAAAATACTATTCGTGAAGGGTATCACTCTAAACCCAAAGATTCCTTATATAATTTATTTCCTGAAATAGCAAAAGAATGGCATCCAACCAAAAACGGAAATTTAACTCCAGATCAATTTAAAAATGGATCAGACTATAAAGCATGGTGGAAGTGTGCTAAATGTGGACATGAGTGGAAAGCATCTATCAAACATCGTGCAAGGAGAAAACATAATTGTCCTTTGTGTTCTAATCAAGTATTGATACAAGGTATAAATGATTTAGCAACAACTCATCCAGATTTAGCAAAAGAATGGCTTTATTCTAAAAATGGTACTTTAACACCAAGGAATATCATTACTGGTGCAGGGAAAAAATTTTGGTGGAAATGTTCTAAGTGTGGTCATGAGTGGAAAGCAACCATAGTTCATCGCAAATTTTCTAAATCTGGTTGTCCTGTTTGTTATGGAAATCATACGATTGTTGGTAAAAATGATTTAGCAACAACTCATCCAAAGATAGCTAAGGACTGGCATCCGACAAAAAATGGGACGTTAAAACCTACTGATATTAAAGCTGGTAGCCATAAAATAGTTTGGTGGAAGTGTTCTAAATGCGGTTATGAATATAGAATTGAAGTCCGTAAGTATGTAAAAAGCCATAAATGTGTTAATTGCGAAAAGAAAAAAGATAAACAACTATATTTATTTGAAATTTAAATACTCCATTTAAAATAATCTATTAACTATTCTACTTTAAAATAATACAGATAATATTTTAGTAAACTATGTATATTCTAATTGCTTTTTTGCATTTGAAATAGCAATTGCAAGTTTTTCTTTTAACAATTCTTTGGGTGGCATTTTGGTTAGATATTGGGCAACATGAATATTATCTTTATCTATTTCTAACAGTTCAATAGTTTCTTGTGATTTTTCCGCACATAAAATTAATGCTATTTGATTCATCAATTTTTGTTATAGCTTTACCCATTTTTAAGTTCCATAAAAAGTCGCGACACTGTCGCGACTTTTTAAAATATTTAAGTTTTTAAACTATGCATATTGGACATGATACCAATTACAAATTACGCCCAACATCACGGGAATGACAAACTAACTGTAAATACTTTTTTATTCTATCAAAATTGAATTTATATGACAATGAAAAAATTTTAAACTATAGATTTCACGTTCAACTACGCTTTCCTAACGGTCGTCGAAATGATAAAATAATTTTTTTAGTCGTTGTCGTTGGAGGGTTTAAGATTTTAGGTTAGAATGAAGCAACTGACGATTGAAGTGTACTTTAAGCGAAAGCGGTACTCGATTGAGGCAGTTGCAAAATTATAACCAAAATATTAAGGTCGATATAAATATAATGTGTAGATGTTTTTTATGCAAATAAAAAGCAGATACACAATTTCTTATGTATCTGCTTATATAATTAATCTGGCAACGACCTACTCTTCCGGGACCCTGCGGTCCAAGTACCATCGGCCCTGAAGGGCTTAACTTCCGAGTTCGGAATGGGATCGGGTGTAACACCAACGGTATAGTCACCAGAAATTTTTCAACTTACTATAAAGAACAACATTTAAAACTTAATAGACTTACATCAGCCATATTTTATAACATTTTCTAAAAAAAGTCAATCACTTAAGATTAGAGAATGTGACCAAGCCAAACGACCGATTAGTATAAGTTAGCTAAACACATTACTGTGCGTACACTTCTTACCTATCAAACCCATAGTCTATGGGTGGTCTTCAGGGAAATCTTATCTTGGGGCAAGTTTCACACTTATATGCTTTCAGTGTTTATCTTAACCATACTTGGCTACTCGGCAATGCTCCTGGCGGAACAACCGAAACACCAGAGGTATGTTCATTCCGGTCCTCTCGTACTAAGAACGAACCCCCTCAAATTTCCTGCGCCCACAGTAGATAGAGACCGTACTGTCTCACGACGTACTGAACCCAGCTCACGTACCCCTTTAATTGGCGAACAGCCAAACCCTTGGGACCTGCTCCAGCCCCAGGATGGGATGAGCCGACATCGAGGTGCCAAACACCATCGTCGATATGGACTCTTGGATGGTATAAGCCTGTTATCCCCGGGGTAGCTTTTATCCGTTGAATAACGGTAA
>Ga0247611_10002153_pt1 | contig 32889 bp, 25 predicted proteins | sample 177DNAGHGhighgp2_FD_192422 | JGI IMG/M metagenome (GOLD analysis project Ga0247611, IMG submission 192422) | Sheep rumen microbial communities from Palmerston North, Manawatu-Wanganui, New Zealand - 1770 DNA GHGhigh gp2 | ecosystem: Host-associated > Mammals > Digestive system > Stomach > Rumen... | reverse complement strand
CAATAAGGCAAATAATCATAATAACTGCCCTTCTACAGCTAATTCCATTACCAGTTATTATTAGATATGAAAGCATAATAATGCTAGAGATAATTCCAGCGTAAAACACCCCTAATTTCCTTTTTAACAACTTATATATACTAACCCCAACTAAAGACACGTGTAGGGCAGAAATACTTAATAAATGAGCAATTCCGCTAGTTCTAAAATCGCTTTTTATATTCTCATCTAAGTCACTTTTATTCCCAAGAGTCATTGCAATAACCAGGCCTGCTTTTTTAGGAGTGAAATTATTATTATATACAGCAATCATCTTTGATTTTAATTTGTATAAAAAGGGCTTAATCCCAGCATTTTTATCAGTTTTACTAATAAGATTAGAAATTAGATATTTTCCCTTTATTCCAAGAGATGCATAATAATTATAAGAATCAAAATTTCCTTCATTTCTAGCCCTGTCAAAATTAGATAACTTGCCCTCTAATGTTACATAATCTCCTTCCATAATGTCCATTTTTTCATAAGAATAGGCCTTTACACTAAATCTATCCTCTAGGCTTCCATCCCTATAAATTTGGCCATTTGATATAATAAAGGAGGTCTTATCCTCATCAATTTCTAGATTAGAAACATAACCTCTTAGTTCACAGCTAATAGCATTTTTAGAATCTGCTCCTTTTAGCATCTTAGCCTGACTATTAATATTTAAAAATCTTATTGTAATAATAGGAATAATAATTAGACATAAATAATAGATTGAGGATAGTTTTTGTTTAGACTTAAATAATGAGATAACTAATCCTCCAATAAGAGCCAGCCATATATTAAAGACTGGCCCAATAAAAATACAACTAAAAGCAGCTATTAAAGCAAAAATAGCCACTATAAAAATCGGTCTTTCCATAAAATTACCATAGGCAATTTAAAATAATTAATTACTAACTAAATCATCTTTAAATTCAAATACAGTATCTAAGCTAATGCTTTCTCTGTATAACTTACTAGAATCTCCATCCACAAGTATCTTAACTGCTCTAATTTCATCCACACAACATAGTGAATTTGTTAGAGAGTAAATAGGAATTTCACTTTTAGCATTTACCATTTCATTAATAAATTCCTCAGAAAAATTAACATAACAAATACCATCATTTACAGACAAGCTAAGAAGACGCACATCACTTGGAATTGTTCTGTAATAACCTGATTGAGATGGTCCCGTAATCAAAGACTCCACAATTAATTTTTCAATTGAAGTGTTTGAATTATGAGGCAAGGTTCTCTGACATCTAATCAATTTATCCCCTGACTTATTAGCATAAAAAAGAGTTACATTACTCCATTCTATTGCTTGCATATCATCATTCGTATCATCTACTAAGTCACTCCTCATCATTATAGGAATTTCCTTACCATTTTTTACAAGTGGACTTCCATCCACCATAAATCTTACACCATCTATTCCATCAATAGCAGTAATTTCCTTAACCATAGCTGCTCTATAAAGTACTTCATTATACGAATCATAATCATAATATGATTTGTCATAATCAAGAGTAACTAGATTATCAGTGATATAAATAGTCGGATTAGAGATGTAATCAGGCTTAATAACAACTTCTTCCTTATTGCGACTTTTCTTTGACATCTTCTCTATTAACTTATTTATTATTTCCTCGTTATCATTAGAATTAATGACAACTTCCTTTGCAATTAATTCATCTTTATTTGTATTTGTGTAATAATAAGTATATTTCTTACCACTAATCTTATTACAAGCAAACATTTGCGTTGCAAAGACCACAACTAACATTAAACTTACTATTTTTTTCATATTTTCCTCATTACTGTTCTACGTAGTTAATTGGGACCCTTAGTGTAAATACTGTTCCAACATCTTCCTCACTATGTAACTTAATTGTTCCATGATGCATAAGAATAATACTCTTTACAATAGATAAGCCAAGACCTGTACCACCGGTCTGTCTTGATCTTGCTTTATCAACCCTATAGAATCTATCAAATACTTTGCTTTGGCTTTCCTTTGGTATACCCATACCAGAATCCTCAACCTTAACATAAAAATATTGGTGATCCGCATTTAAAGAAACATGAACCCAACCATTATTGTCGTTATATTTAATAGCATTTTCCACAAGATTAGTCATAACTCTAGTCATCTTAACTTCATCTATCTGGGCAATTACAGGTCTAAAACTTTCAAAAAGAACTTCAATATTCTTCTTTTTAGCAATAGGCTGTAATCGTTTTAAGACAAGTTCTAGCATTTCATTCATATTAACCGCAGTAATATTAAGAGCTGATGCTGACTTATCCATTCTTACAAGAGCTAACAAATCCTCAATAATCTTACTTTCTCTATCAATTTCAGAAACAATATCTGACATAAATTCCTTATATACTTCAATAGGGAAATCTTCTCCCGTATTTAAAGAATCCGCTAAAACCTTAATAGATGTAATAGGTGTCTTTAATTCATGAGACACATTAGATACAAATTCTGATCTTGAATCATCTACCTGACTTGCAGTATCCAAAATCTTATTAAAGTCCTTGGCAAATCTCCTATATTCATAAACGCCCTTTTCGCTTAATCGCTTATCTGTATGACCTTGAGCAATATCATTTACCACATTAAGTTTTTTGTAAAAACGTCTATTAATTACATAAAAATTAATAAACAAAATCACAAACACAAATGTAATTAATATTAAATGTAGGGCAAAACTTATCTCATTAATATAAGTTAAAATCTCCTTAACATCTGATTGGTCTATATTTCCAATAAGCACGCCTATAATCTCATTGTTTTTATTATAAATAGGAGTTGCAGTCTCAATATTTCCAGTTTGTTTATTAAATTCCGAAATTGTTCTTGCCTTCTTAAAAATCTGAAGAATATTAGAATTAATTAATGTTCTACCATCATCAATATAATAAGTATCCCACAAAACTTCCAAATTAGAATTCACAACCCTATATCTAGAATTTGAAAGAGCAGATGCAACATTTAACCTATTATAAATCCCCTGTTCCCTTGCCTCATCTAAGGATGAATAATTCTTATATTCAGAGGCGCATACAACAGTAGAATTCTGTAAATTAGCCTTATATTTGTTAATTAAAGCCTTATTAAACGCCCTATTTAATACAATAGTCGTTGCAAATACTAAAGCAGTACAAAGTATACCTATAATAACAAATTCAAATGTAGATAAGCTTGTTAGAAAATTAAACAAACTTGATTTTATTTTAAAAAGCCTTTTTTTATTTCCTTTTTTATTTTTTAAATTTATATTTTTGCTCATATCAATACCACATCAGCTTAAACACTAAAATAATATCCCACACCCCATTTAGTATGAACATACTTAGGATCTGATGGATTTTTCTCGATTTTTTCTCTTAAACGTCGTACATGTACGTCAACAGTTCTTGCATCACCTGGATAATCACTGCCCCATACAGTCTTAAGTAAAAGGTCTCTACTATAGACCTTAGTTGGATTTGAAGCAAGGATCTCTAATAAATCAAACTCCTTAGCAGTAAGATAAATCTCATTATTATCAATAAAAAGATTTCTACTATCCATATCTATAGTCATGTTTCCTGCTGTAATTATGTTAGATTTTTTCTCTTCTCTTACCTTAAATTTATTACGTCTAAGAATCGCCTTCATTCTAGCCTTTACTTCTAGGATATTAAATGGCTTAGTAATATAGTCATCAGCACCATATTCTAATCCTAAAATCTTATCCATGTCATCACCTTTAGCTGTTAGCATGATAATTGGCACATCTGAAAATTCTCTAATTTGCTGACAAACTTCAAGGCCATCCATCTTAGGAAGCATAATATCTAATAAAATAATATCGTATGTATTCTCTCTAGCCATCTTTAGAGCTTCTTCCCCATCATAGGCCACATCAACTGTCTTATAGTCCTGCAAAAGACTAAATCTTAAACCCTTAACTATTAATTTTTCATCATCTACTACTAAAACCTTGTCAGCCATCTTTAACTCTCCTAATCTATATTTTAAACACAGATTAAATCTTTGATTTTGTTATAAGCAGCATCTTTAATGCCAGAAACATTCTTTATATCCTCAATAGATATAAACTTCCCCTTATCATCTCTATAGGCAATAATTGCTAAGGCTCTTGATTCACCAATACCCGGTAAAGTCATTAGCTGATCTTTAGTTGCTGTATTTATATTAATTTTACTAGAAACAGATGCCTCACCACTAGAATTACTCTCAAATTCAAGGTCATTGATGCTTGGAATATAAATCTTCTCCCCATCTTTAACCAAGGTTGCTAAATTAAGTGCTTCTAAATTAGCATCTTCTAATGTTCCCCCTGCAAGTTTAATAGCATCAATCACTCTTTGATTGCTATCAAGCTCATAAACACCAGGGTTTAAAACTTCCCCACATACATATACATAATACTTAGAACTATTATTAGTCGTCATTTCTTCACTACAAATCGCTGTCTCTAGTTCAAATTCTTTATCTGAAGCTTCATCTATGCTTAATTTTTTATTATTATAGCTAAAAAAATAAATCGCTCCACTTATTACAAAGATAAGTACAAGCGCCACAATTTTTAGCCAATCTCTATATTCTTTATATATTTTTGAAATTATCATGTACACTCCTTTTTTTATAAAAAGGTCCCTCTGCGTACATTTAACATTTTACAAAATTGTTACAAAATTTACAAGGGAGTATTTTAATCCTGTAATAATTTCTTGAGCCTTTACATTATTTACACTATTTAATATATTTGATAAAATATGTGGTACGCAGGCAACTGCGGGAAACTATAAATTATCTTAGGGGGAAGCTACACGTGTTAGAAAAAGACGAAAACATTTCACAAGATGAAGCTTTACAAAATTCTACAAATGATGAAGAAAAATCATCATCAATAAAAAAGAAGAGAAAATTCAAGCTAAATTTGCTTGAACAAAAAGGTGAAATAATTCCTAGCGGAAATATAACATTTATTTTAGCTTTTATTTTACCTCTAATTATGTATATTGCACTTTATTACATAAAAGAAATCCATCCCTTTGGAACTAATGTATATCTTCGTTCCGACTGTTATCATCAATATGCCCCATTTTTCTCAGAATTATGGCATAAGATAAGAAATGGTGAATCCCTTTGGTATTCCTGGGACATTGGAATGGGAACAAACTTTATTTCACTATTTGCTTACTATTTAGCAAGTCCAGCAAATATTATAATTGCCCTATTCCCTCAAAAAATGATTCCAGTAGTTATGGATTATTTACTAGCTGTTAAATTATCCCTTGCAAGCGTTGCAATTTGTTACTACATATCAAAGCACTTTAACACTAAGAAAATCTCAATAGTTCCATTTGGCGTATTCTACGCATTTAGCGGATTCTTAGCAGCCTTTAGTTGGAATATAATGTGGATTGATTGCGTAATACTATTACCACTTATTATTCTTGGACTTGAAAGACTTGTAAATGAAGATAAATGCATTTTTTATTGCATAATGTTAGGACTATGTATCTATACTAACTACTATATTTCAATAATGGTTTGTATAAGTGTTTGCCTATACTTTATTTGTTTACTAGTAAGCTATAAAGGCAAAAAATCTCTACTAGTATATTTAAAGAAAGTCCTTAATTTCGGGGGATTTTCAATACTTGCAGGAGGATTGTCTGCAATTCTTTTATTGCCAGAAGTATATACATTTTCTTTATCAGCATCTAGTTCAACAACTTTTCCAAAGACTTGGACTAACTACTTTAGTATTATAAAAGAATTCACAAGACACTTAATTAATATTCCAGTGCACACAGCACTTGAACACCATCCAAATATATACTGTGGAGTAGCAGTTTTAATACTCCTACCACTGTATGTTATTTGTAAGAAAGTAAGACCACAGGAAAAAATTAGTAAAATCGCCCTTTTACTTATATTCCTTGTGTCATTTAACCTTAATATACCAAATTATATCTGGCATGGATTCCACTATCCTAATAGCCTTCCAGCTAGACAGTCATTTATTTACATATTCTTCTGTTTAATAATTTGCTATGAAAGTTTTTCACATATTAGCAAAATGACAAACAAAGAAATATCTCTAGCATTTTGGATATCCATTGGATTTTTAATCCTTGTAGAACAGCTATTTTGCCAAGGTGATGACTATGACTTTAAGTCAGTATATATAAGCGGAATATTTATTTTAATCTACGGTCTGCTTATTTATTTAAAAAGAAATACAAAGCAAAAATCACCAATTCTGTTAATAATTATGTTTGCAACCATAATTATTGAAGCAACCATAAACATGGACGAAACAGGACTTGGAACTACTTCACTTACATCATATCAGTCTGATTATGAAGGAGTAAAAAACGTCACAGACTATGCAAATAGTATGGATTCAAGCTTCTTTAGAACTGATAAAGTGATAGGTGCTCGTACTAAAAATGACGGAGCTTGGCATAATTACCATTCAATTTCAACATTCTCATCCACATCTAGTGCAGGAATGTCAAAATTATACTCTTATCTTGGATTAGAGAGTTCAACTAATGCATATGGTTATAATGGCCAAACACTAGTAACAAATTCTTTATTCTCAGTTAAGTATCAGATTAGCAATAAGATTTTACCTACAAGTCCACTTCTTACATATGTAGGAGCTAATAACGGTGAATTCTTATATAAGAATGAGAACGTACTACCTATTGGCTTTATGATTCCAGAAAATGCCGAAGAGAGCTGGTATCCATTAAAATCAAGAGATGGAATTGAGAATACCAATACACTTATTGAGAGCTTAACAGGTATTTCAGATGTATTTACATCAACTTATAGTTATAGTGGTGATAGCTGGGTTTACTTTAGCCCTGTTAAAGATGGACATATATATTTAATTTGTAACAATTCAAATTGTTCATCAATTCATATTACAATAAATAACGAAACAACAAGGGATTTCACAAGTATTAAGGCAGGAACAATTCTTGATTTAGGTTATTACACAACAACTGATAGCTTTGAAATTGAATCTGAAAATTCTATGGGATTACAAGTTTATACCCTTGAATCAGATCGTTATGAAGAGGCTATGAATAAGTTAAGCAATTCCGGATTAAATGTAACTAAATGGTCAAGCACTTCAATTGAGGGTACAATTAATGCAAGCGAATCAGGAAACCTCCTCTTCTCAATTCCTTTTGATAAGGGATGGTCAGTATATATTGACGGAAGAAAGGTAACAACAACAAGTTTTAAAGATGCACTTTTAATGGTAGACCTATCAAAAGGTGAACACACAGTAAAGCTTGTATTTACCCCAGTTAACGCATATCTTGGAATAGTAATAACATTAATTAGCATTCTTATCTTAATTGGAATATACATCTTTAATAAGAAAAGAGCAGAAAAACCTAAGAAAAAGATAGCCATTGACAATAAAATCGAAGAAGAATTTTATGAAGAACTTCTTGAAGAAGAAGACTTTAGTGATGAAGATATTAATGATGCAGATTTAAAAAATCCAGATATTACCATTGATGAAGATGCTGTAATGGATAAAAATTCTGTTGATGATCTAAAAAAATTAGATGGCATAGAATAAATTAAAATTCTTATAAAAAAGCCTCCCTAGTTGATATGTAGCCAGAATACTGGACATGTCAAAATAGGGAGGCTTATTCTTTTTACTTTTTCTTTTTTACGTTTTATTTTTACGTTTTATTTTTACTTTTTTCTTTTACTCGTTTCTTTCTAAGGCTTTATTTATAGGTTTTTTAAGAATCCTTAGTAACAATACTAGTGTAACCAATTCCCTTACTATTGACGCTATCAATGTAATAAATAAAGTCCTCATATTTTAAAGGCATTGAAAAAAAGAAGCCCTGTACATAATCACAGCCAAATTTTATAAACTCCTCAAGCTGTTCCTTACTCTCTATACCTTCAATTAGTATCTGTAAATCCAGCTCCTTAAACATCTTAATCATGTTCTTAATAATAACCTTTATAATCTCATTCTTATAATCAAGAACAAATAATCTATCTATCTTAACCACGCTAATTGGTAAAATACCAAGTCTGCGGACGTTAGAATAGCCAGTTCCAAAATCATCTAGAGAAAATGAAATACCATATTCATGTAATTTAAACAGGTTTTTCATAACCACAGCCTGGGAATGAGATGCTATGCTTTCTGTAATTTCTAGATTAATCTTGCTTGGATTAATATTTAAACTCTTCATATAATTTATGATATTATCAGCCATATCGATTTGTAAGCACTGTTGTACAGAAATATTAATTTCAACATAATCAAGTCCGATTTTTTCAAAGTCTTTTGAAGCAACAAATTTCATTACTTCCTTTAAGACCAAATTGCCAATTCTAATAATAGCACCGCTTTTTTCTGCTGCAGGAATAAAAACATTAGGAGAAATAAAGCCATATTTCTCATCATACAACCTAAGTAGTGCCTCTGCGCTATTAAACCTTCCCTTCTTAACAGAATAAATTGGCTGATAATACACTCTAAAATTATTAGCTAAATAAGCCCTCTCAATTATCTTGTCAATATTAGCATTTATATAAACATCCCTATCACTATAAATGTCCTTTGCCATAAACAAATTACCTGATAGATTGCTATTATAAAAACTATTACTAAAGCTTATTAAATCCCGGATTTTATCAAAATCCTTAGGAAAATTAACGACACAAGTATATGAGTTAATATCAACATTTATATGATTAAAGCATATAGGTTTTGAAAGCGCATCATTAATCTCCTTGCCAAGAATTAAGGCACTCTTCTCATCATCCTTTTTTGAAACAAGGGCAAATTTAGCATAATCTAAATAGTAAATCTTATATTTATTCTTATCTTTATTAGCTAAACTTAAAATCACACCTCCTACCCTACGAATCATAGAATTATAATGTTCATAAGAAAGTAAGGAACGAAGTGAGTTTTCATTTTTAATCTTAATAAAAATAATATTTCTGTTAAACTTAGTCTTTTTAAAGCGCTCCACATCAGTTACAAAGGCATTCATATTATAAAGCCCCGTAATATTTTCAGTAAATACTTCCGGCCGTTGTATAGTCTGCATTATAAGTAGAAGCACTAAAGAAATACTAAATAATTCAATTAGCATAAATGGAAAAATCATTTGAATAACAATAGCAATAATTAATATAGGGTACATTCCCATAACGCATTTATACTGATATGGATTATATAAAAACTTATGTTGCAGTACAAACATTAGCGAGCAAAAGAAAATCAGAGCTGCATAAATATAAATTATAAAGAAATAGTCGCCTCTTTCATAAATACCATCACTATTTATCCTAAAAATTATATGATATTTAAAATTCACCAAAAGAAGTATAAAAATCAGACATACTCCTCCAATATGAACAATCCAAAACCAGGTCTTATTAAGCATAATCTGCCATAAATCAATAACACTAATATTGTAAAGTGTATATAAAAATATATTAGATGTATGAAAAAACAAATAAAGCGTATCTGGAATATACTTTAGAATATAGGGATAACTCATCCTCATTCCATTAAAATCCAGTGTAACTGCCCAAATATCTAATATACAGACAACTATTCCATTTAGAGTATTAAGCATTAAAAGAGCATTGGACGTACCCTTTGTCATTTTTCTAAAATAAAAAGAAAATAATATTACAACATTAATACAAAGGGCAGCAATATCAAAATAAATTATTTTAGTCATAAAGACATACTCCTCGTCACGTATAGAAAAACTATAATAATTATAGCATATGCATTTATTTAAAACAAATACATATGCTATAAGAAATTTTATATTTAATTTTTCTTTTTAACTGACATTTGGAATCTGCTTTGCTAGTTAACTAAATTGTATTTAGATAATTCTCATTAAGCTCAATAACCTGCTTCATAACATCAGGACCTGGTGCACCTAGTGTAAGTCTCTTATTTACACATGTCTTAATACTAATTGCATCATAAATATCATCCTCAAATACAGGACTAATCTTCTTATAATCTTCAAGACTCATATCATCAAGAGCAATACCCTTATCAATGCAAAATAACACCAACTGTCCAACAATACCATGGGCTTCTCTAAATGGAACACCCTTTTTAACAAGGTAATCGGCAGCATCTGTTGCATTAGTAAAGCCATGTTTACAAGATTCTTCCATTCTAGCTTTATTAAATACTAAAGTATCTAACATACCCTTAAATAAACTAATGCAGCCCTTAACCGTGTCAATTGCGTCAAAAGTCAATTCCTTATCTTCCTGCATATCCTTATTGTAAGCAAGCGGAATTCCCTTCATAGTTGTTAAGATACTCATAAGAGCACCATAAACCCTACCTGTCTTACCTCTTACAAGTTCAGCAATATCAGGGTTCTTCTTCTGTGGCATAATTGAGCTACCTGTTGAGAAAGCATCATCAAGTTCAATAAATTTGTATTCGTTAGAATTCCAGATAATAATTTCTTCTGAAAATCTGCTTAAGTGCATCATTATTGTAGAAAGAGCACTTAAAAATTCAATTAGATAATCTCTATCAGATACAGAGTCCATGCTATTAAGTGTAGGACCATAAAAATCAAGTAATGATGCAGTTAACTCTCTATCAAGAGGATAAGTTGTACCTGCAAGTGCACCTGCTCCTAAAGGACAATAATTCATTCTCTCATAAATGTCTTTTAAACGAGATCTATCCCTTTTAAACATTTCAAAATAAGCTCCAAAATGATGAGCTACAGTTACTGGCTGCGCCTTTTGTAAATGAGTAAATCCAGGCATAAATGTATCTACATTCTCCTTCATAATGCGAAGAATAACTTTAAGTAATTCCTTTAATTCATCATCCACTGCAAGGACTTCATCTCTTGTATAAAGTCTCATATCAAGCGCAACCTGATCATTTCTTGATCTACCTGTATGTAATTTCTTACCAGCATCTCCAATTCTTTCAATTAGGTTAGCTTCCATAAATGTATGAATATCCTCATATTCATCATTAATTACTAATTTACCGCTTTCAATATCCTCTAATATTGAATTTAAGCCATCAATAATTTGCTTACCTTCTTCTTCAGAAATAATGCCAGCCTTAGCTAACATAGTTGCATGTGCAATACTTCCTCTAACATCCTGCTTATAAAATTTCTGATCGAAAGATATTGATGCATTAAAATTATTTACTAATTCATTGGTTTCCTTAGTAAATCGACCGCCCCAAAGTTTCATTTTCATTCCTCCTGATTTTAATGAATTAAATCATTAAATTATTCCATACTAATTTAACAAATGTAAGATTATATGTAAATAAAAAATTATAATTTTACCTTTGTTCCCTTAGTATCTCTGTGTGCCATTTTCATTTTACTTAGATCAACAGTTTTCTTTTTATAATCAACAGTCACATCGTCACCATCGCCATAAAGGTAAACGTCTAGTACCGTATCATCTTTAACTAATTTAATTCCACGAACACCGATGGCATTCTTCTTCTTTTCTGGAACTTCTGTTAATGGGAATTTTAAGAAAATTCCACCCTTAGTAGCTAAGACAACATTTAAATTACTTTCAATAGATTCCTCTTCTACAATTTCACCCTCAAGGGTAAATTTTGAATATTTTTCTATCTTAGCATCTGTTAAACTTACACTTACAACTAAATCATCCTCATTTAATTTAGTAGCCATAACAGTCTTTTTATTAGCTTCAAATTCTGTAAAATCTACAAGCTTCATCATACCCATCTTAGTTACAAATAATAATTTCTTGTTCTTGATATTGCTTTCACTGCCGATAAATACAATATTCTCTCCACTACTATCATAATTACCAACATTATCAATTGGAGTACCCTTATCTCTAAATCTTGTATGTGGTAAATCTAATACCTTTATTTGATGAAGATTACCAGTATCTGTAAAGATAAGGATTTTTCCTGTATTCATACAAGTAAATACATATTTATTTTCAGCATGAACTGTCTCTTTATTACGTTCATAAGCTGACACATCAATTGTCTTTGCGTAACCAAATCTATCCATTATAAACACAACTGGCTTTTCTTCTATTTCCTTTTCCTTAAATACAGCAACCTCAGCATCAAGAATTTCTGTCTTTCTATCAATGCCATATTCCTTACTAATAGAAACTAAGTCAGCCTTAATAACCTTAGCCATTTCCTTCTTAGAAGAAAGTATTTTCTCATATTTAGCAATTTTTTTAAGACATTCTTCGTATTCTTTTTGAAGCTGAATAATTTCAAGTCCAATAAGTTTATAAAGACGCATCTGTAAAATCTCTGTTGCCTGTCTTTCAGTAAATCTTAACTTGCTAGCTTCTTTTCTTGATTTTTCAGTCTTAAAACTAATATCCTCTACATTACCATTAACAAGGCAGTCCTTAGCCATCTTAAGATTTTTACTTCCTCTTAAAATTTCAATAATAAGATCAATAATATCACAAGCCTTAATAAGACCTTCCTTAATTTCCTTATTATCCTTTTCTTTATTAAGAAGTGTTGTATATTTTCTAGTAGCAAGCTCAAACTGGAAATCTACATGATGCTTGATAAGCTGCTTTAAACTTAATGTTTCAGGTCTACCATTAACAATAGCAAGCATATTAACACCGAATGTATCTTCAAGTTTTGTCTTTTTATAGAGCATATTTTCTAGGTTCTTATAATCTGCATTCTTCTTTAATTCAAGAACAATTCGAATACCTTCCTTAGAAGATTCATTGGAAATATCAACAATATCACTAGTCTTCTTTGTCTCAATTAAATCTACAACGTCAGAAATAAATTTAGAAATATTAGCACCAATCATTGTATATGGAATTTCTGTAATAACTAATTTATCTCTTTCTGATCTTTTCTTAGCAGGTTCATATACAACTTTACCACGAAGTTTAATTTTTCCCTGACCAGTTTCATATATATTAAGAAGTTCTGATTTATTAATTACAATACCACCTGTTGGAAAATCAGGTCCTGGCATGATTTTTAGTAAATCACTAGTTTCAATATCTTCATTGTCCATATAGGCACATACAGCATCTACTACCTCTCTTAAGTTATGAGGTGGAATATTAGTTGTCATACCAACTGCAATACCATCAGCACCGTTAATAAGTAGATTAGGAACCCTAACTGGTAAAACCTCAGGTTCTTTTTCTGTTTCATCAAAGTTAGGCACAAAATCTACCACATTCTTATCAAGATCTGAAAGATATACATCCTCTGTAAATTTCTTAAGTCTAGCCTCTGTGTATCGCATAGCAGCAGCTCCATCACCTTCAATAGAGCCAAAATTACCATGACCGTCAACAAGAGCCATTCCCTTTTTAAAGTCTTGAGATAATACAACTAAAGTCTCATAAATAGAGCTATCACCGTGTGGATGATATTTACCCATTGTATCACCAACAATTCTTGCTGATTTTCTATGAGGCTTATCATGTCCTAGATTTAATTGATCCATTGCATATAATACTCTTCTTTGAACTGGCTTTAAGCCATCTCTAGCATCAGGAAGAGCACGAGCTGTAATTACACTCATGGAATAATCTATATATGACTTTTGCATTATTTCAGAAAATTCTGTCTTAACTATTTGTTCAGCCATTTTATGTTAATAAATCCCTTTGGATTTACATTCCTCCTTATGTATTTAATTTAAGCATCAATTTCTGCTTCATTAGCATGAGCATAAATAAATGCTCGTCTAGGTGAAACATCGCTACCCATAAGCATTGATGTTACATCTGCTGCCATCTTAGCATCTTCAATTTCAACCTGCTTTAAAATTCTTGTTTCAGGATTAAGAGTTGTCTCCCATAACTGTTCTGGATCCATCTCTCCAAGACCCTTATATCTTTGAAGTGTAAAGCTACCAGCTTCATGATTTTTACGATAATTCTCAAGAGCCTTATCATCGTATAAATATTCACCAGAATCCTTACTCTTCTTATCATTTTTCTTTTTGGGAACCACCTTATAAAGAGGAGGTGTAGCAATATATACATGTCCCTGATTTATAAGCTCTGGCATAAATCTGTAGAAAAAAGTAAGTAATAATGTATCAATATGAGCTCCATCCACATCGGCATCAGTCATAATAATAATTTTGTCATAACGAAGTTTACTAATATCAAAATCATTGCCATAACCCTCAAGAAAGCCGCAATTAAAGGAATTAATCATAGTCTTAATTTCAGCATTAGCTAAAACCTTATCAATACTTGCCTTCTCTACATTAAGAATCTTACCTCTAATTGGGAGAATTGCCTGTGTACGTCTGTTTCTTGCTGTTTTTGCAGAACCACCGGCAGAATCACCCTCAACAATAAATACTTCACATTCCTTAGGATCTCTACTTTCACAGTTAGCAAGCTTACCATTGCTATCAATAGAGAATTTCTGCTTTGTAAGAAGATTTGTCTTAGCCTTTTCTTCAGCCTTACGAATCTTAGCAGATTTTTCAGCACAGGCAATAACAGCCTTTAGGGCATCTAAATTCTTATCAAAGTAAAGTTGAACTTCATCATTAGTAATTGATGAAACAACTGTTGAAGCATCAGGATTATCAAGCTTTGTCTTAGTCTGTCCCTCAAATCTAGGTGCAGGGTGCTTAACAGCAACAATAGCTGTCATACCATTTCTTACATCAAAGCCTGTAAAATTATTATCCTTATCCTTTAAGATACCAAGTTCTCTCGCATACTGATTAATAATAGATGTAAACTTAGTCTTAAAACCAGTAATGTGAGTACCACCTTCTTGAGTATAGATATTATTACAAAATCCAAGGATATTCTCCTCAAATTCATTAACATACTGAAAAGCCACTTCTACCTCAATGTCATCCTGCTTATTCTTAAAATAAACAATATCACATACAGCTTCCTTTCCTGCATTTAAGTCCTTAACGTAAGCTAAAATACCATCTTCTTCATGGAAGGAAATTTCTTCTTTTTCTTCAGCTCTAAGGTCCTTAAAGTTAATAGTAAGCCCCTTATTTAAATAAGCAATTTCATGAAGTCTTGACTTAATTGAATCAGCTTTAAATCTTGTTTTTTCAAAAATTTCACCATCTGGAAGGAAAGTAACTGTTGTACCTGTATCATTTTTTCTACAAGTTCCAATTTCTTTTAATGGGGCAACCGCCTTTCCTTTCTCATATCTTTGCTTATAAACCTTTCCATCAAGACGAATCTCAACTTCTAGCCAAACTGAAAGGGCGTTTACAACAGATGCACCAACACCATGTAAACCACCTGAAATCTTATATCCGCCATCGCCAAATTTACCACCGGCATGAAGTACTGTAAATACTACTTCTACTGCAGGAATTCCAGCCTTTGGATGAATACCAACAGGAATACCTCGTCCATTATCCTTTATTGTTGCAGTTCCATCTTCATTAAGAGTAACGTCTATTTCATCACAATAACCTGCTAAATGTTCATCAACAGAATTATCTACGATTTCATAAATCAAATGATTAAGACCCTTAGTACCCACACTACCAATGTACATACCTGGTCTTTTTCTAACAGCTTCTAGTCCCTCTAAGATAGATATACTATTAGCATCATATTTTTTATCTGCCATTATTTTTGCTCCTTATTTCTAATAGTTTCTTATACATCTAAATTTATTCTTAATAATTAGTTATTAAAAAATGAGTTAAACACACTTTCAAAATTCATTGAAAAAACATTACATGAACGCACACTTATCTTGCTAAATACTTTATTATTAAAATCAACATAAACCTTTGATTCATATTCATTCATAAATTCATTGAATTTTTCAAGTTGCTTATTCTCTAAAATAGTTGTCTTATTAACCTCTGTCTTAGTTTTATCATTATCTGATGTACAACGAATAATGTAGTATTTATCACCTACATTAATAATTTGACTCATATCACCTGTGGCAAGGTTAAAGGCAACTTTTTCAAATTCCTCATCCATGTCCCCACGTTTAAGTTCAATTTCATATTCGCCATCATCATTGATTTCCTTAGCTAATGCAAAAAATGATGTGCCATCTTTAATTTTATTATAGGCATCCTTTATTTCATCTTCAGAATCACTTACAATATACTGAATATCTATAACTCTAGCATCATCATAACTAACTTCAATATCATATTCTGATACAATTTCTTCATAAACCTTTTTAGCTATTGCAAATTTAGTAAACATCTCCTCTAGGGAATCTTCATCGATTTTTATATTATTCTTATCATCACTAGATAAACCATTTAGATATTCCTTAGCTGCAGACTTTACATTCTCTTCATCCTGTCTAGAAAGAACAACTCCTCTTTCCTTAGCTAGCTTATTAAGCATGGCCACACGAATTAATTTAACCTTAATCTGATCATCAACATAAGTATAGAAATTCTGTCCATCAATTTCCTCGTTCCATATATCAGAACCTAGTAGTTCCTCATACTGACCTTTAGCATCAGACATAGCAATTAAAGCTTCGTTTCTAGTTATACTTTCACCACCAACTTTAAGAATAGTGTTCTTACCAAGCCCTGTGCTAAAATATACTAAATTTCCATTAAAAAACTTAATAAACACACCACATAAAACAATAATTGCCACAACAATAATTGCGCATATTAGTCTTCTTTTCTTATTTTTCACAATCCCTACTCCTTAAATTAATTTTGTCTATTTATGATATGGCTCATTTTTCATAATTCTAAAACTTCTATATATCTGCTCTAATAACACAACTCTCATTAACTGATGAGGGAATGTCATCTTTGAAAAGCTTAGCTTATAATCAGCTCTATCATAAACTTCCTTTGATAAACCAAGAGAACCACCAATAACAAAAGTTATATCACTTTTGCCACTAAGTCCCAAGCTATCTATTTTTTGAGATAATTCTACAGAATCAAGCATCTTTCCCTCAATTGCAAGGATAATAACATAGGAATCATCCTTAATGTTAGAAAGAAGTCTTTGACCCTCTTTTTTCTTAATTTGTTCATTTAAGGCATCGCTTGCATTCTCGACCGTTTTTTCATCTGCAACTTCAACGATTTTTAAATTACAATATCTAGATAGGCGCTTTGAATATTCATCAATTGCCTGAGTGTAAAATTTTTCCTTAATCTTACCCACGCAGCATATAGTAATCTTCAATTTAATTCACCTCTATCCTTCAACATAAAAAAATCCACCATCATCAAGTTTAAAAACTTCAAGCTGGTTAGATAATTCTTCATCATCAAATTCAGAAACGTCCATTCCTTCTTCTTTAAGAGTTTCTCTTAATTCCTTAATATCCTTACAATAAAAAGCAAAACTTTCCTCTAAAAACTCCTTAGCTTCTTCAATAGAAAAAACCACATCTTCATCAAATAATTTGCTCTGTTCCTTTAAAAACACCTTAGCACATTTTTCTAATTGCTTATTATCCATACAAATCTCCTTTAACCTAAGATAGAAGGGAATCTCTCCCTTAATGTATTAAGAACTCTGTCAGTTTCATAATTACCGTGCTTTTTTATATCACTTACAGCCTTCTCCATCACATATGAATACTTCACATTATCAAGCATTGTAATGTCATTATAATTATCACCAAAAGCCATACAGTCAGACTTTGATAAATTAAAAAATTTCTGAATCTGTAAAATTGCATTGCCCTTATTAACTTTAGTATCCATAAAATCAAGATAAAGATCACCAGATACAGCTATACTAGCCTTTCCCTCCCAATTCTTAAAGAAATGATCTCTAGAATTAGAAATACCAGAAAGATCACAAACAGCAACCTTTAAAATATCCTCATCAATATCACTGAATTTATCAACTATAGTAGTGTGATAATTAACAACCTCAGTCATTCTATGATGATATTCCTTAGTCTTAGGCTTAATATAAGCAGTCTTCTCACCAGAAACTAATACTTCACAGTTAGGTCTTTCAATTACATCTTCAATAATATCAAGGGCCAAGTTCCTATTCATAGGAGTCTTACCAATAATCTTATCCTTGTAAGCTACTAAAGCACCATTTTCTGCAATATAGACCATGTTCTTTGAAACAGGCTCAAAAAGTCGCTTAAGAGAAGTTATCTGTCTACCTGAGGCAGCTCCAAAATAAATTCCAGCCTTTAATAATTTAGCTATAGCCTCAAGTGTTTCACTATCTACGCTTTGTGCTCCATTAAGAAGAAGCGTACCATCTAAATCACTTGCTATAAAACGTATCATATTAGTCTAACCTTTCATAATCAATCTTATATCCAAACTTATTAAGCTCATAAACCACTCGTGAAACAGGCAATCCTACAACATTTAAATAATCGCCTTCAATTCCCTTAATATAAGCTCCAAAAAGTCCCTGAATACCATATCCACCAGCCTTATCATAAGGTTCACTAGTATTAATATAAGCCCTAATAGTCTCTTCAGATAAAGCATATACATTAACATCCGTCTTTACACTAAAGGAAACAGTCTCATCTTCTTTAATAAGAGTAACCCCTGTATAAACCTGATGAGTATTGCCTGATAATTCACTTATCATTCTATATGCATCCTCTTTATCTGCTGGCTTAGTTAAAATTCTACCATTATGATAAACAACTGTATCTGCGCCAATTATAATTAAGTCACCAAAATCCTTCTCATTCTTTAGCTTTGAACTAACTGCCCTAGCTTTTAATTTAGAAAGTTCTTTAACATAATCATAGGGCATCATTTCTTCAATATTCTCATCAACTTCACTTGTAATTACTTCAAAATTAATCCCAACAGACTTTAAAATCTCACGTCTTCTTGGAGAAGCTGAAGCCAAAATAATTCTCATAATCTATGTTCCTTTCTCGCCTAACCATGTCCTATATTAACATTGTTTAGGAAAAATTTAAAGTGCTAAAATAAAACTTTTGTTCTAGTATAAAAAATCCCTCCTTACTGGTTTGTCCAGTAAAGAGGGTAAATATCACTATATTTTCCTTACTAATCTAATTCTCTATTCATAGCTGATTCAAGAGCATCAATTGAAGCTCTAATAATATCATGGTCAATACCAATACCAAAGAATCCCTTATTATTATCATCTTCAATACCAACATAGGCAATAGCTGAAGCGCTAGAACCACGTCTAAGGGCATGTTCTTCATAAACAGTAATATTACAAGCCATATTAAATTTAGAAGCTAGGGCATTACTAACAGCATCAAGACGACCATTACCATTAGCCTTAATAAGCTCTGTTTTTCCATCAATTTCAATTGTTACTTCTGCATCTATGCCATTAGTTTGTTTAAAGTGTACCTCACTAATCTTAAAGTGAGGAGTATATTTTTTGTATCTTTTTTCAAAAATTTCTAGAACTTCATCGGCAGAAAGTTCCTTATGTGCCACATCAGATACATCCTTAACAGCATAACCTAAATCTTCTCTCATAGCCTTTGGAATAATCATGCCATAATTTCTTTCAAGAACATATGCAACGCCACCCTTACCTGACTGAGAATTTATTCTAATAACATCTGAGTCATATGTACGGCCTACATCCTCTGGATTTATTGGAAGATAAGGCACTGTCCAAAGTTCTGGATTATTGTCAATTCTATAATGCATACCCTTTGAAATAGCATCCTGATGTGATCCTGAGAAAGCCGCAAAAACAAGCTTTCCACAGTAAGGATGTCTATCGTCAATTGTCATCTGTGTTAATTTTTCAAAAGTCATTGAAAGTCTTGGCATATCTGATAAATAAAGCTCTGGATCAACTCCATGGGAATACATATTCATAGCAAGTGTAATAATATCTACATTACCAGTTCTTTCGCCATTACCAAATAATGTTCCCTCAATTCTATCAGCACCTGCAAGTAAACCAAGCTCTGAATCAGCCACGCCTGTTCCTCTATCATTATGAGGATGAAGAGAAACAATTACATTATCTCTATTGTGAAGATTCTTACACATGTATTCCACCTGACTAGCATACACATGTGGTAAAGACATTTCAACAGTAACAGGAAGATTAATAATACACTTATTATCACTTGTTGGTTCCCACTGATCAATTACTGCATTACACACCTCTAGAGCATATTCAGGCTCAGTACCTGTAAAGGATTCTGGGCTATATTCAAATTGATAATTACCACCATCCTCAAGAGCTAATTCCTTTAAAAGCTTAGCTCCATCAATGGCGATTTGCTTAATTTCTTCTTTGGATTTTTTAAAAACCTGTTCTCTTTGAGCTAGCGATGTAGAATTATATACATGAATAATTGCCTTTTTAGCACCTTTAACCGCTTCAAAGGTCTTTTTTATAATGTGAGGTCTAGCCTGAGTTAAGACCTGAATAGTAACATCATCTGGAATTAAATCCTTCTCAATTAAAGTACGGCAAAACTCATATTCAGTCTCAGATGCTGCAGGAAAGCCGATTTCAATCTCCTTAAAGCCCACATCTAAAAGCATTTTGTAAAATTCTAATTTTTCATCAAGGCTCATAGGTTCAATTAATGCCTGATTACCGTCTCTTAAATCTACAGAACACCAAATTGGTGCCTTATCTACATACTCCTTAGTTACCCAATCATTGCACTGTGTTGGAGGCATAAAATAGCCTCTCTTGTACTGCCTAAAATCAAACATGTCATTTTCCTCCTAAAAATATTTGCATAGTTTACTAATTCCTAGCCCTTATAAACAAAGCCACTAATTTATAAAGGCTATTAAAAAAGTCTCTTAAAGGTTTCCCTTTAAGAGACGAATAAGACGAATAAATCCGCGTTACCACTCTATTTCATAGTAATACTATGCTCTCCCAATATTCCTCTTCTTTGCTTTTTATATATTCAATTATATAAAAACTATAAACTAATAATTTTCCTTTGTCAACACGATTTATCACTTTAAACTAAAGAAATCTTAGAGACTCTTTAAATATTTAATTTCTTCCTTAGTTACCTCTTCCTTTGAGTATCTAGCCTTCTCATAACTCTTAGTTATATTCATAGCTTTTTCCTTATCACTTACAATTAACTTAGATGAAAGCTCATTTGGAAGCATATAAGAAACATCACTAAAGCTTTTATTAGACTCTATATTTTTCTTATTTTTAGTCTTAACCTTATGCTTGTAAGCCTTTCTATAGGCCTTATTATTAGTTAGTTTCACATCCCTTTCCTTTTTCTTAATGGTAAAACTACCATGTTCATAAGAATCTGTGCTATCTGCAAATTCTACCTCATCAATTTCATCCATCTTAGACTTTCTAAAGCCCTTGGCATATTTAAAAATCATATAGATTACAAAAATCACTAAAGCAATAACTAAGCTTAAGGCAACTACTTCAAATAAAGAATTAAGAATGGCAGCATTATTATTACTAGTATCTAACACAGTTGTTATGGCATCTTCACTAACCGCTTCTTTACTAGGCCCTACATCGCTAGTTTCATCAGGTCCAAGACCCCATAAGAATAATAATCCCTTTATTATCCATTTAATAATTCCAAAGAAAAATCCTCCGATAATTGTAAAAAAATTACCATACTTGCCATTATAAAAAAGAAGCATAAAGCCAAGCATAAGAATAATAACAACCACTGTCATAAAAAGATTAATATTAATTATTCTCTTTACTGGAAAATTAGACTTTCCCATATTAATACTAAAGGCTTTATTTAACTGTCTGATTTGGTTATAAATCACACTTCCAAGTATAAAAAGCACAAATAGTAAAAGCTCTGAGTATAAAAGTAATGCATTATTATTTTTTTCACCAAGATAATAACCAACAATCATTACTATAACCCAAGCAATATGCATCTTCTCATTTATCTTAAAGGTATCATAATAATCTTTATTATTAACCGCAGTCTCCATGAAGGATTTTGAAACCGGTGAATCCTTAGCACTTTCTGTAACCCTGTTCATTGCGGTCTTTACAGTTATTGACTTTATAGAAATAGCAAATCCACATATAAGAAACATCACTATTTCAAGGTCATTTTTTGCAAATCCTAAATAAAGAAAAGGAAGGATTATATTAATTGCCATAAAGCCTGTGTAACTTTTTATAAACTTCCTTGTAAGATAAGTTATAACTACAGGAATAATGCATGTTAGACATATCTTCATACTATCATTATTTTTTCCGGCAATTCCTATAATTCCTGCAAGAAACAATCCTAAAAAACATATATACTGGAGAAAAATTTCAAAAAAAATCTGAGCCATATTAAAATATTTATTTGTGTTATTTTGTTTAATGTCCATTTATCTTTCCTCCAAAATCTCCATTAATTTCATATTTACAAAGAGAAAGATTAGTATCTATCTTTAGCTCTTCTAGAGGAAGTACAGGCACTACCCAAAGTGAATTAGGATTATTTTTAAATTTCTCATTAATTAAGTCAACCAAATCCTTTTGTCTATTAGCACCTATAATTACATAAACATAAGATTCATCAATAATTAAATCATTTAAAATCTCTTTAAAATCTCTCTTTTCTTTACTGGCATCTATTCTTGCAAGTACTGTGTTAATTGCCTTTAAGTGATGAATACCACTTCCAAGCTCAACACTTACTTCCCCTTCTCCAACAAAATCAACGCCATTAGAATAAAGACATATATTAGCTCTTTGGTTAGTGAACTTATTTACAAATCCTGCTGCAAGTTCAATGCTTGATTCAAGTAGGCTTAAATTCTCAAGTTCCCTATCCTTTTCAAGATTAAGTAAGATGCATACATTTTTACTCATAGATTCATCATATTCATTAACCATTAAATTTCCTTGTTTTGCACTAGCTTTCCAGTTTACAAGTTTTAAATTGTCATTGTAGTTATATTCTCTAATACCCCTGAAGGCAAATTTATCCTCAAAAAGATACTTTCTTTTATTTAGATCTCCTTCAAGTCTTGTTTTTACAATGCCAATTTTATCCACATCAATAGCCTTTGGATATACAGTAATAAATCCTGTTAGATTCTGCTTTAATACATTAACCTCATCCATAAAAATTCCGCTAAACACCATTTGAGCCTCGCTTAAATTATAAACACCTCTTTTTGTGGCTAAGATTTCAACTTTTCTTGTGATTTTCGTATTAGGTCCAAGGGCAAAGCAGTCGTTTCTATAGACATTATCTGTCTTAGTTGAATTGGCATCTGCATTAGTAAAAATAAAACTAGAATCAAGTTTAAATTTAGTATTAATCATAGGTAATGGTAATTTCTTAGCATTAGTCACACTAAGAATTAAGTTGGTTTTATCACCTCTAAGAACATTCTTATCTTCAAATGTAACATTCATTTTTAGTGCCTTTGTCCAATTTTTCTTATAGACTCTATTAACTATAAACACTACCAAAAGCACGCCTATAAACATTAATATAATATTCATTATTTATTCCATTCCTCAGTTGGTGCCACTACTTCATTAAAGATTCTATCTATAATCTGTTCCTTATTATCCCTAGCAAAACCGCCAGATGATAACACAAGTCTATGAGCTAAACAAACCTTTGATAAAGCCTTAATATCCTCAGGTACCACATAGTCTCTACCTTCAATATAAGCATATGCTCTACAGGCATTAACAAGACTAATTGTACCTCTTGGACTTACACCAATTGCTACCTCTGATAAATTTCTTGTCTTATTTACAATATTAACGATATATTCAATTAAAGATGGATGGATATATACGCTCTTAACCTCTTCCCTCATTTCAAGGATTTCACTAGTAGTAACAACGCTTGAAATATTCTCAATAGGACTAGCATTTAAAAATCTATTTATAATCTCAACTTCACCTAAATTGCTAGGATAACCCATATTTATCTTCATTAAAAATCTATCTAACTGAGCTTCTGGCAATTCATAAGTACCAGCAGTTTCAATAGGATTTTGAGTAGCAAGAACAATAAATGGCTTAGTTAGACTAAATGTCGTATTATCAACTGTTACCTGTCCCTCTTCCATACATTCAAGTAAGGCTGACTGAGTTCTTGGAGTCGCTCTATTAATTTCATCAGCAAGTAATACATTTGTAAAAATCGGACCTTGTCTAAATTTAAAATCAGCCTCTTTCTGATTGTAAATATGAATACCTGTTATATCACTTGGTAATAAATCTGGAGTAAACTGAATTCTTTTAAAATCCCCATCTATACTTTTAGCAAAAGACTTAGCAAGCATTGTCTTACCAGTTCCTGGCACATCTTCAAGAAGGCAATGCCCACCTGATAGAATACAAGTAAGAATTAATTTTGAAACATTCTCTTTATCAACAATAACTCTACTCACATTATCTAATATTAGATTACACTTTTCTCTATTTTTTAACACAAAAAAACCTCCGACGTTTTTCTAATTTTGTTGCTATCAGTACTGAATTGCAACAAAATTAGTATAACAATCAGAGATTTATCATTCAATAAAAAAGCTATAAATTATTGTTCATCGCTTGGCATATCCTGATTTACATCAATACCTCTTGGTGGAACTGGAGTTGAGAATACAATCTGAGTTGAAGTTCTACCAAATTTTTGTAGCTGGCCGATAAATGTATCAAGCTCTAAAGTACTTGGGAAAATAACCTTTAAAAGCATAGAATAATTACCAGTAACGCAGTTACATTCAACAACATTAGTACATGACTTAATAAATGGATAAAATTCTGGCTTTTGCGCTGGTGCAACCTCTAGATTAATAAAAGCTGTTATATGATAACCTAGCTTTAACTGATTAATCTTAACCTCATAGCCTTCAATTATTTCCTCTTTTTCTAGTCTTTCTATTCTTGCTGAAACTGCAGGTGATGATAAAAACACATTTTCAGCTAAAGCCTTAAGGGGCATTCTTGCATTTTGTTGTAGCAAAGTAATTATCTTCTTATCTATCTTATCCATAACATCCTCCTAATTAAAAAGAGACAACTCTAGCCTCTAACTAGAATTGTCTCCCTCGACATTCATAAAATATAAATATACTATAACCCGAAATTTGTAACTTTTCAAGTTTTTTTCTTAAGAAAATAAAGTTTTTATTAGTAGCTATTAATTTACTTAGTCTCTTCTTCAATATCCTCGGCTTCATAAAGTTCTTCGTATTCCATTGCATCTAATTCTTCATCAAATGCATCAGATACGATTTCATACTCCTCATCAGATCCGATATTCTCTAAGATTGGCTCACCGTCACTTGTTTCTTCGTATCTGTAAAGATAAACCTCATCATTATCTGCTGCCTCACCTTCAAGTGGAAGTAAAGCTATATATGTATTATCACCAGCTGGAAAAATTCTCACAATTGCACACTCACAAGTTTCACCACCATCAAGTGATAATGTAACTGTAGAATATTCTGAATTATTTGCCATAATTATCTCCTTTAACATTTCTTTATACTTTCTAGTACACAAGATAACACAAAGTTTATTTTTCCTCAAGTCCCATTTCCTCAATAAATCTAGATGGCACATATTCCTTATTGTATCTTTCCTTTGGACTAATAATATAAAGTAGCTCCTTAGCCCTTGTAATTCCTACATAAAAAAGCCTTCTCTCCTCTTCAATGTCTTCTTCAAGCAAGGCCTGCTTTAAAGGAATAATGTCTTCGCAAGCATCAATAATAAAAACCACCTTAAACTCCAATCCCTTAGATCTATGAAAGGTATAGAAATTTACTCCTTCCTCTGGTCTTTCCTTAACAACATTTTTCTTCTCTTCTAAAAAATTCAAAAATTCATTTATGGATTTAAAAGACTTAGAAGCCTCCGTAATTTTTTCAAGATCATCAACTAACAAATCCTTATTAGCACTTATTTTAGAGCTATAATCCAAAATAAATCTTTCATATCCTATTCCTTTTCTAATATAATTAATAGCCGCAAAAGGAGACATATCCTTTATTATCTTTAAATCAAATATTAATTTATCAATCTCATTTAAGACCGTAGAATTCCTATTCTTATCAAGAAGATATATATTTTTTAAATCACATAAAGATACCGGATTATTAAGAAAAGACCTTGTAATATACCTCATAGGCTTATTAATAATGTGTAAAAATTCCACCCTATCCCTACAGCCCATGGCAATTTTTAAATAACTACTAATGTCAGATGCCACAAGCCCATTAAAAGCATTACTAGTAAAATTACCGCTATTTAAACCTATACCAAGATTTCTTAATTCCTTAATAAATGGGCTTGCTAGGGCATTGGTTCTTGTAAGAATAGCAATATCCTTTAAGCATACACCCATAGATATAAGTTTTTTTATTTCACTAACTAAGAATTTTTTCTCTTCATTTATATCAGAAACTGTAAGATATTTTATATCTGATCCAGCTTTATTAGCACAAACTAAAGATTTTTCATACCTAAGCTTATTATTTGAAATTAGTTTATTAGCTGCATCAATTATAGGCCTTGTGCATCTATAATTAATATTAAGATAAATGGATGTTGCATCTGGATAAGCCTTTAAAAAACCTAGCATTATAGCAGGATTAGACCCTCTAAATTTATATATGCTTTGGTCATCGTCACCTACCACAAATAAATTATTAGACTTAGAACATATTAAAGAAATGGCCTGCATCTGAACCTTATTAATATCTTGAAACTCATCAATTAGAATATATTTAAACCTCTCCTTTAGGCTATTTCGCAAATTTTCATCCTCTCTTAGTTTATCTACAGTCATTTTTGCAAAATCATCAAAATCAATTAAGCCCCTCTTCTTAATCTTCTCTTCGTAAGTCTTATAAATCTTTCTAAAAGTAGCATAAGGAATAGTTTTTGATTTATATTCATCAATATTTAAATCATCATTTTTAATAAGACCAATCTCTGAAAGAATCATATCTATAATTTCATCTTCATTGTTATATTCAAGCTCATATTTAAGAATTTCTGTTTTTATTATTTCAATTTGGATTTTTTTAGTGACAATAGAATCATTGCCAAGATTATAAGCATTTTTTAGAATTGCAAAAAATAGAGAATGGAAGGTGGCAAAATATACCCCTTTACCATTGCCATTATTTAGTTTTAAGAAACGTTGTTTAAGTTCTAGGACAGCAGTTTTATTAAAGGAAATCACCAAGATATTATGTGCTTTAACATCTAATTCGTTAATCAAGTACTTTATCCTATGTATCATGGTATGAGTCTTCCCACTTCCAGGTCCAGCAATCACAAGGCATGGTCCATCTTTAAAAGTAGCCGCCCGCATTTGTGCATCATTAAAAGACAAATTACTCTCTCCCTTTCAAAAAAATATGGGACTTAAAAAAATTTTTTAAGTCCCTTCACTATACTATTAATTTATAAACTTGTCAAATATGTAATGAACGAAGTTGTTAGTATCTTTGTATCTTATCATCTACATCATCTGTTTTATCTATCTGAAGAACAGTGACATAATACTCCAATGAATCATTAACATGAATTAACACCTTATCGCCCTTCTTTTTGCCAAGTAGAGCCTTACCTAGTGGAGATTCAATACTTATAAGTCCAAGTAGAGAATCCTCTCTAACAGTTGTTACAAGCTTTATTGTCTCAATCTCATCATCATCTTCATACTTAATTGTAACAGTGTTATTAACTCCAATTTCATCCTCTGCAGCTGTTTCTTTAATAACTGTAGCAGAGTTAATCATTCTTTGAAGATATCTGATTCGACTCTCATTTTGATTTTTAAATTTCTTAGCAGCATGATACTCAAAATTCTCACTTAAATCACCCTGAGCTCTTGCGGCCTTAACATCCTCTAGTGCTTCTTTTCTAACAACACTAATTCGATAGTCAATTTCCTCTTCCATCTTCTTAATGTCATTTTCTGTTAATTCATTACGCATATAATTCACCTCTTTAAAACTAATCTAAGTCAAGACTCGCTCGCGAGTCTTGCGCGCCGGATTCGGGTCTGCTTCAGCAGACAAATTCCTGTCCGAATCCGTGTGCATCCTCGCGGAGCGTTTAACTCAGTCGGAGCTTGTACCACGACTGAGTATAGTTTGTCATAACCCCCACCTACGCTAACGCTTAGAGGTGGGGGATTTCTCCGACTGAGTTAAAATTAATTCTTAGAAACGATTTCATTCTTGTTTTTATAGATTGAATTAGAAGCTACAACTCCTCTAACACTTGAAAGTGGGTAAATATTAGATTCTCTACCTACAATTGTGCCAGGATTAAGAACACTTCCACATCCAACTTCTACATTATCACCAAGGAATGCGCCAATCTTTTTAATTCCAGTTTCGATTCTTTCATCACCATTTTTAATGACAATTAATTTCTTGTCTGACTTAACATTACTTGTAATTGAGCCAGCGCCCATATGAGCCTTAAAGCCCAAAATTGAGTCACCTACATAGTTATAATGAGGAACCTGAACTTTGTTAAAAAGAATAACATTTTTTAATTCTGTAGAATTACCCACTACAGCTCCTTCACCTACAATAGCCTTACCTCGAATAAAAGCACAATGTCTTACTTCTGCATCTTTACATATAATTGCAGGACCAGCAATATAAGCTGAAGGGAAAACATTTGCTGTCTTGTGAACCCAGATATTTTCTCCTCTTAGTTCATATTCATCCTTTGGTAAGCTTTTTCCTAGTTCTATTATAAAATCACCAATTTTAGATAATACTTCCCAAGGATATGTAGCATCTGTAAAAATATCCTTTGCAATAGTTTCATTTAAGTCAAATAAGTTATTTATAGTAATATCCATTATTCATTCCTCCACAATTATTCTACAGTAACTGACTTAGCAAGATTTCTTGGCTTATCAACATCATTACCTTTAAGAACTGCTGTATAATATGCAATTAACTGTAGTGGAACTGCTGCCACCATAGGCATAAGCATCTGGCTAGCTTCAGGAAGACAAATTGTAACATCACTTACTCCATCTTCTACATCCACACCTGGAGCACATATAAGAATAACAAATGCACCTCTAGCCTTAACTTCCTTAATATTACTAATAGTTTTTTCTACTAAATCCTTCTGAGTAGCAATAGCAATTACTGGCATGCCATCATCAATTAAAGAAATTGTACCATGTTTTAATTCACCTGCAGCATAAGATTCAGAATGAATATATGAGATTTCCTTTAATTTAAGGGAACCTTCCATACTTAGGGCATAATCAAGTCCTCTACCAATGTATAATAAGCTATCTGCATTAACAAGCTTAGATGCAGCAAACTGACAAGCATTCTTAAGTCCAATAGCTTCTTCGATTGTATCTGGCATTTCTTCAAGCTTCTTAGTGTATTCTACTAACTCTTCCTTAGTAATCTTACCCTTAGCAAAAGCTAACTGGAATGCAAGTAAATACATTACAGATACCTGAACCATATAAGCCTTTGTTGAAGCAACTGAAATTTCTGGGCCAGCATGTGTATATAATACATAATCTGCAGCTCTAGCAATTGATGAACCCTTAACATTAACAATAGCTAATGTATCACCCTTTCTTTCCTTAGCAAGTTCAAGAGCAGCCTTTGTATCAGCTGTTTCACCTGACTGTGAAATAAGAATAACTAAGTCATCTTCACTAATTAATGGATCTCTATATCTAAATTCAGATGCAATATCAACTGTAACTGATACTCTAGCAAGTTTTTCAATAACATACTTACCAACCATACCAGCATGCATAGCTGTACCACAAGCAACAATAAAGATATTATTATATTTAGCTAACTTATCAATTGTAATTCCTTCTTCTTCAAAAGTTGGAACATGATTAATAATTCTTGGCATAATAGTTGTCTTTACAACCTCTGGCTGTTCATGAATTTCCTTAAGCATAAAATGCTCATATCCACCCTTTTGAGCAGCATCAATATCCCAATCAGCAACATTCATTTCCTTAGGAACTTCGTTGCCGTGAATATCTACTATCTTTACATTAGACTTTGAAACGATTGCAATTTCATTTTGTTCAAGTAATAGATAGTTTCTTGTGTATTCAAGAATTGCTGTCATATCAGAAGCAATGAAATTTTCATTCTTACCAATACCAACAATTAATGGACTTTCTTTTCTTACAGCATAAATTACATCTGGAAAATCTCTAAACATAATTCCAAGAGCGTAAGAACCCTTAATTTCAGCAATAACCTTAGTAATTGTTGCAACAGGATCACCATCATAGTAGTAATCAAGTAATTTAGCAACTGTTTCTGTATCTGTTTCAGAGTCAAAGCTATAACCTTCCTTTAAAAGAAAATCCTTGATCTGCTTATAATTTTCAATAATACCATTATGAACAATAGTAACTCTCTTATTACCATGTGGATGTGAATTAATATCTGATGGTTCACCATGTGTTGCCCAACGTGTATGTCCAATACCTACATGTCCATTTGGCTTACCCTCTCTATCCATTTTATCCACCAAGTTCTTTAAACGTCCCTGGCACTTTTTAACCTTAATTGCGTTATTTTCAAAAACCGCAATACCAGCTGAATCATAACCTCTGTACTCTAGCTTTGATAATGCTCCAACTAAAACATCAGCACTATCTCTGCCTCCTACGTAACCTGCAATACCACACATAAAAAAATCCTCCTAAGACAGTTGTTACTTCTTGTAATTCTTAGCACTTTCATTAAAAAGTCCAAATAAGACTCCTTGATTATTTAAAGCCTTAACATAGTTAGTTCTTCTGCTAACAAAACCATTCATTTTATCCATATATTCATCAGCAGTAATTTCTCCATTAGCAACCATAGTTAATCCCTTTTCCCAACTTGCGGTAAGCTCAGGATTAAGAAGTTGATAAATAGAATTAGCAACAACGTCATATATTATTTCCCCAAAGAGTGTCGGGGTTATCACTTGCGTCTTCTTAGCTATTCCAATATATTTCTTGGTCTGTAATTTCTTTAGAATTTCAGCTCTTGTGGCACTAGTACCAATACCACTACCTTTAATCTGAGCCCTTAATTCTTCATCTTCAATTAGCTGACCAGCATTTTCCATAGCTAGAATCATTGAACCTGATGTATATCTTTTTGGTGGGCTTGTTTCACCCTCCTTAAGCTTAAACTCAGTGAACTCTATATTAGCCCCTTTCTTAATCTTTTTCAATACCTCAAAAAGAGCTGTATCATTTGTTTCTGAATCTTCTGTCTGCTCATTAAGTTCTTCACCCTTTGACCTAGAGCTATCATTTTTTTGCTTACTAAAGGAATTCTTAGTTACACATAAGTAACCCTCACTTGCAAGAGTCTTAAAGGATGAGTTAAAGTTCTCTCCATCAACATTTAAACTAATAGCCACCTTTTGATAAATAGCTGCAGGATAGAATATACTTAAAAATCTCCTGCAAATAACCTCATAAGCTCTAAGAGCTGTAGTTGATAAGCTATTAAGATTATTAAAGCCCTGCCCTGTAGGGATAATAGCGTAGTGATCTGTAATTGCTTTATCATTACAGTATCTGGTTTTTTCAATCCCCTTAAAGCTTTCACCTGCGATTATATTATTAGCAAATTCCTTAACAGGCTCAAATCTAGTTAATCCAGCAATATTCTTTCTTATTTCTTTAGAAATTGCAGTGGATAAAACTCTAGCATCTGTTCTTGGATAAGTTACAAGCTTTTTTTCATAAAGCTCCTGAATAATATTAAGAGTCTCATCAGGACTTATTTTAAAAAGCTTACTGCACTCATTTTGAAGTTCTGCCAGATTAAATAAAAGTGGTGGATTTTTAGTTTCCTTCTTTTTTTCAATAGATTCTACCACTCCCATTTTAGGTAATGGATTAGAAAGGAATCTAACTAGTTCCTCTGCCTTACTTTTATCCTTAAATCCCTTATCGTTATATAAATATGGAGTGTTAAAGTATTTACTTTTTTCACTAACTTTCCATTCTGATTCGAAGGTATGACCTTCAATATTATTTGTAGCAATTATTCTATAAAAAGGGGTTTTTATAAAAGCTCTAATTTCACGCTCCCTTTTTACAACCATTCCAAGAACACAGGTCATAACTCTACCAACGGCAATGCTTGCCCTATCTTCATGCAAATAATTGGCCACGTTTCTGCCATACTTTAAAGTAAGGACTCTAGAAAAATTAATACCCATTAAATAATCTTCCTTAGCCCTTAAATATGCTGCATCTGATAAATTATCATATTCTGATAAATCCTTAGCATTCTTAATTCCTTTTTGGATTTCTTCTTCTGTTTGTGAATCTATCCATACTCTTTTTTCTTTCTTACCACTAACTTTAGCTTCTTGTCTTACAAGTCTATATATGTACTCTCCTTCACGACCTGAATCGGTACAAACATAGATTGTTTCAACATCTTCTCTATTTAGTAGTCCACTTACAATATCAAACTGTTTTTTAACAGCTGGTAAAACCTCATATTTATAATTTGTTGGAATAAACGGTATTGTATCTAGGCTCCATCTTTTTAAATTAGGATCGTAGCTTTCTGGATAACTCATTGTAACTAAATGGCCTACACACCAGGTTACAATAACATCTCCACCTTCAAGATAGCCGTCTTTTCTCGACAAATTAACATGTAGCGCCTTGGCAAACTCCTGGGCTACACTAGGTTTCTCCGCTATAAATACGGATTTTCCCATTTTATCCTCCATCCTGTTTGTGACGAATGTCACACCTTTTTTCCTTATTACTTTCTAAACTGCGCCTAAAGATTATAAAACGAAAGCTAAAAAAAGTAAAATTACACTTTAAAAATCATTTAGACTAA
>Ga0247611_10002151_pt1 | contig 32894 bp, 16 predicted proteins | sample 177DNAGHGhighgp2_FD_192422 | JGI IMG/M metagenome (GOLD analysis project Ga0247611, IMG submission 192422) | Sheep rumen microbial communities from Palmerston North, Manawatu-Wanganui, New Zealand - 1770 DNA GHGhigh gp2 | ecosystem: Host-associated > Mammals > Digestive system > Stomach > Rumen... | reverse complement strand
ACAAGGTTGCTGAGCAGGTAAAAAAGTAATCGGGAAACGCCAAATCATAAATAAACTCGCGGCACCAGACCATCAAGGTTTGGTGCCGCGAGTCTTTTGAGGGATACGTCGAAAATGGGATGCTTACAATAATTTAATAACCTAAAACATTATTATTATGGAAGAAACTAATTTTGTGACTGGTGAGAACCAACCAAGACCGTCCTCATGATTGCTGGTGTGCTATTTATCCTTGGAGGAATTGCTATTCTTTCGAGTGGGGGCGGTGGAATAGGCTTGTTATATATCATAGTTAGTGCCTTGCCTATTTTCCTCGGCTATCTGTTATTTGGTTCCGCTAAAAGTTATAAAACAGTTGCTGACACCAATGACTCATTCGCACTTGACGAGGCTGTCTCTAAGCAAAAAATCTACTTTATTATTTTAGGCGTTATTAATGTTTTATCTATTGCCTTGGCTGTACTAGGACTTATAGGCTTCTTTGCTCGCGACGCTTTGAGTTAATTTGTAGATGCCATACTAATAATTCAAAAAGGAATCACCCCAAACACATGGAGGGATTCCTTTTTGTTACATCCTCAATTATCCAGCAGTTCCGGACGGTATTCAAAATGCATTGTGTCATAATGATACCACCGGCCACCCCAGATGAAACCATGCTTCTCAAAAACATTCACTATTTCAAGGGGGATACGGTTCTCGTATTTTATCTTGTCTGTTTCACTGCTCTTGGGATTAGACCATAGCCAGTAGGTGGTGTATGAAGTGTTGATGTCGATGGCGATACCGTAACTGTGAGCACTCTGACGGTTGGCACCCCTGACTTTACGCCAGTAGAAAGAAGAGGCATTTGTCAGGTGTTTTTTCATTTCGGGCATTTTCTGCAAGTCGGCGGCAACTTTTTCCAATTGCTTGTCTGCGCCGTTCACTTTTGTGAAAGGTATCTTCTGACCAAACCATTCCACTTTTACCAAGTTCTTCCTTACTTCGGCTTCACTGTTGCCATACATCTTCTTGTAGAGTTGCTCGCTTCGCCCACGCCCGCAGTCACTCAGATAAGCCGGGAGCGTGACTGTGCGGTCGTAGGTCATCGAGAACATGTCCTCCACATCGCAGTCATCGAGTTTTTCTACAAACGATTTCTCCTTCCCGTCATCATAGATAATCGTAGTGCCATCGGGGAAAACGAGTTGATTGTCACGAAATGTGATATGAAAGTCTGGATAGGCTTTCATGATTTTTCGTACATTCTCAGGGATGGCGTCCGTCTCATCGTTATCTCCTTTCGTAGATGTTATCTTTTCGTTTTGCGATAGACTCCCATTTGTTTGATTGTTATGCTGGCTGTTGCTGGTTTGTCCGCCACAACCCATAACAATCATTGTGGCAATAAATAGGGTAAATGTTTTCGTTTTCATATAATTCGTGTGCTCTGTTCTACATTATTCTCTCGATGGTGTTGTCATTACAGTAACGATTGTTTATCTCGTTCATGAAGAATCCAGATGGGTTGAGTGATTGGCCCATGCGTGGATGCGCTTTTTGATATTCCAATGGCAAAATTAATGAAAAAAAAGAGACGTAAGAATATCTACCTATTCATACTTCTATTATATTTTTTCATCTAATACATTTTAAGAATTTTTAACAAAAGACATTTAACAAAAATGCATAGGATTTAAATTTTTTTCGTAATTTTGCAAACATGTAAATAGTCTATTCATCATAAACACTTTTTCTCATGGCAATAATCAAGTTAACCGATAAAACCGAGCAAGGTTCCAATATTATTTATGAGTTCGACCCCACTACGAAGCCTTTAGGTGAAGGCGGTATGGGAAAAGTATATAGAGGTACACGAATTGATGTTGCATCAGGCGTTTCCAGGCAAGTGGCTATCAAATTTATGTTCGAGGATTTGCCACAGTCTACGATTGAGCGTGCACGAAGAGAGGCTAATATCAAAGTCAAGCATGAGAATCTGGTGGAAATGATGGGTTTCTTTACTACAGAAACAGTAAATCCGTCTACTGGTACCAAGCGCAATCATTATCATGTGGTCAGTGAATTGCTTGATGGCGTGGTGTTGTCAGATTTGATTGAAGGTGTTACTACGAATAGTGACGGAAAGGTAATTCCCTATGCTGAGAAACTGTTACATCTCTACCGTACAGACTCATTCCATTTTGCTTGCACTATCGTGAAAAGTGTTCTCTCTGGATTGATTAGTTTGCATCAGAATGGATTTATCCATCGTGATATCGACCCCTCGAACATCATGATCACGAGTGACAACAAAATCAAACTCATCGATTTCGGTATTGCCAAACAGGTGAATTCTCTTGCCACACAAGACAAGTCGCTCACATCGTCAGGGCAGTTCATGGGAAAACCACAGTATGCTGCTCCAGAATTGGTGCTCGGGGATATTAAAAATCAGAACAAAACTACCGACATCTATGCCGTTGGTATGATGTTCTACCAATTAATCACACGTAAGTTACCTTACAGCGGTACAGCCAATGATGTTATCAGAGCACAACTCAAATCCCCGCTGCCAGTCAAAAATGTAAAAAATCCCTTTGCCGGAAAGGTAATACTCAAGGCTACAAATAAAAAACAAGAGTTGCGGTACCAAAGTGCAGCTGAATTTTTCGCTGCCGTGGAGCAAATAGAGAACAAAATACCCTCTTTCTGGGATAAAATGAAATTGCCGATTATCGCAGGAGTAATCGCGGCATTGCTGATTGCAGGTGGTCTGGCTTGGTTCCTTTTGGGTGGTAAATCAAGCAACGGGCCTGTTGGTACTGAAGAACCGCCAAAAGTTGCGGCGGTGGTACTCTACATGGTAAGTCCGCAAACAATGAATTATTATGTGTTGATGGAGAAGGACAATGAATATGTCGTAAATGATACATTATCAAAAGAGCCTTTTGATCCTTTTGATGGCCAACCAGATCCAGATGTTTCAACCGACCGAGTTGGAAAATTGGTTGATACCGTGATTACCAAAATAACTGATTCTTACAAGAAAAATGAAGTTGAGTTCTTCTTCATTGCCCAACAAAACTTTGAGAAAGATGCTGATATGCAAGCATTTGATGAAAGACTCAAGATGAAAGGATATAGCATCAGTTATTTTGATCCTCATAACTATCCCGTAGATAATAAAAAAGAGTGTGCACGACAATATGTTGAAAGGCACAAACCCATCAAAAATGTGAAAGATTAATGTCTAACCAAATATAAATAAGTATGAAAAAACAATTATTTTTTGCAAGTGTCATGATGACCCTTGTATTGGCTTTGTTTAGTTGTAAGAAAAGTGGTGATTCTGGAGCAACGAAGGAAGAAGGTAAGGACGCTCCCCAAGCAGAAGCAGCTGCTTTCAATTACACTCCTGCAGCAGTTGACTCAACAAATTGCAAGATGAAGGCAATTGTGGAGTTGGGTAATTCTGGATTTAATAAGTTTGTTGTGCTACTCGACAAAGATGGCAATTGGAAGTCTTTGGACAGGGAAAATGGTGCAAATCTTATCTCTGATGATGAAAATGATGCCGCTATCATTGAGCAAAAACTCAAGGACTATATCAAATCTATCATTGACTTCGGAGTTGAGGGCAAGAATGTTCATTTCGTGGTTAGTTCCGGAGCATTGAAAAAACCAACTATTGCCTCTGTTATTAAGGCTCTTGAGAAAATTGGCTATAATGTGAATACAGTCACTGCCGAGCAAGAGGGTGAGTGTGCTTACAAGTGTGCCGTTCCTGAGGAATTCCAGAACAACGCATACGTGGTTGACATAGGTTCTGGTAATACAAAGATTGCATATATGCAAGATGGAAAAGTGGTAGCCATTGAGACTTATGGCGCAAAATATTTCCAGAATGATGTGGATGACGCTACTGTTGCCAAAGAGGTGAAGGAAAAGACAGAAGGCATTCCTCCCGCTTATGCAAAGACGATGTTCATCATGGGTGGCGTTCCTTTCCAAATGGCAAAATCTGTGAAGAAAGGTGATGAGCGCTTTACTGTTCTGAGCACCAATGCTGATGATTTCAAAGCACTTGCCGAAAAAGAGGGTGAGAAAGTGAAGTGTGGATTGAATATCTACAAGTCTCTGATTGATGCCACTGGCACAAAACAAGTCGTGTTCGACTGGGATTCTAATTTCGCAATTGGTTTCTTGCTGAGCCTGCCATACTAAAAGAATTCTTTAATCTTATCAATAATATTCCCCCTCGAGTCTTCCTCAAGGGGGAATTTTTTGCTTTCATCATAATTGATGGTCTCTTCAGTTCTCAATAATCCTCAGTCCACCGTCAAGTCCTCAAACTCCACTCCTTTAGCACCCGATATTTTCACTTTGTATGTGCCGGCATTGATTTGAGTGCCTGTAGTGGTGCTGACATTCTTGAACTTCGGTGGTGTTGCGGGCAACAACAGTTCGCGGTCTACCAATACCGTGCCTTTCGCATCGGTGAGAGTCAGGCGGCTTGTAACGGTGGCACCTGTCGTGTTTTTATAGCGGAAACGAAGGCCGTATTCTTTGCCAATGCCTGGGGTGATTGTCCATACACCCTGCCGCTCTTGCGGGTAGGTGGTGGAAGGTAGTGCTTGCTGCTCTGGCAACAGTTCTTTAGGCATGATGGCCAAGGTGTCACGGTCCAGACTCGCCCAGTAGTCCTCAGATAGGGTGGTGAGAGGTCTGAAGGCGATGTCTTTGCTGGTTGGCATGTCATTTTCGGTGGCTATGGCGATAGCCGAAATCACGGCTTGTCCGGCTTTCACTTCAGGAAATTCCACCATGAGTATTCCCCCTTCTTTCACTTGTGTTGTTACAGTCTTCTTGCAGGCTCCGGCAAATCCACACTCTGCCCACAGGTCGATGTCCTCTATCCGGTGACCGTTGACACTCACAGTGAATATGCGCTCACCCTCACAGTCGGTCTTCACTCCACCTCCTCTTCCATGCCATGGCTCAGCGAAATAGAGTTCCACTTGATAGTTGCCGGCAGGGACACGGAAAAGATATTGCAGTTGATGACGGCCAAAACGGAAGCTGCGGAATAGTTCTGGGTCTTTCGTACCATGAATGGGAACTTCTATCCGGCCTTGGCTGAGTTGAATGGGGTCCATTCCTTGTTTTTGTCCCCATGACAGGCCCAGTGATGGGTTGTCTTGCATCCACACTTGTCCGTAACTGTCGGTGTAGGCATCACCGCCGCAATTCACTCTCGCCACATAGTGCAGGCCGGCCTGAGGCTTCAGCAGGTCATGGTGACGGTCGGCGGCGGTGGGAATCACCGTCTCCACGTCGCCAATGGCATCCTCGGCCACTATCTTGCCTTCATGCCAACCCAGGGCGTGGATGCCGGATGGAGTATTGTCCAGTTGCACGCTGTCGCAGTTTGTGTAGATGCGACCAGAGGCGCTGACATACACCATTGGGTCGTCGTCGGCGTTGACATAGTGCGAACGATACATATAATAACCGTCGGTGGGCTGTTCCCACAGGGTCAGCAGACCTTTATAGTTGATGGGCCCCACCTTGTCGATTCTGCGCAGGGCTTCGTCGGGCTGGGTGCGACCGGGATTCTCATGACTGACGAAAAGCCACTGGAAATGACCGCAAACACTGTCGCGGGCTGCCTCGGCCCGAAGGGCTTTCTTCTCAAGAAGGTCGCAGAATTTCTCTTCGGTATATTTGCCTTCACCATGCAGGCCCAGGGTGCGCCAGGCACCGTATTCTCCGTTGAGCAGTTGGTCGGGACGGCTGAGTTCTTGCCCATAGTTGTCGGGGTTGCCACCATAGGTGCCGCTCCAGTTTTGTATCACATTCCAGTCGGTGCCCTCGCCGCCGTTGCAGGTGGTCACGGCACGCATGTCGATGGCTGTTGGGTCCAGTTCACGGATGATGGCGGTGCATTCCTCGGCGAATTCCTTGGGTAGCACACTCTCGTTTTGCAGCCCCCAGAGCACGATGCTGGGTGAGTTGCGCCGCTCACGAATCCATTGGCGGAGAAGCCGTTTGAAATTGTCGCGGAACTCGGGCGTGTCATACCAGATATGGGCGGAGAACTGACTCCAGAAGAGCATCCCGTCTCGGTTGAATAGTTGCTGATAAAGTAGGTTGTGAGGCTGGTGACCCTCCCGGAAAGCATTAAAACCTGCCTGCCGTATCATTTTTACACGTGAGGCGACTTGCTCTGAACTGAAAGCATGACTTTGCCCCAGCAAATGCTCATATTCACAAGTTCCGTTGATAAATACGGGCTTGCCATTCAGGAAAAACCTTCCGTCGTCTACAGTGTCCTCCTCGTTTCCTCTCTTCCGATGAACGGGCCATGAGATGCTGCGTATTCCATAGGGGGTGGTCACCTCGTCGATGGTCTTGTTGTCGGAGTCTTTCACCATTGAGGCCAGGTTGTAGAGATAGGGGTCGTCGAGATTCCACAGATGGGGACTGTCGATGGCCGACGACTGGCGGATCACGCGGGTCTCGCCAGGCTGCAATTCTGTCTTCACGGGCAGACGGAAGACACCCTTCCCGCTGGCCAGGTTGAGTTTGTTGACAATCTCCACGCTGCGCGGTTCGTTGGAGTAGTTATGCACCTCTGTCTCGATGAAGATGCTGTCGCAGCGGGCGTTATTCCAGATATGGACGCCAAATGGCTCAATGCGCACATCGGAGGTCTCTATCAAGCTCACGGGGCGGAAAATGCCCAAAGGCTGACTGCCTTCGCTGAATCCCCATTCCGATGAACATCCGCCACATACCCAAGGCATGTCGGTGATCATGGCAGGATGCTCAACAAATACTTCCAGGGCATTGTTGCCATTGACGAGCGACTCTGTCACGTCGAGGGTATAGGTGGTGCGCCCCACGGGGGTGCGCTCGTAGGTATGGCCGTTGAGGGTGACGGTGGCATAGGTGCCTACGCCTTCGAATTGCAGGAAATAACGCTTGCCAGATGCTCGATTCGCGGTGAAAGTTTTCTCGTAGTGAAGGCTTCCGTGGAGGTTGCCATGGCGGGTTTGTCTGTAACCGTAATAGTCGTCGGCGTTGTGGGGAAGATTCACCCATTCCACATGCGAGGAGGTTTTGTCGGTGTAGCAAGCCCATCCCTCGTTGAGGTTGGTCAGGATGCGTCGGCCTTTCGCCTCTGGGGTGGGGAAACTCACAGCCGAACGGCCCATCGGTACACTGGTGGCCACGGAAATGCCCCGCTGGCCGGCATTGTTCACAGCGCAATAAAAATGATAAACCACACCTTCGTGTTTCAACACATAACTTTTGTGGGCAAACATTTCGTCGTACGACTTGGTGGGATAGATCAGGTCGGGACCATCCCAGCGCTGCCAGTGAAGCAGGTCGTCGCTCACGGCGAATGTGTTGAAGGCGTTGTATGGGCGGGAGGGGTCATAGGCGGAGAAATAAAACATCACATACTTGTCGCCCATCTTCACAATTTGGGCGTCGCCGGTGATGATGCCGTCAACTTCGGTGAAAAACACGGGGTTGCCTGTCGCTCCCTCGCAGGAGAGGGGCAGGCGCTTCCATTTCTTCATGTCGTTGCTCAGCGCGATGCCGATACGCTCAGCTTTCAAGTTGTTGGCGGGATTCACACCACCAGCATTGTAGAACATGACAAATCGTTTGCCTAATCGCTTGTCGCGGTCCAGATAGATGGTGCTCTTGTACTGGACGAGTTTTTCCCACCACTGGGCATCGGTGTCGTTGATGCTCAGTAGGGGTGAGTCGCTCTTGCTTTCCCACTCATGGGCGGTGGAGATGTCGCCGCGGGTCCATGCCATTCCGATGTTCAGCGGGGCACGCACGGCTTCATAGCCAGTGCCCTCACCGCCAATGTAAGTCATCCAGTGACGACCCTTATGGCTGGCCATTTCGTAACTGCCACCCCATGTCCAGTCTATCAATGCTGGAAAACCGCCACGTTGGTTTCTGTCCCAGCCACTGTCTTTATAGGATAGCAGTCGGCCAAGTGTGGTCCAGTGGAGCAGATCGTCGCTCTCGGCAAGCCATGTCTCATAGCCACGGCCATCAAGTCCGTCTTTGCCATTATACACCACATAGGTCATATACCATTTGCCACCCTCTTGATAGATGGTGGGGCAGTCTATCTTGTGGTTGTTGTCGGAGGGTGCCACCACCATACCGTATTTGTAGGGTGTTTTCACCTCTTCGTAAATGGTGCTCATTGCTTCTTTGGAAAACCTTTGCTGACCAAAACCCAGCAGAGGCAGCAGGGCTAACACCAGTGCGAATCGTATCTTCATCTCTATCTTTTCAATCTTCAATATAAACTCCCTTTTCCGCTAATACATCAGCCAGTCGATGGCTTTGTCGGTGCCTGAGAGACCGGCGTCGCGCGGGGTGATGGCATCGCTTGTCACACCCAGCACAAGCAGAAAGCCTTTGGGCAACAACAGGGTATGGTCGCCTGCGCCAAATTCATAGCGGTGAACGTTCACCTGTGGCATACCATCGATGCGGATGGCACTGGTGAGTTGGGGCTCGGCCTGGCCATATTCGTTGGCACTGGCGTCGGTTTCCAATTTCGGGGCTTTGGCGTATTTGTTTTGGTCGTCGCGGAAATAACCCACAAGCAGCCGCACAGGTTGTTTCGTGCTGAAACTGAGGGTGGTGCCCGAGGAGCGTTGGTCGCTGCTGCGCATCACAAGGGCTGTAAGGCCTTCCAATTCCGGCGCATAGTCGGTCACCACACTGTCAAGGTCGGCAAACAGTCGGACGCCTTTGGCGATTTTCACTGTGCTCATATCGCCTTTCCATGTCACATTGGCATTGCGCAGGGGCTTGATGGCTTCTGTCTGAAGGGTGGTCGTACCCGCTTCTTGTGCCCGAAGCATGGCGATGTTGCGGCGTAGATTGGCCAGTTCTTGCTCATAGCGGGGAAGCAGTTCTATCCATGTCTTCATCTTGCCGTCATCGCCACCGATGGGGATGCGCCGCTGGGCGGTCTGCATACTGTTGGCATAGAGGTAAGTGTCTTTGGTCAAATCAACCAGTTTGCGGTAATGCTCCAGACCTTTTTCCAGCAATTGGGTGGCCAAGTCCAGTTCGTCGATGTCTTTTCCCCATTTGTAGTTGAGAATATGCTGGGCGGCTTTCACTTTCCAACCAAAAGAGTAGGCAAATTCCCGGTAGCAATGGATGTCGTTTTGCAGGCGGCGCATCTCATCACGGTGAAGGGTGGCTCTCGTGGCTACGGCATCGATGGCGGCAACTGCTTTCTCACCATGGTCTTGGCATTGCGACACGATGTCGAGGGGCAGCTCACCCACATGGGCTTCATGCTTCCATTCTTTTTCCACATATTCGATGAGTTTCTCACCCTCAGGACCGCAACTCTCATAGAAACCTGGCCAGATGGTGTATTTGTAGGGATTCACCAACTGACTGACAAACATGCCCAGCAGGAGGGTCTGCCGATTACCCTCGGTGATGCCGAAGCGGCGAAGGAGTTTTGGGGCAATCTCGCCACTCTCTTCGTAGGCGGTGCGGATGTTTGCCGCGTCGGTAGCGCTCATCCCGTAGTATTCGGCAAGTACTTGGTCCCAGTAGTTCTTTTCCGACTCTCGGTCGCGGCGGCAGTCCCAGGCATAGCGGCCCCAGGTCTTGTACCACATCCAGTCGCGGTCCAACTGGCGCTCACGCTGACCGTTGGGCAGTTTGTCGGCCGACCAGGGCCAGTCCCAGTATGAGGCCTGGGGATAAAGATGGAGTGCGTTGGCATGGTGGACATCGTGCATGGCGGTCACGGCTTTCTGTACAAAGTCGGGCGACGACCAGCGCCAGGGCTCCAGATTGGCGAGTATGTGCACATTGCTGATGTGAGTGCTGCCCAGGGCGGCCAGGTCGGTGTGAATCTTCGTCCACGGGCCGCGTGGCTCATAGGTGGTGAGCGACTCGCCATTGTACTTGTGCATCGTGTATAGGTTCTTGTAGAGGGGGAGGGCGGCTTCCATCACCATCTGGCAGTTGGTGTCATGGGCACGCAGAAGCAGTGGGGGCTCGTCGGTGCGGCCTAAGGCACGCAGTCCGTCTTTCACTCCCGGGATGATGGTTTTCGTAAACCATTCCACGTCGTCCTCATAGGTGTCCATGGCTTCACCAAGGCACACCAGCAGACCCACGTTGGGATATTTCTCGATAAAGGCGGCCACCGACTTGCGGGTGTAATCACTGATCAGGGGAGTAATCGGGCGGTGACGGTCCTGGGTCTTCAGACCGTAATGGTCGGCAAAGGGCTTGCTCAGGATGATGTTGTAGAACATCTGTATCACGAAGATACCTCGTCGGTCGGCCTCATGGGTCAGGAAACTGAATATCTCCTCATTTTTTTTGAAGGTTTCCTCATCCACTTCCAACGCAAATGGATAGTCGGGCAGTTTCACAAGTGAGGCGAAAGGATGACCGTTCCAGAGATAGAGCGAATTCATGCGGTTTTCCACCAACATGTCGAGATACTCTATCCATTGGGCTTTGTCGTAAAACCAGGGGAAATTCTCTGGGGTATAGGGATATTCATACACCGTGTGGCCTGGCAGATAGACTGTCTTCTGAAGACCGATGCAGGCACCACGAAGCACCATCTCGGGAGTGCTTTCGTAAGTGCCTTCGGGTATCATCTGTCGGTGCTCGCGCAACTGATCGGCCAGTTCCACGCATCCGTAGATGAGTCCCGAACCGTCGGCGCCACTCACGGTCACTTTCTTGCCCTTGCGGTGGATGGTAAACGACTCGGCCTTGCCGCCTCCTGTCGAATTGAGGAAAATCTGATAGTCGCAGCGTTTTTTCTCGGTCAGTTGATAACCCAACGCCTGTAATTTGCCTTGCAGATATTCGGCTGCGTATTCCTCACGTGGTGTCGTGGTGTCGCTCACCCTCAGTCTCACGGTCTGTCCCATGGCACTGCTAAATGCCATCACCATGAGAATTGTAATCAATTGTTTCATAACTCAATTTTTATATTAAATCCCCTATATTCTTCAATTGCCAATTGTCATTGTCTTTTCCCGTAAGCATCGGTCTTGCCGGTGCCCATCATCTTCATTTCTCAATCTTCCTCACATCAATCCTCTTGTATGCAACTTTCTGTCGACGCCATGTATACGTGCAGTGCAGACTGCCATCCTTACCCTGGATGATGGCGGGATAGGAATACTGACTGATAGGGCTGTCCTCCAGTGTGAGCACATGGCGCCAATGAATACCGTCGTCGGAAATGGCGATACTCAAAGGTGTGCGAACTCCCTTGTTTTCGCCGTCGAGTGTGCGGAAATCGTTGTAAATCAATACATGCCGACCATCACGAAGCGTCACGGCATCGGTGCCCGACTGATTGTTGGGCACGTCGGTCAGTGTCACACGGCTCCAGGTGTCACCACCATCACTGCTGAACGAAGTGGCCAGTAGCTGGTTGCGTGAGCGGCAGAGCACTTGCAGACGGCCATCCTTCAGTTTCAATATCGAGGGCTGGATACAACCTATCGGGCGTGGCTTCGCATCGGGCTTGAGCACATCCCGGCTGTCAAGGGCATCCTCTGCCTCAATCGGACCCACATATTTCCATGTCTTGGCCTTGGGGTCATATATCTCAAAATGAATCTTCCAACCTCCAACCTCGGTACTCGAAGGACAAATCACACGGCCATCAACAAGTTCGGGCTTGTTCTTGATAGGGCCAAGGAAACCCTCGGGCAATGCCTCGCGCTCACTCCAGGTCTTGCCGCCGTCACGTGAGCGAACCACCCAGCCGGTCCAGTCGGCTACGCGGAGGCCAATTTTATAGAATAGCCATATCTCGCCATCGGGCATCTGGTAGAGCACAGGATTCCAGCATGCCTTTCGGCGAAGGTCTTGGGCCTGCCAGCCATCACGCGGAATGATGGGGCCGGCGCTACCCATGGTGGTGGAGTCGTTTACTCCGGCAATCTCCGCATCACGGGTTCCCAGACGGAACACACCGTCGCCAGCCAGAATCGGCGCTTCCCATTTGGATGAGCCTTTGGGTTTCCTGCTCACCCAGATACACACGTCGGGATTGTTCTCGTGAAGACCGCCAAAATAGGAGGCCAATAGGTCGCCGTTGGGCAATTCCAGAATGGTTGAGGCGTGGCATTGGGGGAATGTGGCGTTCTCATAGACAAACTCATCGTCGAGAATGGCTTCCGATGCGGTGGGGATATCCACGCTGTATTGATAGTTGCCCGAACCGATGTGCTTCACGCTGCCGTCGGGAAGATAGATGTCGGCTGTGGTGTTGCACGGTATTTCCACCGTCCAGTCCACATGCTCAAGGGTCTTGGTATAGCGGCTTGAAACCCGGCCGTAGGGGGTGTCATGGCTGATGTCGGCACCGAAATTGTTCTGAATTGTGAAATCGGGCTTCAGGATGATTTTGCTGTAACCGGGGGCTCCGGGACGGATGCCGCCAAGATATTCATAGCACCAGGTGAGCAAGTCGCCAAGCAACATCACATGGTTGGCGCTGTTCATCGCAGGGTCGGCCTTGTCGCCGTTCCAGAGTTCCCAGATAGTGGTAGCGCCGTTCTCGGCCATATAGCCCCAGGAGGGATATTGGGTGTTGGTGGCCAGCAGATAGGCCACGTCGCTATAGCCGTTGTCGCTCAGTGTGCACAGCAACCATGAGATGCCTATCACTCCACAACTCACCTTGCCGCCATTGAGGGTGATGATGTTGGTCACCACGTTTTTCACCACTTCGTCACGATACTGCTCATCCACCAGACCGAAGGCCAGTGGCAATAAATTGGCAGTGGCGGTGTTGTTGCCGTAGAATATACTGTCGGGATAAAGTGGATGGCCAGGTACTGGTGAGGTGCCGGGGCGGACGGTGAGAAACTTTTGATTAAAGGCCTTGGTCATGGCCTGTGCACGTGCATCCCATTGCGAGGCGTCGTCACGGCCCAACAAGGTGGCAAACTTGCTCATCAGTTGCATCACGCGGATGGTGTAGGCCGTGGAAATCAAGTCGCCGTCGGTCTTGCGCTCGGGGGCTTGGCTGTGAATCAGTTCCAATTTCTCGGGGGGCACACACCAGTCGCCGTATTTGTCGTGGCCCACTATCCCGTCGTGACAGTATTCACGCAGGATATGGTTGAGCCATTTCTCTATATAGGGATAACTGTCGCTCACGGCATCCAGGTTGCCGTATTGCTCCCAAAGCATGTCACAACTGAAGGGGAGGGCGGCTGGCCAAGTGACATCGTCGCTGTAATAGTTCCAGAAGGCGGGGGCAACGTCGGGTATACAACCATCGGCCCGCTGCGACTCGCAAATGTCGCGCATCCACTTGGTGTAAAGGCGCTCGTTGTCGAAAACATAACTCTCACCCAGCGAACCGGCAGTGCGGTCGCCCAGCCATGGCTGGCGCTCGTTGCGCTGAGGACAGTCTATAGGCATTCCCTTGTAGTTGCTGCGGATGCCCCAGAAGGCATTGCGGTGAATCTTGTTGAGAATGGTGTCGCTGCATGCGAAATGGCCTGTCACGCTCATAGGGTCGTTGATGACTTGAGCGGTGAAATCCGAGGCGGTGTAACCGGCAGGGGCTTCCACGTAGCGAAAACCATGAAAGACAAATGTGGGATGCCACAACGTTCCGCCATCACGGCCATTGCACACATAGATGTCCTCACTCCTCGCATCACGAAGATTGGCTACATAGAGACCGCCGGTGGAGTCGAGTTTCTCGGCGAAGCGAAGGCGAAGGGTGTCGCCCTGGGCACCGTGAATTTTCATGGTCACCCAGCCGGCCATGTTCTGGCCGAAATCCACGATTACCTTGTCGCCATGTGGCGTTACACTTTGGGGCGAGAATTGCTCTACAACCGACATGTTGGGTGTCATCTGGCCGTGCAACTCCCCGGTGGGGATGTCGGTGCGGTCGGCGTTTTTCCAGTTGCTGTCATCGTAACCGGGAAGGGTCCATCGGCCAAGTTCCTGGCGGGCGTCATATATCTCGCCGTCGTACTCGTTGTTGCTGCGGATAGGACCGTCGGCGGTCACTTTCCATTTCTCGTCGGAGCGGATTTTCTCACTACTGCCGTCGGCATATTCCACAATCATCTCAAAACGGCATTTCGGAAAACCGAAAACCGGTGTCTTGTAGGGTTTGTTCTGTCGCATGGGGAACATGCGGCCATTGCCCAAAATGACGCCCACTGCATTCTGGTCTTGGCGAAGAGCGTCGGTCACGTCGAAGGCATTGTACATGACACTCCGACGATAGTCGGTGGGAACGGGGGCCAGCACCTGGTCGCCTATGCGTTGGCCATTGATATACAGTTCGTAAAGACCGAGACCGGAGATATAGGCGGTGGCGCGCTTGATTTCCTTGCTCAGGGTGAATTCCTTGCGCAAATAGCGGGCAGCCAAACGGGTGTGAAGTCCGGTCTCCTCGCCGGGAAGCAGACGCTCCAAGCCTATCCAGCGACTGCCCCATTGAGAATCGGCAAGCAAACCCACACCAAAGGTGGCTGTTTCGCTCCATTCGGATTTGCCCTTGTTGGTCACGATTCTCACTCGCCACCAGGCGCGTTGGTTGCTCTTCAGACCCTTGCCGGCGTATTTCACCCATAGTTGCTGCGAGGATTTCACTTCACCGCTGTCCCAAAGGTCGCCCTCACAACGCTTTGCTTTCTCCTCGCTGCTCGATACTATCAGATGATAACTCGTCTGAACAACGTCCTTCTTGTCGGATGTCGTCACCCAACTAAACCGTGGCACATCAGTGTCAATACCCAATGGGTCGACCAAATTCTCTGTACGTAAATTGCTTACGCTTACAGCACCCCATAATAGGGTAGGCAAAATTGCCGTCAGCCATATCGCCAAATATCTCTTCATCTGCTATTACGTTAATTTTCTATCTTTAAACTTCACTCATTCAAATCCCTTTTTCTCTCGTCCAACACCTTGTCTGAAATCTTCTCCTGGTCTTTCAGCAGATATCTCTTGCTGCTGTCGATGGCTATCAGCACGCCATCGCTTACTGCTTTGCTGGGGCGCTGACGATTGAAAATCGTCGTCTTGTTGTCAAACGTTCCGATGAAAGCCAGATTGCCTGTGGCGGCATCCATCCACCACACGTCTTTCTGCGCACCCGAAATCTTGGTCAAATCTACTTTCATGGGTACCGAGTTGTAATTGTAGACCAAAAGATAGTCGGTTCCGCGAGTCGCCAACAGACGGTTGTATTTCTTGCCATTCTCGACAATGATACTTTGGTCGGGTACACGCTCGAAATAGGGCAGGCTAAGCATCAGGTCTTTCAGATACTGCATCTGGTTGAAACCTGGATCGCGAAGGGCGTCATACCATGCTTTCTCGTCGCCACTCGAACCATAAGAAGTGGGATAACCGGGCTTGAGCATCTGCATGATGGCATTGTGGCCGTAGGTGTGGCCGCAACTTCCGGCAAACACCGACCAATAGGCATAGCGGCGTACGTCGTAGTCCTGCCAACGTTCCTCTTTGGGGTCGTGCAGACCCTTGGGGATGTCCTCATAACTGGGCTCAGAGTCGAGCACAGGCTTGATGGGCTTATACGACCAGGTGGAATCTACATACATCCAGTTGTCCTCCTCGGTGTCGTCGGGAATAGGATAGTCGGCATTGCCCATTCGCTGGCCATATTTGCGGTGGCCGCTCTGGAAAGTGTGGAAGTCAAGCCAACTGGCCTTGCTCCACCAGCGGGCAGATGTGTAACGGCCACGGGGATGATAAGTCATCAAGTGGTTGTGGTCGATGCTCTTGATGGTGGTGGCGAGGGCTTCCCACACTTCCGGACGAACGTCGCCGGGTATGTCTCCACCAATAAACCAGATGATGTTGGGCTTGTCTTTATACCGCTCGGCGAGGAATTTGCCGTAGGCTTTGGCACCGGCTACGTCGATAAGACCATTTTTCACCAGACCGCCCCAGATGCACACCATGCCGATATAGATGCCATTCTGGCGGGCCACGTCGATGATGTAGTCCAGATGGTCCCAGTAACCGTAGATTCCCTTGCGGTCGATGCCGCTGAAATTCCAGCCGTCAACAAGTGAGGGCTGACCATAGATGTTGTAGGCCGGCACACCATCTACCACTTGCACTTGCACTACATTGTAACCGGCCAGGCGGCATTTCATCAGATAAAACTCGGCCTCGGAGCGGTCAAGTCGCTCAGGGAGCAACCAACCAGTGTCGCCAAGCCAGAAAAACGGACGACCATCGGCATATTGCAGATAGCGCTGGTTGTCCGACACACGTAGTTGCCAGTTTTCCTTGGGTTGTGCCTGCAGCATCATCGATGCCATCAAACTCATCATCAGACAAATAATAGTCTTCTTCATGCTGTCGTATTATTAAACATTTTTATAGTCCTGTATTTTTATACCCTACATTCCCTCTACGACGACCTCTTCTCCTTTCTTGGTCACCAGGTCGTACAGATATGTCTTCCCGATACCCGTGTCATTCAGCGAGGCATCGCTGCTCGTCAACACTTCCTGGCTGCCTAATACCTCAAGCAAGGGATTGTCGCATGGTCGGCGGGCAGTGATGACTCCGCCGCTGCCACGTTGCTCACGAACAAGTCGAAGCCCCTTGCCACGAAGGGGACGGTTGCTGCGCAAACGACATGTTCCGCCCAGGTGCGACTTGATGGTGGCCCGTTTCAGACAGCCTTTCTTCCATTCCATGTCAACTTCAAAACCGCCTCTGGACAACAAACCGCTTACACTGCCTTCTTGCCACTTAGTGGGGAGGGCGGGAAGCAAATACAAAAATCCGTCGTGGCTCTGCAACAACATTTCGGCGATTCCAGCCGTGCAACCGAGATTGCCGTCTATCTGGAAGGGGGGATGGGCGTCAAACATATTGGGATAGGTGCCGCCGCGCTGTTTGGTGGTGCCGAAAATCAAAAATGTGTCGGGAGAGAGGGTCAACTGGTCGGATATCAGTTTGTATGCGTGGTCTCCGTCAAGCAGGCGGGCCCACAGACATACTTTCCAACCCATGCTCCAACCTGTGGAAACATCGCCTCGATGGATGAGTGAGGTACGGGCGGCGTCAAACAACTGAGGGGTGCGGAAAGGGGAAATCTGTCCGCTGGGGAAAAGGGCATAGAGATGCGACACATGGCGGTGGTTGTCGTCTGGATTGTCCAGGTCGGAGAGCCATTCCTGCAATTGTCCCCATTTGCCGATTTGGAGGGGAGCCAGATGGGTAAGTCGTTGCTCGTAATACTTGGCGGTGGCTTCATCGCCCACAATACGGGCGGCGCGGCTCACTTCATTGAACAACTCGAAAAGTATCTCATTGTCCATCGACACGCCTGCCGCAACGGGAACACCACCGCTTGGTGAATTCTCTGGCGAGACACTCGCACCGATAATCGACCAGCCATGGGTGGGCTCCTTCACGCAAATCTGGTCCAGGAAATCGGCGGCGCCTTTCATCTGTCCGTAGTGAGTACGCAGAAAATCTTCATCTCCCGTATAGAGGTAGTGCTCCCAGAGGTGCCGGCATACCCATCCACCACCCGTGGGCCACAAACCGGATTGGGCATGGTCTACCGGACCGGTGATGCGCCACTGGTCGGTGTTGTGGTGAAGCACCCAGCCTTCTGCGCCATATATTTGCTGGGCGGTCTGCTGGCCGGTCACGGAGATGTCGTCTATCAGGCGGAATAACGGTCCGTTCATTTCGGTGAGATGGGTCACCTCGCTGGGCCAATAGTTCATCTCCATGTTGATGTTGGTGGTGTATTTGCTGTCCCATGAGGGGAACAGTTTCTCGTTCCAGATACCCTGCAGATTGGCGGGATTCAAGTCGTCGGGCTGTGAGCAACTGATAAGCAGATAGCGCCCGAAATTGAAATAGGTGGCTATCAGATAGTTGTCGGTGTGCTCCTGGAATTGTGTGATGCGTTTGTCGGTGGGAAGGGTGGGGTAGAGATCTTGGCCCAAATCAAGACGTACACGTTCCATATAGGTGCTGAACCTACGCTGATGCTCGGCTTTGAGGCGGGTGTAGCCTTTGTCGGTGGCCGACTTGAGATTGGCCAGCGCACGTGAGGTCTCGTCGGCGGTGATGTCATGATAGTTGACGACATTGGTGGCGATGGTGACAAAAAGCACGGCTTCATCGGCCCCCGTGAGACTAATCACACCGTTGGCGCAAGAGAGGTTGCCACCTTGGTGTATGACTCGCAGACGACCCTCAAACCTGACTTTCCCTTTCACACCCTCATGTTTGCCACTGACACCACGCAGAACGGCATCCTCTCCCTCGCTGCTGATCAGCACGTCGTTGTGGGGTGAGGTGAGATGGGCGGTGAGTGTAATCTGCCCTGGACGGCTCGCGCTCAGGCGCACCATCATGACACGGCTGCCCAATGGGGTTGTCGCCTCTCGCCTGTAATCGACATTTCCCACACGATAGGTGGTCACGCAATGTGCGGAGTCGAGGCTCAGCCATCGACGGTAGTGCGTATAGTCGGATGTGATGGGTTGCGAGATATAGAGGTCGCCGAAGGGCTGAAAGGGCATGCCACTGTTGTATTTCTCGCCGGGCATCACGTGGTCGTTGGCCAGTTGTTGGGCCTCGCGGGTCTTGCCTGCAAGGGCAAGGTCGCGAACTTGTGGCAGATGTTCGCGGGCAGAGGGATTGACATTGCTGTTGGGCTGCCCTGCCCAGATGCTTTCCTCGTTCAACTGAATACGCTCCGTGGCTACATTGCCATAGACCATCGCACCCAGTTTGCCGTTACCAAGGGGTAGCGCCTGAGTCCATGTCATGGCTGGCCGGTCATACCATATCATACTTTCCTGCCCTCGTGCCATCAGCACAAGCGTCAACACTACAAATATAGCAGTTGCTCTCTTCGTCATCATTGCCAAAAGTGTAGATTAGTATTTTAAAACATCTTCTTCGACAATCGTCACTTTGCTCTCGTCGAGTTTTGAGCGGTCAAGGCCAAATACGTCGATGAAGAAATCATAGACGGCTTGTCGCTTGTTGGGCCCAAAGTCGTGCTGCTCGGTTGGCAGATGCACATTGCGTACCTGGTCGGTGGCGCCATAGAAGCCATAGATACGCTGGAGATAGGGATACTCCAATTCGGGAACGCTGGCAGTCCAGTCGCCGCCGTCGGAAACGACAAGTACCGGACGGGGAGCGAACATGGCCAAAATCTCGGGGTTGCAGGTGCCACCAGCGGATAGGTGGATGGGCTTGCCACTCTCACAGGCACATCCGCCGTCGAAATGGGAAGCAAGATTCACAGTAGGGGCGGCAGCCGTAAAACGGTCGTCAAGGGCCGTGAGCAAAACTGTATGGGTGCCGCCGCCTGAGCCGCCATTGGCTCCGATTCGCCGCATGTCGATGTCCTTGCGATGGGTGAGCATATAGTCGAGCAACACCAGGCCATAGGCGGCTTGCATCACGTGCGCACGTGAGGTGTGATGGGCGTCATCGGGCAACTCCGCTTCGGTCTGCCCCCAACCGTAAAGGTCGAAGTCCACACAAATTGCCCCCATTCGGGCAAGAGTGCCCAAGCGCTGCTGCTGGTCAACGCGATAACGGCCTTTGTTGAAATGACCGCCAGGACAGACGATCAGCGCATGCTTGCCTTTGGTCGTTGGGGAATAAATCGAACCGTAGACATGCTCACCTGGGGTCATCTCGATACAGATGTTCTGCACCGTATAGCCGTCGTAACGGCGAATTTTCGACAGACGGGCTGGCGTGTGGGTCAGACTGTCGAGCAGAGCGTCTATGCCAAGACGTGCGCGCACCTCACGGCGGAGGCTGTCACGACGGGCTTCCCACGATGTGCGGTCGTTGTATAGACTGCTCAGATAGGTCAGCATGGCTCCGCCTTCTTCGGTGTGACGGCGAGGGTACTCGTAGGGCTTGATTTTATAGACATTGCCCGACTGTTTCCACCAGTTCCAGTCGAAGGGCTTGCAGATGTTGTCAAGCGTCTGCTCAAGCGAGTAGGGGCGGACTCGGAAGTCGGCCCACGACAGCCGCACTCCTACGGTGTCAACATTGTATTTGAATCTTACACCGAAACGCTGTTCCACATCGCGCATCAAGTCGCTTACGCTTCGTTCGTACTGGGTCTCGTAGGTCTGGGCACACAGCCATTGTGATATCAACAATAGCGTGAATAAGAGTATTTTTCGATTCATGGGTTTCTTTAGTAGTTTGATGAATAGGCAATAAGGTATAATATACCTTATAATATGACTTAAAAATCCCCTTTTTGTAATCAAAACCACGGCTTACACTGCTCATCACTAAAAAATGCCGGCGAATCAATACGCCGGCATCCAACAATTGCCTATGGTCTCCTCACCTCAGCCTATCGGCTGAAAACTGTCACGCTCGCCGGCAATGTATGCCTTGCCGTCTTCCAGCAAATAGACACTAAGGTCGGTGAAATAACCAGTCTTTTGCATCTGCTCAAGTTCTACCTTTGCCTCGTTGGGGGTAGCGTACGACTTGGCCTTCGACATCTCATTGCAGAAAGACATCTGCTTCTCACTCTCATTGAAAATGGAAATCCACTCGTTCTTCTCTCTGTCGCCAATAATAAAAGTTTTGCTCATAGTAGATTGTTTTTATATGATGTTTGTTTTTTGATTTTACGCTGCGAAATTAATACTATTATCACAATATCCTACTGTTATCATCACTTTTTCCGACGTTAACGTTTACAAAAACCTTTGCCGTACCATATAAAAACCGTAAATTTGCAAAAACTAACAACCGTCATCCCTTGATGCCGCGCTTGGGAGCAAATCAAAAAATAAAAACATGATAAGAAACATCATTTTCGACTATGGCCGCGTGCTGGTGGACTACAGCCCGGAATATCTTTACAAGTCTGTTTTCGACGACAAACAGGAAATGCAATGGTTTATCGACCATGTGGTTAATGCCGAATTCCACACCGCACTCGACCTTGGCACTCCTACAAGGCAAATTATAGAGGAGTGGCAAAGACGATTCCCAAAATACAAACGCGAACTGGATATCTACGACTCCGACTATATGCGGCTGCTGGGAGATGAGGTGCCGGGAATGCGACAACTCATCAATGATTTGCATCAGCAGGGGATGAAACTATATGGACTCACCAATTGGGGACAGAAATTCAAGTTGGTATATCAGCAATTCGATATTTTCCGATTGCTCGACGGACAGGTGGTCTCTGGCGAGGAGAATATCGTGAAACCCGACCCTCGCATCTACCAGATACTACTTTCCCGTTATAACCTCAACCCCGCTGAGTCTGTATTCACCGACGACCGCCAAGACAATGTGGAGGCCGCTTGCCGCCTCGGAATTCATGGCATCGTTTTCCAAAACGCGACCCAACTCCGAAACGATATAGCCAGTTTGTAATTGGGGATTGGGGTGACAAATCCATCAAAGCCTCAAGCATCGTGCCTGTGGCTTAGTCAGTGAAGTCCTTTGATTACTTTCTTAACCACACCGTTGGGATATCTCAGGATCCCGACGGGGCCAACACGATATAGTTCAAGTGGCTCGCCTTCTGGTTCAAGGGCTACAATGCCCGCTGTCTGGTCGATGGTGAAACGGAAAGAGGCCAAACCATCTTTCACATGGATGTCGCGCAACGACTTGTTCATCAATTTGTTGCCATCGGTGTTGGCTTTGTTAAGGGTGGCTGCTGGTGCTGAGTTGTTGGTCAGTGAGTCGTTATACACGGGTGACGGTGAGTAGGAGACGGCATAAGGATATGCCCAGCCGGCGCAATTTGATAAACTGTATCTGCTCTTGTTGTTGGCAGGAATGATACTGTAGCGGACGATGTTCCTGCTATTGGTCAATTCCTCTATGCTCGTCCATATCGACTCATCAAAGTCAACATGGAAAACCACCAGACCGCTACCGGGGATATCTTGGTCCCAGCCCGTTTGCTGCCGATTCTCTACGAGATAATATTCGTCTTCATGGCCATCGTTGCGGATGAGATAAGCCTGTGGCTCATCGCATAGAGCGGGCATATCACTGACAGATGTGTTGGCAGACAGTTCTACAGGATTGACCCAACCCATCAGCCAACGCTCATGGGCAGAATAGTTGGGCGGACAGAAACCACCACCGTTATAGTTGCCATAGTCCATGAGGTCCCATTCGCCAACATATTTTGTATACCCATCATAGAAATCGGGAAGTCCGAAACAGTGGCTGTACTCATGGCAGATGGTGCCAAAGGTACTCTGTATGTAGCCCGAATTAATCATTTCCTGCATGCAGCAGTAACAGTCGATTCTATATTCCCGGTCGCCATCGTAGACGGTGCGATAACTGCGATATTTGTCCGGTTCCGGGTTGGACAAGTCTAAATGCAGGCTGAGCCACCACTGATGGGGCCAGATGGTGTTGTAATTGCCACCGGCATTCTGCCCCTCTCCGGCATAGATGATAAGGATTTGGTTGACATAGCCGTCGTCATTCCAGTCGTACTGGCTCCAGTCGATATCAAGCGTCTGCAGGGTATCCACGATGTCATCGACCATGTACTGAGAATTTTCATCTACATTGGTGCTGCGGTACTTCTTGCATGAATCGGGCAGATTGACGCGGATGAGGTCGAATTTCAGGTTAAACTGCCCGTAACTCTGGTCGTAGAAATAGTCGTGGACAGAGCCTACGAACGAGTCTTCATGATAGTTGTCGGTATTGAAAATCTTGTCCCATTTGGCCAGTGTCGTCGAGTCGTCGTCTTCAAACTGCCTGTCGCGAAAGGCTGCCAGTATTACCAACTGACGACGGTCGCCACAATAGAAATCGCCACCTGCATGACGAGGCGTTTCCTGCGCACGAAACAATGGGGTCGGTTCCAGCAACATGCCGCGACGGCATCCGCGCATACGGATACCATCTTGGGCTACGGCGGTCAGTGCGACCAACAGCATCAGAATCAATGTGGTGGCAAATCGACGATGTATTATCTGGACTTTTGCCTCCCCTTTAACTCCGCTTTTATTCCTTTCCATTTCTTACTTGCGAAAATAGAGTGAATCCTTAATAAAAGATTCCCTTCTTCGTCATGCTCTTTCCATTCTTCATCACTATTCTTACGATGTAGATGCCATGCGACGGGGTGCTCACACGCTCGCCGGAGAGTGTGTAATACTCCACACGCACAGGAGTGCTCTCATCCTCAGTTTGAAGGATGCCAGTGCCATTGTCCAGATAATATTCCATGGCGATAATCACACATTGCTGCTCTCCGGTGTTGCGGAAAGCCACAGATTCGGCAAGATTGGGCAGGTCGAAACTGACACTGCTGGGATTGCTCGTGTCTTTGGAGGCCTGGAGAATTACAGAATTAGCCTCTGTATAATCCACACCACCTACATGTGCCCAGTAACTTGTACGGTTGGGGGTGGAGACATTAGTATAACTCCACAAGGTGATTTTAGTGGCACGCGCTCTGTCGGGCAGGAAGATGGTGTTTTCGGCACCGTTGGAGCATTTGATGGTGGTACGGTTGATGGTGTTGCCATTGTAGACGACATTGATTTTGTCGGCACCGGTATAGGCCTTTGTGAGATTGCCTGTCAGAACCATTGTGAAGTCTTCGGCATCATCTCCTATCACGCCTACAAGCATGTTGTTCACACCACTGTTGTCGTAGGAGTCGGGCGACATGTCTCCCCAGGTGAGCAGGGCGGTCTTCTTCTCTTGGTCGGGGCCGGGTCCTGGACCTGGGCCAATGTCGGGATTGTCCTCGCCGCCTACCACCTTGAGGATGCCGTTGGTGTAGAGTTCACTGGTGTCCCACGTCTGACCCTCGCCGGGAGTGGCAGGGATGATTTGGGCGAATGTGCCATTGATACCATTGCTGGCGTTGAACACTTGGAAAGCGGTGGCATTGTAGGGCGACTCATCGAATTTGCCGTCGGCCAGTTGAAGTATAGCTCCTTCGCTCAGCGTGATGGCTCCTTTCACAGTGAGGGAGTTGCTCCCGCTGCGGGTGGCGGGAATGCTCACAATGCCACCCTCGGCCACTGTCAGCGTATTGCCCAGCGTCAGGGTCTTCCCTTCATTGGTGTCGTAGCCCGGACGGATGGCTCCGCCGCTCTTCACGGTCACGGCACCGGCGATGCTGCCTGTGCCTCCAAGCACTGCCTCGTCGTTCACTGTCACGGTGCCTGTGCCATTGTTCTTGCCGTCGACAATCAGTCGGCCACCGTTCACCGTGGTGTAGCCTTTGTAGATGTTGGTGCCGGTGAGGCGCCAGATGCCGCTGCCGTCTTTCACGATGTTGGTCGTGCCGTCGTATTTGGAGGCGGTGTTGCTCGCACAATTGTCTATCACACCGGCAAAGGTCTCGTCGGTGTTGGCAGTGCCTACATGCCATGTCATAACATGGCCGGCTGTCTGTTTGCTCGAACCGCTTAGATACGTGCCGGAGTCACCACTCAGACCGCCGAGGTACAACTCGCCGTTGGTGTTCCAGTATACGATGCGGATATTGCCTTTCAGTTGTATCGTATTGTTGGGCATTCCCAGGAAACTGCTGTTTTGAAGCATCAGTTGCGAGCCGTTGCTGCTCGACCCGGTGCCACGGGCCACAAGCGTGCCGTAGAAGTTGCGCCAGTCGCCAGTGATATACTCGCGCACCCAGTTCACTTCCCAGTCCACTGTGCCATAGCCCGAGACGTTGCTCTTGATGGAACAGTTGCGGCAGAAATATACTTTCGAGTAGGTGTCCTGAAGCACTTCGATGGGGAAATCGTAGGTGGAGTAGGTGTCATTGGGATCTTGGGTGCGGAACTCGCCACCGGCCAGCACCAGTTTTGATGTCTTGCCCAAGGTGCAGATTTTGTCGGGCCAGAGGGTGGAGACACCGTTGAGTTTCAATATTCCACCACGGACAACGGTCGGACCGTCATAACTGAAAAATTCTTTGGTCGTCGGACTCAGGGTGCCGGCGCCTTTCAGAGTCATACCGGCTGTTCCCTCCATACGGCCACCCATACTGACAGTGGCACTGTTCTGGATGTTCAACTCGGTGTCTTTATACAGGGTGGCACTGCGGTTGGTGCTGGTGCTGCAGCCTGTGTAAGTCCAGGTACCACCATTCCATATCCAGTTCTGGGCATAGTCCAGACTGGCGCCAATCGAACTGGCCACACCGCCGTTTTTCAGGGTGGAGAGGCTTACTTCACCACCATGAATCACTGTGGCGCCGGTGTAGTCGTTGGCGGTGCCGAGAGTCAGTGTGCCATTGCCAGCCTTGTTGACAGAACCGCTGCCGCTGATTTTTCCATCGCCGTTCAGGGTGAGCGAGGCTTCACCGCTCACTACTACCGAGGCGGGCGACAGTGTGCCGGAAAGGGCTACGGTGGCGTCAGTCGTCATGGGGAAAAGCACCTTGCCGCCATCCGAATATATGCCTTCTTGCCAGGATTCACTGCTGGTGTCCCAAGTGCCGTCTCCACCTTTCCATGTGTAGTCGGCCTGGTAGTTGGTCACATCCACAAGGTCGATCTGCTCTGGCTGGGTTTTCACCGTGGCTGTAGTGTAGGTGGACTTCCGGTCGCCCTGATAGGCGCACACCTGAACCTTGTAGGCGGTGCCGGCTGCCAGATTCTCTTTGATGACGTGTGTGGTGACGCCGGCTGCAGTGCGCCCAACTTCCTGATACGAACCGTCCTGCTCCACTTCCACGATAAAGCCATCCTCTCCTTCGGTCCAGTCGCGCCAGTGCAGGGTGATGCTGGTGGGGGTGGCGTCAGTCTGTTCGAGAATCTGTGGGGCACGCAGGAAAGAGTCTACAGTGGTGGCGTCGATGCTGTTGATGTAGTTCTCTATGTTCACATAGCCGTTTGCGGCTTTTGTCATAGCGTCGTTTTTCGAGGGGTCGGTGCCGTTGGCATTTTCCCATGCGTCGGGCATGCCGTCGTTGTCGCTGTCCACGCGTGACTCACCACCCCAGACATTCCATGTGGAGGGCTTGCCGAATGGCAGCACGTCTTCGGAGGAAATCAGCACGCCGTCTTTGCCCAGCGACTGGCATTCATCCACCATATAGCAGTCCACATAGTCGCGGTAGGGGAGGGTGGCTCCAACCGTGGGCAGCAGGTCGTCGAAGAGGGTGGTGGCTGAAGTGATATCGAGCGCTGGATAGGGGTAGGGGGAAGACTGGAAGGTGGGACCTCCGCCATATTCACTTCGGGGAATCTCGTATGGGTTGAGTTCTCCGTCTCTGTTTTTGTCTTGCCAGTTGTCGGCGGCATAGATGTTGAAATCGCTGTTGCCGGAGGTCATGGCGTTGCCACCACCGGCAGGACCATTGATGAATAGGTTGCCCTGGGTGTTGGCATAACTCTTGCCACTGGAGTCACCGCCCATCAGATAACAGCCGTTCTTCCAGTTGTACACAATGTTGTTCACATATTGATGGGCACCTTTCACCTTATTGTTGCGGGTGCCGTTGTCGCAGTAGAAATTCCTGAAGAGGGTGATGCTGTCGGCTTGCATCAGACCGCCGGCAGAGTGTGTCAAAAGACCCTGGCCAAACATGCAGTTCATCAGTGTGATGTTGTGAAGGTCGCCTTTGCCGTCGGGATTGATGGAGAACACCTCGTCGAGGCCCCAGGAGAATGAGCAATGGTCGAATATCATGTTCGTGCCGTTGGAGATGCCGGCGCAGTCCTTGCCCGAACTGCCGCCTTTGCCCATTCGGAAACGCATATAGCGCACGATGATGTTTGAGGAGCCTGAGAACGATACACCGTCGCCATAAACGGTGATACCCTCACCAGGGGCGGTCTGGCCTGCCACGTAAAGGTTCCTGGCGAATACGATGCGGCTGCTGATGTTGATGACTCCGGCCACGTCGAACACCACGATGCGGTTGGGCTGGCTCACAGCATCGCGAAGTGAACCGGAACCACTGTCCTTGAGGTTCGTCACATGATACACACTGCCACTGCGCCCGCCAGTAGCCGTGCGGCCCCATCCCTGTGCTCCTGGGAAGGCCAGTTGCTGGCTCATGATACTCAATGAGAAACATACCAATGCAACACAGAGTGTCAACCTCTTCTTTAATAGTATTTGATTCATCCTGTTTATTTTAAGTAGTTTTTGATTAATCATCTCAATTGATTGCAAAAGTAATGATTTCTTTTCTAAGATGCAAATAAAAAGCCAACTTTCAAATTGCAAGTTGGCGTCTCTTTATAAGCAGAAAAAGGCCATTTCTAAACCCTGTAGGGGGATTTGAAATGGCCTTTTCCTAAGATTGGACTTTAAGATGGATACTTCCTGGGTGAATTGTTACATTTCGACACCCTTGATTTCTCCTATCTTACTAGTACTTTCCGTGTCTTCACTGCACCGTTGGCGTAGGTCTGGCGGACGATGTTCACACCCTTGCTGAGGGTGCCGCGGAGGGCACCGTCAAGGCCGTAGACCTCGGTGCGGACCACGTTGCCTGCTGGCTGCAGGGTGACGATGCCGTCGAGAGCCTGCTCGCTGTACTGCTTCGAGTACTCGCCGTTGTTCATCACATAGACGTCGTAAATCTGTCCACTCGACTTGGCGGCTGTGTGCACGATGCGCACGTAGACCTCGGCACTCTCCTCGTAACTCACGCAGGTGCGTTTCCAGTTGCGCTTGATGAGCGAGTAGTTCACGTCGCCCAGTTTTGTCCAGTTCTCGCCGTCGGCGCTCACCTCAATCTGCATGGTGGGGATTTCACCCTCATTGCCGTTGCCGGCATAGACGATGACATCAAACGGACCGGCATACTTGCCAGTGGTCTCAAGCGATGCGTTGAACGGACCATCGGAAGGCTGCTTGCCGAAGGTGACGGCGTTGCGGGTGATACCGATACTGTCGTTCACACCAATCACATCCTCGGCAGCGTCGGGATTGCGGTAACTGGTGTCGCCGATGTTCATACGTTGGTCAAGGCTCTCCCATACCATCACCTGGCCACGCGACTTGATAATCCAGCCGCTTGCCTCGTAGGTCTCGGGAGCAACGACGTTATAGACAGTGGAGTCCTGGCCCTCAGAGCCGGTCACCACTTCCTTGACAGAGTTGTAGTCGTAGTACTGACCTGAATTCTTGCCCCAGGTGAAGAAATAGTTCTCGTTGATGATATTGCCCTCGTCGTTGGTCTGCTGGCCCTTGCCTTTCCATTCATCGGCGTTGGCGTCGAAGTGGGCGGCGATGTCCCAGCGGATGTTGCCGCTGTCGATGCCGTCAACACCCACAAACTTGCTCACTACCTCGGAGGGGAGGAAGTCGCCGCCAGAGGCGAAAGCGTAAATCGTGGTAGGTGTGGTGATCTCGACAGGCTCGCTGTAAACAGCCGACTCGGTCTCTACGCCACTCTTGGCGAAGTTGTAATATACAGTCACTCCCTCGTTGGCTCCGCTGATGCTGACAAGAGACTTGCCGGCCTCGCGTGTCACCGTGAAAATGGGGGATGATGCCTGAGTCATCACAATCACATCCTTCGACACAATCTCGCTCGGAGTGTAACCGTCGCCGATACCGAATGCTTTCACGGTGGCATTTGCGGTCAGGGTGAAAGGTTCGGTGTAGACGGTGCTTTCCTCGGTGGGGTCACTGCCGTCGGTGGTGTAGAATATCTTGTTGCTGAAATTGGCCGAGATGCTCACAGTGGTATAGCCATCGGCAAATGTGGTGCTGATGACGGGCTTGGCCACGGGCTTCACCTCTTGCTTGGTGTCGGTCACAGACTGAAGTGCCTGGGGAATCAACTGCGAGATGACATCCTGGTTGGCCAATGGCATATCCTCGAGCGTCAGAGGCAGCAACATATAGGCATTGCGGCTGGCATTGTGCACATGTACAGCAATCGTCTCACCGGCTTTTGCCACAATCTTGTCGCTGGCGAAATAGTCGCCGAGTTCAACTCCGGTGATGCTGCCGTCGGTCAGCAACTCCAGGCCATCGGCTATATCCAGACCCTCAAACATGGTGTTTTCCGCATCGACAACGGTCAGCACTTTGGCACCGCTGCTCACAGACTTTCCATAGCCTAAATCATTGTAAAGGGCGGGATTCAGGTTCAGCACGGGAACGTAGGCCACCAGGCCTTTCATGATTTTGCCGATAATGGGGCAAGTGCTGTAGTTGACGGTGGGACTGATTACCACTGCCTCACACTGGCGAAGGGTCTCTATTGTTTCGTTGACCGATGCTTCATTGTCTGCTTCAGCGGCGAGATTGAAATCTATCAACTCAAAACGGCTGTCGCCGGCCAGATAGGCGTAGGCATAGTCGTCGTCTACAAGACCGTTAAAGACATAACCTATCTTCTGTGCGTCTTTCACTTCGGGGGCATCGCCCTCATCAATCATAAACAGGGTGAAATCGATACCGGCATCAGGGGTGAGCTGGAACTGCACATCCACAGGGTCGGGACTGTCGGTTTCCACCTGCCAGGTGAATGAATAGGTGCCCAGACTGCCCTCCACTTGATTGCCAAGGAAGATGCAGGCTCCGTCGGTGGTGGTGCCATCGATGAGTTTCAGGTAACTCTGCACGGGGGCAATACCACGGTTGGTGGCAGTTGAGTTGGCCGAGCGGCCCACAATAGTCACTTTCTGTCCGTTCACCAGTTGGGGGAAGGTTATCTTGGTGTTCTTGCGGGTCAGGCGCATCTTGGTGGTAGCCAAATGGATACTGTTGTCCTTGTTGCTGCCAATGTCGAAGTACAAACCTTCAGTCTCGGGGATAATCACACCGTTGGCCATCAGATAACTGTCGGGAGAGGGCTTGCCAATGTTTTTCCAGTTGTTGGTATTGCCATCAGCATCGGTGCCGTTTTCGGCCCAACTGGTGACATCGGCTTTCAGGTTCTCGATGGTCTCATAACTAAGACCTTTCGTGAAATCCCATGTCTTTTTCTCTTGTGCGCTCATGCCCATTACAAACAATAGCGCAAATGTAATAGTAAATAGTCTTTTCATATTTGTTATAGGTTGTTTTAGGGTCTTTAATGACCTTAAGGACTTTAAAGACCCTTTAGTCCTTAAAGCCCTTAAAGTCTTTGGTGCTTTCTTACTTCACCAGCACTTTTCGTGTCTTCACTGCGCCATTGGCGTAGGTCTGGCGGACGATGTTCACACCCTTGCTGAGGGTGCCGCGGCGGGCACCGTCGAGACCGTAGACCTCGGTGCTGATTACGCCACCTGCGGGCTGCAGAGTGACGATGCCGTCGAGAGCCTGCTCGCTGTACTGCTTCGAGTACTCGCCGTTGTTCATCACATAGACGTCGTAAATCTGTCCACTCGACTTGGCGGCGGTGTGCAGGATGCGCACGTAGACCTCGGCGCTCTCCTCGTAACTCACGCAGGTGCGCTTCCAGTTGCGCTTGATGAGCGAGTAGTTCACGTCGCCCAGTTTCGTCCAGTTCTCACCATCGGCGCTCACCTCAATCTGCATGGTGGGGATTTCACCATCATTGCCGTTGCCGGCATAGACGATGACATCAAACGGACCAGCATATTTGCCAGTGGTCTCAAGCGATGCGTTGAACGGGCCATCGGAAGGCTGCTTGCCGAAAGTAATGGCGTTGCGGGTGATACCGATACTGTCGTTCACACCAATCACATCGTCGGCAGCGTCGGGATTACGGTAACTGGTGTCGCCGATGTTCATACGCTGGTCAAGGCTCTCCCATACCATCACCTGGCCGCGCGACTTGATAATCCAGCCGCTTGCCTCGTAGGTCTCGGGAGCAACAATGTTGTAGACAGTGGAGTCCTGACCCTCAGAGCCGGTCACCACTTCCTTGACGGAGTTGTAGTCGTAGTACTGGCCGGCATTCTTGCCCCAGGTGAAGAAGTAGTTCTCGTTGATGATATTGCCCTCATCATTGGTCTGCTGGCCCTTGCCTTTCCATTCGTCAGCATTGGCGTCGAAGTGGGCGGCGATGTCCCAGCGGATGTTGCCGCTGTCGATGCCGTCAACACCCACAAACTTGCTCACTACCTCGGAGGGGAGGAAGTCGCCGCCAGAGGCGAAAGCGTAAATCGTGGTAGGTGTGGTGATCTCGACAGGCTCGCTGTAAACAGCCGATTCGGTCACTACACCGCTCTTGGCGAAGTTGTAGTAAAGGGTGGCTCCCTCTGTGGTTCCGCTGATGCTGACAAGAGACTTGCCGGCCTCGCGGGTCACGGTGAAGGTGGGAGCGGAGGCCTTGCCCATAATGATGATGGATGCCTCGGCTATCTCACTGTCTGTATAGCCATCACCCACACCGAAGGCTTTCACGGTAAGGGGCTGGGTCACATTGAACGGACCGTCGTAGCGTGTGCTGCTGGTGGTGGGGTCGCTGCCGTCGGTGGTGTAGTAAATGGCAGTGGAATTGGCTGCGGTGATGGTGACCACTGTCAGACCGTCTTGCTTGTCCTGGGAAATTTGTGGCTTGCTCACGGGCACCACTGTGTTCTTGGTGTTGGCAACAGCAAGGAGGGCCTGTGAGGGAAGGCTGATGATGGCCTGCTCGGAGGCTATGAGCATATCTGCCAATGGAAGAGGCAACAGCATGTAGGCATTGCGTGTCTTATTGTGAATATGCATGGCCACCACATCGCCGGCCTTGGCTAAAATGGCGTCGTTGGCAAAATACTCTCCCAGTTCAACACCTGTGATACCACCCTCGGTGAGGAATTCCACACCATTCTCCGTGTCGAATCCTTCGAATACGGCACTGCTGGGGTCGGTCACTGTGAGGATGTTGGTTCCTGTCTTGAAAGCGCTGCCATAGCCCAGAGGCTCATAGAGGAAGGGGTTCAAGTTCAGTACTGGTACATAGGCCACAACGCTCTTGATGGTGGGCAGGAAGGCATTGTCGGCGCTGATGGTGGGGCTGATGACGATGGCATCGAATGATTTCAACTCGTCGGCGCTGGGCTGTGTCGAGACATCGATGTCGGTCAGGGAGAAACGGTTGTCGCCGCTGATGAATGCATGGGCATAGTCATCGTCGATAACTCCGGAATAGAGATAACCCACCTTCTTGGCATCCTCAACAACAGGGCTGTCGCCATCGCCAACTGTAATGTAGTAAATGTGGCAACCGTTGGTGTTGTAAATCTGGATGTCGTAGGTGCCGTCATCGTTGGGGGTGTCGGTGGCATCGGTGGGAACAAGCCACTCCTGGTCGGTGTATTCCACAGGAGCACTCACCGTATTGCCGTCGGGACCAAGCAACTGGGTGCCGCTGGTGCCATGCCCGATGTAGAGGTTCACACCACGGGCATCGGTCACTTTGTGCGACTCAACACCCATCTTGATGATGGTGCCGGGGGCAACATGAGGAATGACGAAATAGTTCTTTTTCGAACCGCCAAGCCAAAGGTAGGAAGGGCCTTTGTAGGGACCGAAACTGCTCGATGGGTTCGGACTAGGATAGTCCACGGCAATAGCCAACGAACGGTCGGTGGTGTTTGTGTAGAGCAGACCTTCTAATTCTGCGATGGGCTCACCGTTGGCTTGGATGGTGACTCCGTCAGAGTTACCTTGGTGGGTCACTTCCCAGAAACAGTTGTCCTTGGAGGCTTCAGTCGGTTCGGTGGCGTCTTTCTTTTCCACGTCCGACCAGGCACCAGTTGAGGGTCCTTTGGCTGCTTCAGCCTTGAGATTCTCAACAGTATGGGCACTCCATTTCGTGAAGTCCCATGACTTCCTGTAAGTTTGCTGCGCACTGGCGCCAAGCGTCAATGCCAGAAACAGGGTTAGAGTAAAAATTTTTCTCATAATTACAGTTTTTAGAGATGGTATAATAATTGGTTGATAGT
>Ga0247611_10002150_pt1 | contig 32901 bp, 26 predicted proteins | sample 177DNAGHGhighgp2_FD_192422 | JGI IMG/M metagenome (GOLD analysis project Ga0247611, IMG submission 192422) | Sheep rumen microbial communities from Palmerston North, Manawatu-Wanganui, New Zealand - 1770 DNA GHGhigh gp2 | ecosystem: Host-associated > Mammals > Digestive system > Stomach > Rumen... | reverse complement strand
CGAACACTCCCGCCACCATCGTTATCGACAACATCGAGATTGTGAACGACACCGCCCATGTGAAATACACCAAAACAACGCCTATCCAAACCCTCGAGAACGAAATCATGATGGTGCAGGAAGACGGACACTGGCTGGTATATGTGCCTTTCCAAATCCCCGAGAATCCCCATCCCAACAAGGTGGAACACGGAAAGATTAGCTTGCCAAAGGACACCACAAACAATCAATAGCTATTCCTGAAAGCCGACGGCCGCCACCCCTTAACAAGAGGGATGGCGGCCGTTGCTGTTTTATCCCAGATCGGTCATCAGGGAACAGAAAACTCCTAAGGAATATCTGCCAAATCGTGCAATGCATGGGGGTTAGCACAGCCCCAAAGGCTCTTTCGCTTAGATAGTATATCGCGATGATATACAGTCAGATTCTCCGCAGCAGATTACAAACAGGTATATTCCATTGACCTATTTGGGCCTATCACTAATAGGTCGTTAGGGGTTAAGCCCTACTACCTCAATATTTTGCATTGAGCTTTGACAGCCTTTCGGTTGCTTATTATTTCCCAAACACAAATAATAGAGAATATACATAGAAATAAAATAGAAAATACATAGAAAAGAAAAGCCGACAGACCAAGGACTTGACTTGGGCAGAATTCCCCCGGAAATGATTGCCGGATACTTGCCGGTTAAACATTAGGGTTCACCGTTGCAACAGGCTGTATGCTTGACAGGCGATGGCAGAGCGTGTGGAGCTAATTACATATCGCCGAATTCTTCCAGCTGGCGGTCGAAACGCGCAAGAACGGTATCGTGGATACGTTGATAGATTTGGGGATGGCGGGTGTACCAGTCAATGCTCCGCTCAAAATCCTCTCGGGTGAGGCTGTAGCTGGCCAGTAGACTGTCGTAAGAGGCCAACATTTCGGGATACAGGGTGTCGTATTGGAAACTTGTCTCTATGCCATAAAATCCCTCCAAAAGATAGGCCTCCTGAAGGAATTCGGCCATCTTTTCTTCTCCCATGACATCGGAAGGCTGCTGGTCGCTACGGCAGCCCGAAGCAAGCGCCGCAACAGCAAAAAGTGCTGCCAATAGTGTATATCTCAGTTGATTCATGCTATACAGTGTTGTAACAATTGATTTGCAAAAATACATTTTTTTGTCTTCACGGCAAAAAAATATTTGCCATGTCGCAAAAAGTTCGTATCTTTGCAAACGATTTCAAGCCCCTCGGGAGGCTGAAAAAACGAAACAAGGGAGTATAGCTCAGTCGGTTCAGAGCATCTGCCTTACAAGCAGAGGGTCATTGGTTCGAATCCAATTACTCCCACAAGCCAAACAGCAGGAGGGTCCTTCTGCTGTTTTTTTATACATACAAGGGCTACAGCAACTGCACAGCAAAGAAAAATCATAAATAATGTTAAAAAATTGCAGCAATTTGGACCTTGTGTGTCATAAGGGCAGAAAAAATAAAAACTAAATATCATGACAACACATCTTCTCACTACCAAAATTGGAAGGACACTGTTGATGGTCCCGTTTGTGTTATTGTGTAATTTCTCCAATGCACAGGGTGTCAGCTATTGTAAAGGGCTGAAGAACCCCACCTCATTTGTAATTGCAAGCGCCGGCAACAATGCCAACGCCCAATGGTATGGCTACACGGGGAGCAAGGACAACTATACGAGTACATGTAACGACTGGGGTATGCGTCAGTGGGGAACAGTTATCCCCGCTTCGCAGTTGGCAACAACATCATCCGGCAGCAGTTGTACAAACGGCAATTCGGTCAACATCAACGGCCAGTCGGACTACATGAATCGATTCGTTATCAAAGGTTCCGGCACCGACCCCCTCACCTATAACCATCTGTCTTACCTCCCACCAGACTCGTCGTACACCAGTTCTATCCGTTTGGGCAACAACTGCGGAGGCTCACACGAAGCCGAAATGCTCTGCTACGAATTTGATGTCGTTCCGCAGAACGCCTTGATATTTATCTGGTATGCCCTTTCTCTCCAGAACGGGCAGCACACCGTATCCGAGAATCCCGAATTCGCCATACAAATTGAGCGCCAAAACGTCCTCTCGGGCACTTGGCAATCCATCGGTGGCGACACTCTTTGCTATATTCGTCCCACACCTGCAGGTACGGGCTCCGATGTGTCTCCGTTCTATGTTGGCAGCACTGGCTCGCACAACTCGGGGGCTTCCTATGGTTGCAACATCTACCTGCCCTGGAACAAGGTGGCCATCAACTTGAACAATTATCTGTATGAGCGTGTACGCATCAAGATTGGTGCGGGCGACTGCAGTATGAGCGTCCATTACGCCTGTGCCTACATCGCTGGTGAATGCCAGCCAATTGAAATTAAGAGTTCTGGATGTCCCGCTGGTTCCACTCAAGTTGTGGACACGCTAAGGGCTCCCAAAGGATTGAGCAGCTATAGATGGTATAAAAGCAACTCGGGCATGGAGGGTATCAGTAGCCTGCTGAATGTTCCCGAGACCGTCCAATTCACACCGCTCACCACCGACAACAGCGCCAACCACACATACCTCTGCCAAAGCGACGACTTTCTCGTGACGGAAGGCTCCATGGCCGGCCAATACACCAATCTGCAGGTATTCCGCTGCGACATGACTTCGTACATGAACCCCGACATTCCTATCATATCGAAAGTGTACGTAAGCGTTAATAACACCAAGCCCTCAATGTCCATTGACACCATCAAAACCTGCGATAACGAGGTTATGTTCCTCAACAAGAGTTTCATCCCCAACATCCCTCAGGGTGTTGAAAAGCCGAAAACAGAATGGTGGTTCCACAACGGTGATGTCGTTGACTCTGCCATGGGCGACAGCATCACATACCGCTTCGACTCCATCGGCACCTACCAGGTGACCTGCCGTTCCTTCTTCCGCGATGACAACTCCTGCTTCAGCGACAGCACTTATACCGTCAACGTACTCGGTTCTCCCGACACCCGTAACCACCATATTCTTGCCTCCGCCTTAGAGGTCTGCGACTCCGAAGTTGTCGTCCTCCGCGACGAAATCCCAGGCTCCGTCCGCCGCGACTGGATTATCTTCAACGACACCTCCGTGGCTCCGGACACCGTGCCCTACGAGGTTTTTGAAGGCGACCGCAACGGCAGCCTTGCCGAATTCAGCCATATCTATGGATTCTACAAGAACCCCGTCGTTCTGCGTACATACAACGGCCTCTATACCGAGGGCGAAATCTATGCTGAAGACACTGTCTGGTGCACTGCCTACGACACCGTGGTCATCGAGGTCTTCCAGCATCCCGAGCTTCTTGTCGAAGGCGACACCGTGGTCTGCAACGGACAGCCCACCGACATCACCGTCTCCACCGAGACACCGGGCTGCACCTACCGCTGGTACCGCCACATCGGCGACAACAACCAGATTGCCGAGGGCAACAACCTCCAGGTCATGCCCTACGACGACACCTGCAAATACTATGTCAAGGTCATCAGCACCAAGCAGTGCGTGGCGTGGGACAGCGTCAACGCCTACCGCGTCAACCCGACACTCTCCATCTCCCGCCACGACATGTGCGAGGGCGACTATGTCACCCTCACTGCCGACAGGGCCTACAGCTTCTCTTGGTCCGCTCAGCCTCCCGACTCCGCCCTCCTCGACATCCTCGACTCCACCGGGCATGGCCCCAGCACCATTACCGTCAGCCCCAAGCAGACCACCGTCTACACCCTCGTGGGCCACGGCACCAACGACTGCAACGCCTCCCCCCTCTCCGAGCAAATCACCATCCATCCCATCCCCGAGGCCACCGTCGATTTCAGCCCCTACTTCGTCGACTCCGACAACCCCGTAGTCACTCTCACCGACAAGTCTCCCTACAGCGTCCGCCGCGTCTGGTACTTCAATGACGGCACTCCTCTCACCGAGACCACTTCGCCCTGCAGCCACAACTTCGGCGAAGTCTCCGCCGACTCCGTCGATGTCACCCTCGTCGCCTACAACGACCTCGACTGCTCCGACACCCTCAACTTCTCTCTCCCCGTCACCCAGTTCACCTTCTACGCTCCCAACGCCTTCACTCCCGAGCGGCCCGACAACAACACCTTCAGCATCTTCACCGCCAACGAACAGGAGAACTTCGTCATCTTCATCTACGACCGCAACGGGCAGCAGGTCTACCACTCCGAAGACCTCCACTTCAAGTGGGACGGCAACTCCGACAGCGGCATCAAATGCCCCCAAGGCACCTATGTATACGTCATCTACTACCGCCGCCCCGGCACCGAGGACATCGTCAACCAGAAGGGCACCATCACCCTCATCCGATAGCACCTACACACAACCCAAAAAGCGTCAGTCATCACAGCACACGACATACTGAAGAAGTACTGGGGCTACAATACCTTTCGACCCCTGCAGGAAGAGATCATCAACTCCTTACTGCAGGGGTACGATACTTTAGCCCTGCTCCCCACGGGGGGAGGGAAATCCATCTGCTACCAGATACCGGCGTTGATGCAGGATGGACTGTGCCTTGTGGTCTCCCCTCTCATTTCACTGATGAAAGACCAGGTGCAGCAGTTGCACGAACGTGGAATAAAGAGTGCCTGCATCGTTTCCGGTCTCACTGCCACCGAACAGGAAATCATCTTCAACCAATGCATTCACGGGAAGATTAAGATACTCTACGTCTCGCCCGAGCGGCTGAAGCAACGTGTATTCATCGAACACTTCCGGCAAATGAAGATTTCCTTCATTGCCGTCGACGAAGCCCACTGCATCTCGCAATGGGGCTACGACTTTCGTCCGCCCTATCTCGAAATCGCCCGCATCCGAATCTACCACAACAACGTCCCCGTCATAGCCCTCACCGCCACAGCCACCCCCCGAGTGGTGACCGACATCCAGCATCAACTGCTATTCCGTCCAGGCCATAAACTCTACCAATCCAGTTTCGGCCGTCCCAACCTTGCCTACATGGTCTTCCGCGAAGGAGACAAAGAAGGCCGCTTGCTGCGGATAGCGCACCACGCCGGCGGCAGCGGCATCGTGTATGTACGCAACCGCCGTCGCACCGGACAGGTAGCACAGTTCCTTGTGGCCAACGGCATCACCGCCACCTACTATCACGCCGGTCTCAGTGCCAAGGAACGCGACATTGCACAGCTGCGCTGGATAAAAGGAGAGACATCTGTCATGGTGGCCACCAATGCCTTCGGCATGGGGATTGACAAACCCGATGTACGCTTTGTCGTCCATCTCGACATCCCCTCTTCCATCGAAGCCTACTTCCAGGAGGCAGGCCGTGCCGGACGCGACGGCCAGAAAGCCTATGCCGTGATGCTCTACGACGAAAACGACATTGAAAGCCTCCACACCACCCACGACCTCAATTACCCCACGCCCAAGTTCATTGCCAGTGTCTACAAAGCCATCTGCAACTACTACCAGCTGCCCATTGGCTCGGGCGAGGACTGCCAATTCGATTTCGACATCGAACAGCTATGCAACGCCTACAACCTCAACCCTGTTGCCTTCTATAGTGCTGCACGGTTCCTTGAACGCGAAGGACTCATCGCCATCCCCGACCGCGAAGAGACCGAATCGCGCGTCCATATCCCTGTCTCACGCGACGACATCTACCGGTTCCAGCTGTCGCAGGACAGACGCTATTCCGACCTCCTGACGCTCATGCTGCGCATGTACGGCGGATTCTTCTCCGACTTCGTTCCCATCTCCGAGCGCGCCATGGCACGGCGGCTGAACCTCACCGAGAAGAAAGTAACGGACATGCTTCACCACATGGACGCCCTGAAAATCATCCACTACAAAGCCAAGACTACCAAACCCCAAATCATCTTCACTGCCCCCCGGGTGAATGTGGAAAGCCTCACACTGACAGAAAGCAACTACAACACCCTCAAACAACACGCCACCGAACGCCTCGAAGCCATGCTGCACTACGTCGACTCCACCCAATGCCGCAGCAGCTATCTGCTCCAGTACTTCGGCGAACAGAGTTCACAGCCTTGTGGCATCTGCGACCGCTGTATACAGTCGCACAGCACCACGCCCCAGCCTGCCGTCCGTGACGATTTACGCACAGCCATCCTAAAGCATTTGCAGCAACAGCCCCTAAGGGTAGATGAACTATTGGAAAAAATAAGCGGGGTGGAAGAGAGCACCCTAGTCGACACACTCCGCACGCTTGTCGACGAGCGCACCGTGTCAATCAACCAATCCCTTCAATTCTTTGTATAGCCGCGACACCGGCAGCCCCATCACGTTATAGAAACAGCCCTCAATCCTTTTCACTCCTATCATGCCTATCCACTCCTGGATGCCATACGCGCCTGCCTTGTCGTAAGGCCGGTAACAGTCCACATAGTAGCGCACCTCATCCTCCGAAAGCTCCCCAAACACCACATCGGTACGTTCTGTGAAACTCCTCATGTGGTCAATCGTCCGCAACGTCACGCCTGTATAAACCTGATGAACCTCATCCGACAGCGAGCGCAGCATCTCCAGCGCCTGTTGGCGGTCGTGGGGTTTCCCCAACACTGCTCCGCCATGCACCACAACGGTGTCCGCAGTCACCAAAATGTCACCCGGAACAAGCGGCCCACGGTAGGCCTCCGCCTTTTTCCGCGACAGCGTCTCGGCCACCTTGTCGACCGCCACACTGCCCGAAAGCGATTCCTCCACGTCAATCTCCACCACACTGCACGGCAACCCCAGCCGACTCAGCAGCTCGCGCCTACGGGGCGATTTCGACCCCAGCAGCAACCTGCATTGCAGCCACGTCACCCCTGCCTCCTGCTCCTTCACACCTTCTGTCATGGTGCTTAACGTTTCTGTTCCTTCTTGACGGTATTGTCCTGCATCGAGGTCATCTGGCCCTCTTTAAATTCGGCCACTACGCCCTCTTTGCCATACTTGTCGTACCATACCCAGCGGCCTTCCTTCTTGCCATGGACAAAGTTGCCAGTCTCCTCGGGGATGCCTGCTGTGTTGAAACGTTCGTATTTACCATGGCGTACGCCATTCACATAGTTTTCCGAAATCTCCACCTTGCCGTTGGGGTGGTAGCGCACAGTCCTGCCGTGCTGCAGGTCGTCGTGATAGTTCATTTCATAACGCACGCTGCCGTCGTCATAGACCCCACGCCACAGACCCTCTTTGCGGCCCTGATGGAAACTGCCGGTGTAGTCTACCTTGCCGTCTTCATACCAAGCCGTCCAGGTGCCCTCCTCCTTGTCATTCACATACTGGCCCTCGTGCAGTTTGCGGCCGCTCTCGTACCAGGTGGTCCATAAACCCTGCTTGAAGCCTTTCTCATATCTGCCTTCGCGCCATCGCTCGCCGGTCTCGTAATAATAGGTCCATGTGCCGGACTCTTCGCCGTGGACATAACTGCCGCGGATACCCACGTTGCCGTTGGTGCGCCAATAGAAAATCCATTCTCCCTCCTGCTCGCCCTGCACCAGCTGGCCTTCCTGGTCCTTCTTGCCTGTGGGGGTCCACCAGATGGCATTGCCCTCAAGCTCGTCGTCGACATAAGTGCCTTCAAACTTCAGCTGGCCGTTCTCGTGCCACTCGCGGGTCTTGCCCTCGCGCACACCGTCCACATAAGGCACCTCGTCCTTCTGCTGGCCGTTCTCATACCACGACACAAACATGCCCACCTTCTTGCCGTCCACCACCCTCACCTCGCTCTGCTTCTTGCCGCTGGGATACCATGTGCGATTCGTGCCGCTGCCGCTCATCACCGTCTCCTCATGTTTCGTACCGTCGTTGTAGAACGTGCGCCACACACCGGTCTTATGGCCCTGGTTGTCGTATTTTCCCTGCCGGAACACCTGTCCGTTGGGGTGCCACCATGTCCAGTTGCCGATATGCACACTGTCGTCATTCAACGTCCCCGACACATACATCTGATCGGGATGCAGGAGATAAGTCTCCTCGTAATGGATCTGGGCTACCGCTGTCATAGCGCAGAAGCTCATAATGGCGATGATGATAGTTCTTTTCATAACAGTATATTCTATAATTGGTTGTTCAACAATAAGCAACTACTGTCCATTCTTTTCGGAATAGACGAAGACCACCTTCACAGGGTTGGCGGTTGCCGTGCCGTTCAGCACCGTGCGGTAGGCTGTCGAGCGGCGGGCGTCAATGTAAAGCTCCGTGCCGTAGTCCACACCAGAGCGCAACAACTCCTGCAGATGGCGTGTGACACGCATCTGGTAATAACCTTTCTCCTTGTTGTAATAGCCTCCAAAGCCCCCATAGGTATAGGGATTTACCGTAAAGTCGGCGTCAGTGACCATCGTCATGGGGCCCTGAGCGTGGTTGCGGCCAGCCAGCAGCCTCAACGGACGCTTGGTGTCGTCCACATCGCTCACCGGCAGCTGCAGCTCGGCATAATGCACCACTGCCCAAGGGTGTGCCTTTCGGAAATTGTTGAGGAACGGCTGCAGATTGAGGCGCACACGCGTGCCGCCCAGCGGCTCAAGATAAAGCGACTGGCTGCCTTCCAGCGAGTCGGCCGTGCCGTCAGCTATCGGTGCCAGCACCGTGCCCGAATAGTCGTGGTTGAAATGCATGCAGTGGCCCGTCTCGCTGTTGATGACAAAGGTGTAAATCAACGATTCGACCATAGGGGTGTGGTAATACAGCGTCAAGCGGGTCTCGCTGGACGAAAAATCCACCGTCACCATACGGTCCGACCCCTCAGCCAGACGCAGGCTGAAACCCTTCACAATCTTGAGGAATTCCTCCGTCGAGCAGTCTTTCTGCTTCAACACGGGGTAAATGCTCTCGTTCATGCGCAGGCGCAGACTGTCGGCGTAATAGGTCACTTCTCCATCGAAAAAGCACACATCGCTCTCCTTCAGATGCTGCGAAGAGAGTGTCATGCGGTAGGATGAGTCCATCATGGGCTCATCCAGTTGCTTGATAATCACATGCAGTGGCACCGGTGTCGAGTCGGGCACCGAGGGATAGAGCGTATCTATCACCAATGTCATCACCACCGAGTCAATCACCACCTCGTCGCTGAGGTTGATACCCGTGGTGGTGGGGATGGCAATCTGCGAATAGACCACAGCCTCTGCCTTGCCGAAAACAGCATCCTCGTAATCGCCGAAAATGCCGTACTCATAACCCGCCGTCCAGAGCGAGTCGTCGTATATCGTACACGCGGTCATAAAAGCCGTGTCGCGGATGCCTTCATAAAGTGTGAACGGGTCCTGCAAGTCCATGCCCAGGGAGGTTTGTTCCTTCTCGGTGCAAGCCATAGGAACCGTCAGCAACAAGAGCAGACCCAGGGGTAAAGCCAAATGTTTCAACATTTCTACTATTTAAGTGTTTCGGATTAAAAAATATGAAGCTGGGGCATCCCGGGCAACGGGGAGAGCCTCATGCCGGGCAAACGAATCAATTATTCAGCGAGCTGCCGCACAATGTCTCGTACAACTTGTTGATTTTAGCATAAAACTCTGTCCTGTCAGGCATATAATCCAGCACATGGCGCTTGTTCTCTTTGGCAAACTGCACCAGCTCGGGGTCAACGTTGGGCGACGAGATCACGATAGCGTTGGCATAGGTGATGGCTGCCTTCATCAGCGTCATGTAATCCAGATTCTGGTACAGCCGCAGGTCCTTGGCCGTGGCGCCGTCGGCACGCATCTTGCGTTCCATCTCCTCAGCGAACTTGCCCTTGAACGAGTCCGCCTCGAGCGAAAAGACCGTGCGTGTGCCGGAGAAGAAAGCATTCTCCTTGTTGATTCGGCGCAGATAGAAAGGCACCATGCCGCTGAACCAACCCGAGAAATGAATCAAATGGGGCTGCCAAGCCAGTTTGCGCACAGCCTCGAGAGTGCCGCGCCCGAAGAAAAGGATACGCTCGTCGTTGGACGGCACCAGCACGCCCTTGCTGTCGAACGTGTCGCCAAACTTGGCAAAATACTCTTCATTGTCGATAAAATACACCTGCAGACGTGCCGTGGGGATGGAACCCACCTTGATAATCAGCTGATGGTCGCAGTTGTTCACAATCAGGTTCATCCCCGACAGGCGGATAACCTCGTGCAACTGGTGCTTGCGCTCGTTGATGTCGGTAAAACGGGGCACAAACACCCTTATCTCACGTCCCAAATCTTGGGTATACTGAGGCAGATAACGGTTCATCACCGTAGCATCGCTCTCTTCCGAAAAAGGAGTAACACCCTGATTTATATATAAAATTCTTCCCTTTGCCATAATTTTTGATACAAAGAATTCAGTATGCAAAGATACGCTTTTTTTTTTGATTATCATGAAAAAATAATCCCCAAACCATCCCCTCGGCGCCCTCGGCCAGCATCCGGCGAAACGTTTTACCATTTGCACAAATGATGTTTATTAACAGATTGTTAATAAATAATAATGTTAAAATCATCTGCCGCAAGCGTTTTTTTACTATTTTTGCAACATGGTTCAGAATTTGTCAGAAGAAGAAATGTCGCTGTTAGCCAGAGCAGAACGCTACTGTGCCAATGAGGAGCAATGCCGCACTTCCGTCAGAAAAAAGCTGTGCGACTGGGGTGCCACCCCCGACTCGTCGAGCAAGATTGTCACCCGTCTCATCGACCAAGGATTCATTGACGAGCGCCGGTACGCACGTGCCTACGTCTCCGCCAAGCTGCGCAACCAGAAATGGGGCCGCCTGAAAGTCATCTACCAGCTCCGCTCGAAGCAGGTGCCGCCCAAATTCATCACCGAGGCTTTGGCCGAAATCCCCGAAGAGGAATACCGCAATATCCTCCTTGACGTAGCCAAGACCAAGTGGGACACCTACCCCGCCACCGAGCCCAACGCCAAGCGCCGCTCCAAGCTGGTAACCTTCCTGGCCTCGCGTGGATACGAATCGCCCGTCATCCAGTCGATGATTGAGGAGAACTACAACGCCGAGTAGCCCTCTGCACCTAACACCGAACCCTGTCGTGCCGGTTCGCTTACCGGCTAGTTGATATTGTTCACCACTTCATTCTCCCCGGTCCATCGCCGGGGCTTCTTTTTTTGTGCCACAAAACTCCCCTGTCCGCCATCCCCGGCCACTGCATCAGCACCATGTCCGCCCCTTGTCGCTTCCGGCCACCCTCCCCTTTCACTCTCTACATTGAGTGTGTTTCGACATCATTTTGTTTGGCTTACACAAATAAAAGAGAAAATACATAGAAAGTAAATAGAAAGTATAGGTAAGGAATAGCTATATGGCTCTTCGAACCCGTAGTGGCCCAAAATCTACCGGCGGGAGGCGACGGAAAGGAAGCAAAAGGTCAGAGGAAACGGACGGCGATGCTGTCGCGGTATTGGAGGTTGAACATCTCGGCGGCGTTCTCATAAGGGATGGCCAGCTCGAGGTGTCCGGTGGAGGAGACCGTGAGCATCAGCGGTGCGCGTCGCGGGTTCTGGGGGTCGGTCTCGATATAGGAGGTGAGTATTTTGTTGATGCGCACCTCGCGAACCATCATCTCGAACTTGCGGCCTTGGCGGTACTGCTCAAATTCGTCGACGGTGACATTGAGGTAGCAGTTGCCGTACTCGTCGATATAGACCACATGCACCTTGATGCTGTCCCCGAAAACGGCGGTGGTGAACGGGGTGGAGGGGCAAAGGCTGTCGACGCGGAAACCGAGTTCGTCCATGGGGGTGCCTTGTGCCAGCAGAGCGGCCACCTTGCAGAAAAGGTCGCTGGCGGCGAAGTTGTAGTAATCGGTCTCCTGGCGGATGCCGTCGATGACCACGGCGTTGACCCCCGTGGCGCCGAAAAGGGAGGCGGGAAGGCCGTTATCAGTGCAGATGAAGTACTGCCCGTTATGTTCTACAACGATGAAGGGATGGTCGGTTGTCTGCGACGAGCAGACGTCGATGATGTGGATGGTGCCAGGAGGAAAACCAAGGCAGCCGTGCTTCACCACAAAGGCGGCACGGGGGATCTGGAACGGGGGGATGCCGTGGGTGATGTCCACCACCTGCACCCCGGGGATGTAGGAGTAGAGTTTGCCCTTGACGCTACCGGCAAAGAAGTCGGCATAGCCCCAGTCGGTGGTTAATGTGACAATAGTTGAACCCATGGATAATGTGATTATTATGTTGCGGCCCCTGTTTCATGTTGCCGATGCAAAGATACAAAATAATTTGAATATCGGACAGGATTGCAGAAATTATTTATGCACGGGTGTTGAAACAACCGCAGCCACATGCACTTGTCCACTATCAGCCACGACAACCAGGAGGGTCATGACAGCCAGCGGGCAGGCCAACCCGGCACTTGGAGGGCTACGCCCTGTGGTCACTCCACTATCGCTATCTGGTAGCGACGGTGTACGGCTTCGGCGTCCCATTCCAGCGTCGGGTTGCCCGCGTTCATACCGGCAAAGGCAAAGCCTTCCACCTCGGGGAATTCGAAACGGTTCGTGTCGGTCGACACATTTTACATATAAAAGAACATATCATTTCATTCTGTAGAAAGTGCAATTTTGTTGGGGTGTGTGCAGGGAGATTGCGGTTATATCACAAAAAAAATGTATCTTTGTAGTTTGAACCAAATGGAACAATAAGAACTAATATATAAAACAATCAGACAGTTAACTGAAGTTATGGCTTTATTATCTATACGCAATTTGCACGCCTCAATCGGCGACAGGGAAATCCTGAAAGGGGTGAACCTTGAAATCAACGCCGGCGAGGTACACTCCATCATGGGCCCCAACGGCAACGGCAAAAGCACCTTGGCGGGTGTGATTGCAGGCAACACCAAGTATACCGTCACCGAAGGAGAGGTGATATACAAGGGCAAGAACATCCTGGACATGCCAGTGGATGTGCGTGCCTGCGAGGGCATCTTCCTCGGGTTCCAATACCCGGTTGAAATCCCCGGCGTGAGCATCACCAACTTCATGCGCACGGCAGTGAACGAGCAACGCAAGTACCGCGGCCTTGACCCGCTGTCGGGTGCGGAGTTCCTCAAACTGATGGAGGAGAAAAAGCAGGTGGTGGAGATGACCACCAAGCTGGCCAACCGCTCGGTGAACGAGGGCTTCAGCGGCGGCGAGAAGAAGAAAAACGAGATATTCCAGATGGCAATGCTTGACCCCACGCTGGCCATCCTGGACGAGACAGACTCGGGCCTGGACATCGACGCCCTGCGCATCGTGGCCAGCGGCGTGAACAAGCTACGCCGACCGGACAACGCCACGGTGGTCATCACGCACTATCAGCGTCTACTGGACTATATCGTGCCTGACTTTGTGCATGTGCTGTACGAGGGCCGCATCGTGAAGACGGGACCCAAGGAGCTGGCCCTGGAGCTGGAGCAGAAAGGCTACGAATGGATTAAAGAAGAACTGGAAAGCGGAAAGTAAGTGCTATGGAGAAGTTAGTAAAAGACTTACGCGATATCCAGCCCCGGATGCGGAAGAACGAGGTGTGGCGCAACGTGGACTTCACGGCACTGCTGACGGACGAGCTGAGCCTGTCGCAGGGCGAACGCCAGACGGCTGAATACCGCTGCAATATCCCCAACCTCGAGGCCGACCGTCTGGTGGTGGAGAACGGATATTGCCATGAGGCTCTGCGCGTGGATGCCCAAGGGGTGACCTGCGGCAGCCTGCGCGAGGTCTGCGGCAAGCGGGCGGAGTTTGTGAGACAGTATTTCGGCAAGTGCTGCCCGAAAGAGAACCCTTACCTGCAGCTGAACAGCGACCATTACACCGACGGGGTATTTATTTATGTGCCCGACGGGGTGCAGGTGGAGCAACCCATCCAGTTGCAATCTGTAATCAACGCAGGGCACGGCCTCTTCCTCCAGGTGCGCAACCTGGTGGTGGTGGGCAAAGGCAGCCATGTGAGACTGATACACTGCGACGACTCGTACGACAACGCCCCGGCCTTTGCCAACAACGTGACTGAGGTGTATGTGGGTGCCGACTCGTATGTAGAGCATTACAAGATGCAGAACCTCAACAACCAGACGGGACTGCTGAACCACACCTACGCCACCGTGCAGCAAGGAGCCACACTGCGCTCGGTGGTGGTGACGCTGAACGGCGGACACATCCGCAACCACACCGAGATACGCATGATGGGCGAGCACTGCGAGGTGCAGGCTCACGGCCTTTTCCTCAACGACCAGGAGCAGCAGGTGGACAACTACATCTTTGTCGACCACGCCTGCCCCAACTGCCACAGCCGCGAGCTGTTCAAAGGGATACTCGACGACTCGTCACGCGGCACATTCAACGGGCACGTGCTGGTGCGCGACGGCGCCGTGAAGACCGAGGCCTATCAGTCGAACAACAACATCCTGCTCACCGACAAGGCCGTCATCAACACCAAGCCGTTCCTCGAAATTTACAACGACGATGTGAAATGCTCGCACGGCAGCACCATCGGCCAGCTGGACGAGCAGGCACTGTTCTACATCCGTTCGCGCGGAGTGAGCGAGCGCTCTGCCCAAACCCTGCTGCTTTACGCTTTCTGCGACGAGGTGTTGCAGCAGATAGCCTTCGAACCCCTGCGCGACAACCTGGTGGACATGGTGAAGAAACGCCTGCACGGCGAGTTGACTCTCTGCTCGGACTGCGCCCTGCACTGCGGCTCGCCATGCAACGGTCCCGAAGCCAACTTCTATATCGACCCCTCCAAACTTTAACAGCACCATGCGACACGTCATTCTACTCCTCTCCGCACTATTGCTGGCAATGCCGTCGGCGTTGAGCCAGAGCCGTCTGACCTACAAGATGCCTTCGGCGGAGACGAGCAGGATGGAACGTGCGGTGAAGGACTACCAGAAGGGTCGCTACCGTCCGTCGACGGAGGAGCTGCGCAAGCTTGCCGCCCTCTACCCCGACAATCCCGACATCTATTTCTATCTAGGGCTGAACGCTGTGAAACGCAACTTCAACGTGACAGGCATTCGGCGATATTTCCCCCAGGTGCTGAAGCTCAACCCCAATTATCCCGATGCCGTGGCACACTACTATGTGGGACTTATCCACTATACCGACATGGAGTACGACAAGGCCGAGGAAGATTTCAAGCGATACTTCGAGATTGCCAACAACTCCGGTACCCCCGAGAGCGATGCCATCTACATGGAGGCATCGAACTACTTGTACTGGTCGCAGTTCCTGGCGGAAGCCTACCGCAACCTTGCCCCCTTCGACCCGCATGTGGTGGCTGGCCTCTCGACCCCCGAGGAGGAGGCTATGCCTTTCATCACCGTCGACGGACAGCACTGCTACCTGCTGCGCTCCACCTCGTCGGCATCACGCACCTCATACTACAGTCGCGAGATAGAAGAGAAGCGTCTGCAACTCTATGTCTGCGACCGCAAGGACACGCTTTTCGGCACAGGAAGCCTGCTGAAAGCCCCTTTCAACCAAGGCGACCCCGAAGGGGGCGTCACCTTGACGGCGGACAACAGGGAGCTGTACTACCCCGTGATACGTCGTTTCCGTGGTTACAACAACAGCGACATCTATTTCACCTGTCCCGACAGCAACGGATGGCGTCCCATCGTCAACGCCGGCGAGAATGTGAACGGGGCCGACACCTGGGAGTCGCAGCCCTCCATCACCCCCGACGGGCAATGGCTCTACTTTGCCTCCAATCGCAAGGGCGGACTGGGCGGCACTGACATCTGGCGCTGCCACCGCAAGGCCGACGGCACCTGGGGCAAGGCCCAGAATCTGGGGTCGGCGGTAAACACCCCCGGCAACGAACGCTGCCCTTTTATCCATGCCGACGGCCACACCCTGTATTTCTCTTCCAACGGATGGCAGGGATTCGGCGGCTACGACATGTATTTTATCGACCTCGACAAGCAGGAGCAGACCAAGCCTATCAACCTTGGCCTGCCCATCAACACCGAGGAGGATGACATCGCTTTCGGGGTCACCCCCGACGGTACTCATGCCTATTATGCCGGCCGCACCTCGGGCCCCGACCGCATGGGCGGCGCCGACGTGCTGATGTTCGACCTCTACGCCACCGCTCGACCCGAAGGAATGGCCCTGCGGACAGTGACCATCGTCGGTCCCGACGGCAAACCGCTGGAGGGCACCATCGAGGTGAACCACGGTTCGCCCTCCCCTGCCCTTTATCGTGCCGACAACCAAGGCCGCTGCACCATCCTTCTGTCCACCTCCAAAGCCAACGCCCTTACCGTTGCCGCTCCCGGGCACCGCTCTGCCACCCTCAATCTGCCGCCCTGCAACGGCAACACGGCAGCACTACCTTCCACCATCACCCTGCATAAACAATAGCACCCTACACGCCAATCAATCCGCACCCTCATGCACGATATTTGGAGAGTATTCCGTTACATCAAGTTCTACCCATGGAACATAGGAGCCAACCTAGTCTTCAATATGTTGGCTGTATTCTTCAATCTCTTCACCTTCATCACCATCGTGCCTTTTGTGGAGTTGCTTTTCGGCTCCTCGCAGCCTGCTGGCGAGTTACCCCCTTTTGCCCTTAACCAAGAGTATCTCTCACTTTTCATGACCCACTCCCTTGCCATGCTCAAAGTCCGTTACGGCTTGTGGACCTGTCTGGTGGGTTTTGCACTTACTTATCTTGTTTTCTCGTTTCTCTCCAACCTGTGCCGCTATGCTGCGCAGTATGTTATCAGTCCGATGCGCAACGGCATTGTGATGCGGTTGCGCAACGACCTCTACCATCGGATTACCATCCTGCCCGTCTCCTACTTCAATTCGCGCCGCCGTGGCGACATCATCAGCCGCATGTCCAACGACCTCTCCGACATCGAGTGGGGCGTGCTCACCTCCATTATCTCGTTGGGCAAAGACCCTGTCAACATCATTATCTTTGCCGCCGTGCTTATCTTCATCAGCCCGCGGCTGTTCCTGTATTTCCTTGTCATCATGCCTTTGGCGGTGTGGCTGATAGGACGTATAGGACGAAGTCTGCGCCGCACCTCCACCAAGGGACAGACTGAACTGGGGCATCTCTTTTCCCTCCTTGAAGAATCGCTGACTGGCATTAGAACCATCAAATCATTCAGCCGCGAAGACCATAGCGCACACACCTTCGACAAAGCCAACGACATCTATTCGCGCCGCGTGGTCCAGGTGGCCCGCCGCCGTGAACTCAGCAGTCCCCTCTCCGAGGTGCTCCTCACCATCGGCCTGGCCATCATCCTCATCCTCGGCGGGCTGGCCGTGCTGCAGGGCGAGATACTCTCCTCTGTATTCATCCTCTTCATCATCCTTTTCGCCCGTCTGATTCCGCCGGTACAATCCATCGTGCGTGTCTACAACAACCTGCAGAAAGCCAATGCCGCCGCCGCCCGCATCTTCGAGATTATGGATGCCGACGAGACCATCCTCGAACGGCCCGACGCCATTTCCCTGCAAGGCTTTAACAATAACATAGAGTACCGCGGAGTGTCGTTCGCCTACCGTACCGACACCCTATCGGAGCCCGTGTATGTGCTCCGCAATATCGACCTCACCATCCCTTGTGGCAAAACCATTGCCATTGTCGGTCCTTCGGGTGCCGGTAAGACCACCCTTGTCGACCTCCTGCCGCGTTTCTACGACAGCACAGAAGGGAAGATACTCATCGACGGGACACCCATTACCGACCTTAACATCAATAGCCTCCGCGCCCATATCGGCTTGGTGTCGCAGGACTGCATACTGTTTAACGACACTGTGGCCAACAATATCGCATTCGGGCGCACGGACTATAGTATCGACGACGTAAAGCGCGCTGCCACCATCGCCCACGCCGACGAGTTTATCACCCAGCTGCACGAAGGCTACGACACAAATATCGGCGACAGCGGTATTACCCTCAGCGGAGGCCAGCGGCAACGCCTCAGTATTGCCCGCGCCGTGCTGAAGAACCCGCCAATCCTTATCCTTGACGAAGCCACCTCCGCCCTCGACACCGAGAGCGAACTTGCCGTGCAGCAAGCCCTCAACCAGCTCATGCAGCACCGCACCTGCATCATCATAGCCCACCGCCTCTCCACCATCCGCCACGCCGACCGCATCATCGTCCTCGACCACGGCGCCATCGTGCAGCAAGGCACCCACGCCCAGCTCATGGACCAAGGAGGCCTCTACCGCCGCCTCGTGGAGATGCAATCCTTCCACTAACCCCGCCATCCCCCCATCCCCCTCCACACCCGCCAGCACACTGCCGGGCAGAGCCTCACAACCCAATCAAAACGCGGCTCCCCCTCCCCACGGCGGAGCTGCCGCCATCGCGCCGGCCAAGCACACCCTTGCGCCATTCGCCGCCCCATGCCTGCCCCGTCGACGTCTGCCCGTTCACATGCCGTTCAACGCTCGTTCAATATTCAATCAATATAGAACGAGCGTTGAACTGGGAAGAAAAGATAATCCACCGAACACACCGACAAGGCATGCCGCTCCGCAGCCGACGCGACAAAAAAAAGATGCCCCCGCATCCGGGGGCATCCGATTGTATGCATAAAATGCTATTAGCTATTACTGAACGTCCTTGACAAGACGGATGCAAATATGTGCGCTATTCGAAGCTGACATTTGATCGGGGAAAGGAGTATTTGTGGCGGTGAAATACATGCGGTACTGACGACTGCTGTTGGGCTCCGGAGTGGTGGACCAGTAGTGGCCTTCCGCTGTGCTTGTCACGGAGTGGGAGGAGACTCCGAGGTTGGTTATCATGCCGCAGGCACGCAATGCCACACAGCCGGCATCCTCGAGGGTGAGCCATTCATCGTAGGTGTAGGTGATGCCGTTCCAATTGGCAGAGGAGGTACTACCATCGAACGAAGTGGGCTGGCGGTTGGCTTCGAGAGGCCACGAGAAGTTGTCGGGGAACAGGAGGAGGACATGGTTGGTTTGATTGTTGTGAGTGGTGATGTTCACAGCAGCGGAGCGGTGGTAAGCCACGGTGCGGGTGCGGAGAAGATATTTCCATTCGGGGGCAGAGAGGCAACGCCAAGGGCCCTCGCCTGCATTGGTGATGTCGCCGTCGGAGAATACCCTTCCAGCCGTGCTGGTGCTGTGGTAGTTCTCATATCCATTGTTGTACATATTACCGTAGTACTGACGATTGGCCAATTCCCAGTCGCCAGTCTCCCTGCTCTGGAGCAGATTGCCGCGGGAGAAGGTCACTTTGCCGCCGTTGGCATTGACGGTGAACTGTCCGGTGAGGTCGCCGGGGTGGAAGTCGATGGCCGAAGCGGGGATGGTGAGGCTGTTATACTCACTGCGGTTGAAGGTGAGGGTAGCGGTGGTGGTGCGGGTGAAGAAGTTGCCTTCAGGGTCGTAGACCTTGATCATGAAGTAGTGGTATTCGCCGGCGGGGAGATAGGCATAGAAGTCGTGGCCATTGGTGATGTCGACGGGATTGTCGAAGGTGAGGGTGGTCACTTTGGTGTGGTTGGCAGCGGTGTTGCTGTACTCGGCGGTGGGGGTGCCGCCGTTGTAGTCGACGGTGAAGTCGCCATTGAGGTATTGGTCGGTCACAAGCTGAATCTTGGCAATGGTGGTGTTGGCCTTCTGCATGTGGATTTTAATGGCACTGCAAAGGTTCTTGAAACCAAGGGTGGTGGTGTTGTCGACGGCCATCATGGGGAAGCCCACGAGTTCGCCTGCCTCGGAGTGCTGTTCGGCGGGCAGGGTGACGACGCTGGCCGAGGTGGTGGCTATGTCGGCAGGGTAGATAGCGGTGTAGGGAGCGTCGCCGGGGTTCGCGTCGGAGACGAGGGTGGCGTACACACCGTTGATCTCGGTGGCGGTGTAGGTGGCGGCGGTGGTGCCGAAGATGGCTACCTGGTCGCCTTCGGCCCACACGAGGTTGTTGCCGTCGAAGGTGGTTTTGGCTCCGTTGTTCTCAAGCGAAGCGGTGAATTTGGGGCCGTTGCCGTTGTTGGCATCGTCCTTGGAGCAGGAGACTGCTGCAACGCCAAGGCAGGCAAGAGCGATGAAATAAAAAGCTGTTTTTTTCATAAATGCGATGTTGTTGTTTGTTTGGTTGATGATTGAATTAGGTCCACTGAGCATTGGAGATGTCGGAACCGGCAGTGAGGTTTTCGAGAATCTCGGACTGGTCGCGGACGACACTGCCCTCAAAGCCCTTTTCGACACGCGCATTGAGCACCTCGACCACAGGTACGGAATACTGTTTTGGGGTTTTCTTTGTCATTTTGTTTGTTTTTTAATTAATAACTGGTTTTCTAATTAATTGTGGTAAAATATGTTATACAGAACCGTTGCTGTCTGAACATAATGCAAATATACGAAGATTTTCGGAATAAACAATTTTTTTTTCTTTTAACAACTGAAAAATGGGACTATAAGGGCGAACCGCAATCATGATGATTACCATTTTATATCGAATGCTGAAGGGAAGAATCGTGGGTCGGCAACGGGCATGGAGGCAACCTATAGGGCTGCCACTATGGCGGCGGGGGGATGGTGTTTGGATGATGGCAGGGGGGGTATTTGAATAGCGGCAGGATGGCATTTGCGCGGTGGCAGGAATGTGTTTGGAGAATAGCAGGGTTGTATTTAAGTGACAGTAGGGATGTGCTTGGAGGACAGCCGGATGGGATTTGAGCGGCGGCTGGGTTGGGCATAAAAAAAGCCGGGAAGCACAGGGTGCCTCCCGGACTATAAGTAACAATGTAAAAAGATGTCAGACTGTGTTCAACTATTCGCCTCTTTCCTCTTTCTCGATCTCTTCCTTGAGGTTGGCAAGTACGCTGAGGTCGCCAAGAGTGGTCTTCTCAAGAGTCTCGTTGATTTTCTTAACGGTCTTCTTGGTGGCGCGCTCTTTCTTTGCCTCCTCGTTCTCACTCTTCTGACGCTCGGTCTCGATGTTGTCCTGGAAGACGCGGGTGTGAGAGACGATGATTTTCTTGTTCTCCTTGGAGAATTCGATGACTTTGAAGTCGAGGGTTTCACCCTGACGAGCTTTGGATTTGTCTTCCTTCTCAAGATGACGCATGGGAGCGAAGCCTTCAACGCCGTAAGGCAGAGCGACGGTAGCGCCCTTGTCGTTGAGGTTGGTGATGGTGCCCTGATGGACAGTGCCTACACCAAAGAGGGACTCGTAAACATCCCAAGGATTCTCTTCGAGCTGCTTGTGACCGAGGCTGAGACGACGGTTTTCGGCATCGACTTCGAGAACGACGACCTCGATGCTGTCGCCAATCTTGGTGAACTCGGCGGGGTGCTTGATCTTCTTGCTCCAGCTGAGGTCGCTGATGTGGATAAGACCGTCAACACCTTCCTCAAGCTCGACAAAGATGCCGAAGTTGGTGAAGTTGCGGACAACAGCGGTGTGCTTGCTGCCGACAGGATATTTCTCGGTGATGGTCAGCCAAGGATCGGGCATGAGCTGCTTGAGACCGAGGCTCATCTTGCGCTGCTCGCGGTCGAGGGTGAGGACGACAGCTTCGACCTCTTGACCAACTTTGAGGAAGTCCTGAGCGCTGCGGAGGTGCTGGCTCCAGCTCATCTCGCTGACGTGGATAAGGCCTTCGACACCGGGGACAACCTCGACGAAAGCACCGTAGTCGGCAATGACGACCACTTTACCGTGGACATGGTCACCCTCCTTGAGGTTGGGATCAAGGGCATCCCAAGGATGAGGAGTGAGCTGCTTGAGACCGAGGGCAATGCGATGCTTGGCCTCGTCAAAGTCGAGGATAACGACGTTGATTTTCTGGTCGAGCTCGACAATGTCCTTAGGATCGGAAACACGGCCCCAGCTGAGGTCGGTGATGTGGATAAGACCGTCGACACCACCCAGGTCGATGAAGACACCGTAGGGAGTGATGTTCTTGACAGTGCCTTCGAGCACCTGGCCTTTTTCGAGATGGCTGATGATTTCGGCCTTCTGGGCTTCGATCTCGTCCTCGATAAGGGCTTTGTGGGAGACAACGACATTCTTATATTCGTGGTTGATCTTGACAACTTTGAATTCCATGGTCTTGTCAACGAAGACATCGTAGTCGCGGATGGGCTTGACATCGATTTGCGAACCGGGGAGGAAGGCTTCGATGTTGTCGAAAACGGTGACGATGAGACCGCCTTTGGTACGGCTCTTGACGTAACCGGTGATGATTTCCTGATTCTCGTAGGCCTGGTTGACGCGCTCCCAGCTCTTGAGGATGCGGGCTTTCTTGTGGGAGAGAAGCAGCTGACCGTTGGAGTCTTCCTGACTCTCGACATAGACCTCAATCTTGTCGCCGACTTTGAAATCGGGATTGTAACGCAGTTCGGAAGCGGGGATGACACCGTCGCTCTTGAATCCGATGTTGACAACGGCCTCACGGTCGCTGATGCTGACGATAGTACCCTCAATTACCTCCTGCTCGGTGAAGGATTTGAAGGTCTGCTCGTACTGTTCGGTCATTTTTTTGACCTGTTCGTTGTTGACTTCTTCTTTTTTATCGATAGCACTCCAGTCAAAATCTGCTATCGGCTGCACATTTTTATAATCCATGTGTGCGTTTTTTTGTAATTTGTGACCCCTGCCGGTCGGGTGAAACATAAGGTAACACACTGAGGGCTATCGTATTGGCAGGAATACGCACCCTCGGTTGTGAGAAGCAAAGATACGGTTTTTTTTTGAATTACAAATAATTGGATGTATTTTTATTAGCACTTTACCGAGAGGGAGTGCAGAGAATACTACCATTATCCAGCAAGTGAGTCGCTGCCCCTTCTGTATCCTCAAAGGAAAAAAACGTTAATGCGTACACAATATGCAGAAAAGAATCACGTTTGTATAGCAACGTTTGAAAAGAAACATCAAATAATAACTAACAATGGACATCATCAAATTCTTGAACCGAACGCCTATCAAATTGGCATGGCTTACAGCGTCTTTTATCATCATCGGAATTCTGGGTGCTATTCCGATTTATATAGTGCAGCACATGTTCCAGACGCAAACCATCAAGATTATCATCGTGGTTTCAGGACTTGTTTGGGCCATTGGCACAATAATCTGGATATTCTTTGCCTCGAAATATGTGGACCTGTGGAAGAAGCTCTTCAAAGAGCTGCGCGAGGAGAAGATGCACCAAGCACGGCTGCAGAGCCCTGAATACATGCGGCTTTGGGAACTTTATCCCAGTGCCATGAAACGCCATGAGCACCACTACATGAAACGGAGGCCCAAGCTGTCATACCAAGAGATTATAGAGAGGGCTTTGAAGGTGAGCGATGAGGAATGGGCCAGCCGCGAAGAGTTTCACCGCCAAAATCGCGAGATGCGCAATTCATATAACGAACATAAGCCTCCGACGCTGCGCAGGAAAGATCCCAACAACAATCAGAGGCTTTAGTTAGACGGCTATAGCCGGAAGTTATTCGGTGGGGATGTCCTTATTGACATTCCTGCTGCCCCAAAGAGCATAGAACAGGATGTAGGCGAATCCGGCAACGGCAATCCAGTAGCTGGGTTGATAGCCGGAAGGTCCGAATATGTCGACGACGGCATTCATGAGCAACGGCAGGATACCACCGCCGCACACCAACGCCATGAAGAGGCCGGAGGCACGCTCGGTATATTTGCCAAGACCCTCAACAGCAAGGTTGAAAATGCCACCCCACATTACCGAGGTACAAAGTCCCACACATACGAGCAAGGCCGCACTGAGGGGGATAAGGTTCATGCCGAAACCACGGGCACCGTTGAATCCGGGGAAACTGACCATGGATGTGGCAGGGATGAAGATGGCAAGAACCACCAACGCGACAGCAGCAGAAGCCACCACGGCAATCATCTTGCGGGCAGAGACCTTGCTGCCCACGAGACCGCCGACCAGTCGTCCCACCAGCATAAGCAGCCAGTAGAATGCCGTCACGGAACCAGCAACAGCCTCGGCGCTGACGTCTTCGGCAAAGAAATGCATCTCGGGATTCTGCAGCCATTTGTTCAGCACATTGGGAACACCCACTTCGACACCGACATAAATAAAGATGGCAATGGCGCCGAGGACAAAATGACGGAACTGGAAGATTCCCTTGAGGGGCACATCGGATGAGGCCGTTTTTTTCACGCCCTCGGTCTCGGGTATCTTGGTGAGCATGATGACCACAAAAGCCACGGCAAAAATGGCCAGAGCCGTGTACATGAGCGGGAACGTGTCACTAATTTTAGCATCCACAATGTTCGGGATAAGCAGACCGGTGATGACGATAACAGCGGTGCCGCAAAGAGAGTTGAACGTACCGCCGAACTGGATGAGCTGGTTGCCTTTGTTGCCACCGCCACCCAGACGGTTGAGCATGGGGTTGACCACGGTGTTGAGAAGGCACATGCTGAAGCCGGCGACAAAAGCACCGATGAGATACACAGCAAAACTGCCTACAAGTCCTGAGCACAACTGGATGGCCACACCCACAAAACCGACAGCCACAGCAATGAGAGCAGTGGTTTTATAACCTCGTTTCTGCAAGAGGTTGCCGGCAGGGATACCCATGATAGCATAGGCAATGAAATTGGCGAAAACGCCCAACGTACCCTGCCAGTTGGGGATGGTAAACTGGTTCTTAAGAATGTCGCCCATAGGGGAGGCGAGGTTGGTGACAAAAGAGATCATGCCGAAAAGCAGGATCATCACAATAATGGGAATGGTGTAGTTTTGTTTCTTTTCCATAAGTGAGTGTTTTGATTGGTTATACAAATAAAAGGCGCATGGGGATTATTGTCCTCATGCGCCAGAAAAAGATGCACACTGTATGCATGGTTTAACCTTTCAGAGCTTCAGAGCCGCTGACAATCTCGATAATTTCGTTGGTGATTGCTGCCTGACGGGCCTTGTTGTAGCTGAGGCGCAATTCCTTGAGGAGCTCGGTGGCGTTGTCGGTGGCTTTCTGCATGGCATTCATGCGTGCTCCATGCTCGGAAGCCAGTGAATCGAGTATGACACGATAGAAATGAGACCTAAGTGTGAGCGGTATCATCTCACGGAGAATCTCCTCCTTCGAAGGCTCGTAGATATAATCGTTGGCCATGGTCTGGTCTCCTTTCTTGGGGGCTGCACCTGGCTGGATGGGCAGGAACTGCTCAGTGCTGAGAATTTGCACCAGCGAGTTCTTGAACTGATTATAAACAAGCTCTACACGGTCGTACTTCTTGTCGCAGAACTGCTGCATGATGTTGTCGGAAAGCGTGGCGACAGCATCAAACGACACTCCGTCGAGCAACTCGTCATAAGAGCCCACCACATTGTCGAAACGCTTGCCGAAGAAATCGCTGCAACGCTTGCCAATAGTAATCATGGCCAAACGGGCAGGCTGCTCGGCCGTGGCAATCGAACGGTAGTGGTCAATCCTTGCCTGGGCTTGCTTGATGACATTGCTATTGAATGCACCGCACAACCCCTTGTTGGAAGTCACCACCACCAGCAGCACATTCTCGAGCTTACGCACTTCGTGGTAGGGGGTCTGTATGCCGTCACCTGTATCGATATCCGCGGCAATCTGGCCCAGTTGGTTGGCATAGGGCCGCATGCCCACTATGGCGTTCTGCGCACGGCGGAACTTCGCCGCAGAAACCATCTTCATGGCAGAAGTGATTTGCTGCGTGGAACTGACCGAAGCGATACGGGTTCTGACTTCTTTTAAATTTGCCATAACAGATTATTTTGCATATTTCTCAGCCATGTCGAGGGCGACATTCTTCAACGTCTCGAGGTCTTCGTCGACAAGTTTGCCATTATGGAGATTCTCGAGAATCCCTGCATGGTTCTGATGGAGGAAGAAGAGATATTCGCTCTCGAAATTGCGAATCTTGTCGGTAGGAACCTTCTGCAGCAGACCTTTGGTACCGCAGAAGATAATGGCCACCTGGTCTTCAACAGCCATGGGGCTATACTGCGGCTGCTTCAGGATTTCCACATTGCGGGCACCCTTGTCGAGCACAGCCTTGGTGGCGGCATCGAGGTCGGAGCCGAACTTGGAGAAGGCCTCCAACTCGCGGTACTGAGCCTGGTCGAGTTTCAATGTACCGGCAATCTTCTTCATCGACTTGATTTGAGCCTTACCACCCACACGCGACACCGAGATACCCACATTGATGGCCGGACGGATACCGGAGTTGAAGAGGTTGGTCTCCAAGAATATCTGGCCGTCGGTGATGGAAATCACATTGGTGGGGATATAAGCCGACACGTCGCCTGCCTGTGTTTCGATGATGGGCAGAGCAGTGAGCGAACCGCCACCCTTCACCTTGTCCTTCAAGCAAGCAGGGAGGTCGTTCATCTGACGGGCGATGTCGTCGCTCTGGATGATGCGTGCAGCACGCTCCAGCAGACGGCTGTGGAGGTAGAACACATCGCCAGGGTAAGCCTCACGTCCGGGCGGGCGACGGAGCAGCAACGAGACTTCGCGGTAAGCCACGGCCTGCTTGCTAAGGTCGTCGTATATGACCAGGGCGTTGCGTCCCGTGTCGCGGAAGTACTCGCCGATGGCGGCACCTGCAAAGGGGGCATAGAACTGCATGGCGGCAGGATCGGAAGCCGTGGCGGCCACAACGATAGTGTAGGCCATGGCACCCTTCTCCTCAAGATTCTTTACCATATTGGCGACCGTGGAACCTTTCTGACCACAAGCTACATAGATACAATAGACAGGGTCGCCTGCATCATAGAAATTCTTCTGATTGATAATGGTGTCGATAGCGATAGCCGTTTTACCGGTCTGACGGTCGCCGATAATAAGCTCACGCTGTCCGCGTCCGATGGGAATCATGGAGTCGATGGCCTTGATACCCGTTTGCAGAGGCTGTTCGACAGGCTGACGGAAAATAACACCGGGAGCTTTGCGCTCGATGGGCATCTCAAAGAGTTCACCTTCGATAACGCCCTTGCCGTCGATAGGCTCGCCGATAGTGTTGATGACACGGCCCACAAGACCCTCACCCACACGTATCGAGGCAATACGCTTGGTGCGCTTAACGGTGTCGCCCTCGTTGATTGTGCTGGCCTCGGCCAACATCACCACGCCGACATTGTCTTCTTCCAGATTCTGGACAATGCCTTGCTCTCCGGACGAGAACTCGACCAACTCACCAGCCTGGGCATTGTTGAGGCCAAACACACGGGCAATTCCATCACCCACAGTAAGGACTGTGCCCACCTCTTCCAAAGCCACATCCAGATTGACATCGGCCAATTGTTTCTTCAGAATCGCCGATACTTCGGCAGGTTTAATTTCTGACATATATTATAATGTATTAGTTTATTTCTTACAATTTACTCTCGTACACATTCTTATCGAACTGCTGACGGAGTTTTACCAGCTTGGTGCTCAGGCGGGCGTCAAAGATATTGTTGTCGTATTCGATAGCAAAACCGCCTATAATCTTGGGGTCGGTCTTCGCCACCAACTCAACTGTCTTGCCTGTGTGACGGGCAACCGTCTGGCTCACAATCTCGGTGATTGAAGAATCCACCTCGGCCGCCGTGGTGAACTTCGACAACACGATGTTATGGCTTTCGCGGTAAAGGTCGAGATACGAGGCACTGATACCGCTCAGGTTCACCGAACGGCTTTTACGCACCACAAACTCGAGAAAAGCCATAGTGGTCTTGCAGACATACTGGGCAAAGATGTCCTGCACGATGGCAATCTTTTTCGACACCTTTATCTCGGGGTTGCGGAACACGGTGCTGAAAATCCTATTCTCCAAACTGACCGCATTCACCAGCCTCATGTCCTCGGCCACCCTCTCCTGCTCGCCCAGTTCGTCGGCCAGCATAAAGAGCGCCTTTGCATAATTGATATTGATTCTATAGTCTTGCACGGTGACAGATTAATGATTTAAAACAAAAGGAATTTGTATTAATTCAGATGCACATTTTCAAGCTCTCGCTGGATAAGGGCATCGGCGTTCTGTTTGTTGGACAGCTCGGCTTTCATCAGCTTCTCGGCGATGTCTATCGACAGCGTGGCAATCTGGTTCTTCAGGTCGTGCATGGCTTTCAGTTTCTCGTAATTAATGCTCTCGCGGGCATTCTCTACGATGCGGTCGGCCTCTTCGGTAGCCTTCAGACGGGCATCCTCGACGATTTTCTCGCTTGTCATGCGGGCGTTGCGCAGCATCTCGTCGCGCTCCACCTTGGCCTGTCTCAGCAATTCCTCGTTATGAGCCACCAAGTGCTTCATCTCTTCGCGGGCTTTCTCTGCGGCATTCAACGAGTCTGCGATGGCCTGCTCGCGTTTCTTCAACGCCTTGAGCAGCATCGGCCATCCCCACTTGCCAAGAATGAACGCCAGAACTCCAAACGAAATCAGCATCCAGAAGAATGTACCTAAACCGGGATTGATTAACGGATTATTCATTATATTCTTGTTCTAAAATGATTCTGACAAAATAGTGAATAGGAAGGGATGTTGATGCCAATCGCGCCAGCATCCCTTCACTGCTTTTGCGTCGGGGACTACTTGAGGACTACCAGCAAGCAGACAACCACTGCGAAGAAGGCAACACCTTCAACCAGTGCGGCGGCAATAATCATGGTGGAACGGATGTCGCCACCAGCCTCGGGCTGACGGGCCATACCTTCCATAGCACCCTGACCGATTTTACCAATGCCAAGACCGGCACCGATAGTTGCCAGACCTGCTCCGACGGCTGCTCCGAAATAACCCCAGGCTATCTGGGCAGCGGCTTGTAATAAAATGAGTAATGACATAGTTGTGTTTTTTATGTGTTTTATTAATGTATTTATTTATTTTACAATGTTATAAACCCGCTCATCATGGACTTGGCATAGACCACTTTTGAACACGCAAAATTAGACAAAATATTTCATCTACACAAGTTTTTAACATTATTATTTAAAAATTATTTCACAATTCACTGATTTGCAGTTGAATTTCCGTCCTCTCACACAGGACGGCCACTCCGTCAATCCATCGCTGCAGCTATCATGCCATACACTTGTAGGCACGAATGCACATTTTCTACATCAACCATTTGAACGTTAGACCAAAGCATTGGCTATGCGCTCTAGGCATTCGCTCAAAACTGTGCGAGGGCAGCCCACATTAAGCCTGAACCGACAACGGTAATCGCTGCCTCCGAATGTCGTACCATCGTTCATCGCCACGCCTGCACGGTTGATGAAACGGTCCTTCAACTCTTCATGCGAGAAGCCCATGCCGCTGAAGTCGAGCCATGCCAGATACGACGCCTCGGGCAGCACCGCCTCCACTTGAGGCAGCCGACTCGCCAAGAAATCGCGCAACAGCGACACATTCCCGTCGAGGTACTGCAGCAGTTGTCCCAACCACTCTTCGCCCTTGCTAAAGGCCGCCTCGGCCCCGATAAAGGCAAAGATATTGCCTCCAGCCACCTCGTATCCATCAAGATAGCCGAAGAATCGCTTCCGCAACGACTCGTTGGGGCAATAGCACACCGAACTGCCCAACCCTGCCATGTTGAACGTCTTGCTGGGGGCGACAAACGTAATGGATATATCGCGGGCATGCTGGCTGACGGTACTGAAACTCACATGCCTGTGACCCGGAAGGGTCATGTCGGCATGGATTTCGTCGGATATTACATTCACATTGTTTCTATAGCAGATTTCGGCCACACGCTCCAGCACCTCTTTGCCCCACACAGTGCCTCCTGGATTGTGCGGATTGCTCAGTATCAGCCATTGACACTGATGGGCACGCCATTCCAAATCTTCAAAATCTATTGCAAAACGTCCGTCGACTATCTTCAAAGGGCTGCACACCAGCCTGCGGCCACCATTTTGGGGCAGATTGAGGAAGGGGGGATATACCGGTGTGGTGACCATAATCCCGTCGCCGGGCTGCGTCATGGCCTGCAACACAAACGAGATTCCTGCCACAATGCCCGGGATGAAATGCAACTCCTCTCTCTTGCTATCCAAGCAGTAATGGTTTTTCAACCAGTTACATATCGTCTGCCAATAGCTGTCCTGAGGCCAGGCATAGCCCAGCACCTCGTGCTCGCAACGGTGCCGCAATGCGTCCATTATGAAATCGGGCGTGCGGAAATCCATGTCCGCCACCCACATAGGCATCAAGTCGTCTCGCCCGAAAAACTCTTTCAAGGCATCGTGTTTCACACATCCAGTACCCTTGCGAGGGATGATTTCGTCGAAAAGATATTGTTTCACTAAAAAAACAGAATTTTGTGGATTCCAAATCAATGGAGCATTGCCTGCCGCCTCAAAAAGCATCCTTTCACCTGCGACGGGAGTCCCCGTTGCGCACCAAGTCGATGGAGTAATGCAACCCCACATTCTCGCGACGGGCACGCGCCATCTTGATGATAAGATAAGCGCAGGCTATCAGATTGCGCAACTCGCTCAACTCCTCGGTAAGCACCGAGCGGTTGTACAGGTCTTCCGTCTCCCTGAAGATGAGGTTCAAACGGTCGAAGGCGCGTTGCAGACGCAGGTCGCTGCGAACGATGCCGACGTAGTTCCACATCAGCTCCTGCAGCTCGCGTTTGGTCTGGGTGATAAGCACCATCTCCTCGTTCAACACCATACCCTCGGCATTCCAATCGGGCACGGCGTGGCATATCTCGCGAGTCTTGACCCGTTCTATGGCGCTCATGGCCGCATTGTGGGCATACACTACTGCCTCCAGCAGCGAGTTGCTAGCCAAACGGTTGCCGCCATGCAGACCCGTGCACGAGCATTCGCCTGCGGCATACAGGTGATGGATGGAAGATTCACCGTTCTTGTCCACCTTGATGCCTCCGCACTGGTAGTGTGCTGCCGGACGGATGGGAATCATGTCCTTGGTGATATTGATTCCCAACTCCAGGCATTTGGCATAGATGGTCGGGAAACCGTTTATCAAACCGTCGCGGCCGATGCCTCGGGCATCGAGATACAGGTGGTCGACACCGGCTATCTTCATCTCGTTGTCGATGGCCCTAGCCACAATGTCGCGCGGAGCCAGCGACAGACGGCTGTCGTACTTCTGCATGAACTCGTTGCCGTTAAAATCCTTCAATATTGCACCTGCACCGCGCATGGCTTCGGTGATAAGGAAGGCGGGTTTCTCGGCAGGATTATACAACGACGTGGGGTGGAACTGCATGAATTCCAAGTCGCTCAGTACACCGCGGGCACGATGGACCATGGCCACCCCGTCGCCAGTGGATACGATGGGCGTGGTCGTGGTGGTATACACATTGCCCATGCCGCCGGTGGCCAGCAGTGTGACCTTGGCAAGATAGGTGTCAATCTGATTAGTGCGGCAGTCGAGCGCATACACGCCATAGCACTCGATATCGGGTGTGTGTTTGGTAACACGCTGCCCCAGATGGTGCTGAGTGATGATATCTATGGCAAACTGGTGTTCCTTCAGTTCGATATTGGGATGCCGGTGTACGGCTTCAAGCAGGCCGCGTTCAATCTCGGCACCGGTATTATCCTTGTGGTGGAGGATGCGGAACTCGGAATGGCCGCCCTCGCGGTGAAGGTCGAAACGGTCGCCCGCACCGCTCATGTCGAAATTGACGCCATACTGCACCAACTCCTTGATTCGGTCGGGGGCCTCGCGGATGGTCATCTCCACAACCTCGCGGTCGCAGATGCCGTCGCCAGCCACCAAAGTATCCTGGATATGCTTGTCGAAACTGTCGCTGTCGTACATCACAGCGGCTATTCCGCCCTGGGCATAGCGGGTCGACCCTTCGGCGGCCTCGCCTTTGCATAGCACGCAAACCTTGCCATACGGAGCCACTTTCAGCGCATAGCTCAGTCCTGCTATGCCCGACCCTATGACAAGAAAATCTACTTCGTATCTCATCTTGCCTTACTAAATCAGATACTGGACTCTTGAACTACATCCCTTGCACCATGGGCAGGAGATAGATGGCCGAAAGCAACAAACCCATGGCTGCGGCTATCACCACTATAATCAACACTACCGAGAGGTAGTGCCACAGTTTCTGATTCTCGCGCAGGAAATTCACTATGGGATACAGCTCCTGACTGACTTTCACCTGTTTAGCCATGCGAACGGCACGGCGCATGTAAACCACTGCGGGGATGATGGCTCCGGCACCGATAATCACGCCGACACCTGCAAGGCCTAGGATATTGTCCAAATAATAAGGTGTAGCTTCGTCAAGCATATTGCTGACAAAGAGCATCACAATGCCGCCAGCGGCTAAAAGGAGCATCACAATCACTGAGAGAATGGAAAAAACATTCATCCATCTCCCTACTCGGGTCACATACATCTTGCTATTCTTCAATAGCATAACTTCATTTTCTTCCATAGTAGTATAATATTAAAGTATCTGCAAATATAACACTTATTTTTCAATGTGAGAAAAAAATCCGCTCAATCATCAATTTTTTTAACGCTGAACCTAGTCAATAGTGACGTCGTTCAATCCAGTATTCATACAGGATCGTTATCCGTTCGTTATCCGTCATACATATCGAGAAACAATCGAATAAGGAGTCTAATAGGATGCAAATCAGAAAGACCGAACGGCGAAACGAACTGCATACCCCTAGCGGATGGCCTGTGGCTTGGGATGGTTTATGATGGAGTTCGGGGCACTGCTGCAATATATATTCTTTATATATAGAGTTTTTTTCGTACTTTTGCATTTCGATATGAAAGGCTCGTTATGGCGGACTATGGTGCTGGCAATGTGCATTGCCGTGGCCGCCGGGTGCGGCAATGACCACCCGGACGGCAGGGTGGATTTGCGTCTGCGTGCTCGCATCGACCGATTGAACAAGGGGGCTTTCATGAACCGGTTTGACGACCCCCGCCTGTCCATCGACTGCGCCTACCGCGCTGTCGACCTCGTTCGTGACTCGCTGCCTGACTATCACGACGGC
>Ga0247611_10002149_pt1 | contig 32963 bp, 24 predicted proteins | sample 177DNAGHGhighgp2_FD_192422 | JGI IMG/M metagenome (GOLD analysis project Ga0247611, IMG submission 192422) | Sheep rumen microbial communities from Palmerston North, Manawatu-Wanganui, New Zealand - 1770 DNA GHGhigh gp2 | ecosystem: Host-associated > Mammals > Digestive system > Stomach > Rumen... | reverse complement strand
GTGGCAGACCCATCAGCGCCGCATGACCCTCGTTGCAATGATAGACATCTTTCTTGATACCTAATTTCTTCAGCGCTAACATACCACCGATACCGAGCATGATCTCTTGCTTCAGACGGTTCTCGTTATCGCCGCCATACAACTGGTGCGTGATCGAGCGGTCCCACTCGCTGTTCAACTCATTATCCGTATCAAGGAGGTACAGGTTCATACGACCTACCGCTACTTTCCAGAGGTACGCATGTACGGTACGATCCGGGTACGGTACATCGATCACCATGTTCGATCCGTCTGCCTCTTTCTCCTGCGTGATGGGCAGGTTGGCGAAGTTCTGCGCCTCGTAGTTAGCGATCTGCTGACCTTCCGGACTCAGCGTCTGGGTGAAATAACCGTAGCGATAGAGGAAACCGATAGCCGTCATATCCACATTGCAATCACTTGCCTCTTTGATATAGTCACCCGCGAGGATGCCCAGACCACCCGAATAGATCTTCAGGATATGCGTCAGACCGTACTCCATCGAGAAATACGCGATCGTCGGTTTCTTCTTGTCCTTCGGTGCGTCCATGTAAGCGCGGAACTCGGCATACGTCTCGTTCAACTGCTTCATGAATTTCTCGTCCTTGCTCAATTCCACCATACGGTCATAACTGATCGTATTCAACAGCACGATGGGGTTCGATCCCGCACGATGCCATGCATCGATGTCGATGTAGCGGAATAAATCCTTTGCGTCCCCATTCCAGCTCCACCACAAGTTGTAGGCTATCTCCTGCAACTTACTCAACTCTGCCGGCAGCGTAGCATGTACATTACATTCTACATACACCGGCTGATTCACATTACTTACTTTAACTTTCATAATTATATTGTTTGTTATTATTTTTCGAATTTTCACGCAAAAAAGCGTGCAAAGTTACGGAAAAATTTTGATATGTGCAAGATTTTTTGTAATTTTGCACTCGATTTTATGATTTTGTTTACTGAAATTAGCAAACTATGTTTGGTTTAAGCGAAATAGAGAAAGAAATTGTTCGCAGACGCGACATGCGCGACGTCTTCACTTTTACCATCGATCCCGCCGATGCCAAGGACTTCGATGATGCCTTGTCTTTTGCGGTCGTTGAAGATGAAGAACAATCTTCAAACGATATCAAACAACCTCAAACAATCTCAAACCCGATCTATCAGATTGGCGTCCACATCGCCGATGTCTCTTTCTATGTGCGACCCGGCACCAAGATCGATGACGAAGCCTACCAACGCGGCTGTTCCGTCTATCTCGTGGACCGCGTACTGCCGATGCTGCCTGAAGAACTATGCAACGACAAATGTTCCCTCCGGCCCAACGAAGACAAACTCTGCATGTCCGTCATCTTCACCATGGACGCCAACGCACAGGTTCTCAAATATAAGATCTGCCGCACCGTCATCCGCTCCAATGCACGCTTGAATTACGATGAGGCGCAAGCCATTATCGAGACCTCGACATCTCGTGATCTCGAGATCTCGAAAGTTCTGACAACTCTCAACAAAATGGCTCAGAAACTTCGTGCCGAGCGTATCGCGAATGGTGCCCTTACCATCGAGCAAGACGAGATGCGCTTCCGCCTCGACGAACACGGCAACCCTACCGAAATCTACTTTGAGCATCCCAACGAAGCCCATCATCTGATCGAAGAATTCATGCTCCTCGCCAACCGCACCGTCACCAAAGCTGTCGGTTCCGGCAGACCCTTCGTCTATCGCGTCCATGACCTGCCCGACTCTCAAAAACTCGAGGAAGTGAAGAAGTTCAAAAAGCAGTGCAGCATGACCGCCAAAATGCGACATCATGCGGTGTCCGAAGATGCCGTCAAAAGGGCAATCGATATGTTAACAATTAGGGCGCAAGCGAAAGCGGTTTATTCCACCTATAACATCGGCCATTACGGGCTCGCTTTCAGTCATTACACCCATTTCACTTCCCCCATCCGCCGCTATCCAGACCTGATGGTGCACCGCCTCGTGGAGAAGTATATCCTTACCGGGAAAAAAGAAACATTGACCCGCGAAGAACTGGAGGATAAATGCGAACATTGTTCCGCTTGTGAACAGGAAGCCACGCAAGCTGAACGGGACTCCATCAAACTCTTCCAGACTATGTGGATGAAGGACCATGTAGGGGAGGTCCTCACCGGTTTCATCACCGGCATCACCGATTTCGGTTTCTTTGTCCAATTGGAAGACTCCCGCTGCGAAGGACTCGTCCATATGATCACCATCGAGCATCCCGAGAACTATGTTCTGGGTGACCAAGTCACCGTCCAAGTCGTCCGCGTGGACCTCACCCGCGCCCAAATCGATTTTGAGTTGCAATAATTTTTTGAAATTTCTTGCATATGTCATAAAAAAGTTGTACCTTTGCAGCCGCAAAGGTTTAGATAACGATGAAAAAGCTCTTTTTGACAATAGTCCTTGGTTGGCTCACATTCGCCCTCGCGAGTGCAGATACGGTGTATCTGCGAACGGGTGAACGGGTAGAGGGAACAATCCTTTTCCAGAACGAAGAGGTAGTGATCATCCGTAATGCCGAAGGGCAGCGTTTTCAATATCCCCGCACCGATGTGGAGTTGATCGGTTCGAAGGATGAGGAAGTAAAGAGTGAAGGAGTTAATGAGTTAACGAATGAAGGAGTTAAGGAGTTAAAGAGTGAAGGAATTAAAGAGTTAAAGAATGAACCGGAACCGGAGATCAAGGTGACGAAGAAAGCGTCGATCTTATTGGAGTTGGCGGGTGGCCCTGCTATCAACGGCAATGAGATGGGCGGCGGTTTCAGCGTCGATCTGTTGGTGGGTTCGCATCATATCGGCGACCGTCATGTGTTCATCGGCGGCGGAGTGGGTTATCATGGTCTTTTTATCGGTAGCGGTAAGTACAATTTCCTGCCTATCCAGGCTGCTTTCCGTATCCCGCTTTTGGAGACCAAACATGCGCCGGTATTCGGCTTGAGTATCGGTTATGGTATCGCCTTGAGTAAGAGTTATACCGGAGGTATGTACGCATCGCTCGACATGGGTTATCGCTACCAGATCAACCCCCGCACGGCGGTAGCTATTTCGCTATATTCCCATTTCCAACGCGCGAGCATCGAGGTAGGAGAACAGATCGAAGGGGACGAGACGACTTTCATGCGTAAGAAGGGTTGCAACCTCATTAACCCGGGTCTCAAACTGGCATTCTATTTTTGATGAAACAAGCTCGCGAACATAGGGTTTCTATCTTGCTCAACGAGAGCGAGCACCGCGCTTTGGAGCGTTTCTGCGCACGATACGGCGTGGCGAACCGTAGCCGGCTTATTCGCGAGACCCTGATGCGGGCGATTCTCAAGAAGATGGATAACGATCAACCGACTTTATTTGACTGATGATCAAGATTGAAGGGGTACATAAGGCGTTTGGGAAGCAGCAAGTGCTCAAGGATATCAACCTTGCTATCCCTGCGGGACAAGTGTTGGGTTTATTGGGACCCAACGGCGCCGGTAAATCCACGCTGATGAAGATCCTGATCGGGTTGTGGAAGCCCGACAAAGGGACGGTGACGGTGCCCGAACGGATCGGTTACCTGCCGGAGAATAACCCGCTGTATGAGGAGATGTATGTGACTGAGTACTTGCAATTCATGGCGGAGATGACTCAGATTGAAGATTGTAGATTGAAGATTGAAGATTTGATTGAGAAAGTGGGGCTCACGCCGGAGCGGCATAAGCATATACGCGAATTGAGTAAGGGTTATCGCCAGCGTGTGGGCTTGGCGCAAGCGTTATTGGGTGACCCGCAGTTACTGATTCTCGATGAACCCACAACAGGTCTGGATCCGAATCAACTCGTCGAGATTCGTGCGCTCATCCGTTCGTTGGGCAAGGATCGCACGGTCATCCTCTCGACCCATATCATGCAGGAGGTGCGAGAGATGTGCGACAGGGTTGTGATACTCGACCACGGAGAGATACGCGCCGATGAACCTATCGACCAAATCAATGATTTGGAACAACTATTTCACGACAAGACTTATGGCAGAATTTGATATACGACAACAGATGTCCGAGAAGGAGCAGGATAACGCGTTGCGACCCTTATGCTTTGCGGATTTCGCGGGACAGAGTAAGGTAACCTCGAACCTCAAGATCTTCGTCGAGGCCGCTAAGATGCGTCAGGAGAGCCTGGACCATGTGTTGCTCTTCGGCCCTCCTGGTCTGGGTAAGACCACCCTCGCCAACATCATCGCCAATGAGTTGGGCGTGGGTTTCAAAGTGACCTCGGGTCCGGTACTGGACAAACCCGGTGACTTGGCAGGACTGCTTACTTCGCTCGAACCGAACGATGTGCTTTTCATCGATGAGATCCATCGGTTGAGTCCGATCGTGGAGGAATACCTGTACTCGGCCATGGAGGATTACCGCATCGATATCATGATCGACAAAGGTCCTTCAGCCCGTACGATACAGATTGACCTGAACCATTTCACGCTCATTGGTGCGACGACGCGTAGTGGTCTATTGACTTCCCCCCTCCGTGCCCGTTTCGGTATCAACTGTCACCTCGAGTACTACGATGCAGATATATTAGCCGGTATCGTGAAGCGTTCGGCACGACTGCTGAATGTGGAGATCAACGAGGAAGCCGCCGGTGAGATATCCCGTCGGAGTCGTGGTACGCCTCGTATAGCGAATGCGTTGCTGCGTCGTGTGCGTGACTTCGCGCAAGTAAAGGGTGACGGCACGATCGACCTGGAGATCGCTCAGTATGCGTTGGAGGCTCTCAATATCGATACCTTTGGTCTGGACCAGATTGATAACAAGTTGCTGCTCACCATCATCGATAAGTTCCGCGGAGGTCCTGTTGGCCTGAACACGATCGCAACAGCGATGGGTGAAGATGCAGGTACAATCGAGGATGTGTACGAACCCTATCTGATCAAGGAAGGATTCATCAAACGTACGCCGCGTGGTCGCGAAGCGACTCCGCTCGCTTACCAACATCTGGGTAAGACACCTCTCGGTCCAGACGGTCAGCAAAGTATATTCTAGACTGCCATTTTGGCAGAAACCATGCCTTTGGCATAGTCTTTGACCATGTCAGGATGTAAAACTATGCAATTATGAGTAAGAAAAAGATAAAGAATGATGAACCGGAGGTTCAGAATGATGAAATGAGCCGCTCGCAAGACGAGCTTAATGATGCCAATGAAGTTCAGGTTGATGAGACAGAGGCGCTCAAGGCGCGGATTGAGGAGTTGGAGGACAAGAACCTGCGCATGATGGCGGAGTTCGATAACTACCGTCGTCGTACGAACAAGGAGAAACTGGACCTCATGGCTACTGCCGGTGAACGCATCTTCACGGAGATGTTACCGCTGGTAGATGATTTCGAACGCGCGTTGGCGTCTATGAATGATGCAAATGATGCAAATGATGCGAATGATGCGGTAGCAGAAGGCGTGCGACTGATCTATCAAAAGTTCATCGCCTTCCTGGACAAGAACGACGTTCATGCCATCGAGACCGAAGGGGTGGACTTCAACACCGACGAACATGAAGCCGTTACCACTTTTGCGGCTGGTGAAGACAAGAAAGGTAAAGTGATTGATTGTACCCAAAAAGGGTATAAGTTAGGCGACAAAGTGATACGCTTTGCCAAAGTAGTGGTCGGAGAATAACCTAAATCAAGATAATTATGGCAGAGAAAAGAGATTACTATGAAGTGCTGGAGGTGCCCAAGACGGCATCTGCCGACGAGATAAAGAAGGCTTACCGCAAGAAAGCCATCCAGTATCACCCGGATAAGAACCCGGGCGATAAGGAAGCCGAGGAGAAATTCAAAGAGGCGGCTGAGGCTTACGAAGTACTGTCTGACCCGCAGAAAAGACAGCGGTACGACCAATACGGTTTTGCCGGAATGGGTGGTGCCGGTGGTTTCAGTGGAGGCGGTATGTCGATGGAGGATATCTTCACCCATTTCGGCGACATCTTCCAAGGTGCAGGTTTCGATATCGGCGACATCGGCGAGATGTTCATGGGCGGTGGTCGCAGTCGTGGTCAGCGTGTACATCGGGGTTCCGACATGCGTGTCAAAGTGCGTCTGACGCTCGAAGAGATAGCCAAAGGATGCGAGAAGAAGATCAAAGTGCGCAAACTGGTGACCTGCAAAGACTGCAACGGAACGGGTAGCAAAGACGGTAACACGGAGACTTGTCCGATGTGTAAGGGTTCCGGTCGCGTCATCCGTCAGCAACGTGGTATCTTCGGTATGATGCAGGTACAAGCCGAATGCGACACCTGTGGTGGCGAAGGTAAGATCATCAAGAACAAATGTCCGAAATGCGGTGGTCAAGGTGTGCTGCGCGACGAAGAGATCATCTCGATCACGATTCCGGCCGGTGTTATGGGTGGTATGCAACTCACTGTTCCCGGTAAAGGTAATGCGGCGCCGCATGGCGGTGTGAATGGCGACCTGCTCGTACTTATCGAAGAAGAGGAACATAAGGACTTCGTTCGTCAGGACAGCGACTTGATCTATAACCTGTTACTGGACATGCCGACGGCGGTTCTCGGCGGACAGGTACAGATACCGACCCTCACAGGCGATGTGAAGATCACCATCACACCGGGTACGCAACCCGGTAAGGTACTCCGCATGCGCGGAAAGGGTCTGCCGCGGATTGACCAGTACGGCCGTAACTACGGCGTAGGAGACCTGCTGATCAACGTAGGCGTCTATATCCCGGAAAAACTGAATAAGGACGAGCGGGCGTTGATTGAGAAACTGCAGAACAGTCCCAATATCGCCCCGGGTTCGGCAGACAAGAAGAATTTCTTCCGTAACTTATTCGGCATATGATCAACCGGTTCACGCTCCTCTGTCTCTTACTCTATCCGCTGTCGCTCTTCGCGGCGGCGGATAGGGGTTTGGATACAGTGAGTAGTGAGTGGATACGCGAATGGTACCAGTACGGCGACCTAAGGCATTACCTGGATAACCATTGCGACATGACCACTTATCAAACCGAGACGACGGGTGAGTGGGGTACACCGGAACCCTATTTGTTTTCGATCAACGGTAACTCGTATCGTTGGAACAAGTATTACCTGAACGGTTTTCGTATCGACAGCCGTGTGGATGCAGGAAGTGCATACTACACGCCGGATATGTTCACCCATTCGATGGCGATCGATTATAACCGCGGTGCGGTCTATTGGACGCCGGACAGCGTGGTGACACCTCAAATCCGTTTGTCAGGTCAGGCAGGAAACATAGGTGGGTACAGCGTGTTGGCCAAGAAGATCTTGGACCTTCAACCCGGTGCGTCAGCTATCCATCGTCTGGCGGATGACCGACCCGTTCATTCCCGCAAGCATACGATAGGTGCAGGGACGGTGGATCTGACATACGGTATTCCCCTTGGCGACCATTTCTACCGCCAGCATTTCTATGCGGACTATGGTGTGCGTAAACTGCTGAGTTATGACTATACCGGTATTAATGGCACGTATGACGCGCGATATTACCATGTGCAGTTGGACGGTCAGTTTCCGCTGGCCCCCAATGCTGCTTTTGACGGACTGTACTATATCCTGCGTGCCGGTCATCGTGCCGACGGGTACAGTGAGTTCGGCTATAACGCGAACGAAGTAGCTTGGCGTACGGAGAGTTCGCTTTCGGTCTATGGGAAGAAAAACTTCGGTCGGGCAGGTCAACTGACGACGGGTCTGACCTATGCCTTGCACCGCGATACGCATCGGGATCTGGAGTTCAGCCGTAACACGATCGATGTGGACGGCGAGGCTTTGTATCCCTGGTATCCGGACGGTCGCACGCATGAACTGCATTGGGCGTTGGACTATCAGTATGCAATCTTGCCTTGGTTGAAACTGCATATCGACAGTTACAACTCGTTCTTCGCGTTTCGTCCTTCGCAGACGACATGGCAGAACGCGGAGTATATACAGGGTTATGACATGGAAGCGCCTATCGCGCTGTATGACTACCGCTGGAGTTCCGCTGCTTTCTGTTCCGGGATGCTGGAGAACGCCGTGTCACTCGAAGCTCGCTATCAGGTGTTACCGTGGATGGAGTTGAGCGGTAGTATATCTGCCACGCTGGACGGTATGATAGTGGGCGGTAAATCGAAAGTGACGCCTTGCTGGGAAGCCAAAGCAGCGATGCATATCGAACCCGTTAAATGGTTCAAGATGGACCTGATCGTGGCTAATTACCGTACCCCGTATACGTACGAACAGATTCAGTTCATGAGTAATAACTACCTCAACGGTGAGGTCTATTATGCCGGTACGAACACGCTGTTGACCACTACCGGCGGACGATATCACCAGTGGGGTAAGGGTCTTTGGCAACCCCAGTATTTGGCGGTTGATCTGCCGATCGTGTTCACCATCGGACGCCATGAGATCAGTATCTTATCCAGTTTCAAGAAATACTATAACACCTGGTCGGTAGGTATGGCGGAAGGGTACGGTGACTCGTTCTATCCGGTAAGCGTACAGCAACTCAAAGGTGGGGAGAATCAGTATAATGTCTATGGCTTGCAACCGCAGGAGCGGTACTACGATGTGGTGAACGCCCCGCGGACTGGCAGCGGCGTATGGGGTACACCCGTGTTCGCGTCCAATGTGATCAAATATACCTACAACGGTAAGAAAGCCTTCTTCTCGCTTAGTTGGCAGAGTTATCTGGGAACGGGTGTAGCCACGTTCAGTAACGGAGCGCAGAGTCTGGACATGAATGTACTGAGTGAGTCGGCCGCCAGTCCGAACAGTTCGCTTATCGATGCGAATATGCAGCAACCCGATCCGGGTATTCGTACGCTGAGTCGTATGAACCAAGACCATGCTTTTATTGCCAGGATACAGTTGGGTGTGAATATCACCAAGAACTGGCAGTTGAGTATGAGTGGGAAGTTCCGCGACGGTATCGCTTTCTCGACGCTGCGTACGTACGTGGATACGGATGCAGAAGGTCGTTCGCAAGCCATCGTTTGGAATGCCAACACACGTGGTGTGAATGTGCGGGACGGCAATTTCGGTAAACGAACCGATTCGTTCTTTAATATTGACCTGCGCCTCAAGTACCGCGGTGCGATACGCGGAGTACCGTTCTCCGTACAAGCGATATGCTATAACATATGGGATTTCTCCACAGAGTTAGTGGAATACAACATGTACTACGATGCGACGGGGAAAGATCAACCCGAAGGACGAACACCGCTCAGTCTCTGTACCCCGCGTGGGTTAATGCTCACCCTCTCCGTCGGATTGGAAGCGAATCATAATTACTGATACCGCCCATAGCGCGACGCCGCAGAAGACGGCGAACATACTCTCCGTACACATATTCAGCAGCATCATCAAGCAGAAGAACCACGCCGTTCGTCTGCTTTTTTTTGTGGCACAAAGAGGGATAGAGAGCCATGCCAGCAGAAAAAGGACCAGGCCTCCGATGCCCAGTTCCATCAGTTCTTCCAAGTACTGGTTATGACAATGATAACGCACGATGGCATAGAAGAACGCATTATGTTGCTCAAACTGCGTGATGAGATAGTCCGTACTCTGTCCGCCTCCCAGACCGTAAGCCAAATAGTCCTGGGGGTGCTCCAACGCCATGCTCCATATGATTGCGCGGGGTTCTTGGTTCAGATGCTCCGGCTGCATCCGCGGATGGAGAGCCAACAGCGTGATACCTGCTGCTACTCCCACGACACCTATCCCGATACTGTATCGGCGTAAGCGGGTAGGAAGGTCTTTGATCAGGACGGCGATGAGTAAGATTGTACCGGTTAGAAGTGCTTGCCGCGAACCCGTGAGTAGGACGAAAGCAAGTAAGACGATCTCAATCGGGATAAGGACACGCAAGCGATCCTTATACAGTTCGTATGCCATGAACGCGGCCATGAAGAAGACGCTGCAGAGGAAAAGGGTTTGTTTGATATGCGGTAGGTTAGCCGTGAAGAAAGTCCACCAATCGAATGAACTATAGTCCCAAAAGATACGATGCAGAGAGGGTCGGGCATCGATGAACTCGCGATGATGCAAGAGATAGGTCAAGACGGCAGGATAAAAGACTACCGCACAGAGACAGGCACCAATGAGGACATTCCCTATCTGACGACTGTTGTACCGTTCGTTTAGTCCCCATATACCTACCGGAACCAGTAAGCCGAAAGCCAGGTACCGCTCTATCTGTTCACTCCATGCCGCCTGATCGGGTGCCCATAAACCCGATAGCACATGCCAGGCGAACCAGAGACCGAAAAGTAAAGTTGAAAGTTTAGAGTTTAAAGTTGAAAGAGGTTTTTGGAGCCATCGGCCTTCAAGAAACCAGGAGATGATCCAGGCTACGCAGGCGTAGCGCAGCAGCAGTTGGGGAAAAGGCAATAAGGCTACGACGGCCAGAAAGAGACCGTAGTTAACCCATCCCATGATGTGCTTATACCGATTCATACCCTTCTTGCATGATTTGCAGTCCTTCTTTACCGATGCGTTCTAAGCGTTCAAAGGGTTGGCCCGGTACGTTCTTACGCCAACGGATACGGTTGAGGTCAATCACTTCGATACGACTTCCGTCTTCGTTAAAGAGTATATTCCCTTGCGAATAATCGCGATGCCAAACACCCAAACGACGTAGTTGTGCCGTGAAACGACCTATCGCCCGCAGGATCTTGTCTCGTTGCGGGAACGCAGGTTGTTCAATCAGTTCCTGGAAAGTATGGGTACAATCCGACAAGCGGCAGGCATACCAACTCTCTCGCAAACAACCGCATATACGCACTTCGCGGTAAGCTATCGGTGCAGGCGTGAGACCTTCAAGTCGCAACGCGTTCTCATAACTGCGTCGCGCTTTGGATGTGCCAAACAGTCCGTACCAAAGTCCCCGCAGAACACCCGGTGTTCGGAATTGTTTGACCACCACGCCATTCGTTAACCGCAATATATTCCTTCGGGCATCGATGATCTTCCCTTCCGTCCAGCGGTCAAAGTTACCCACTTGTGTGACCGAACGGAACCGGTTGAGCAACTTACTCCACGACCGATGGTAATGAAGTGGTCCACCGAGGTATTTCTGCATATAATCCGGATGCCGACGGTTGAGTTCGTTGATCAGATGCCGTTTGAGAGTACGGTCAGTAATGCGTTTTGAACCCTTACGCACGCGATAATACATACGGATAGCGGGTAGGCGCACGAAAGACCCACCTTGTTCGAAAAGGGAGATCCAGAGGTCCCAGTCTTCCCGTGCGGCACAAGTCTCCATGTACCCGGGTGTTTGATCCCAATCGGCACGGCGGTACATAGCGCAAGTATCGATCATGTTCTTGCGTGCCAATAACTCCTTACTGAACGGCGGGAAAGACCATTCGCCGGTGCGGTCTCCAAAGAACTCCGCCCGACAACTGACCACGCGTACTTCGGGTTGGGACTCCAGCACTTGTACCGCTTCTTCGATATAGCGCGGATGGATCTTGTTATCCGCATCGACGGGTAAGATATACACGCCGTGACTGGCTCGTATAGCTCTGTTCCGTGCGGCTGAGGCTCCGGCATTGGGTTGGTTGATAAGCGTCACTTCGGGATGCTCGTCGGCATAACGCTGTACGACCTGCTCACTCCCGTCCGTACTGCCGTCATTGACCACAATGATCTCGAGCGGTCGATAGGTAGAAGCCAACACACTATCCAGCGCTTCGCCGATATACGGCGCAGCGTTGTAGAGCGGCACTATGACAGATACGAGGGGTTTCATATGCGGTCGAGGTGTTGGGTCAGTTTGCGCCAGTAATAGAGGATAGGGTTCGTATATTTGAGTTGTTTCCACGGCCTACTGGAATGGGGCGTATGCAGGACGGGGTTACTGATCTGCAGGATATTGACAAAACCCAATTTCTGCGTCGTATGACTGATATGCACATCGTACCAGTTCTTGGTAGGATCCAGTTGGGCGAAGTCATAGGCCTGCAAGAACGCGTTGGAGAGCAGGGTACAACAGAACGAGAGGCGTTTGGTACATACTCCGTCTTCTTTCCGCTTCTTGGCATAGTCATACGGAAAATTAACACGACCGTCTTGGTCCGTTGTCACGGCCGCTACGAGTCCTGTTTGGGGTGTTACGGCAGCACATAAGCGCGCTATCGTATCGTGACGCACCGTCACATCGCTCTCGATAATAACCAGATGGGTGCCTTGCTTTAGACACGCTTGTTGTGCGTCCATGAGTACATAGCGGTAGTTAGGTGAAGGATGATCCAGTACTTCGCGGATATGCACCACCTGAAAACCCAGTTCTTCGCGGAGTGTATCCAACCGGGCAGCATTCGCTTCAGTAGAATAATCATCATATACGCAAAGCGTATAACCGCTCTGCACGATCGCCCGGATAGCCGGTTCGGCTGTCTCCATCGAGTCCTTGACAGGCATGATGATATGTACCATTGGATCCTTTACCATTTGCAGATGATGCCGTTTTTGCGTACTACGATCTGGGCACCGAAACTGTTTCCCCATTGCGAACCGAAATCAGCAGCCAGACGAAGACCGAAATACATATTCCATGCTTGGGGAACGATTTTGTTTACTTCTAAGAGAACGGCCGTGTTGCGACTCAGGATCGCACGACTGGAGTTATCATTACCGTAGTTACGGGCATGACTGACTTTGGCGATATAGCGAAAACCGTAAATATCACCTCGGATACCCAAATGATGCACCCATACGCGGCTGTTGAGTGTAGCAAGTGTGCCGTCCGTGTTATAAAGCGGGGAAGTGATGAAAGGTGTACCGATAGTGCGGTAGAAATAGTTCCAACCATTCTCAAAGACGGAGTTCCGGTAGTATTGGTCATTCCCGGCAAAGCACAAACCATCCCGGTCATGCCAAGGTCCCGATTGACCTGTGGTATTGAGAAACTCATAGGTAAAACCCTGGATAAACGGCCAACGGTTCTGTTTCATACTGATACCCCATAGACCGTCCGTGAGGTTCTGTCCCCTACCGATGATCTCGAAGTTATCTTCCAGGAAATTCTGCCAATAGACACTCACTTCCCATCCGGTTCCTTTACCCGTGAGCATGAGTTGTTGACTGCCCAGATGGTTACCCAACGCATTTTTTATATCATTACGCATCACGCCTCCTGCTTGCGCCAGCAGCACATGGGCGAAGTCGGTCCAACCGCTTCCTATATCGCCGTACACAGGACTGATACCTCCCCATTGGGCGGCATGATGAAACTCATAACTGATATTGACCGGTAGTTTACCGCCTACGCGCAGACCCACCCATTTATGATGGAGATAACTGCCGCGCATATACACATTATCGGCAAACCAACCGTGTGTCAAACCACCTTTGAACTCCAGATAACCGAAGAGACCGGGGAAAGGCGTATAGTGCTCCACACCGATGGTGATGCGCGGAATAGGATGACTATTTCCCGAGAAAAGGAGACTGCCCGAAGACAAGAGGCTGTCCTGCGTCTCATAGATCATGGGTTTGATACCCACCGTGATATCGAAGAAGAGGAGCCGCACATGGGCATAGGCAAGGTTGAAATACCCTGTTCCGGACGCCGGATATTGAGCCCTACCGGTGAGTTGGATAGCCCCGTCAAAATCCCACCAGCGGGAAGTATGCCGTTCTGGTTTATAGACCCCTGCTGTGATGTTACCGCTATAGGGACTGCTACTCACATCGCCGTTGGTGTTGTTATGCAACCAGAATGGCGCGTATGTACCGCTGGAAGCAACCGCACTCACGCCTGCCATCCAATGGAGCGTATCCATCTGCGAGACGGCTGTGTCCTGATAACCAAGCGGCCACCATTTCCAGTCCAGTGTACGGGCCTGGGTCAGCACGCTCAGCAGCAATCCTATGACGAGTAACTTAGTCCTCAATATAGTACATTTGTTTATTCACAGCCCACTCGGCGTTCTCGCCCAGACCGTAGTAGAAACGATTGCCGATAGTGAAACAGATATGATTATAGAGCCCTTGCGGCATCACCGCGAGGAACTGCCAACTATTCGTATTGGGGTCGTACCGCCGTATATCGCGCAGCACATCGAAGGTAGTGGTCACACTCCCATATTGCACGCCGCCGCAGAGATAGACATAGTCGTTGTTGGCAGCCGAAGAAGCCAAAGTACGGGCTTTACCGGGTACAGCAGCACGAGCCTCCCAATGGGTGCCATCAACCAGTTCAGCCCACCAATTCAGACTGCTCTTGAAATATCCTGTCCCCATGAAATGACGCCCCTGACAGGTACAACCTGTGCCTCCGAACGAACGGGGTGGGTAACCTTTAAACGAAGCATGTACATCAATCGAGTCCCATTGGTTGGTCTCAATCGTGTATCGGAACATGTCGCGGCGATAATTCCAGAAAAACCCATACCCGACATACAGTTCTCCGGGGCCCACAAACGACGTGGCATCATCCGTATAGCGATTCGGATAATCGGCAAGTTGCGTCCATTGGTTCGTCTGCGGACTATACTCCCACCAATCTTGCAGGTAACAGGTGTCCCGTCCGTATAGACCGTTGAAACCCAGCCCGATATACACTTTGCCGTCGGAAACGCAAGCGGTGGCATTCACCCGTTCTTTGAGTGGGGTAGCACCGAGCGATTCCCAACTGTCGGTAGCAGGGGTATAGCACCAAAGGTCATTATACAGTACCCCCTCGCTATCCCGACCGGCAAAGACATAGGCGCGGTCGTTAATGACAAAACAGGTAGCGCTGGCACGCGCAACAGGCATCGGGGCGCACGAATGCACTTCGTACCCCAGATCCGGATCTTGATAACATGCGGTCAGCATGGTCATCAGAAGTCCTGTCACCAATATCCTGTAAACTTTCCCCACGATGCTTTATTTCCTTCTCTTGAGTTCAAAATCGCGACCCAGGTAGTTCTGCCGAACAACCGGATTGGCGGCTAACTCTTCCGGCGTACCATGGAAGAGGATTTTTCCTTCGAAGAGCAGGTAGGCGCGATCGGTGATCATGAGTGTCTCATCCACATTATGGTCGGTAATAAGAATACCGATATTCTTATCCTTGAGTCGCCAAACGACATCCTGGATCTCTTGTACAGCAATCGGGTCAACACCCGCAAAGGGTTCGTCGAGCATGACGAACTTAGGTTCGATAGCCAGACAGCGGGCAATCTCCGTACGGCGTCTTTCTCCACCGCTCAGGCGGTCACCTATGTTATAGCGCACATGCGCGAGGTTGAACTCCTTGATGAGTTGTTCCAGTTTTTCCGCCTGGTACTCCTTACTGAAATCCGTCAGTTCCAGTACCGCACGGATATTATCTTCGACGGTCATCTTACGGAATACACTTGCCTCTTGGGGTAAGTAACCGATCCCCATCTTCGCCCGTTTGTACATCGGGAAAGAGGTGATATCCTGGTCATTGAGGAAGATCCGTCCGTTATTGGCGGCTATGAGACCGGTTGTCATATAGAAAGTAGTGGTTTTTCCCGCTCCGTTAGGACCCAACAGACCCACGATTTCCCCTTGCGTCAGTTCGATTGACACATCATCCACTACGGTGCGTTTGCCGTATTTCTTAACCAAATGTTCTGTTCTTAATGTATCCATAATGCAACGGGGCAATGGTCCGAATGCACGGCCTCTGTTAGTATTTTTCCGTCTTGGAGTCGGTCTCTCAGGCTCTCAGTCACCCATAGATAATCGATGCGCCAACCTACATTGCGGGCGCGAGCTCCTGCCCGCCAACTCCACCAACTGTATCGCTCGGCACTCTGGTCAAAGACGCGGAAAGAGTCCACGAGACCGGATGCTTCCCATCGGTCCATCCACTCCCGCTCTTCGGGTAAGAATCCCGATACACCGATCTGTCGTTCAGGATGATTGATATCGATGGGTTTATGGCAGATGTTATAATCGCCGCATATGATGAGGTTGGGGCGTTCTTTGCGTAACTCATTCACCCATAGGAGAAAGTCCTCGAGAAACTCCATCTTGAAGTCCTGCCGGATGTCTCCGGTGGTACCACTGGGGATATAGGCATCGACGATCGTCAGGTCCCCGAAGTCGACCCGAAGTACTCGTCCCTCGCGGTCATATTTGGGATTACCCATACCGACGACTACTTTGTCGGGTTCGTTCTTGCAGAAGATACAGACGCCCGAGTACCCTTTTTTCTCCGCCGAATGGATGAAAGAGCGGTAACCCAGTTCCTGGAAGGCCATCACATCGATCTGGTCGGGTTGCGCTTTGCTCTCCTGGATACAGAAGACATCGGGGTTCTCGGTTTGCAACCAATCCAGCAGACCTTTGCTGATCGCCGACCGGATGCCGTTTACGTTATAACTGATGATTTTCATACGCTTTGGGACTTTTGACTTTCCGCTTTGATTTTCTTGAATAACTCGGAGGCGAAGACGAAGTCATTGAGTGCTTCGTTATCGGAGTTCATGATCTCATGCCGGCTGCCCTGCCATTCTTTGCGACCATTCTTGAGGAAAAGGATATTATCGCCGATCTCCATGATGGAGTTCATGTCATGACTGTTGACGATGGTGCAGATGTTATACTCGCGGGTGATATCCTGGATGAGGGCATCGATGACGAGACTGGTCTTGGGGTCCAGACCCGAGTTGGGTTCATCGCAAAACAGGTATTTGGGTTCGAGCACGATCGCCCGGGCAATACCTACGCGTTTCTGTTGGCCGCCCGATATCTCACTGGGCATGAGATGCCATACCCGTTCGGGCATCTCGACGCGACGAAGACAGAACTCTGCCCGCGCTTGCATCTCTGCCCGACTCTTATCGGAGAACATCTCCATGGGAAAGAGCACATTCTCCATGACCGTCATGGAATCGAAGAGGGCGCTACCCTGAAAGAGCATACCTACCTCGCGATGCAGCATACGGATATCCTTGCTCTGCATCTTAGCCAAGTCACGACCGTCATAGAGGATCTGGCCGCTATCGACGCTATGCAGACCGATGAGCGATTTCATCAGGACCGTCTTGCCGGACCCCGATTGACCGATGATCATATTCACCTGGCCATCCAGCATGGTGGTACTCACATGGTCGAGTACCACGTTTCCATCGAATGATTTGACGATATCTTTGACTTCAATCATAGCAGCAATTTGGATAAGATAAGATCTAAGAACAGGATCATGATATTGGAGTTAACCACGGCATTGGTGGAAGCGCGACCCACATCGAGTGCACCGCCGCGAACGACATAACCGTAATAACTGCTCATGCTCGTGATCACGAAAGCGAATACCAGACTCTTGATGATGCCGTACCACACGAAATAGGGGTTGAATGCATACTGCACGCCTATCAGGTAATCATGCACGGTGATGATATCCGTGAAGGCACCGACACCCCAGCCGCCTACCAATCCTACAGTTGTGGAGATGATGACGAGCATCGGCATCATCGTGACGAAAGCAAGGATCTTAGGCAGGATTAAGTAATTGGCGCTATTCACACCCATGATCTCCATCGCATCGATCTGCTCCGTGATACGCATGGTACCGATCTCGGAGGCGATGTTCGATCCCACCTTACCTGCCAGTATCAAACATAAGATCGTGCTGGAGAACTCCAGTAAGAGTGTCTCGCGGGTAAGCAGACCGGTCGTGTAAGTAGGTAACAAGGGATTCTCCGTGTTGGTCTTCGCCTGAATGGTCAGAATAGCGCCGATGAAGACGGAGATGATGAGCACGATAGGCAGGGATTGCAGGCCCTGCTTCTCCAATTCGCGGCTATATTGCCGCCAGAACATACGCTGCCGATCGGGAAAGCGCAACACTTTTCCCATCAGCAAGGTGTATTCCCCGATATGTCGTAAAATCTGCATAACTGTTTGTTCAAAACCTTTGCGGCTGCAAAGGTACAAAAAAAAATCGACATACGCAAGCATATGCCGATTTTTTGAAGATTTTATGGTGAAATTTTATTTCAGCATGGTCCCCAAAGCATTGAAGAGCTTATCGCCTTTCTTGATGTAGAGTTGACCGTCAATCACTACTTTGACAGCCTTACCCTCGGCCTTGATGTTCTCCAAAGCAACGGTGGAGGTGAAGACAGCAGCAACGGTTACTTCTTTCGCCGGCATTTCGAAGGAGTAAACACCTTCTACAGCCTCGATGGCAGTGCCGTTCACGGTGATTGAAGCCAACGCATAACCCTCATTCGGGGTAGCGGTGATGGTAACGGTCTCGCCTACCGGCGTGCGGTATTTCTTGTTCGGCCAAGCAGCCTCTACCTTACCGTTCTCATTGGCTTCGCAAGTAACGAGGTATGCGCCCGGATCAGGCAGGGTAACATCTTTTGCATTAGTATTAAGCATCAACTGTTTCAATACAACGGTGCTACCATTTGTAGTAGAGATGGTTACCAATATATCTTCGGGGTGTCCAAATACACCAAGGTCAATGCCTGTCAATTGGTCTTTTGTAAAGGTATTATCTACATTGAAGGTAGCGCCCTTTAAGGAAACCTTTATGTCACATCCGATGTTACCGAACCTAACAAACAATTTGTCGTCTACTTTCAACCAACCTTGTATGTAAGCACCTGCTGTCTTCATCTTCAGGCCCAGGAAAGCATAGTTACGATTATCTTTTTTCTCCAAGTCGTTCAGCGTATCAAGATCGTTGAGGTTCTCGTAAGCCCAACCTGCAGCGGTGAGAGCCGATTGGATGTCGTACTTCGTGCCGTTGTCCAGCACGAGTTGCTCAATATTAACGCTCTCATGGATATAGGTCTTGGTGAAATTTGCATAGAAGGTAAAGTCCTGAGTAATAGCCATCGGTAAGGAAACCGGTGTGGTTAAATCTTCGTCTCTATACCAACCTGCGAAGGTAGCAAGCGTCATGGTTTGGTATTGTTCGTACTCTTTCGGCTCTGCTCCTACTGCAACCATTTCAGTGCCAAGCACATTTTTGCCGTACATGTATGTCACAGTGAACGAAGCAGCCTTATTAGCAGCAATAGTGTATTCTTCACCTGCGATCGTAGCAGATGCTTTCCACAGGTTCCCATCTGCAGTAGCAGTTACTTTGATATCCTCAGTAACTTCTTTCGTACTGTTATCTTCGTATGTAATTGTGATGGTCTTTGTGAAAACAACTACAGGAGCCGCAACATAATCCTCACCAATCTTGATGTATTTATTATTCTTAAGAACACTGAGGTTAGATTCGGTGAGAGTATAGTCAGCAATTTTAGCACCTGTCAGTTCCTCTACGCGACTTGTCTCCGGCATTGGACGAACGACAGCAATAGATGTGAGCGTCGGATTCCATTTGTAACCATCAGCCTCATCCGCATCGCGCGATATATAGAGAGAGTTAACACCATTAGCACTCTCAGTGAGAACGATTCTATATTCTAATGCCTCCGAACCTTCTGTTGCCAGGAATAACAGGTTATTTCTGTCTTTATCACCGAACAAGCACGGATAGTTTCCTCCTGCAGCGGACATAGTGATTATTACTGTATCGCCTGCTTGGAAGGTACCTTCTGCTAAAATAATACCAGCATAGTAGCCTTTGTCTATCTTATACTTGCCGCTCTTCAGGTTAGAATCGAAGGTACCACCTACGATACCGGTCACCTCAGCATCGGGACCACCTTTGAGCGTAGCTTTGATGATCTCTCCGCTGAGCGTATTGGCAACAGCGAATACGAGTGCGTCGGAAGCAGCCCATTCATCTTGTGCATTATTATCATTACGTGCCTTGCAAACGATATTGTAGTTACCGCCTGCTGCAGGAGTGAACTTAAATGATTTGCCTACTGCTTCATTTTGAGCTACGTCGTTCACAAACCATTGATAAGCCGTTGCTTTCACATCCGTTGTTGCAGCGAAAGCAGCCGCAAAACCCTTGACACCTTTTTCCGGACCGCTAACTGTAACTTTTGTTACAGGATCGGTGATAGGAGCCGTTCCTTGAAAACCGATAGAGGTGCAATAGGTGTTACCCTTAGCACCGACAGGAACAACTGCATAGTAACCTGCACTCAGACTCGTAGTACCGGGAAAATCACCAATTTCTGCAGGAATAGCAATCGTGTACGTTTCCGGCGTGATGCCCGCCAAACTCAAAGTCTGTTTCTTGTCAGATGCTTGATGCTCGTCAAACTCCTTGTACTGATCTTCAGAGATGGCATAGACATTGACGGTCACGTCATGCGCATTCTTCGCCTCCTGGTGATTGATAGTCACGGTGAGGTTTGTCTGACCATCCAAATAGAAGACCATACCACCTTGGTTCGATTGCGTCTTCAGACCTTTGGCGTTATCATAACTGTAACCGCCTCCGAGACGGAAAGCGAACACACCGTCGCCCAGAACAACAAACCCACCTCCGGCGCTTACTTTGTTGTTAAGCAAGCTATACGTTCCGTCTTCGGGCACTGTATAAGCAAAAGCGCTTACACCAAATAAGATTGTTAAGAAAAAAGTAAAGAATTTTTTCATACGTTTTGATTTTTAGTTAAACGAAAAAATTGGTTTTTATTGTGTTTTGCTAAATCTACTTTGCAAAATCGGATGCAAAGATACATCTTTTCGCGCACATGTGCAAATATAAGGGGTGAAAAACCAATTTTTCTACAAATTATGTCATTTTATCCACTTGTCCCGTTCTGTACCATTTTTGTTTAAAATGGCGGTAAAATACAACATTATGCACTTTTTTTTCAAAAAAATTTGGACATATGAAAAAAAAAGTGTACCTTTGCACGCTTTTTGCATATTAAAAAGCAAACAAACTGACACAATGATGACAATACGCAAAATAGGATTGATGGTGATGATGGTGGTTTATACCGCTGTTTTGTTCGCTGCGCCTGCCCGTAGAGGATGGTTCGTTCAGAAGATGGAGGACGGTTCGATGACCGAGGTGCAGCAGATAGGCGATGAGCATTATCATTACCTCATTACGCGGGAAGGAAAGACCATTTCCCGTATGCCTCGTGTTCAGCAAGTGCAACAGGAGGTAGGAACACCGATGCCGATACCCCGCGTACTGGTGATTTTGGTCAGTTATTCCGACCTGGCGATCCAACCGAAGAATACTGCTGCTGCGCTGGACAGCTTGTTCAATTATACAGGATATGCGTATAACGGTGCGACAGGTTCGGTAAACGAGTACTTCACGGCGCAGTCGGATAGCCAGTATATGCCGATTTTTGATGTAGTGGGCCCCGTGACAATGAGCAATAACCGCACGTATTACGGTGGTGGATATCCTGATGCGAAGCCCGGAGAGATGATCAAAGAGGCCTGTAAGGCTGTGAATGATATCGTCGATTTCTCGCAGTATGATAGTGACGGGGACGGCAAAGTAGATTGCGTGTATGTGCTTTATGCCGGTCAAGGTGAGAATGACGGAGGTGGGTCTGAATCGGTATGGCCGCATCAGCATTATGTAAGCGGTCCGACGCTGGATGGTAAGCAGATCTACTGTTATGCCTGTTCGGGTGAGATAGACGGTGTGACATTGGATAGAACGGGTATAGGTCCGATATGCCATGAGTTCGGTCACGCAATCGGTATGCCGGATTATTACAGTACCAATAAAGGTACGTATGTACCGGGTATGTGGTCGGTGATGGACGAAGGAATGTATAACAACGGAGCCAATACCCCGCCTAACTATTCGATCTTCGACAAGCAATATATGGGTTGGGCAACCGTGAAGGAGTTAAAAGCAGACCGGAAGGCCAATCTGGTGCTTACCACGGACTATGACGCGGGATACAAGATGACCGTAGGGGGAACTACCTATTATATCGAGAACCGTCAGTTGAAAGGATGGGATATCGGTATACCGGGACACGGTATGTTGGTATGGCAAGTGAAGTATGATCAGACGGAATGGGGAAGGAATCATGTCAATTTTACGGATTCACCGCGCTATACGGTAGTATCCGCTGCTAGAGGGGTGATTACAGACGGAATCGTATCTGCCGCCGATCCGTTTCCCGGTACACAGCGCGTGACGGGTTGGACCGCCTCAGAGAATTTTGTATTGAGCGATATCAGCGAGTCGAGTGGTACGATTCTACTCAAACTGAATGGAGGTAAGACAGAATGTACCTACGAGATCCTGGCGGAGCATTGCGAGGTACCTGAAGACGGTGTGTTGGCGCTTGGTAATACCTTACAACTGACCATTCTGCCGGAAGATGGTTATACGCTGGATGATGCGGACTGCTGGGCTGTGGAGATGGGAGAAGACCAACCACTATTGGTGTACGGTGAAGATTATACGTACGATGCGCAAACGGGTGAGTTTGTGCTGGCGAATGTAACAGATGATGTAGTTATCATCGTGGAGGCCAAGGAGAATGGCGGAACAGGCATCATAACGGTGAATGGTGAACGGTTAACGGTGAGCGGAAGGAAGATGCTCAAGAACGGACAGTTGATCATTGTTCGTGGCGAGAAGAAATACAATGCGCAAGGCATAGAACTACAATAACAAGTAAATATCAAAATCAAAATCAAAATGAAAAAGATTCTATCTTTTGTATTGGTATGCGCTTTTGCTGTGACAGCAAACGCTATCCCGGCGCGCCCCGTATGGCGTACAGTGAATCAACCGGACGGTACGACTGTTGAGGTGAAGACCGTGGGTGATGAGTACTATCATTACATTATTAACCGTGATGGTCAGCGCATGCGCGAGAACGAAGACGGCACGTACGAAGTGATGAGTGCTGAGGAAATCGCGGCTGCCGCTCCGTCCCGTATGGCAAGCAGAAAGGCGCGTAAGGCAGGTGATACATTCGGTATAACTCCTAACTTGGCAGAGAAGGGATTGGTGATTCTGGTGAATTTCAAGGACAAATCGATGAAGAGCTCGAATAACGTAGCTAAATTCGATAACCTGCTCAATGCTGCTGACGGCGAGTGTACAGCGAATGCAGGTTATCCGTCTGCTGCCCAGTATTTCTCCGACCAATCATACGGAACATTTAATCCGAAATTCGATATCTACGGTCCGATTAAGCTGGGCAATAATACTCGGTATTATGGTGCGAATGATGACTACGGTCAAGATGATTATGCGACCGATGCTGTGATCGAAGCTTGCCGCGCGTTGGATAGTAGTATTGATTTCTCGAAGTACGACTGCGATAAGGATGGTTATGTGGATGTGGTATTCGTGATTTTTGCCGGTAAAGGTGAAGCGGATCCGGGAAATGATGATATGACGGATGCTATCTGGCCGCATAACTGGAAGATTCAGGATTTATATGAAAAGGGTAAGGAGTATTCTAGTTATTCCAAGTACAAAAAATCGGAAACGAAATTGGATAAGGTGTACTTGAATAACTACGTTGTGGCTCCTGAGTTAGACGGATCCGGTAATTTCGAAGGTATCGGAACGGTATGCCATGAGTTCGGTCACGCACTCGGTTTACCAGACTTTTACGAAACGGAATACGGTGAAAATTACCGGGATGCTGTTACACCCAATGAATGGGATGTGATGGACGCCGGTGCATACAACGGAAGTGGACACTGTCCCCCTAACTACAGTCCGTGGGAGCGTTATTTCTTCGGATGGCAGACTCCTGTCAATTTAGGCAATGAAGGCAAAGTGCTGGAACTCAAAGCGAACGGTACGGAGGGTTACCAATGCTATCAGATCAATAATAGCGGTAAACAGCAAACGGCGACTACTTCGGGTGAGTGCTATTATATTGAGAACCGCCAGGCGCAAGGATGGGATGCCCCGCTGACCGGTCATGGTATGCTGATTTGGAAAGTGAACTATAATCAAACAGCGTGGAATACAAATGCGCCCAATAACGATAAGACATCGGGTTCGCCGCTCTATACGATTGCTTCTTCGTACGGCACGCAAATAGGTTATGCATATGACGAATGGTACTATGATGAGTTTCAACAGCAATATAACCCATATCGGGACACGGGTCATGACTGCGCTCCGCATAACACCTATCCGGGTACAAAGAAAGTGACGACCAAGACGATCGCCGGTAAGCCGCTGAAGAGTATCACGGAGAAGAACGGCGTGATCTCGCTCATCTATATAGAGGAACCGGTGATTCCTGTAGAACCGTTTGAGGTGGTCTTCATGGCGAACGGAGAAGAGTACACGGTGACCTCGAGTACCGGTAAGTTAGTACTGCCCGACCTGGCACCGGAGGCATGTACGAACGGAAGGAAGTTCGTAGGATGGTGTTCGATAGCAGATTATGAGAGCGAGAAAACTGCGCCTACGTTCGCCAGAGCAGGTGACGAGGTAGCAGAAGGAGCCAAGTTCTATGCTGTTTTTGCATCCCAAGGCGAAGGCGAAGTGGAAGTGACGGATAAACTGACCTCTGCGGGCTTTGGCGTAACCGGAAGCGACTATGTAGCTTGGGGCAACAAGAACTTCATGTCCGATGCTGTCTATGCCGGCAAGAGTGCGGCTGATGAAGGCACGATCCAACTGCGCGTGCAGGATAAGAATGAAGGTATTGTTACGACGCAATCGGGTGGTAAATTAACGAAGATAGAGGTAGAATGGAATGACAAAACGGCTACTAACCGGGCGCTGAATGTATTTGGAAAGAATACTGCTTATAGTTCGGCTGCCGACTTGTTCGATACCTCCGCAAGCGGTGACAAAATCGGTTCTATCGCTTTCGGTACGACAACGCTCAATGTGAGCGGTGATTATACGTATGCGGGCTTCCGGTCCAAAGCGTTTACGATGTACGTAAACTCGATCTCCGTAACTTGGAAGACATACGGAAAGGCATATGTCAACTATTCTACCGAATGCGGCGGAGATGAGACGGATTTTGAGATCGTTGATGGTCAGAAGTCGAAAGTCGAGAGCCGGAAGATGTTGCTGAACGGAAGACTGGTGATTGTACGCGGCGATGCGATCTACTCCATTACCGGCACACGAATACAGTAAATGAAGATCATACGCCTCATAGGAATCATTGCCCTCTTGTCTCTCTACCCGGTGTTTTGCCAGGCGGAGAGGCAATTATGGGCAGCACATAATTTCTCGGATTTGCAAGCAGCAGGAAAATTGGAGTTTACGGGCAGTACGATTGGTACAACGCCAGAACTGACCTATACCTGTTCCGGAACGGGTGCAGCGTTTGCCTATACGGGCGCTGATTATGTAATCAGTTTGCCTAACAATGGTAGCGAGGTAGTGATCTCGCCGGCAATCAGTAAACTGGCGGGGATTTACATCACATATAATAGTCCGTCATCCCAATGCGAGAATGTCAAGGTCTATGTCTCTACGGACGGGACGAGTTGGGGAGGGCCCATCCCGAATACGGATATAGTTTGTACTCCTACTACGATCGATGTGACGATGAACAGGCGTAATTATTACATCAAGATAGTCCACACGAAGAAAGAGAACTTTTTTATAGGCAGCATAGATTACTATACCGAGGATTGTAACTGCTTCCCGTACATACCGGAATGAGAATAGAAAACGATATATTGATTCCTGAACTGGATCGCCTGCTGAAGGAAAAGAAAGAGGTGCGTTTCACCCCTTCGGGCGTCAGCATGCGGCCGTTCATCGAAGGCGATAGAGACAGCGTAGTATTGGCGCCGATGAATCGTCCTCCGCGTGTGGGGGACATGATCCTGGCGCGGGTAGAGACACTCTGCGGAAGAAAGACCTATGTGCTGCATCGTCTGATCCGGATAGAAGGGGAGACGATCGTACTTCGCGGAGATGGTAACATAGGCGGAGAAGAACGCTGTGCGGCAGGAGATATCATCGGTCGCGTGGTACGGATAGATAGTCCGAAAGGGCATAAAAAACTGCTTACGCGCGGGTATTTGTGGCAATTTTTGTTCCCTGTCCGCAAATGGTTATTGAAAATATATAGACATACAATATTGATTTGGTTTTATGAAAACAATTGAAGGATTTAAGTTGCGCAAGTTAGGCAACGAGTATATTTTAGTAGGCGAATCGATGGCGCTCATCAATTTCAACAAGATGATCACGCTCAATGAGACCGCTGCTTTCCTTTGGCAGGAAGCAGAGAAGGGTGAGTTTGACGCCGCTTCGCTGTGCAAGGCTCTTTGTGCCGAGTATGATGTGACCCCCGAACAGGCGATGACCGATGTGGATAATACCGTCAAGTCATGGCTGGAAGCTGGAGTGATTGAGTAAAGTTTAGAGTTGAGAGTTCTGAGGCGTCGTTTTTTAAGAAACGGCTACACCTTATTATTATTCGTGCGCGCGAGTGCACGAATTTTTTGTATATATCAAAAAAAAGCAGTACTTTTGCGCGTTTTTGGGTACAAAAATTAAGATTGGAATAAAAATATGAATAAATTTTACACATTATTTCTTATTGCCCTGATGGGTATTGGTTCGGTTTGGGCGCAGACCTATAATGGCGGTACATGGTATTCGGTTTATGAAGAAGAGGAGATTACCAACGTGGTGATTGGAACAGAAATCGCTACGTGGGATGTTTTTGCTCCTGCGTCCGGTACTGTGACGTTCGATTATAAGAAATTGGCGATTCTGACGGTGAATGGCAAGGTGAAAGTGCAGACTTCGACTGACGGGAATAACTTCTCTGAGATAGGTAGCGTTAGTTACAGCGACTATAACAACTACAAGTCGGGTTCGGTGAGTGGTATTCCGGCAAATATCAAGAAAATGAAATTTGTCAATTCCAGTACCGGTAGTCAGACTAAGAATGTCAAGTTGCCTTTGGCTCGTCATATTCTGTTGAGCGGAGGAGATTTCGGGAAGAGTAGTGTTTCAAAAACCTTCACGAAAGAAACGCGCGTTGGTGAGTCGAGCAATATTCGGGCTGATTTCCGTTCGTTCTTAACGGCAGGCAATATCTCTATCTCGCTGTCAGAAGGTGATGCAGAGGTATTCCGTTTGGGTTCGGCAGATAACACTTCCGGCGTTTTGACAACTAGTACGGCCGGTAATTCGTACGCTGTAGGAGCTAACGCATGTGCAAGCGCAAATGGTACTGTGGCTGCATGTGCAAACGGACAATTGGGTAAGATCGATAACTACTCGTTCCAGATCTATTTCTGCCCGAAGGTAGGAGGCGAAGCAACAGCAAAGATTACCATCACGGATGGAACCAGTACGGCGACGATTACGGTTAAAGCAACAGGTATCAAAGCCGAGACATTGGAGGTTCCGGTAGAGTTGAGTTTCTGCGCAGGAGGTTCTGTTGAGTTCCATGGTAAGACCTACACTGAGGCCGAAACGGATGTCGTTGAGGCAACAGGAGCAACCCGTGATACGGTTTATAATGTGACGGTTAGCGTTCTGCAGCCGAGTTTTGGAACGGACGCAAAGACCATCGTTTATGGTGCACAAGAGACATGGAATGAGATTGACTTGTCGACTTATATGGTAGGTAAGCATGAGATTCCGTTCACTACTACCAATGTCGCAGGCTGCGATTCAACGGTGACTTTGACGCTGACCGTCAATAAGCAAGAGACGCTGAATGTGCCTGTAGATCTGACGTTCTGCGCCGGTGATTCAGCAGAGTTCCGTGGGAAATGGTATTTTAGCGCAGAAGACAGCGAAGAAATCTCTGCAGAAGGAGCTACGCGTGATACGCTGTATGTGGTGAATGTGACCGTTCTCCAGCCGAGTTTTGGTGCAGAAGAGCTGACGATGTATGTAGGAGAGGAACTGGAATGGAACGGCATCGCGTTGAAGGATTCAACGGTTGGTGAGCACACAGTAATCTATGAGACGACGAATGTTGCAGGATGTGATTCGACGGTAACATTGAGTTTGACCGTTTTGGAACGCCCGACGACCTATGGAGAGTATGAGACAAAATTCTGCGAAGGCGATTCTGTAAAATTCGCAGGTAAGTGGTATTTCGAGGCCACTCAGGAGAATGTAACGCTGGAGGAAAAGAACGTCTTTGGTGGTGATTCGATTGTAGCGCTGACGGTAACAATGCTACCTGTTTATGCTGTAGAAGAGAAGGATACAGTAGTGCAGGATTCTATCTATGAATGGCAAGGCGAGATCCTGACAACGAGCGAGTTAGGAACATTCGAACATACGAAGGAATATACGACTGTAGAGGGCTGCGATTCGATCATTACGCTCTATCTGACAGTCGTAGAACCGGAGATTATTGAACCCGAAGATCCGACCGGATTGGAGCAAATTGAGGCTATGCAAAAGGCGGTAAAAGAGTTCCGAAACGGTGTGCTCTATATTCGTCGTGATGGCAAAGAATTTACTCTTGACGGTAGACTTGTAAAGTAAAAAATAGCAATTTTTAAGGATAAGGAGAAGAACTGCGGTTTTTCTCCTTATTTTTTATGCATTTTTTTAAGAATCGGCTATACCTTATTATTATTCGCACGCGCGAGGGCGTAAAAATTTGCGTATGTCACTGGAAAATATTAATTTTGCACCCGATTTTGGTTACTGCGGCTCAGAAAAAGCACATGCAATCTTAAAAATCGTACATTTTGTAAAATGTAGTTGACAAAAGTGATCTTTGGATATTTATTATAACCAAAAAAACTTGAGAAAAATAGATTTATTGATTTTATTATTGAATCTTTATCTTAAAAGTGCTCTCACAAATAAATTTTCAGATCACTTTAAAAATAAATTTTTCCGATTTTTGCAAAATCCAAATCAATAAATCTTCAAAAAATGCCAAAAAATGCCGAAAATGATTGATTAGTCCAAAAGGACCAAAAATGATACAAAAAAAAGAAAATGGCAAAGTGGCAAAGTGACAAAGTGTCCTGAGGCCGCTAAAATAAAGGAGTTTGCCAACTTTGCCACTTTGCCACAACAAAAATAAAGTGTCTCAGAGTCTCAGAGTCTCACGACATTTTTTGAAAATAGACAAAATGGACAATATGGACAAAATAGACAGTCCACAAAAATATAACAAACAATAAGAAATTTAAGGTTAAGAAAGATATGAAAAGTGTTAATACAGTACGTACATCTACCGTAATGGTCGCGAGATGGTCTCGAGTAAAGTCTAGGATAGTCTCGATGTACTCTCGTATTTGGACTGTTATTGCCCCGATGCTATTTGTAGCGTTTGGGCTTTTTGGCGTTAATGAGAAGGCGTGGGCATATGATCTGTATACATCGAGTGGAGAGACAGAGATTATGAACCGTTGGTCAAGTGCAAAGGATAAGGAGTGTACAATTGATGCTCCTGCTTCTACGATTACATTCTCAACTCGACTGTATCGGACTGCGACAGGTGGCGTGGAATTAATCATTTATGACGCAAATGGAAGTAAGAAAGAGACTATCAATGTAACAGGAAAAACAAGTGTTAATCTTAGAGATTATACAGATTATAGAAGCTTTCGTAAGTTTGTTTTTCACGGAACGTGGACGGAGAGAAAATATGTATCCAATATCAAAATCGTAATGGACGAGTATCTTGATGATCCTTCTACTACGGATCTTAGTTGTGGTACGGCGGACATTAACTCGGAATCGACAAGTGGACAGGTGAATGTGGCTTGGTGTAACGTGCCGGCAATGAGTTATGAGATAACGGATGATGCTGAAGGTTTGTTCTCTGTAAGCGTAGATGTTAACTCGGAGGCAGGAAAATACAATACTTCTCATTTTACGGTAACGTACAAGCACACGAAAGCCGGTACGCACACCGCAAAACTGAAAATTACCGATACTTATAATAGTTATTCCAAGACGGTAAACTTGACTGGAACGACGAATAAGTTGCAACCGACAGTAACTTGGAGTTCGGATGATGCTATTTTTAATGTAGACGATGAGTTGTCTGCAACAAATAGTAACGACTTGACAGTTACTTTGTCGGGAAACAGCACGTATGTGACTTGTACCGGCAATACGGCGGTAATGAAAGCGGCTACTTCGGGAACGATTACTATCACGGCGCATGTTGCGGGTAATGATATCTATGCAAATAAAGATTTTACCAAAGATATCACGATTACCAATCTGGAGAAACAGCATATTACTTGGACGCAGGATTTCTCTCGTTTAAAAACAACGGATAAAACAAAGTCCATTACGTTAAATGCAACGTCGGATAGTGGTCTGCCGGTAAGTTATGCGTTAGTGGGCAATAAGTCAGGTTTAACGTTGAGCCAAAGCGGCAATACTTGGACGTTGACGTATTCAGCAACGGAATGTAAGAACACCACGATCGTAGCGTCGCAAGCCGGTAATAGCACGTATGCTCCTGCATCGTCCGTTTCTATGCCGGTAAAAGTTATTGATCCGACGAAAGTCTGTGATGTGAATAACACATTGATTAGTTCGGACATTGAATTAAAGAGTACCTATACAACATGTAACTTGGATATTCCATCCACGATCCGAATTGATGTTAAGCGTACAAGAACAAATCGTATATATACGAATGGCTTTAATGTCGAGTTTTATACAGGGCGTAATGGAGGCGGTGATAAAGTAGGAAGCACTCATGAGTATGGTGCTGGCGATATTAACACTTCCAAAACGATTAATCTAAACAACCTGAGTCGTACGATTAAGTCGGTCAAATTGATTTCCAATGCTTCGAACGGATATACAGTAACGAGTGTAATCTATACGCAACAGAAGTACTGTGAGATATCCAAGAGTTCTTTGGCGTTTGAGACGTTCCCGAATACTGCTACTTCGGCGAAGACTTTCGTTGTTAATTATGCCAATTATCCAATTACATTAGAAAGTTCGAATAGTAAATTTACCGTTACTCCGGTTTCCTTTGGTGATTGCGGTGAGCATGACGAGCAGATAGTTTCTGTAACTTATACTGCTGGTGCGGATGAAGGAGAGGATAGCGGTGTCATATATATCAAGGATAATACTGGTGTTACTTTGCAGACGTGTTCTTTGTCAGTAGAAATCAGCAAGCTTACGCAGAGTATTACATCTACCTCGATTAAGAGCAGCTATAACACGACGGATAGAATTGAGTTGAGCGCTGAGGCTAACTCGGGTTTGACGAACTTTGTATATACTGCAAATCCTGAAGGTGTTGCTTCGTTTGACGGCAATGTGATGACTTTCTCACAGAGCGGTACGATCGCTATTACAGCTACGCAGCCTGGTAGCAATGTGTATGCTTCGGCTTCGACTACGGTAGAGAATGTAGTTGTCAACAAGGTTACTCCGACGATTGCAACGAATCCGACGGTAGCTGAGATAAAGTATAAAGGCAGTTTTGCGAATAATCAGTTGAGCGACGGTTTGGCAACGGTGACGTTACGAGGTGTGAAGAATACGCCGGTTGCAGGTACATTTACATGGAAATCGCTTAACGGAACGACGGTAGATGATGCGGCTGGAGACCATAATTACTCGATTACATTTACTCCGACTGACGGAGGCATGTATAACAGCAAGACCTTTACGATGCCGGTGACGATTAGTCGTGCGGATGGCGGTATTGTGATGAATAACGGCGAGGTGAAGGTGAAAGTTGCGGGAATTAATGATAACCTGGATGAGTGCAAGATTGATCTGGACGGATTGGTTAAGTCGAAGATCGAGGACGGCAATCGTGCAGGAGGGATATCGTTTGCATTTAAGAGTAACGGAACGAAAAGCGTTGAGAATGCGGAGATAGATGCCAATAATGTCTTCACGGCAACGGCTGTAGGTACTTATACGATCGTCGCTACACAGGCACGGACTGATTATTATGAGGCTGCTTCGGTTGAGTTTACCGTAACGGTGAATAAGCTGACTCCGACGATTGTATTTGACAATACGGATAATCCGGAGTATATCTATTCGGGTGACGTGATTGAGAAGCCGGCATATAGAAAGTATAATGGAAAAGAAATTGACCGCGTGGTAAGTTACGTATCCAGCGATCCGAGCAATACCGGTGCTATTCACGTAGCCGGTACGACGTTGACCGCTCGTGATGTACAAGCTCCGGAAGGTAGTGCTGTTGAAGTAACTATAACGGCATCGACGAGTGAGGATGCTTTATACAATGCCTCAGAGGTAACGGCAACGCATGACTATGCCGTACGTGCAAAACGTTCGACCTATTTCTATTTGGACGGCGATATCGATGCTACCGCCAAGACGTTGTCTATCGGCGGAACGGCAGTTATAACGTACAATGAGAATGTAGATGAGAATTTCACAGTAGGTACAGAGGGCGAGAAAGCCTATATCACGTTAGTACACGATGCCGTTAACCGTACTATCACGGTAACGGCACAAAAGGGCGCTTTGGCCGGTGAAGGCGTTCAGACTGTAACGGTTAACCAACCGGGTGACTCTCGTTTGTGGGGGCGCAATAAGGTATATACGTTCACTGTTCAGAAGAATGTGTCTGCTTTGTCATTGGCATCGTTGACCAATGCCATGCAGGTAGAAGATACCGTAACAAGTATCTATAGCGGTTTGGCGAATACAACAGAGAATGTTCAGTTCTCTTGTTCGCCGGAAGGAAGTATGAAGTATGAGAATGGTAAGCTGATTGCTTTGGCGGCAGGAACAAATACCGTTACTTTTTATCAACCGGCGACGGAATACTGGACAGGAATCAGTCAAAGTAAGACGATTACGGTAAGCAGAAAGGATCCGGGAGTGACGACCGAGTTGGCTAATCGTCACGCATGGTACTCGATTATCGAGCATCCGTTCAAGTCGCTGAATACAGAGAAACCGTTTACCATTGAATCCAGCAACGAGACTCTGGCGAAATACATCAAAGAGGAAGATAAGATTTATGTATATGGTACGAGCGGAAATGTGACCTTTACGGTTAATCAGGATGCTAACTATAAGTACAATGCGGTAGTAAACTACCAGAAGACGTTTGAGATCTTCCAGCCGAATAACCGACTGCCGTTTACATTGACGAGTGGTAATCTTGAAGATTATAACGGT
>Ga0247611_10002148_pt1 | contig 32971 bp, 28 predicted proteins | sample 177DNAGHGhighgp2_FD_192422 | JGI IMG/M metagenome (GOLD analysis project Ga0247611, IMG submission 192422) | Sheep rumen microbial communities from Palmerston North, Manawatu-Wanganui, New Zealand - 1770 DNA GHGhigh gp2 | ecosystem: Host-associated > Mammals > Digestive system > Stomach > Rumen... | reverse complement strand
TGCCGCCTACGGCCAGGGCATTGAGCGTGACACCTTCTATCCCGTCGACCAGAAGAAGAAATACACCTTCTCCTTCCTTGCCGACAAGATCCCCAACGTCCGCTCCGTCTTCCACATCGACGGCAAACGCTACCTCTGCGAGAAACTGACCGCTACCTTCACCGAAGACGGCATGTCCCACCTAATTAAAGGCAACTTTTTCAAAATCCAAACATAGTTTTTAAGTTCTGTATTCATTTTCGTGTCCCCGAGGCTAAAGCGTCGGGGATTCTTATTCTCCACACAAGCAATTATTCACATGTCGTTACACTGGCAGTTTCACTAGCAGAATCACATGCAACATCACCAACAGCACCTGCACCAGCCTCACTCATGGAATCATCAGAAGTATCGCCAAAAGTATCGTCAAAGGCACCACCCAAAACTCCGCATACACAAAGTAAAAAACCGTCAATGGTACCCAAGAGGCTCCACTAACGGTTCACAATAATTATAGAATAGCTGCTACTTTTTGCCGTACAAAACCCAATCGAGTACTCTGCGGTTAGCTACATCAACCTTACGTTGGTCAAACTCGATATAAATGTCTGTAACTGAGTTACTGCTATGACCAAGCGCATGGCCAATAGTTTCCTTAGGAATGTCAAGGTCGTTGGCTGCGATTGTTGCCCATGAGTGACGAGCCCAATAGGTCGAAATATTGGGGAATAGCGGCTTACGAATCTTTTTCCCTCCTAGTCCAACCCGCTTCACTGGACCAATCGCTTTTAACGTATTGTTCATGCGATGAGTGTAATTGCGATGATCCTTGTAACGGTCAAGAATATCAATGAGCCAATCCTTACCACGATAGCGCTCAATGATTTCAAGTGCCTCAGGCTCAACCTTAACGGAAAGAAGAGCGCCGGTCTTGGCCCTGTGGTAGATAATTCGGTCATCAACAATTTCTTTGAGTCTACACAAGTCCACCATGTTAATACCTATGAGCATGAATATCAACTTAAACATGTCAATGTATTGCTGCTGATACTCCTCCCCCTTATAGTTGAACAACTTACGTAGATCCTGCACCTTCAAGTTACGCTTGGCTGTGGGCACTGGGCGTATCTTAAAACGGCGGAATGGGTAGAAGGTCGTAACCTCATCATCTATAGCCTCGTTAAATACGGCGCGGATGTTGCGCAGATGGATGTTGCGGGCGTTCTTCGAGGGTGCTGTCTGTGCCAGGAAACTCTCGAACGAAGTAAGCCACTCCTTTGTAATATCCTCAAAGGTAAGACGATCTAGCTTTGCACCAGCGAAAGCCCTCATGCGCGACATAGTGTGCATGTACACTCCTTTGGTACTCGGTTTCTTGCTCTCTGCGAATTTCAAGAAACGAGTCACAAACAAATTCTTTCGCTGATCTACTTTTTGCTTTTTCTCGACTTTCTCGGGATTGATTCTTCGCTCAATCTCGTCACGAATGTCATTAGCGGTCATGCTTTGCAACCGCTTATCACTCGTTAGAATCAAAATTGTCCTATTCACATGTTGCTCAACCTCTGAGACATAGACGTTGAACCATTCTGCATTAGGATGTTTGATTACTCGTGAGCGCTTTTGATCCCACTGATTGGGCATCAACTTAGCATCTAATGAAACATACGATCTTGTGTTACGGTGAGTGATAACCAACTTCAAGACCGATAAAGAACCCGGCTTGGTTCTTCGGGTGTCTAAGAAAAATTTGATGTTTGCCATAATAAATAATCGGCTACTCTCCTCACCAATCGTTTTACTCGCCTTTCTCCTGCTTGACCTGTGTACGTACACAGATTTGTACACAGATTTTGCACGATTTTGGACGATTTTAGACGATTTTGGTGCAAATTTTACCTTTTTTTTTATGGCTATTGCCGTCTATTATAGGAAATAAAGTATTGGTCTTTAAGAACTAATCTCTTAACTCCCAATACTTTACTCATTTGAGCGGTAGACGGGACTCGGACCCGCGGCCCTCAGCTTGGGAAGCTGATGCTCTACCAACTGAGCTACTACCGCATTTTTGTACTATTGTTTCTTGTCATCTGCAATCGTGGGATGGTGCCACTGGCTTTTAGGCATCGGAGTTGTTGATGAGCTCTGTGACACTGTCGCCGTTAATGGTGACATAGTATCGCACTGTGATGGTGTCATCAATTTCCCATGAAGCCCTGTGTTCACTGTCAAGATCGGGATAGGTGAACTCGACTGTGTCTTCACCAACCTTGAGATAGACACTGTTCATGGCACCGTCAATCGCTACTCCTGTGACCTGCATGGCTGTGTCGGCCTGCTGGATTGTGTCGCTACTTGGTGCAACTTGAGTTTGCTGTTGCGACTCTCGTGTACATGAGTAGAAGGAAAGGCCGAAGAGCAGTGATAACATTATTACTAATTTCTTCATGTCAGTTTGCTTATATAAAACATGTCCGTTTTACGGCTACAAAATTAGTGTTTTTTTATTGGGGTCACAAAAAAAAAGGATTTTTTTTGCTTGAAGCGATGATTGCATGCATGAAGGCTGTGTCCTGTCGTCAGAACTTGTAGTTGTCAGAGTCAAGTCCGTCCATCTCGTCAAAGTCGGAGATTTCATCTTCATCATACTCCTCGTCGCCATAGAATTCGCTGCGGTCGATGGCCTCGATATTATTGGCATCGGGAATCTTGGGGATGGTGATGAAATCGGAGATGTCAACACTCTCGGCAGGTGGTGTGCCGATTTTGCTCTCACACAGTGGGTCATGCAGTGACTTACCAGGAAGGATTTCCTTGAGTTTGACCTTGAAAAATCTCTCGGTCATGTAATCAAAGACAAATTTCATCCTTTGTCCTTCATCATCGAGCAATTCGTCGAGCTGTGTATCGTCCATGATCCAGATGTCCTCATCGCTGTCGCTTCCCATGTCCATGCATGTGACTTCTCGCTCCTTGTTCCACTCGTCGTCACAAAGGTAGAAGGAGTCCATCTGGTCTTTGCTATATCCAGCGGAATCGAGGATGACGTTGCGCAATTGCATGAACGATGCTGTCGAGTCGATGGCGATTTGCATCTTGAAGTTTTCGGCCTCGTCTGAGACAATGACAAATTTGTAGATCATAGTGTAGTGTTTACATTCAGTTTTTATGATGCGAAATTACTAAACATTTTTATGACACAACTGTTTTTATGATTTTTTTTTCAAGAAAGCATCTAAAAATGGGTGTGTGGATGCTGTTTTGGTGGCAGTGAGCTGTTAAAATGATGTGTGAAGCCATGATTGGGAGCTGGCTTCACACATGATAATGATAGAAAATGTGTCGTTCTTTGTTCTTGTCAAGGCACGAGTCCGTAGGAACGGAACACCTTGTGTATCTTGTCAAGGGCTATTGCCACGTGCTCATGGGTGTGTGTTGCCATGAGGCTGAAGCGGATGAGGGTGTCGTTGGGGGCTACGGCCGGTGAAACGACGGGATTGACAAAGATGCCCTCATTCAACAGGTCGCGGGTGATGGCAAAAGTTTTGTTATTGTCACGGACGAAGAGGGGAATGATGGGAGTTTCGGTGTGGCCAATTTCAAAACCTCTCTCGCGGAATCCCTGGAGGGCCTCGCGGGTGATTGCCCACAGGTGTTCTTGACGCTCGGGCTCATTGATGAGGATGTCAATTGCCTTCATCGCGGCAGCTGTTGATGCCGGTGTGATGCTGGCCGTGAAGATGTAACTGCGTGAATGGTGGCGCAGGTAGTTGGTGATGATCTTGTCGGTAGCGATAAATCCTCCCAGCGAAGCAAATGACTTGGAGAATGTGCCCATGATGAGATCCACCTCGTCTCGCAAGCCAAAGTGGTCACAGACACCGCGTCCACCCTCGCCGAAGACACCGATGCCGTGAGCTTCATCGACCATGATGCTGGCATTGTACTTGTGTGCCAGATCAACGATATCGGGGAGCTTGCACACGTCACCCTCCATCGAGAACACACCATCGGTAACAATTAGCTTGACTCGATCGGGCTCACATTTCTTGAGTTGTGCCTCGAGCGAAGCCATGTCGTTGTGCTTGTACTTGAGAGAGTTGGAGAACGAGAGGCGGCGTCCCTCGATTATAGAGGCATGATCTTGCTCATCCCACAGGATGTAGTCTTCACGACCGGTGAGTGTAGATATCACACCGAGGTTGACACCGAAACCAGTGCTATAGATCATCGCATCCTCTTTGCCTTCATAATCGGCCAGCTTGCGCTCCAGCTGCTTGTGGAGGTCGAGAGTACCATTAAGGAAAGGCGACCCGGCACAGCCAGTACCGTATTTTTGCGTAGCCTCGATTGCAGCTTGCTTGATGCGTTCATCGTTTACCAATCCGGAATAGCAGTTGGAACCGAACATGAGCACTTTCTTGCCATTCATGATGACCTCGGTGTCTTGTTCGCTTGAGATGGCGCGAAAATAAGGATAAATACCTGCCGCTTTAGCTTTCTGCGGCTCGTCATATCGCGCTAACTTACTCTGTAAAAGGTTCATAAACTTATTTTAATTTCTTCATTAGTCGTTTGTGATCTGAATCACTGGCGACGTTGCTTTATAATTGGCTGCAAATATATAAAAATAATCTTTAACAAAATGTTAAAACCATAGCTAAAAGTAGCTGGCCATGCTGAAAAGAGTGTTGTAAACAATTATTATTCATGGCTTGCTGCCCTTTTAATAATTTTTAAATGCACTAATCGCGTTCAGCATCATCCATATCAAGCTCAGCGTTGTGCATCAAGTCATAGTCCGAAAACTCGACTCCGTCAAAATCACCATCTTCAAACATCAGATAGTCTTGCCTGAAACAACCTGTTGTAATTACAGTCACAACAGCCATGATGGCAATGGCCATCATTATTTTTGCTACTCTTCTCATATACTTAACATGGGCTATGATCATTATATTATCGGCAAAAATAGCAAAATAATGGAATATAGCTGTCGGTTTTTGAGAAAAAAAGATTAATTTAGCGCATTATTTCACTAAAATCATGAACTGATGGATTTATTTGAACAGCGAATCAAGGAATTGCGGGAAATCATTAACCGTCACAATCACAACTACTATGTGCTGAATGCTCCAACCGTCAGTGATCAGGAATTTGATGCACTGTTGAGGGAGTTGCAGGAGTTGGAGCGAGATTATCCGCAGTACCAGGATCCATTATCGCCCACTCAACGTGTGGGGAGTGACATCACTCAAGGGTTCACGCAAGTGCGCCATGAACGTCCCATGATGTCGTTGTCCAATAGTTATAGCATCGATGAGGTGCAAGATTTCCTACGTCGAGCTCAAGATGGATTGGGAGGTGAACGCAGTGAGATTGTTGGTGAGATGAAATATGACGGCACATCGATTTCGGTGACCTATGAGCACGGGCGCCTTGTGCGTGCTGTGACACGTGGGGACGGTGTGCAAGGTGACGACGTGACAGCCAACGTCATTACCATAAAGACAGTTCCACTCGAAATCACGGGCATTGAGGACTTGCCCGAGAAGTTTGAGGTGCGTGGTGAGATAGTATTGCCTTGGCGTAGTTTTGAGAAGCTCAACGAGGAGCGTCAGTTCAATGAGGAGCCATTGTTTGCTAATCCACGAAATGCCGCAGCCGGGACACTCAAGTTACAGAACAGTGCCGAGGTGTCAAGACGCAGCCTGGATGCTATCTTTTATTATTTGCTTGGTGACAACTTGCCCTTTGAAACTCACTATGACAGTATCATGGCATTGAAGAGGTGGGGCTTCAAGACTGGAGAGATGGAAATCTTGCCCAGCATCGACAACGTCAAAGATTTTATTGCCTACTGGGATGTTGAGCGCAAAAAACTGCCTGTAGCTACTGATGGGCTGGTGTTCAAGATCAACTCATTGCGACAACAGCTCAACTTGGGTGCGACGGCCAAGTCTCCCCGCTGGGCGATTGCCTACAAGTTTGCCCCTGAACGAGAGTGCACCAAGCTGCAATTTGTCTCATTTGAGGTGGGTCGTACTGGTGTGATCACCCCTGTTGCCAACCTGGACCCAGTGTTGTTGAGCGGAACAATCGTCAAGCGAGCCTCGCTGCACAATGCTGACATCATCGAGCAGTTGGGAATTCATGAGGGGGATATGCTTTATGTTGAGAAGGGCGGTGAAATTATCCCCAAAATCGTTGGTGTGGATGAGAAACGTCGTGAAACCGGTAGCCAACCTATCGCCTTTGTGACACACTGTCCATCTTGCGGAACACCGCTTCAACGCATCGAGGGTGAGGCGGCATGGGTGTGCCCCAACAAGTGGGGTTGTGGACCACAGATTTGCGGGCGCATTGAGCACTTTGTGGGACGCCATGCGATGGACATTGACGGCATTGGCGAAGAAGTAGCAATGGTCCTCAACAAGAGCGGTTTGGTGAACGACGTGGCCGACCTGTATGACTTGACACAAGATAAGCTCATTGCCTTGGATCGTTTCCAGCAGCGTAGCGCACAACGCATCTTGCGTGGCATTGACGCCAGTCGTCAAGTGCCGTTTGCCCGTGTGATATTCTCACTGTCAATCCCGTTTGTGGGCGAGACCACTGGTAAGGTGCTCGCCAAACACACACATGATATCAACACATTGATGTCATTGCCTGTCGAGGAGTTGTCGGCGATTCCCGAGATTGGTCCCAAGATTGCTCAATCGATAGTGGACTTCTTTGCCGATGAGCGCAACCGCATTATTGTAGAGCGCTTGCGTGCCGCTGGCTTGCAGATGCAACTGAGTGAAGAAGAGTCTGCTGGTCAGACCGACAAGCTGATGGGCAAGAAAGTGGTCATCAGCGGCGTATTCTTCAAGCATTCGCGCGAGGAATATAAAGCAATGATTGAACAGAATGGTGGCAAAAACGTGAGCAGCATCTCTAAAGCGACAAGCTTTATCCTCGCTGGTGAGAATATGGGTCCAGCCAAGTTGGAGAAAGCCCGCAAGTTGGGCATCGACATTATCGATGAGAATCAATTTCTTGAAATGATACAGTAGATAATGATGCATCCTATCCTTAGAAATATCGTCATGTTATTTGTCGGCTGTTGCTCCATGTGCCTGCAAGGGCAGGAAGTTGAGGCCTTCGTGAATAAAATGCTGGAGCAGTATCCCCAGGCCCGTCTGCTCGACATTTACAAGTCCTGCTTTCAAGACCAGATGGGAGCCGAGCATCTGGTCTCCGACCAAGTCAGTGCCCGAGACTATCTTGAACAAGAACTGGCCACCATTGCTGTTGATGAGCTAATGCCGTGGTACTATGAGCCATGTGGAGTGGATGGAAACCATGTGAGGGTGAGCCTGCGAGTAGTCATCGAGGGCATCATGACCACTGACGAACTGATGAAGGCCTTTGTCGGCAGTGCCAACACATGCGATCGCCCCACGGTCGAACAATGGGCCAAACGATGGCATGAAATCATTGGCATCATCGACGGGATGAACTTGGACCTGGCTGAGTATGAACAGGACAAACAGTTCATCGAGCAAGTGTTGTCTCAGGGAAAGTATGCCATCAGTCATTCTCCCAACTATCGCGATGCTTATTCACCTCACTACCGCATTGTCGAGCGAAGGATTTTTGAACAGAACATCATGCCGCTTTTACCACATGAATGACTGGAATTCAAGAAATGAGGCCCCAGTTAGTCTCCTTGGCGAACAGTTCCCTGATGTGTAAAGCCATCTTGCGCCCCCACTGTGTTTCCATAGCAGGGTCAGCATTGAGGTAATCCTCGGCGGCATTGCGCGCCATCTGGATGATCTGGCCGTCCTGGGCGAGGTTGGCGATGTGCAAGTTGAAGGCGATACCGCTCTGTTGCGTTCCCTCCATGTCACCAGGGCCACGCAGTTTCATGTCCTCCTCGGCGACGACAAAGCCGTCGTTGGTCTGCGTCATCACTTGCAGTCGGTGGCGCGTGTCACGACTCAAGTCGCTGCGTGCCATGAGGATGCAATAGCTCTGATCGGCACCACGCCCCACCCTGCCCCGCAACTGATGCAGCTGCGAGAGGCCAAAGCGCTCGGCATCCTCGATGACCATCACCGACGCATTAGGCACATTCACACCCACCTCGATCACGGTTGTAGCCACCAGGATGTGGGCTTGACCTGAAGCGAAGAGCGACATCTGATAATCCTTCTCGGCAGGCTTCATGCGGCCGTGCACCATGGCCACACGATAGTGAGGGAACACATCACACACCTGTTCATATCCCTGTTGCAGGGCATGCAGATCCAGTTTCTCGTTTTCCTCGATGAGTGGATAGACGATGTAGGCTTGACGCCCTTGCCGCAAATGATCACCCACAAACTGATACATCTTGAACCTGTCCGGCTCATGCTTGAGCACGGTAGTCACCGGTTTGCGGCCAGGGGGCAACTCGTCGATGACCGACACATCCAGGTCGCCATAGACGGTCATAGCCAGCGTGCGTGGTATGGGAGTCGCTGTCATCACCAGCACATGAGGAGGCGCCAAGCGGTTCTTGCCCCACAATCGCGCACGTTGCGCCACGCCAAAGCGGTGTTGCTCGTCGATGATGGCAAGACCCAGATTGTGGAACTGCACTGTATCCTCGATGAGGGCATGGGTGCCAATGAGGATCTGCAACTCACCACTTAACAGTGACTCATGGATGATGGTGCGCTCCCGCTTGCGGGTGGAGCCCGTTAATAAACCAACCTTCACTCCGATCGACTCGGCCAACGGTTTGATGGTCCCGAGGTGCTGACCGGCCAGAATCTCGGTAGGCGCCATAATGCAGGCTTGATAGCCGTTGTCGAGAGCGATGAGTGCAGTCATGAAGGCAACAATAGTCTTGCCACTACCCACATCGCCCTGCAGCAGGCGGTTCATCTGCTTGCCGCTGCCCATGTCGGCACGCATTTCACGGATGACACGCTTTTGCGCCCCAGTGAGGGGAAACTGCAACACATTATTATAAAAATCATGGAAGTAGGCCCCAACCCTTCCAAATGTATGGCCCACCAGCCGACGGCTGTTGCCCTTGATGTAGTGCAGTATATTAAGTTCCAGGAAAAATAGTTCCTCAAATTTAAGACGGAATTGTGCCCGCTGCAATGCCTGCTGGTCGGCGGGCACATGGATGTTGCGCAAAGCCTCGTTGAGGGGCATAAGGTGGTACCGCAGCATGAGTTCGGGCGGCAATGTCTCGACGATGTTCCGGACTGCGGGTGTGTCAAGCAGGTTGAGCACCAGCTTGTGGATGGTACGTGATGTGAATGAGCGGTTGCGCAGCACCTCAGTTAGATTATACACACCGGTGAGCCCTTGCGCCACATTGTCGGTCGTGACAGGATCCACCTCGGGATGCACGATGTTCATGTGATTGTTGAACATCGACGGCTTGCCGAACAGAATGTATTGCGTATTGGTGTTATAGGTCTTCTGTATCGATGCCACGCGATTGAACCACACAACCTCGATGGTTCCGGTGCCATCGGTGAACAGAGCTTGTAGGCGGCGTTTACGTCCCTCTCCCACGGCGTTAAACGTGATGAACCGCCCCTTGAGCTGCATGGCAGCCTCGTCACCACGCAACTCATTAACATGGTTGATGACACTGCGGTCGATATAACGGAACGGAAAGTAGTAGAGCAAGTCATAATAGGAGCTGATGTTCAGTTCCTTGTGTAACAGCTCGGCCCTTTTGGGCCCCACGCCGTGCAGATACTGTATGTCGGTGTGGCGCAGGTCAGGCATCAGGTTTGAGCAGGTATTCGGCAAGTGCCAAGTCCATGGGACGAGTGATCTTCAAGTTCTGCGGCTCACCCTCTACAAGGGTGACACTGTGGCCAGCTCGCTCGACGACCGAAGCATCATCGGTAAACGTCGAGTCAAATGGTTGACCGTAAGCTTCCAGCAGCAGTCTGGCATCAAAAATCTGCGGTGTCTGGACGGCACGCAGTGTGGAGCGGTCCAGGGCATGGTTAGCCGACTCGGTCACCTGTCTCACCGAGTCGTTGAGCGGCACGACTGGAATGGCGGCTCCATCACGCCGCGCAGCATCAACCACGCGGCTAATGAGCTCACTGGTCACCAGCGGTCGCACACCGTCGTGCACAGCGATGACATCCACATCGGCGAGTTTGTCAATGCTATTCAAGGCATTCTTGACGCTGTGCCAACGGGTTTCGCCGCCAGACACGACACGATGAGGCACGACAAAGCTATGTTCACGGCAAAGCTCGCGCCATCGATCCATCTGCTGGACAGGCAATGTCACAATCACATCAAATGAATAATCGGCACGCCCATCGGCAAAGGTGCTGACCGTACGCATCAACATGGGGATGCCTCGTAGCTCAAGGAACTGCTTGGGCATCGATGCGCCAAAACGTGTCCCGCTACCGCCGGCAACTATAATAGCTATCGAAGACATATTCACTAAAGTTTTGTGACGGCAAAGATAATGCAAACTCCTAAAAAATGCAAATTTTGGCTCACCCGAAAATATGGGTTCATTGGCAGGGATCGGGGAAATTTAAAAAGGAACTTTAAGCCTCAGCTTAAAATTCCTTTTTAGGTTTCAAATAGGCAAAATTTCTAAGGTAAAAAAGATTGTTTCAGGTTTATGGCGCAAAATTATATCGTTTTTTTGAACTAAGAACATTAAATTTATATGTTATATAACATATTTTTTGATATTCTCAATCACTTAATATTATATCTACTTGATTATCAGAGGTGCAAACGATTGCAAGAAAAATCATTTTTCAAAATAATTGAGTGTGAAATTTCCGTTTTCATCGAGCACAACATAGGAATTTAGGGTAATCCATTCCCCCAAGAAGATAACAGGTGGCACATCTTGACCAGAAACAATGCGTGCCAGATGGATGTGACCATAGATGTAGGCATCCACCTCGTGGTGCACCGATGAGTGTTCCCTTGAGAAGTCGATAAGCCGGCCAGCAGCGCGCTCAGAGATCATCTTGAGCTGCTCCGGATCGCGTTTGGAGCGGTTGTCGTTGGACCAAGCAGTGGCAATGGGATAGGTCCAACGAGGATGAATTGCGGCATACAGCCATTGGCACACCTTATTATAAAAACACCACCTTGTGAACCTGTACATGGCAGGTTGCACACCCACATCATCGCCGTGAGAGATGAGCAGACGCTTTCCAAGCACGTTGACCAGGGTGTGCCCATGTAGGACGGTCATCCCAATCTGATCCCTGAGGTAATCAAACAGCCACACATCATGGTTGCCGGTGACCCATGTGATGCTGACTCCACTGTCGGCAACCTCGGCCAACTTGCCCAGGAAGCGGATGTGCCCACGCGGCACGACATGCTTGTACTCGTACCAATAGTCAAGGATGTCGCCCAACAAGTAAAGTTCGGCTGCATCACCCATGATGCTATCCAGGAAACGGCATACACGTCTTTCCCGCTCAATGGGGTCGTTGAGATACTTTGCCCCAAGGTGCAAGTCGGAAATGAAATATGCCTTTTTGCCAGCCATCGTCTAAGTGTTCACCTCACCAAGCGTTACTACATCATTCCGAGTTCCAGCTTAGCCTCATCGGTCATCATGCGGGGATCCCACTCGGGTTCAAACACCAGATTGACGGTTGCCGATGTCACACCATCAACACTCTCCACCTTCTGTCTCACATCTTCAAATATAAAGTCGGCTATCGGACAGTTGGGTGCCGTGAGCGTCATGTCGATGTCGACATGGCCTTCCTCGTTAAGGTCTATCTTATAGATAAGTCCCAAGCTGTAGACATCAACAGGCAGCTCAGGATCATACACCGTCTTCAACATCTTGACGATGTCTTCCTCGATTTTCAATTTCTGTTCTTGTTCCATAAATTGTGGCAAAATTACAAAAAAAAATCATAGTGACCCGCAATGAGTAGACTAAAATATCACTGAATAGCTAAAACCCAATGTTTCAATGTTATCCACCATGTTGCGAAAAATGACAAAAAATTGTTTTTTTTTAGAAAAAATGCTGAATATTAGCGATTAATTAGAAAAAAATGCCGATATTTGCAGTCGCAAAAATGACAGGGGCTCAAAAATGGGCGCTTTTTGTTTGCTGTTTTCAGTCGAAAAGCCACCATTAAAACCCTATCATTCAAGCAATTAAAAAAAAACGATTACTTTACATTAATTAGATAAATTAAAAAAAATACAACAATGACCAAAGCAGAAATTGTTAGAGAAATCGCTCAATCAACAGGCCTTGACAAAGGTTCAGTATTAACAACCGTTGAAAAGTTCATGGATGCCGTGAAGGATTCACTGGCAAACGGTGAGAACGTATACTTGCGTGGTTTCGGCAGCTTTATTGTGAAGACCCGTTCACAGAAGACCGCCCGCAACATCAGCAAGAACACTGTCATTATTATTCCCGAGCACAAGATTCCGGCATTCAAGCCCGCCAAGGTGTTCATGGATCAGGTGAAATAATCGCTCAAGAAGACTGAGCAACAATAATATTTTATTAAATCAAATTTTTTACTGATATGCCTAACGGAAAGAAACGCAAAGGCCACAAGATGGCAACGCACAAGCGTAAGAAAAGACTGCGCAAGAACCGTCACAAAAACAAGAAGTAATTGCGTGTAGTCAAATCAAGACGACTGTGAAATAGCAGGAACAAACGGACTTGACTTCATCATGATGCAGTGACCACGGCTGGAACATGCCACTCTTGCGGTCCAAGCATCTTGTCAATCGGTTTGTTCCTGTTTTCTATTTCAGGAATGTAGCTCCACCTCCTACAGGAGATCCGGCACTTCCACTGCTCCCAATCCCCTACTGCACAGCATGCTGCCCGCGTCCAGCGGGACCATCATGGGCACCATGCCAGTTGCAAGACATTTATATATCTCACATTTATTCACGAGTAACATATATATAAATTATTCATTCTACTTTATTGTATTTCACCCACCTTCTGCGATGAGAAGTGAATTAGTAGTTGACGTTACGCCCCATGACATGACGACGGCTTTACTTGAAGACGGCCGCCTTGTGTCATTGCAACGGGAGACAAGAGACATCTCCTATGCAGTGGGCAACCTCTACCTTGCCAAGGTGAAGAAGCTGATGCCAGGACTGAATGCTGCGTTTGTCAACGTGGGTCACTCCAAGGACGCATTCCTTCATTACCTTGATTTGGGTTCGCAATTCAACACTTTTTCTCAATACATCAAGACGGTACGCGACAATCCCAACAAGCGGCCCACCAGCATCAGCAGGATCAAGAACCAGCCCGACACCAACAAACACGGCACCGTCAGTGACGTGCTCACCCAGGGTCAAGAGCTGCTGGTTCAAATCGCCAAAGAGCCAATCTCGACCAAGGGTCCCCGACTGACGACCGAGATCACCTTCACGGGACGATTTCTGGTACTGACCCCCTTTAATGACCGCATCTCGGTGTCACAAAGAATCAAGGATCACGCCGAGAAGACACGCTTGCGCCGCCTCATCGAGAGCATGAAACCCAAGAACTTTGGGGTCATCGTGCGCACATCGGCCGAGAACAAGAAAGCAGCCGAGCTGAACAACGAGCTCAAGTTGCTGCTCAAAGCCTGGGATGACGCTATTGCCAAGGTGCAGCACACCACTCCACCCTCACTGGTCTATGAGGAGGAAAGCCGTGCCGTCGGAGAGATTCGAGACATCTTCAGTCCTGATTTCGAGAGCATTCAAGTTAATAATGCCGATGTATTTGAGCAAATTCATGACTATGTGAACCAGATTGCCCCCGATCGCAGCGATATCGTGAAACTATATAGCGACGACATGCCCATCTTTGACAAGTATGGCATCACTAAGCAAATCAAGTCGTCGTTCGGTAAGACGGTATCCTTCAAGTCGGGCGCATACATAATCGTAGAAAGCACCGAAGCCCTTCACGTGATAGACGTGAACTCAGGCAACCGTTCGCGCACGAGCACCGACCAGGAGAGCAATGCGCTCAATGTAAACCTGCTGGCCGCCGACGAGATAGCCAGACAATTGCGGTTGCGTGACATGGGCGGCATCATCGTTATAGACTTCATCGACATGGCTAAGGCCGAGCATCGTCAAGAGCTCTACCAGCACATGCGAGAAGTGATGCAAAAGGATCGTGCTCGTCACAACATCTTGCCGCTGAGTAAGTTTGGCTTGATGCAGATCACACGGCAACGCGTGAGACCAGCATTAGATATCGCGACAGCCGAGACGTGCCCATCCTGTGGAGGCAAAGGCGAAGTTCAGCCTTCATTGCTTTTTACCGACAAGTTGAAAGACAAGATTGATTACCTTGTTAACACGTTGAACGTGAGCAACTTCATTATGTATGTCCATCCGTTTGTCGATGCTTACCTCAAGAAGGGACTCATGAGTGAATACTGGAAATGGAGGCGCGAGTTCAAGCGTAAATTCCGCATCCTGCCTGACCAGTCCCTCAATTATCTGGAGTATAAAGTATTCGACAAAGACAAGAATGAACTTGACCTTAAAGAAGAGAAAGACACCAGCAGCAGCGAGACAAGCAAGAAGGAACGACGTTCCAAGCACCGCGCTGCGCAAGCAGATGACGACAGCCATCAATAATCACACTGCATGGCAACACGCATCAAGGCCGTCCCCCACAACGAGATAACGGGGGCGGCCTTTTTATTGACCGTGGGTTAATGATGTTGCTAAGTTTCTTATAATCAATTGATTAAGACACCACCATGAGGTGTGAGATGATGGTTTACTTTATTGCCGTCGTGTGACTCATATAAAATTACCTAAAAATCAACACCTTAGTGCCATCGCGCCATTGCATGCGGTTTATAGGATGAAAAGTCACGTTGATGTCGATCATGAGTTAAATTATGTGAAACTATTAGGTTCATAATAAAAATACGTTATATTTGCAAGCAAAAAAAATCCACTTTATCAAGTAACATTAACATTATCATTAAACAACTGAATCAATGAAGAAACCATCAGTCAAAGCCTCCAAGAAGGACTTGAGCAAGCCCAATCCACTGGGTGCCAAAACCAAAAGTTACATTGCAATGGAAGAGCGCTATGGCGCCCACAACTACCACCCGCTGCCCGTTGTGTTGAAGAAGGGCAAGGGCATCTATGTGTGGGATGTAGAGGGCAAGAAGTACTTTGACTTCCTGTCGGCCTACAGTGCCGTTAACCAGGGCCACTGCCATCCTCGCATCGTGAAGGCCCTGAAGGACCAGACCAACAAGCTGTGTCTGACCTCGCGTGCGTTCTACAACGAGGCTTTCTGCGAATATGAGAAATTCATGCACTCCTACTTCGGCTATGACAAGGTGTTGCCCATGAACACCGGTGCCGAGGGTGTTGAGACCGCTCTGAAGCTGGCCCGCCGCTGGGGCGTTGCCAAGAAGGGAATTCCCAACGACAAGGTTAAGATCATCTGTTGCGAGGGCAACTTCCACGGCCGCACAGTGACCGTCATCACCATGAGCGACGATCCCAGCAGCTATGCCGACTATGGTCCCCTGACCCCTGGTTTCATCCGCATCCCCTACAACGATCCCGATGCCCTCAAAAAGGCGCTTGAGAAATATGGCAACGAGGTTGCCGCCTTTATCGCCGAGCCCATCCAGGGCGAGGCTGGCGTGTTTGTTCCCGACGACGGCTACCTGAAGAAATGCTTCGACCTGTGCCACGAGCACAACGTGCTGTTCATCGCCGATGAGGTGCAGACCGGTATCGCCCGCACGGGCAAGATGCTGTGCTCACAGCACGATGGCATCCGTCCCGACATCGTGATCCTGGGCAAGGCCTTGGGCGGTGGCGTGCTGCCCGTGTCGGCTTGTCTTGCCGATGACGACATCATGCTCAACGTGAAACCCGGTGAGCACGGCTCGACCTTTGGCGGTTTCCCGCTGGCTGCCCGTGTCGCCGTCGAGGCTCTGAAGGTGGTGAAGGACGAGAAGCTCGTGCAGAATGCCGAGAAGATGGGTAAGATCTTCCGTGAGGAAATCCAGAAGATCAACTCACCGTTTATCGTGCAGGTGCGCGGTCGCGGCCTGTTGAACGCTATTGTCACCAAGCCCGTCGAGGGCAAGACCGCTTGGGACATCTGCCTCAAGCTGCGTGACAATGGTCTGCTGGCTAAGCCCACCCACGACCACATCATCCGCTTTGCTCCCCCCTTGTGCATCACCAAGGAGGAACTCATGGAGGCTATCGCCATCATCAAGAAGACCTTTGAGCAGATGTTCGGATAATCTTTTAATCAAGTGTCGCAAGCCGTGTGGCTTGTGACACTTGATGTTTAAAGAGCTGGTCTGAACCAGGCGAGACTAATCACACATAAAAACTTAAAACTCAGAACTAAAAGAATCAAAAAGCAAAATGAATAACGCTATTATCAATTTTCCCCTTCCCGCCAATGAGCCGGTGAAGGCTTATATGCCCGGCTCGCCCGAGCGTGTTGCCCTTGAGCAGGAACTCGAGCGCCAGAGCAAGCTTGTCGTTGACATCCCCATCATTATCGGTGGCAAGGAAATCCGCACTGGCAACACGGGGCAAGTAACATGCCCCCACGATCACAAGCATGTGCTGGCCACCTATCACAAGGTGGGCAAGGAGCATATCGAGATGGCTATCGACGCAGCCATGAAGGCCTGGAAAGAGTGGAGCCGCACCCCGTGGACCACACGTGCCGCCATCGTGATGAAGATGGCCGAGTTGCTCGCCACAAAGTATCGTCCCATCATGAATGCTGCCACGATGCTTGGCCAAAGCAAGAACATTTATCAGGCAGAGATTGACTCAGCTTGCGAGACAATCGACTTCTTCCGCTACAATGTGCACTATGCCAGCAAGATCTACGGCATGCAGCCCAAGGATGGCGTGGGTCAACTCAACCACACCGAGTATCGTCCTCTCGAGGGCTTCATCCTCGCTGTTACCCCGTTTAACTTCACCTCGATTGCCAGCAACCTGTGCATGACTCCCGTGCTGATGGGTAATGTGGCCTTGTGGAAGCCCTCGACCACAGCCTTGCTGAGCAACTATTACCTGATGCAGCTCTACAAGGAGGCTGGTCTGCCCGACGGTGTGATTAACTTCCTGCCTGGTAGTGGTGCCCTCATTGGCGAGGTTGCCACCCATAGCAAATACTTCAGCGGCATCCACTTCACCGGCAGCACTGCCACCTTCAAGTCGTTGTGGAAGCAGGCCAGCATGAATGTGGATCAGTATATCTCCTACCCCCGTCTCGTGGGCGAGACCGGTGGCAAGGATTTCATCTTTGTTCACCCCAGTGCCGACAAGAAGGGTGTTGCTACAGCAGCCTTCTGCGGCGCGTTTGAGTTCCAGGGCCAGAAGTGCTCAGCTGCATCGCGCATGTACATTCCCAAGAGCATGTGGCCCGATGTGCTCGAGGACATCAAGGCCATGTGCGCCGAGGTGAAGATGGGTGACATCATGGATCCCGCCAACTTTATCAATGCTGTGATCGACGAGGCCTCGTTTGACAAGTGCAAGAGCTATATCGAGTATGCCGAGAAGGCTGACGATGCCAAGGTTGTCATCGGCGGCAAGTGCGACAAGAGTAAGGGCTGGTTTGTTGAGCCCACCGTGATTGAGACCAGCAACCCGCGCTTCAAGTCGATGGAAGAGGAAATCTTTGGCCCCGTGCTGACGGTTTACCCCTACGACGACGACAAGGTTGACGAGACCGCCACGTTGTGCGACGAGACTTCGCCCTATGGCTTGACCGGTGCTGTGTGGGGCCGTGACCGCCTGGCTGTTGAGAAGCTCACCGAGCACCTGAGCTATGCCGCAGGCAACTTCTACATCAACGACAAGCCGACGGGTGCCGTTGTGGGCATGCAGCCCTTTGGCGGTGCACGTGCCAGCGGCACAAACGACAAGGCTGGTGGCGAGTTTAACCTCATCCGCTGGATCATCCCGCGCGTGATCAAGGAGACCCTCGTTTCCCCCACCGACTACCGTTACACTTATCTGAAGTAAAGGCTTTAGGTCTTAGGTTTTAGGCTTAAGCAATATCTACTACGAGGGTGCGTCAAGTTCTTTGGCCCACCCTCGTTTGGAATAAACATGATGTGATAGCAATTGGATTTCTCCTGCTGGATGAACTGCAAACAAAACCCGACAAATCAAGCATTATGAATACAATAACCAAATTTTTATTATCACTCTTCGTGCTTTTACTCTATGTGCCTGCGTCGGCTCAAAGCTACCAACAGGTCAACGATATTAGTTACACCCACAAGAGTGACGCTTACTCGCTCGAGCGGCTGAAACTTGACGTGTACTACCCCGCTGGCGCGGTGGTCTGCCCTGTGGTGGTGTGGTTCCATGGCGGCGGCCTGGAAGGAGGCAACAAGGAAATCCCGGCACAACTCAAGGAAAAAGGCCTGGTGGTTGTCGGGGTCAATTACAGGCTATTGCCTCATGTGACCGTCAAGGCAATCCTCGACGATGCTGCCGAGGCCGTGGCTTGGGTATTCCGGCACATCACCGAGTATGGCGGCGATCCGGGCAAGATTGTCGTGTCAGGACACTCGGCAGGCGGCTACATCTCCATGATGCTGTGCCTCGACAAGCGCTGGCTTACAGCCTACGGTTTCGATGCCGATAGTGTGATGATGTATGTCCCGTTCAGCGGCCAGGCAATCACCCATTTCAACGTGCGCAAGATGCAGGGCATCCCGCCCCTGCAGCCCACCATCGACGAGTATGCACCTCTCTATTGGGTGCGCGGTGACTGCCCGCCACTGGTGTTGATCTGCGGCGATCGGGAACTGGAACTGTTCGGCCGCTACGACGAGAACCAGTACCTTGCCCGTTTGATGAAACTCGCTGGCCACCAACACACTTACCTCTACGAGATTGACGGACACGGTCACGGCGGTATGGTTGCTCCAGGCTTCCACATCCTCGAAACCCACTTGCGGCAGATGCTGGGCCAATCTATTGATCCATAATCAATGCGTCCTTGATTTAAAAATCTTTTTATTTCTTGAACTATTCTGTGAAAATATTTGACAATTTATTACAATTTTTCGAATTTTTCTTCTATATTTGCAAGCAAGATATACTAAACCCCTAAACATGATAAGATTATGAGAAACAAAAGTTACTTTTTCAGGTTTGCGGCCATCATGATGGCCAGCTTGACGTGCACCTTGAATGCGAATGCCTATGACATGTATCTCGATGGCATTTATTACACCAAGCTGACCAACAGCACCGTTGAGGTTTCCTATGCCAATATCAACTCGGCGGACTACAGTGGCAGTGTCACAGTGCCCTTATTGGCCCAACAGGGCATTCAGTCATGGACCGTGAGAGGCATCGGCTACAAAGCCTTTGGCGAATGCTCCGGCTTGACCGACATCACCCTGCCCACGTCGCTAAACTATGTGGGCGACCTGGCCTTCATCCGCTGCACCAGTTTGTCGGGGATCAATATTCCCGAGAATGTCACCTGGATCGGCAACAACGCCTTTGAGCAGTGCACCAGCCTGTTGTCAGTCTCTTTGCCCTCGACGCTGACGTCGATTGAGAGTGTGGCTTTCACTGGCTGCAACAACCTGCGTTACGTTATTTGCGAAGCCCATGAGCCGCCCACGCTGGGCAGCAATGTGTTTGAAAACTCGACCTACAGCAATGGCTATCTGCTGGTGCCCAACTCGGTGGCCAAGGAGAAATACCAGGCCGCCCCTGGATGGAGTAACTTTGCGAGCATCACTGCAGCCGAGTTCTACACGTTTGAGAAAGACGGAATCTATTACTGCCAGACCGGCCCCAACACCGTTGCCGTGTGTGCCCGGGATGCCAATTACAACAGCTACAGCGGCAATGTTACGATACCCAAGTCGGTCGTGTATGACTACCACGGCTACACCGTCAACGAGGTTGCCAGCAACGCCTTCCGCAACTGCACGAACCTGACCCGTGTCACCTTGCCCGAGACGGTGGGTCTCATCGGTAATTTTGCCTTTGCCAACTGCCCCAACCTGAATCAGATAGTGATTCCAAGCAACAGCATGTTGACCGAGATCGGCAACAATGCGTTTGTCTCTACGGGACTCACGAGCATCTCGCTCCCCGTGTCGTTGACCAAGATCGGCAACTATGCCTTCCATGGCTGTGACGGGCTGACGACGGTCACCATCCCCGACAATGTCACCACAGTGGGTGCGTCGGCCTTTGGCAGCTGCTCGGGATTGAAGACTGTCACCATTGGCAAGAACTGCACCTCGCTGGGCGAGTGGTGCTTCTTGGAGTGCACCGCCTTGCAGACGGTGACCTGCTATGCCCCCACCCCGCCGGCAACGTCCTACTATACCTTCCGCAACAATGACGGCTTCACCACCGCCACACTGCGCATGCTCTACTCGTCCTATGATGCTTACACCAGTACGGCCTATTGGAGCAATTTCACCAGCATCTCGCGGTTGGGCTATGACTTCAAGTATAACAACATCTACTATCGCTACACGGGCAACAACACCGTGGGCGTGAGCTATGGATTTCCTAACTCCTACACCTACAGTGACGCTGTCACCGTTCCCTCTCAAGCCATCAACGAGGGCATCACCTACAGCGTCACCAGCGTCTGTGACAATACATATAATGGCAACCCCTTGACCAGTGTCACCCTGCCAAGCACCATCATCAGGATTGAGTCTAACGCTTTCAGGAATTGCACGGGATTAACCCAGATCACCATTCCGGCCAATGTCAATTACATCGGCTCACTTGCATTCTCGGGCTGCACCGGGCTCACCAAGGTGAACATCACCAACCTGGCCAACTGGTGCAATATTTTGTTCGCCAACGAGGATGCCAACCCTCTGAAACAGGCCCATGTGCTCACCTTGAACAACTCGACGGTAACCAGCCTGACGGTGCCCAGCAGCGTCACCCAAATCAAGCAGTATGCCTTTTTGGGATGCACCTCAATCACCAGTGCCACGCTGCACAACAACGTCACCAGCGTGGGCTATGGAGTCTTCAAGAATTGCACCAACCTGAAGACAGTGAACTTGGGTAGCGGATTGACAAGCATCGGAGGTGCGGCCTTCAATGGGTGCTCGGACCTGACGGCCATCACCAGCCTTGCCACGACCCCGCCATCGCTTTACTCGACGACATTTGACAGCAGCCACTACAGCAATGCCACACTGACGGTGCCCTGGGCTTCCAAATCGGCTTATCTAGCAGCCAACTACTGGAAGAATTTCACCCACTGGAACACGACCTATGACTTTGTGGTCGATGGCATCTACTATCTCAAGACTGGTTCTGGCAAGGTAGGCGTCACCTGCAGGGATGCCTATGGCAACTGCTATAGCGGTGATGTGACCATTCCCGAGACTGTGGAATATGAGGGTGAGACCTATACCGTCACGACAATTGACCACAATGCCTTCACCTACTGCCCCAACCTGACGTCGGTGACGCTGCCAGCCACCATCTACAGCGTTAATCATGCCTTCTTCAACAACATGGCACCCAATCTCACTTCCATCACCTGCCTGGCTATAGAGCCGCCCACCGGCATGACTGAAATGACCAGCGACCAGTATGCCGGCGTGACCGTCACCGTGCCCAAGAACTCGGTGGCCGCCTATCAGGCCGACAGTGGATGGGGCCAGTTTGCCAACATTGTGGGAATGGCCTACGACTTCAAGCGCGGCGACTTCTTCTATGAGATCACAGGCAGCAACCAGGCCATGCTCGTGCGCGAGAACAGCGACAGTTACAAGAGCATGACCTCTGTCACAATCCCCGCGAGCGTAACCCTGGCGGGAGTGGACTATAGTGTCAAAGCCATCGGTGACCATGCATTCTATCAGTGCACTAATCTGCAGAGCGTGACATTCCCGAGCAGCGTCAACAGCATTGGCGATTATGCCTTCTACAAGTGCACGGGACTCACTGGCGTGCTATCCCTGAAAGAGGGCTTGGAGACCATCGGCAGCTATGCCTTTGCCTACTGCTCCGGCCTCACCGGGGCCATCTTCCCCTTTTCGGTCAACAGCATCGGCAATGGCCCGTTTGCCTACTGCACAGCGTTGTTGAGTTTCACCAGAATGAATACCCATTATGTCAATCCCACCTATACGATTAACAATGGAGTGGTCTTTGCTGCTAAATTTGGCACGTTGACCAAGTTGGTCATCTTCCCTGGAGGCAAGTCACAGATCTATTCCGTTCCTAACGGCATCAGGGAAATTGGCGCTCACGCCTTCCGCGGCAGTATCGTCAAGACCGTCACGCTGCCCGCGACGCTCACGACGATCGGTGACTACGCCTTTGACCACTGTGCCTCCCTCACCAGCATGGATGTTGTCAAGGGAGTGACCGCGATCGGCGTCAACGCATTCAGCTTCTGCACGTCGATGACCTCGATCGTCCTGCCCTCGACACTGACAAGCCTGGGCGTGAATGCCTTCAACAACGACAACGCCCTGGCCACCGTTGCCTGCAAGGCCACGATGCCTCCCGTGTGCGAGGTGTCGGGCACAGGCCCCAGGGCACAAACGCCGTTTGATATTACGCACTTCACCACCGTCACCCTGGCTGTCCCCAAGGGCTACAAGACGGTCTATCAGGTTGTCGAGGTGTGGAAACGGTTCACTACCATCGTTGAGCGTAGCAGCCTGCTTGAAGTAATTCCTGGTGACGTGAACGGTGACAACGCTATTGACGTGAGCGATGTCACGACGCTCATCTCCTATATCTTGGGCAATAATCCTGCAAACTTCAATGCTCAAGCAGCCAACCTTGACGGAGACGACTCAATTGATGTGAGCGATGTCACTGCACTCATCAGTTTAGTTCTCAGTAATTAATTGAAAGCGTCGATTATCGGTCATCAGAGTATCCTTCTCATAGCGGATGCTCTGATGACCTCATTTTTATTAAAAGATTTGGGCGAATGGCACATTATTATGATAAAAATCAGTAACTTTGCAGTTTAAACGACAATCAAACCATTTAACACAATGAACAACGATCATGTATTGCAGCCGATGGCTGGTATGACACTCGAGGAAATGCAGGATGCTGTGAGCAGCCTGGGTATGCCACGCTATGTGGCTAAACAGCTGGCACAATGGATCTACCAGAAGCGCGTCAACGATTTTGAGCAAATGCTCAACATCTCCAAGGCCAACCGCGAGTTACTGGCAAGCCGTTACTGTGTGGGATTGTACCCTCCCAGTCAGGCGGCGAGCAGCGAGGATGGCACGGTCAAGTACTTGTTTGATGCAGGAGACAAGCAAGCTGTGGAAGCCGTTTATATCCCGGAGGATGACCGCGCCACATTGTGCATCTCGTCACAGAAAGGGTGCCGTATGAACTGCTACTTCTGCATGACAGGCCGCCAGGGCTTTCACGGCAACTTGACATCCAACCAGATCATCAACCAGGTGCTGAGCATTCCAGACAGTGACAAGCTGACCAATGTCGTGTTCATGGGCATGGGTGAGCCACTGGACAACCTTGATGAGGTGCTGCGTGTCATCGCTATCCTTACCGAGCCTTGGGGACTTGCCTGGAGTCCCAAACGCGTGACCGTCTCGACCGTGGGTAAGCGTCCTGAGCTCAAGATTCTGTGCGAACAAACCAGTGTCCACATCGCCGTGAGCGTCCACAATGCTGATCAAGAGGAGCGCTCATCGATGATGCCCATCGAGCGGCTGTACCCCATTGATACTGTCATGGAGCTGCTGGGTAATTATGACTTCTCTCACCAACGCCGACTCTCGGTGGAATACATCTGCTGGCAATGGTTCAATGACGATATCAAACATGCCGAGAAGCTACGCGAACTGCTGCCCAACGAGCATGTTCGTGTCAATCTCATCCGTTTCCATCCCATCCCGGGCATCGAGAAGCTGCGCACCAGCAGTGATGAACGCATGACCTACTTCCGTGACTACCTCAACAGCAAGGGAGTCACCTGCACCATCCGCCGCAGTCGTGGTGAAGACATTGCTGCCGCCTGTGGTCAACTTGCTGGACAAGTGCGAAAACTACAACTTGACAAAAAAATCAACAAAGAAAACCGCCGATAAAACCTCACACCACAATGAAGAAGTATCACTTTTCCTTAATGTTGCTCATCATGCTGGCAACTGCGCTGACAGCCATTGCGGCCGAACCCACGAACTATTATATCAGCGCGCTCAACAAGAGTGATGAGGCGTTGATGACGGCCCTGAGAAACATCATCCGCAATCACACCTCAGTCAGCTACACCAGCGGACTGCTCAATGCCTTCAAGACCACCGACACCGACAACGAGGGCTACATCATCGACATCTACAGCAACTGCCGCTACCGTCCCAGCGACAACGGCGGCACAGCCGGCAGCATCGGCGTGAACTATAACCGTGAGCACAGTTTCCCCAGGAGCTGGTTTGGCGGCGAGGTGGACCCCATGAACACCGATATCTTTCACATCTATCCCACCGACAGCTTTGTGAACGAGAAGCGCGGCAACCTGCCCTACGGCGTGTGTGCTGGTGGTGAGACATGGTCCAACGGCCAGTACAAGGCCAAGGGCCGCTCGGGCTTCAGCACCTATCCCGGCTACAGCGGCAAGGTGTTTGAGCCCGATGACGAGTACAAGGGCGATCTGGCACGCACCTACTTCTACATGGTAACCTGCTACAAGCAAGAATTGCCTTCATGGCCTGGCAGTGCCAACCTGGCCTACAGCACCAACAAGTATAAGGCCTTCTCGACCTGGACCATCAACATGCTCATGGAGTGGACCCGCATGGATCCCGTGAGCGAGAAGGAGATCAAGCGCAACGAGGCTGTCTACAAGATTCAGAGCAACCGCAACCCCTTCATCGACCATCCCGAGCTGGCCGAGTACATCTGGGGCAACAAGCAGGGTCAGGCATGGACAGGCAATGCTGAGCCTGTCGATCCCGCCATCACCTTGCCCCAGAACGGGTCGACCATCGATATGGGTACCACGACCGTGGGCACACCAGTCAGCAGAGTGATCACCATCAAGGGTCAAGGACTCACCCACGGTGTCAACATCCAAATGAGCGATAACGATAATTACTATGTGAACGCAAGCTCCTATTCTGCCAATCAGGTTAATTCAGGCACGTCGGTTACTATCACCTTCATGGCCGAGGAGGAAGGAACATTTGAAAACAATGTGACCATTGGTAACGATGAAGCATCGAGCACATTCACAATTATCGCTACCGCCAAGCAAGGCGACACGCCTGATCCAGGCCCTGATCCCATCGCGATCGGCGATAGTATCATGGAGACATGGGAAGACTGCAAGACAGGTGGTTACTGGACCGATAATGTGCAAGGAAAGACCTGGAAATGGCACTTCACCGATGCCGGCATCTGGGGTGATAACCTCAGGCATGGCGACCTCGTCTGCCGATTAGGCAAGACATCGACCAGTGCCATCAGCATGACCGAGGACGTGGCCAACGGCACAAGCGCTTTCGGCATGTGGGCTGGTTGCTTCGGCAGCGACGATGATGCTTCACTTCGCATCGATTATAGTTGTGATCAAGGCAAAACTTGGGTAGCATTGGGCAATCAGATTGTCACTAAGGGATCCTTGCAGCACATCGTGATTGCTGCCGACATCCAGGGTCAGGTAAGGTTCCGTATCCAACAGACGACTGGTTCACGAGTCAATATTGATGACATCACAATCTATGGCCGCAAAAGTTTTAAGAAGGGTGACGTCAATGGTGACGGAGAAGTCAATATTGCCGATGTCAACGTGCTCATCAATATCATCCTGAATGATGGACAAGGTGTCGATGAGCAAACCATGCAGCGTGCCGATGTCAATGAGGATAATGAGGTAACGCTTGCCGACATCAATTCGTTGATTGACATTATTCTTGAATCCTAATCAACAACCGATTCAGAAGTGAAATGAAAAAGGACACTTTGCAACTGATTATCATCTTTGCGCTGTTGCTCGCCGCTGCAGTAGCCATTGTATTGTATTTGCCGCACGACATCGTGACCATCTATAACTGGTATAAGGAACATCTCACCTATGGCACCATCCTGCTGCTCATGGCCATCGAGAGCTCTTTCATCCCATTTCCCAGTGAGGTGGTCATCCCGCCTGCAGCCTATTTTGCCGCGCGCAACGGCGACATGAACCTCGTCATGATCGTCATCGTCGCCACTGTGGGCGCGCTCATCGGCGCCGTCATCAACTATGTGCTGTCGCTCATCATCGGGCGACCGGTGGTCTATGCCTTTGCCAACAGCCGCATCGGGCACATGTGTCTCATCGATGCCGAGAAGGTGCAGAAGGCCGAGGCCTACTTCGACCGACACGGTGCCATCTCCACATTCCTGGGCCGGCTGATTCCCGCCATTCGCCAACTCATCTCCATCCCTGCTGGACTCTCGCGCATGAACTTTGGCACCTTTGCCTTGTTCACGTCGCTCGGTGCCGGCATTTGGAACATTGTGCTTGCCGCATTGGGATATTGGCTTAGTCTTCATTTTCCTGAAGAGGAGTTGCTCGCTCAGCTCGAGCATTATAACCGTTACCTCTCCTGGGCCGGTTATGCCCTCGCCATCTTCATCGTCATCTTCTTGGCCTATCAGGCCATCAAGAAACACCCGGCCCACTAAAAACTTAGAACTAACAGCTAAATATGAAAGTTTCACCTTCATTGTTGTCCGCCGACTTCGGCAACCTCGCACAAGACATCGACATGATCAATCGCAGCAATGCCGACATGCTGCACCTCGACGTCATGGACGGCGTATTCGTGCCCAACATCTCCTTCGGTTTCCCAGTCATCAAGCACGTGCAACGCCTGTGCCAAAAGCCCCTCGACATGCACCTCATGATTGTCGAACCGCAAAAGTTCATCCCTCAGGTGCGCGACTGCGGCACCCGCATCATGACCGTCCATCAGGAAGCCTGCATCCACCTCAACCGCGTCGTGCAGCAGATCCACGACGCAGGCATGCTCGCCGGCGTGGCACTCAACCCCGCCACCCCCGTGATGATGCTGCGTGACATCATCTGTGATGTGGACCTCGTGCTTCTCATGTCTGTCAATCCAGGCTTCGGCGGCCAACAGTTCATCGTCCAGACCCTCAACAAGGTGCGCGAGTTGAGGCAACTCATCACCCTCAACGGCTCCAATGCTCAAATCGAGATCGACGGTGGCGTCAACGACATGACTGGAGCACAACTTGCCCAGGCCGGAGCCGACATCCTTGTCGCCGGCAGCTACGTCTTCGGAGCCTATGACCCCATCAAGACCATCGAGGGATTGAAAAACCTATAATCACTGTTTTTGCGGGTCTAAAAAATGTAGTTGTTAGAAAAATCCGCCGAAATATTTTGCCGAATTAAAAATTTACCCTAACTTTGCACCCGCTTTCGGAGAGTAACCCGCAAGCATGACTGGAAAGGTGCCGGAGTGGTCGATCGGGGCGGTCTCGAAAACCGTTGTACGCTTTGCGTACCGTGGGTTCGAATCCCTCCCTTTCCGCAGAAAACGGGTTATTTGTTTGGTTATCAGACAAATAACCCTATTTTTATAAATTTACTCGGACGATTTTCGGACGGTAAATTTTTCATTTTCCTCTTCGACTTTCTATCTAACAATCTGATTATCATATCACTACTATCATCTTAAACTTAATACTTTTGGGACGATTTTGGGACGATAATAACATAAAAACTGAAATTATATGATGTGATAGAACATCATTAAAAGTGTTTGAAATACGTCCTCTTACGTCCTCTTATAAGTTTAATCCAATGAAATTCAAACTTCAATTAATAAATAAATAAATAAATGTATTTGGATTGTCACTCTTTTTTGTAATTTTGCAGAAAAATATTTTTATCTATGAAGAGATTATATGTAGAAAACTTTGGGCCTGTAAAGAATGTCGAAATAGAATTGCGAGATATTAACTTGTTTATTGGCGAACAATCAATAGGTAAGAGTACGCTTGCAAAATTAATTACGATTCTCACTGATCATATCAGTCTTTGCAAACTGATAAACTTTGCAAAAATCGGTTGGGACGAACAATTGAAGGAATATAATCTTGATATTTACAAAGATGATAAATACAAGATTATATATGATATGGAGGAAGCTAATGTGAAATTTCATATTGAAATCTATCCAAACAAACTATCTTCCTCAATGTTGAAAGATGAGAAAAGAGTGACGAATAAAAAGAGTATTATCAAAGAACTGATAATACAAAAGCCAATATATCATAGTGATAAATTAATTAATATTCTTCGAACTCGCTTAAGCAATTCAGAAAAAGGGGAGAAGGAGAAATCAGATGATTCCATAATTGAGTTTATGACCAATTCTTTGTACATTCCTGCTGAACGTAATCTCTATTCAGTAGTTATGAATCTATTGCCTGCACTTACTTTGGCAAAATCAACAGTTTCTCTTAATCTCTTGCGGTTTATGGTCGAACTAACTAATGCCAAGTCCATCTATGCTCAATATGACATTCCATTATTAGGCATTTCTTATAAGAATGATGGAAAAGATGACTTTTTTATCTTATATAAAAACAAAAGAGAATATCCTTTATCAATAGCTTCTTCGGGTATTCAATCTGCATTACCATTGTTATTAGTGTTGCAATATGCTATCAACTATCGCGAGTTCTCTTCTTTTGTTATTGAAGAACCTGAATGTAATTTGTATCCAGAGAAACAAGTGGAGTTGTTGAAGTTTATCATATCTTTAGTGAAAAGCGATAACCGTACTTTGACGATAACAACTCATAGCCCTTATCTGTTATCTGCGATGAACAATTACTTATATGCAGGAACATTGGTGAATAAATACGGAGAGAGAATTAGAGACTTTGTATCAAAGGTTTTGCCCGAATCGTATCAGTTAATGCCTGGAGACTGCTCTGTTTACTCATTAGGTGAGAGAATTAATGGTGATGGCCGTTATTGTAAGTCACTGATTGATGAAGAAACCGGTATGATTGACTATAATACTCTAGATGGAGTATCAGCAATGATGACTGATGAATTTGATCAGCTACAGGATGCGTTTATTCAAATGATAAAGGAATCGTAATCATTATGGATTTTACACCAATAGATCAATTAGTATTGAAGGAAGCATTCAGTGATAATTCAAAGTTTCAGAACATAAACAATGGCGATGATTTTTTAACCGAACTATTTGAATGTAAAAATCGAGGGCAATTATTCGTATATGATGATATCGAGAAAGGATATTCCACCTATGTTGAAAACACTTTTGGACTAGGGCTTGATAAAGTGTTTAAGGTCCACAACAAGGAGCATAAAGATGTTTTTTTATGGCACATTGATGGTGTTCTCTTTGCAAAAGAAAGCAAATGTGATTGTGCTATTTTGACAGATGTTGATATGGACTTCATTGAATTCAAGTCGAATGCAATTAACAATACTGAAGAAGCAATAAAGAATAATTATGAAAAAGCTAGCGATCAGTTACTTATTACTATTAAAGAAGTTTCTGAGAAATGCAAATCTGTTGGTGTTGAATTAGGTAAAGTTGTAAACATAAAGGCTTTTGCTGTATTCAACAGAAGTGTCCCAAAGAATGATGCATTTCGGAAGAGTATTTCAGCAAAATTTTTAGAAGATTCCAAAGGGATAAAATTGTTTTTTGATAATGAAACAACATTAACAACGTAACACATGACATTTAAAGATGAGGACATGAAATGGATTGAGATAATTATCAGTCTGTCTGACATATTTAGACCATTTATATCAAATAGTTAAGAGGTAATTAACGTCGGACGTTTTTCGGACGATAGTAGTTAAATTCAGCACCTTTCCAAAATGCTAACTCACTGATTATCAATAACCGTTACCGAACAATTTTAGGGCATTTAATCCCTCCCTTTCCGCAAAATGAAAAGAAATCCTTTACGGGCTTCTTTTTTCATTTTACGTGTCAGGCGTTGCAGATTCGAACACACAGGGTTCGCCATCGACCTTCAGGTCGCTTTCGCAGCGCAGCGGAGAAAGAATCCCTCCCATGTATCGAGTTTAATCTTATTTGATGGCCTTGATTCCTGCTAACATTGAAAGCCAAAAAGAATAGCGGTTGAGTTTCCTTTGCCATCGCGAATAAACCACGTATATCTTTAAAATATGAAGATTTTATTTCATTCTCTCAAATACTATCAATAAAAATCTATTCTCACATGCTACCAGAACCTAGGGTCTAGAGAAGAATCATCACCAGAATGATCATACAAAATAGCCTGTCCCACTCTTGCCTTGTATTTTTGCCGCTCTTCTTCGGCTTCTTTTTCTTTTTTCTCAATCTCAATATTTAAATAATACTCTATCTTATCTTTTATTTCCTTATCGCTTAATCTCTCGATTTCATCTAACGACAAATCACTTAAGTGAAACAGTTCTTTTACTAATAAATTCCTTTGGAAACGTTCTTCTTCTGCATTATCCCAAGAATCACCGAACTTATCACCTGATGATTCGAGTATATCTTTTACATCTATTTTACCCACTATTTTTACCATTAATCCTAAATCTACTGGATCTTCATTCAACACTTCATCCGATGAACACAATATATAATCTCCTGATTTCTTCAGTACCACTAAAAGATCATTCCTCCTCGCAGCTATCTCACTTGCTGATAATATTCCCAGTTCTTTACTGAAAGCAACAAAAAAATAACCATCTTTATTACTGAATCTACACGATTTGAATTTACTGCCATCCTTCTCGAAGCATGTACAAACGGACATTCTGCCATGAATTCGCGCAAAATCAACTAATGGCCATGACTGTTTAATACCATCTCTACTCAATTCTTGCGGTGGAAGAGCTGTATGTTCTTGGACAGGCTTTACATCTGAAGGTGTTTTTTCGCTTGAATTACTCTTCTGAATCTTTGATTGATCATTTTCAGGTCCTATTTCTGTTTTTGTCTCACTAGGAATTATTCTTGAAATCATTTCATTCCATCTTCTTGATGCAATATTATATGCATGAATTCCAAATTGTTCGCCACTATCTCTATCTACGTAAATGCCAAAATTACCATGCGTCGTTATTGTCGGTTCGCAAATGACATAAGTAGAATTAAATGTATATTCTAAAGTGAGCAACAATGCATGATGAAGAATAGTGTTAATTGCAATACATGCTAATGCCACTTCACATATCTGGTCATTTGATGGTGTTGAAACCAATATTAATATCTTATCAGGATTTTTGTCTGAATAGTTCTTTTTAATTTGCATTCTTTTTCTCAGCTTATTGTATACTTTACTACCATCACTATAATGAACTGAGTTCAACAAATCTTCTACAGACTTTCTTTTCTCATTATAATCTAAAATAAGCCTCGGGAGAACTTCAAAATTAACCCAATAATTATATCTTTTGATGTCAAGCTCGGTTACTTTTGTAAAGATATCCATATCGCATAAATATATTATTAATTAAACTAAAGATTAAATACAGAATTGAATTACAAAGATATACTTTTTTCATAACAACAATGCTGTAATTTTATTGATATTACTTTATCTTTTTAGTGTTTTGATAAACTGTTAAAGTGTGCCAATACCTTAGCAAGCCAAATTGTCCTCTTTAAATCACAGTTATTTGTTAATAAATGATGTTATTAGCATAATATTTTAGAGTCATGAAACAAAACAACAAATTCAAAACATGAAGAACAAAGTTTTTGGCAAGATTTTTGTAATATCATTTTGGTGGTAACTATTATTTAGTTACATTTGCGGCATCAAAAAGCAATGACATGAGTACAAAGGATAAACTACGTAAGCGATTTCTGTCTATGCCGTCGGATTTCACATTTGATGAGATGCAGCAACTCTTGGCTGGTTATGGTTATGTGCGATGTGAAAAAGGCCACACATCTGGCTCTCGAGTGATTTTCAAGAACGGTGACAAACGGCCCATCATGTTGCACAAACCGCATCCAGGCAATATCGTCAAGCGATATGCGATGCAGCAAGTATTGGAAGATTTGAAAGAAGCAGGATTTATTAAATAAGAAAAATATGAATACAATGAATTATAAGGGCTATTTAGGCTCAGTCGCTTTTAGCGAACAGGATGGTGTTTTCTACGGAAAAGTGGAGGGCATCAACGGTTTGGTGAACTTCGAGGGCGAGAGTGTGAAGGAACTGACCGAGGCATTTCATGAGGCCGTGGACGATTACCTCGCTTATTGCGCCGATGAGGGCATAGAACCGGATAAGAGTTATTCAGGCGCTCTGAATGTGAGGTTGACACCTGCCATCCACAGGAGAATCGCCATGCTTGCCAAGCAGGCTGGCCTCACTATCAATGCTTTTATCCGAAAGACGCTTGAAGAAAAGGCAGAATCAGAAATGGTAATCTGACATCCCGTTTCGGATTGCCAGTTTATGATATAAAAATGTGTAAAATAATTAGGGTTTATTAACTAAGGTTCAATGACTTACGAGGCTTTCGTCCCAGATCGCTATGGGGACGGTAGTAGCGTAAAATGATAGAAAATGTAGTTTATAACTCACTGAAAATCAATGTCCCGTTACCCTATGACGGACCCGATTACAATCCCTCCCTTTCCGCAAAATGAAGAAGAATTCCCTTGTGGGCTTCTTTTTCATTTTACGTGACACGCGTTGTGGATGAGACCCATAGGGTTCGCCAACATTTTATCCGATTGATGGTTGCGCCTCGGCAGAGGGAAAACTTATTTTCACTATGCCCCCGGCTTGCACATAAATTGGAATTTTACTTGCTTTCTAGTTTTTCTTTCTTCTCTAGGTAATCAAGCAAATCTATTGTTCCTGTCTCATTTTCAATATTAAGAACAGGTACTTTCTCCACAATCCTTGTGTTACCTGT
>Ga0247611_10002147_pt1 | contig 32978 bp, 22 predicted proteins | sample 177DNAGHGhighgp2_FD_192422 | JGI IMG/M metagenome (GOLD analysis project Ga0247611, IMG submission 192422) | Sheep rumen microbial communities from Palmerston North, Manawatu-Wanganui, New Zealand - 1770 DNA GHGhigh gp2 | ecosystem: Host-associated > Mammals > Digestive system > Stomach > Rumen... | reverse complement strand
GGCGTTTGTCGGCACCTTGCTTCACCCAGATATGACCAGCCAGGTCTTTGTAGGGTTTGTTATGTCCTCTTTGCACGGTTGCCACCAGAATCATTTTTCCATCTACGTCCACAACGTCTGTCTGGATGTAGATGGTTGGGCGTACCTGTTCATTGGCAGTATTGCCCAGCTCGCGGCTTGTCTGTTGGATGGCATCGTAGTCGAGGCCAAGGATCTCGCCAGTCTTGTCTTTTACTCCAAACAGCAGGTCTCCACCTTCACAGTTGGCAAAGGCCACCATTTCTGCCGCTATCTCCTTCTGTGTAGTGAACTGTTGCTTAAACTGCACTCGGCTCGTCTCGCCTCGGCGTATCTTATTCCTTAGCTCTTTTTCTGTCATACCTTAATTATATTATAGGCACCATACGGCCTTGTGATTGCAAAATTACACATTTATTGTCATATTATAATCGCTATACTCAAAAAATAGCCGAAATTAACACTTATTTCTCTGCTTCTTTCATCAATGCCTTTCGTTCTTTCGCACTCATGCTCCGCAGTAATTCAAGAAGTTCGGCTTTATTGTCAGCAGGTTTGCTTTCCTTCAGCAGGTAAGCATTGTATTCCAGCATCTTCTCCAGCGGATAGGTTCCAATATAGTTTGATGTGATGTCACCACTGCTGCTGTGGCCCATACTGTCACTGATATATTTATAAGGTACGCGACCCGAATTGTTCAGGTTCGTGGCAAAGCTATGACGTGCCCAGGTAGGTGTGGGCAACTGTTCCAATCCAAGCAGTTTGGCAACAATCTCCATATGCTTGCGAATGTATTTGTTGTACCGCTGAATGACCCATATTTCCTTATCGGGTGTGATGCCTTGGCTCATAATGGGGAATACTCGTTGTCCCTGTTTGGGTTCGTTGGCATACTTGTCAAGTATCTTCTTGATTTCAGGTGTAACGGGGAAGATAACCTCGCTGGCATCCTCATTGCGCTCCCTCGTCTTATGACGGAGGAATCGCAACTGCTTCCCATGAGTGGCAAAGTACCATCCGTCATATTCCAGACGCAAAGTATCAGCCAGGTTCTGACCGTCGCCGAGATACATAAAGAGGAACAAACCAAGATCACGAAAAAGAGCATGCTTCGCCTTTGGAGGATATAGTTCTTTGCCGTTCTCATCCTTTGCCTCGTTTTTCTCCCAGAAGTCATAGAGTTGACTCATCGTAGTCACATCGAGGAATTCATGCTTGCGACTCGTTTTCTTGTTATACCCAGAGTCCTTGAACATATCCTTGGTGCTGCCATTGATCAGATTCCTGCTGATGGCAATGTTGACGATGGTGCGGAACGTGCGCAGCACGATACCAATATAGGTCACGCTCAGTTCGTCTTTCTTCATCGTTTCTGTCCACTTCTGTATGAACGAACTGTCTATGTCGCTAAATTCAACGTGCTCACCATTGTCTTTGATGAACCTGTTTCTCACGTCTTTACCTACTCTTGCGGTACCGGCCTTGCCACTATCCACTTTCTCCTGAAGGTATTCCTCCCAGATTTGGTAAATACTCGTCGTGTCATCCTTCTTCCCTTGATAGCGGTCTTGAAGTCTCTTGATAGAGAAATTACCTTCGCTGATAAGCTGGTTGGTCAAGTCTTTTATTTTCTCCATCAACGCTTTCAGTTCATTCCGTTCTGCCAGTTGGATTCTCCGCCCCGTCTTCTCATATTCGCAGAGTTGAATCCACTCTTCCATCGAGTATTTCTCGCCAAGTCTGAGAAAAGTCTTCTTACCCTCATAGGCAATCCTGACAGCAACAGGCAACGGCTGACTATAATCGCCAGCCTTGCGTATATCAAGGATCAATGAACCAAAAACACTTCCATTCGAGGATGTGAATTTCGCCAAACATTTCTCGCCTCGGCTACCCTTAGATGGGCTGTTTGAAGCTGAATTTTGGCTTTTAATTGCCTTATTTTTCTCTGATTCCATACCATTACACTTTAAAAATCCCTTATTTTATCGGTCTTACAGACTATAGTCGGTTGTCAATTCGGGTGACCTTCAGGTGACCTTTTCGCCCGAAAACTGCTGCAAATTTACGAAATTCTTGGAAACAGACAGATAGGTTAACGCATTTATTTTCAGTGCTTTAACATTATTTGTAATTTCATGAAATAGGTCAAGAACCGACTCATAATCTGGAGGTCGTAGGTTCAAGCCCTACCTGGTCCACACGTAAGAGCAGTTGCGATTTTCGTAACGGCTCTTTTGACTATAAATGTTAAAAGTTATAAGTTTGTCGATGAAAGTTTTGCGATTGTCATTTATTATTTCTATCTTTGCAACGGACTATTGACTTATATTAAGATGTTCGCGAGGACACGAATAGGCTGATAAAGAGAATAATAAACATGTTTAATATTTAATAATTACACTAATGATGAACAAAAAGTATTTGATGAACGGCTTCGCCGCATTGGCACTTATCGCTGGTTTCAGCAGTTGTGTCAAGGATGTGGATGGTGTAAGCCAGGCAGAGCAAGATGCTGCTGCAAAGGAGAATGCTGAATTGCAGTTGGGTCTGAACATTCCTGAGGGACAGAGTTGGGACATGTCTACTAATTTAACTGCAGTAGTTGATGTAAACTTGAATCCAAGCGAGACCTATACTGTAGGTATTTGCGACAAGAACCCTCTGAACTTTGATGATGCTAAGTTCTATGTCTTGAAGAAGGCAGAAGGTGGTAGAATCTCTGCTACTTTCACTGCTCCTAAGGGCAAGACTGATTACTATGTGATTGCATACAATAGTAAGTATCAGGCTATTGTAAACAAGGTTGATGCCACCAATGGTGCCATCAGTGCTAATGTGACTCGTACTTCGGGGGCTTCTGGTACTATGCGCAGTGCTTCTCGTCGTACCATTGAAAGTGATTGGCCATTCCCAGATGCACCAGATGCGGAGGATTTTGCTACATCAGTTCCTGAAGACTGTCCTGTACTGACAGGATATCAAAAAGGAAATCTTTTCGAAATTAATGGTACCTCTTCCAGCAGTGGACAAAAACTTCAGCCGTATGTTGAATGGAATGCCACGAACAAAAAGATTGATGTTTATGTCTCTGAAAGTGTTACTCTGAATAAAAACAATGGTAATGATCCTGTCTATTTCCCCAGCGATGTTACTTTATACCTTTTGCCTAATGTGAAGATGACTATTAATTGCGACTACAACTGGGAGCAATATAATGGCATTATTTATATTGCTGATGGTGCAGAATTGGCTATCAATGGTGTGTTGGGCATCGGATCAAACTGTAAGATCTTTACTGCAGGCACAGGTTCTATTTCTGCAAACCAAATTATTGTACGTAATGGTGCTACCTTATATAACCAAGGTACAATTGACATGTCTGAGGAAGACAATGGCGAATTATCTGTAGAAAACAGCAACTCTGTTATTGTAAACGATGGTACTATCAAGGCAACACGCTTGCATACTGCGGGAAGTGGTCATGTTCAGAACAACGGAACCATGATTATTTCTGGTCATACAGATATCGATAGCAACAATAACACATGGGTAAACAATGGCTCATACCAGACACAGTATTTCTTCTATACTGCTGGTAGCAATGATGTTATTAATAATTGTAAGTTAATTGTTGACGAAGATTTCAATATTAACCTTGGCGATACCGATAGCAATGGCTTCCAGATGGACTCAAATGCTAGTACTATTACAAAGAACTTTAATGGCGGTGGTAATTTTACTGGTAAAAAGAAGAATGATAGCGGACAATGGGTAGACAACCCATTCAACGGTGGACCTTTCTTTATTACCATGGGTGCAGGCTCTGTATTCAAGGTAACAAACAGAGCCACTATGAATGCCACCAAGGCAAACTATGGAATCTACGGTCCTGAGTCAGGTGATTATGCTGTCTTCCAGGCAAAGGATATCGTAGCAGGTAAAGCCGATCAAGGTTATGAGATAACTTATGGTAATAACCTTGCTGTAGTGTGTGAGACCCACTTTGCTAATGGTCTTAGTGGAACATATCCTTATATCGATTTCAAGGGCAATGCCTCTATCTTTAAGGGTGGCAACTTCGCTGAAGGAAAGGCTGGTTCTGTAGCACCTGACATGGAAACTATCACGGCATCTCTGTGTAACCCAGGCTTCGACCCAGGTGAGGGTGATGGCGACAGATTCCTCCCAGAGCCTGCTGTTTACACTTATGCTTTCGAAGACCAGTTAGTTGCTGGTGACTACGATATGAACGATGTCGTGCTGAAGATTTCTTACCATGCAGTAAGAGATAGTCAGGGAAGAATCACCGAGATCGATGAGGACAAACTTGACGTGAGGATGGTTGCCGCTGGTGCTACCTTCAACCTTGAGGCTTATGTTGGTGACCACAAACTGTTCGATAATGAGGTTCATGCTGCGTTTGGTGTTAACGAAGGTGTGATGGTAAACACTGGTAGAAATACTTCTACTGTCATCCCAGAAGATTTAGGCGTTGATGCTCCAGCAACCTGGGATGGTGATTTCAAGAACTTGGACGTAAAGATTTATGTTCTGCTTTCAAACCCATATTGGGTAGAATATCTTACTGATAAGGAAAAGGAAACTCCTTACGCCATCATGATTCCTAATGACTGGAGATGGCCTACAGAGCGTACTATCGTTACTGAGGCATATCCTGGTAAGAACACTGCCGAATCTGGTGATCCTGTCTATGATGACGAATACTCATTCAAGAAGTGGGCAGAGACTCCAGACGCAGACCGCACAGATGCTATGAAGTCTTGGTTCAATTATCCTGTAACGGGTAAGACTATGACCAATGCCAGCACCAGTGCAACTACAGAATAATTGAGTACATCAAATACTTAAATAATAATAACATTTGAAAGACCGGGGCATCTATGTGAATAGGTGCCCCGGTTCTTTGACCCTTGAAGGTGGCATCTTCACTCTACGAAGGCGGCACCTTCCTGTTTGTTCCATAGGGTGGAACACTTTATTCCATGGGGTGGAACATCTTGTTCCATGGCATGGAACAAATGATCCCCTTCTTTCGGATATAACGTCCCTATGCTTGGAATGGTTTATTCCAATGTCTGGAATAATCCACCAGAGAGGCTTCTCTCTCCTAAAAGATGATCACTGGTCTGATTGCAAACACGTTTTTACCCTCGTTTTTGATGCAAAAACACCTCATTTTTAGGGCAAAATCGCCAATCGTTGTCACCCTTGTCACCTCGTTGTTACCGCCAACCACCTGACAATCAAATAGTTTTGCAAGGCGGCAACGGTGGCAAGGGTTTTAAAAATACATGTAGGGAGTTACTTTGCGTACACGGCACCCTCTGCTGGATACTCATACCAGTCTTGCGCCTTAGCATGGTCGAGCATCCACTCACCGAAGGAGTGCCCGCTCTCCTGATAGGCGCCAGAGACGATGGAGTTCTTACGCATGCCGATAGGCTGTTCCTCCAGCGGATAACGGAACTTGCCGTAAGGAATGGCGAGTGCCCACGAGAAGCCGTTGTTATAACTCTGGGCGGCACCATTATAATAGTTGTAGAGGATTTCCGTTAGTTTGTAGGGGTGCGTATGCACCTCCCAGAAGTTCTCTCCAGCAGTACCATACTGCACGAGGATGAAGGGGTCGACCTCCGCAAGGGTGAAAGAACGAGCCAGATACGCATCATGGAAGTTGAGATAGAAGGTTACCGTTATCGGTGACTGTGTGGCTCCGTTATTACTGCTGCTCGGATTCTCTATCGTGTTAAAGTAACGGCGATAGACGCTACCGTCAGAGGCGAGGTGGAACATGGCGAGGTGGGCGTCGTCGAAGAGGTTGATGACGGCATCGCCATTGAGCGCCTTCAGTTTCACATCACTCTGTTTGATGAATAAACGCTGGCGATCCGGCTCGCGATTGAAGGTAGAAGCCTCATCCTGCGTGATGTCCACTTTGTCGTAACCATAGCCCACCAAGCGGACGGCTGCTGCTATCTGCTTGAGGTAGCCCACTGCGTCGAGTCTTACTTTCAGTGCCACCACCTCGTCGTTGTCCGTCGTCTCCTTGGTGATACTCATCACGACATCGTTATAGTCCCAGTCGCCAGGATTGGGATAGTCAGCCTCGAAGCAGTAGAAGATACGTTGTGGGGTGACGGGATTCGGGGTGCCAGTAGGTTCCGTACTACTCAGATTAATGGTTTCCTGATTAGTCGATGCCTGCACCAGGCGGAGATACTTGCCGTCCTCATCCAGCACAGCGGCAAAGACCTTACTCTGTGCTGTGGGCACCATATAAGTCATCTGCTTGCTGACACGTGATTCAGTAGTTGTCTCAGCGAGAATCTCCACACCCGTTGTGGTAAAGGGATTGTCAGAGAGGATATACAACTTAGCAGCACCAGGCACACTGCCTTTCACGAAACTGGAACATTCAGAGGCCAGCGTCCACGTGTGTCCCTTCTCGATAGAGTCCACAGGGAAGTAGCCCTCCAACTGGTCCTCATAGCCATAATATTTGAAATTGTCACGCACGCAACTGCTTACTGCACTGCCGATTGCTACTATTATAAATAAGGTACGTAAAAAGTTCTTTCTCATGTCATTGTTGCTTTTGGGCTGTAAAATTACAAAAAAGGACGGAACTTTGAACTATTTCACAGACAAAATCTTGATTTATGCAAACGTTTCCGCAATATTTTTAATTATTTAACACTCTGTATCTGTTTTTTCTAAATAAATAATGTATTTTTGCAGCGTCAAAATCTATAAAAGACAAAATAATTCAATTTAGTTTATATAATCATTAAAAATTCGGAAAGATGAAAAAGTTATTTTTGATGGGTTTCGTAGCCCTTGCTTTCGCAAGTTGCGTAAGTGACAAGGATGTGACTCCACAGACACAGGATCAGAAGTACCAGGCTGCTTTTGAGGAACTTGTTGGTGGTAAGGTTAATGCCAATGTAAATTGGGGATTCAATGCAATGCAGACTATCACTTTCGATGCTGAGGGTAAGTATGCTGGAATGCGTGCAGCCAATACAGAAAACAACAGATGGGGTATGTACATGGTTGTTCCTACAGAGATGACCGCTGAGCAGAAGGCTAAAGTAAAGAAGTATTTTGACAATGTTAAACAGCCAGAAGGTATCGCAATTAATTGGAGTGACTTCTTCGTTCATCAGGTAAGTCAGACCGTGAAGGGAAAAAATATGGACTACCTTTATTGCGGTGAGAAGGACTATGAGGCAAAAGACCATGTCAATAATTTCAACGGTGGCAGTTCAACTGATAAGAAGAATGTAGGTGTTGAACCTAGAGATGCAAACAACGCAAGAGAGGTGGACTATTATGATGGAATCATGTATATGTATAATAGCGGAACTGAGTTCTTTGCTTTCCACAATAGTTATGACGACACCTATTATGAAGATAATTATGTCATTGTTTCTGGTGAGATGATTGATGCTGCTTATCCAGAGGCTCCTTCTGTAGCAGGCATGTACTTCGTAGGCTTCGACTATGAGCATGACAAGACTAAGATGAATGAGGATGATGTTGAGGCACGTGACTATTATTTCAATGATTGGGTAATCCGTGTATCTCCAGGCTACTTCAGGAACAGCAAACGTGTCATGGTTGAGGATCTGATTGCCAGTGATCTTTCTAATGTAGGATTCACTGCAGACAAGAGCGACTGGGACTTCAACGATGCAGTATTTGATGTTGCCTATAAGGCAGATGGAAACAAACAGTATGCTATTATTACCCTGTGGGCTGCTGGTGGTACAAAGGCTCTAACCGTAGGTGGCAAGGAAGTTCACGAGTTGTTCGGACAGTCTACTAAGACTATGATCAATACCAACGCTACTGGAGGTGTAGATGGTTTGACTCCTGTTATTTTCCGTGTAGACATGGGTACAATGGATTATAACAAGACCTATACTGCTGATGAGGTTAAAGTTTATGTTGGTAGCACTGAGTTGAAAGCAGAAACAGGTAAGGCTCCTCAGAAAGTGGTTGTCTCTAACACAACTCGTTGGATGAAGGAGATGAAGATCATCACTTCTGGTTATGCTTCATTCGCAAACTATGCAACAAATGGCACTCCTACCGAGTGGTATGAGACTGTTACCAATAGTAGTGTTCTGTATTAATTCGACCCATCAAATACGATTATAAACAATCTTTTTAGAGAGCGCCTGCGTGATGCAGGCGCTCTTTTTTGTGAATTTATTTTGTTCTCGTTAATAGAAATTTTCGTACCTTTGAACTACGTTTGAAGGTACTGACGTTCGAAAATAAAAGAAAAACAAGTTTTCCTTTTGTATTCTTCTCACTTATTAGATAAATTTCTCACACTCGACAAAAGAAATCAATTTCTTTTGTTCTCGTTAATAGAAATTTTCGTACCTTTGCAGAATGGAAGACGATGAAAGGAAAATCGACAGTTACAAGACGCTGAAAGTCTATCAGAAGACTATCTGCGTCTTTGATATTACCTGCTATTTCGTCGACCATTTCTTGGATCGTGGACATGACCGCACGGCAGACCAGATGCAGCAGGCGGCACGCTCTGGAAAACAGAATATCGTGGAAGGATATAGTGACGCAGAAGGCTCAACAGACAGTGAGCATAAACTGACCGTTATTGCTAAAGGTAGTTTGGAAGAACTGAAAGAAGACTTTCAAGACTATCTTCGTATCCATGGGCTGACTATCTGGGATCAAGAGCATGAGAAATACAAAGCATGTGTACCTCGTTTCAAGAAGCATAACGATACAGCCTACTATATGCGACAGATAAATGGCAGGAGTGCCGAGGATATTGCCAATATTGCTTTGATAGTGATTTATCAGGCATTGTCCATGTTGCATGGATATATCAAATATATTAATAGGAAATTCTTGGAACAAGGTGGTGTCAAGGAACAGCGCTATTGGAAGAGAGTTCAATATAGGGAGGGTAGGTTTGGTAGGTGTGGTAGGGAACAAGACCCTAACATCCCTAACACACCTATTGAACCTACCACACCTAAAAAACCTTTAAAACAATAGACTATGGTATTAAATTATATTTGGGTAGCCTTTTTCCTGCTTGCCTTTGTGATAGCAATGGTGAAACTGGTATTCTGGGGAGACTTGGACGTGTTCCCAGCGATGATGGATTCTACATTTTCATCATCTAAGACGGCATTTGAGATTTCGTTGGGACTGACTGGTGTGTTATCTCTCTGGTTGGGTGTGATGAAAGTCGGAGAGAAAGGTGGTGTCGTCAATGTGTTGGCACGACTGCTGTCTCCTGTGTTCACGAAACTGTTTCCGGAGATTCCTAAGGGACACCCTGTCACTGGCTCTATCTTTATGAATATCGCAGCCAATATGCTGGGACTCGATAATGCCGCTACACCCCTCGGACTGAAGGCGATGGAGCAGATGCAGGAACTGAATCCCAAGAAAGACACGGCATGGAACCCGATGATCATGTTCCTCGTGCTGAATACCAGTGGACTGACTCTCATCCCCGTCTCTATCATGGTATACCGTGTGCAGATGGGAGCCGCCCAGCCTACGGATATCTTCATCCCTATTCTCCTCGCCACGTTCTTCTCGACACTGGCAGGTATCATCGTCACCTCTATCTTCCAGCATATCAACCTGCTGAACCGTACCCTGCTGCTCACCTTAGGAGGAGCCTGTGCGGTAGTCGCTGGTATCATCTGGGGCTTCTCCCAGTTAGACGGTGAGTCGATGAACAAGGTAAGCACTACCGTTGCGAATATCCTGCTGATGGTGATTATCGTCAGTTTCATCGCTGCTGGAGTACGTAAGAAGGTGAATGTCTACGATGCCTTCATCGAAGGAGCGAAAGACGGTTTCCAGACAGCCGTCCGCATCATCCCCTACCTCGTAGCCATCCTGGTAGGTATTGGCGTGTTCCGTGCCTCTGGAGCGATGGATATGCTGATAGGCGGAATGCGCTGGTGTGTGGAACTGACTGGTGCCAATGCCCAGTGGGTCGATGCCATGCCGACGGCAATGATGAAACCACTGTCAGGTAGTGGAGCAAGAGGTATGATGGTCGATGCGATGACAACCTACGGAGCCGACTCGTTCGTCGGCAGACTGTCGTGCGTCTTCCAAGGCTCCACGGATACCACCTTCTATATCCTTGCCGTCTATTTCGGCTCTGTGGGTATTGCCAAGACCCGCCATGCCGTAGCCTGCGGCTTGATAGCCGACCTGGCAGGTATCATTGCGGCGATTGCGATTTGTTATTTATTCTTTGGATAGATAATATAGAATGTTCTAGAGCGTTCTAGAATGTTCTAGAAAAATAGAAAATATTATGGGAAAGTTAACAACCATCTTTAAGGATACAGCCATTTACGGACTCTCGAGCATCATCGGACGCTTCCTGAACTACCTGCTGGTGCCCCTGTATACGGCTCAGTTATCGGCTGCAAGTGGAGGCTATGGTGTCATCACGAATATCTATGCTTATACGGCGTTGGTGATGGTGCTGCTGACCTTCGGCATGGAGACCACCTATTTCCGTTTCACCAACAAGACACATACCAACTCGCAGACCGTCTATTCGACGACCCTCATCAGTGTGGGCAGTATCTCCCTGTTGTTTGCCATCGTGGTATTGCTGTTCCTCACACCCCTCAGTCAGGTGATGGGCTATGGCGACCACCCGGAGTATGTGGGTGTGATGGCAGTGACAGTAGCCATTGACGCTTTCCTCTGTATTCCCTTTGCCCACCTTCGTCAACAGAAGAAAGCGATGAAGTTTGCGGCATTGAAACTGCTGAATATCATCGTCAGCATTCTCCTGAACGTCATCTATTTCGCATGGCTCGACGGTAAGGATGTGGGTTATGCGTTCTATATCAACCTGTTCTGTACGGCAATGCTTGCTGTCTGTCTCATCACAGAGTACACAGGGTTCCGTTGGAGACTCGACACCCAGTTGCTGCGTACCATGCTCAGTTACTCATGGCCTATCCTCGTACTCGGCATTGCAGGTATCCTGAACCAGACAGCCGACAAGATGCTGTTCCCTTATATATATAAAGGTGAGGACATGCAGGCACAGTTGGGAATCTATGGTGCCTGTTCGAAGATAGCCATGATCATGGCGATGATCACCCAGGCGTTCCGCTTTGCCTATGAGCCTATCGTCTTCGCTGGTGTCAAGGATAAGGACTCCCATGAGATGTATGCCAAGGCGATGAAATACTTCATCATCTTCACCCTCCTTGCCTTCCTCATGGTGGTGGGCTATATGGATATCCTGAAGTATATCATCGGACGAGACTACTGGACGGGTCTGCGTGTCGTACCTATCGTCATGGCGGCAGAGATTATGATGGGTGTCTATTTCAACCTGTCATTCTGGTATAAGTTGATCGACAAGACCATCTGGGGTGCTATCTTCTCAGGTATCGGCTGTGCCATATTACTTGCCGTCAATGTCATCTTCGTACCGAAATACGGTTTCATGGCTTGTGCATGGGGAGGCTTCGCCGGCTATGGTGTCGCCATGCTCATCTCCTATGTCGTAGGACAGAAATACTATCCTATCGACTATCCGTTGAAGGAGATCGCCCTCTATGTATGTCTTACCATCGTGGCATTTGCAGTGATGGCTGTTGTCAGAGACAGTCAGTCGCTCTGGGTATCGTTGGCAGTCAATACGCTATTCATCCTGCTCTTCGTAGGAGTCATCATCAAGCGTGACCTGCCCTTGGAGCCATTATTGAAGAAATTAAAGATCAAACATGAATGATATGAAGAAGTTATTATTATCCCTGATGTGTCTTTGCTCCTTGGGAGCCCATGCCGATGAGGGTATGTGGACACTCTACAACCTGCCTACTGCCATCTATGAGCAGATGAAGCAGTATGGTTTCCAACTCCCTATGGAGCAACTCTATGAGAGTGACAACGCCGTGAAGAACGCAGTCATCAACTTTGGCGGCTATTGCTCGGGGGTCGTCGTATCACCCGACGGACTGGTATTCACCAACCACCATTGTGGTTTTGAGTGCATCCGCAGTCACTCCACCGTTGAGCACGACTATATGCTGAATGGTTTTATAGCCAATAACTACGGTGAGGAACTGCCCAACGAAGACCTCTTCGTGAGTTTCATGGTGGAGCAGAAAGACGTGACAGACAGTCTGAAGGCATTGGGTATCGACACCCTCACGGCAGAGAAGACCGAGGAGTTTGTGGACTCTATCCAGAACGCCTGGCAAAAGGTGATCCGCCAGCAGGACTCTACCCTGCGTGTGGAGGTGCTGCCTTTCTATGAGGGCAACAAATACTACATGACGACCTATCGTGACTTTGAGGATGTACGCTTGGTATTCGCTGTTCCCAAGTCGATGGGTAAGTTTGGTGGTGAGACAGACAATTGGATGTGGCCCCGTCAGACCTGTGACTATAGTGTGTTCCGCATCTATGCCGACCCCAAGACCAACGGTCCGGCAAAGTACTCCAAGGACAACGTACCCTATCATCCCCAATCATGGGCTAAGGTGTCGATGGACGGTTATAAGCCTGGTGACTTCGCGATGATTATGGGTTATCCCGGCTCTACCAGTCGTTACCTCAGCAGTTATGGTATCAAGGAGCGTCACGATGCTATCAATGCCCCTCGTGTGCAGGTTCGTGGTGTGAAGCAGGAGATCATGCTTCGTCACATGCGTGCCGATGAGGCTGTCCGTATCAAATACGACTCGAAGTATGCTAACAGTTCTAACTACTGGAAGAACTCCATTGGTATGAACAAGTGTATCGACTCTATCGGACTCATCCAGCAGAAGCAGGAGTTTGAGATAAAACTGAAGCAATGGCAGGATGAGACGGGGTATCTGAAGGGACAACTCGACTTCGACAAGATGGCGGAACTCTACCAAAAGCGCCTTGCCCTGACCCGTATCCGCACCCTGTTCACAGAGACCTTCCTGGCGCAAGACCAGTTGTCGACTCGTGCATGGAGAAGTAACTGGGGTATGAAGGTACAGGGACCAGAGGACAAACCCAAGAAACAGTATATCCAGTTCGATGATAATAGTGAGGCATGGGATGCGGCAACGGATATAGAGATCCTTGCCGCCCTGCTGAAGAACTATCGCACACAGATGACGAATGCTGACTATCTGCCAGCATTCTATAAGACCATCGACGAGAAGTTCCGTGGCGACTATACCGCCTATGTCAATACGCTTTATAAGAAGTCGATGTTGATGAAGAGCGGAAAACCCATCTATGTCAACAAGAAGAGTTATGCCAAGGACTTGGGTGTGCAGTATGGACTCGACCTGACCGAACTGCTTGCTAAGATAGGGGCAGACCGTAAGCAACTGACAAACGATATCGCTGAGCAGGAGAAATATCTCTGTGCCGCAAAACTGCGCATGGAACAGGATATGCCCAACTACTCAGACGCTAACTTCACTATGCGAATGACCTACGGACAGATTGGGGAGTACACCCTTGGAGGTCGTCCCTCTGGCTATTATACCACGGCTCGCAGCCTGTGGGAAAAGATGCAGAAGGCAGACGATAACTTCGAGTATTTCGCAGAGCCTGTCATGCACGACCTGTTGTCCAGCAAAGACTTCGGACCTTATGCCGATAAGTTGACTGGCACCCTGCAACTCTGTTTCCTCTCTAATAACGATATCACTGGTGGTAACTCCGGTTCACCTATCTTTAATAATAAGGGAGAACTTCTGGGGCTTGCTTTCGACGGTAATTGGGACAGTCTGTCGAGTGACATCTTCTTCGACCGCCAGTTGGCTCGTACCATCAATGTCGACGTGCGCTTCATGCTCTATATGATGGACCGCTGGGGACATGCCGACCGACTATTGAAAGAGATAGGCGTTAAGTAAGTCATAAAAGAAAAGGTTGAGAACATTCTCAACCTTTCTTTTTTCTTGGTTTGCGGATAGCCCATCCCTCTTCGCTGAAATCAGGGATATCCCCTTTGAGTTTCATGGACTTGGGATTGAGGAACTGCATCCATTCGTCCTTGGTGAAGGCTGTCTTTTTGGGCTCTTTGGGAGTGGAGTTGCTAGTTTTTCTAGGGTCTCTAGATTTTCTAGAATCTCTAGATGGTCTGCCTCCCTCATCGGCATCATTGCAACGAACATCTCTGCCTTTGTATTTCTGTCCGTTCACATACTTCATCACACGCTGGGCATCCTCCTCTGGTACCTCGAAATAGGACATCATGGTCAGCAGGTCGATATGTCCGACCTCCACATGTCCCTTCACGTTCTTGTTCAGGAACTGCATCAACTCACCAGGATAGAAACCGTCTCTCTTACCCAGGTTGATGAACAGGCGGCGATAGCCAGCCTCTGGTTTGCGAGAACCTCCTTCCCGTTTCTCCCCACGCTTGCCACGCTCCCGCTTCTCACCACGCTCTTTCTTAGCACCAACAGGCTCTATCTCAGGAGCATCGGCATAGTAGGCGAGGAAACGTCCAAACTCCAGGGAAACAATCTTCTTGATAAGGTCTTCTTTGTCGATATACTCAAAGTAACGGTCGATATCCTGCATGAACGGGGCAATCTGCTCCTCGTCCACATCCGCCTTGACAATCTGGTCCATCACCTTATAGAGTTGTTTCTTACAGATTTCTTCAGCAGTAGGAATCTTACCTTCCTCGAAAGACTTACCGATCTCTTTCTCGATATTGCGGATCTTATGCTTCTCACGAGAGTGTACGATGCTGAGAGACGTTCCCTTCTTGCCAGCACGACCAGTACGACCGGAGCGGTGAGTGTAGTTCTCGATGTCATCAGGTAAGCCGTAGTTGATGACATGTGTCAGGTCATCTACATCCAAGCCACGTGCCGCTACATCCGTAGCCACCAGCAACTGTACGGTATGCTGACGGAACTTCTGCATGGTGAGGTCACGCTGCTGCTGACTCAGGTCGCCATGCAACGCCTCGGCATTGTAACCGTCACGGATCAGTTTGTCGGCAACCTCCTGTGTCTCCAACTTAGTGCGACAGAAGATGATCGCAAAGATACGGGGGTAGAAGTCTACCAGTCGTTTCAGAGCAAGATATTTATCCTTGGCATTCACCATATAATAGATATGGTTCACGTGCTCAGCACCCTCGTTACGGCTTCCTACGACGATTTCCTTGTAGTCGTGTAAGTAACCTTTAGCGATACGCTCTATCTCCTTACTCATCGTCGCAGAGAAGAGTAAGGTGTTACGATCGGTAGGTACTCCCTCCAAGATGGCATCGATACTCTCCGAGAAACCCATATTCAGCATCTCGTCAGCCTCATCAAGAACCACATTATACACGTCATCCAACTTGGCAACGCCACGATTCATCAGGTCTATCAATCGACCGGGTGTTGCCACGATAATCTGTACACCTTTTCGTAATGAACGGATCTGCTGCTCTATCGATGCACCACCATAGACTGCCTCGATATGCACACCCTCCATATACTTGGAGAAGTCACGTAAGTCATCTGCTATCTGCAAACAGAGTTCACGGGTAGGACTCAATATAAGAGCCTGTGTCTCCTTACGAGACGTGTTAATACGTTGTAGTACGGGAATACCGAATGCTGCCGTCTTACCCGTTCCTGTCTGGGCAAGGGCGATAACGTCGTTCTGATTACCAAGTAAATAAGGGATTACCTCCTCCTGAACAGGCATGGGCTGTACGAAACCCATCTCCTCAATGGCGTGGCGAATCTCTTCGCAGACGCCTAACTCTTCAAATGTCTTCAATCTTTCTATTTATTAATAATGTATATGTTTATTCTTTATTATCAACAGACAGGATGATGTTTACCACCTTGACAACATCCGTCACATTCACCTGCCCGTCACCATTGACATCTGCTGCTTCCTTGTTGAAATTAGCCGATGGTTTGCCTAAGATATAGTTTACTATCTCCACAATGTCCGTCACATTCACGGCACCATCACCATTGACATCACCGGCTATCACTTCAGAATTATAAAGGAAATCGAAAGCCACAACACCATTTTCTGTGTCTTCTTGGATGTTTGTTATCTTAAAGGGAGGAATGACCTCACCACTATAGAACAGATAATTAGGCAAGTTCATGTCGGCGGTGAGTTCCGTAACACCACTGGTTCCCGGGAAAGCATCGCCACAAAGACTTAATGCATATTCCGCTGTAGAATATGTTTTATTTTTCCCTTGCAGATAACCATTGATCACCAGTCCATCGGCAGGAACGATACAGACATTAGGCATGCTGGGGGTATCGTTAGGATAGTCATTCATGTTTACCATCTTATAGGGATAAGCGATATGCCATACCAATAAGCCATGCATCGATAAGGGCTTTTTGACTTTATCGACTGTCACGCTCTTCGCAATATTGAATCCAGGGATATGACTTTCTGTATCCGCCGTATCAGCATACTCTATCATGAACCATTCCTCTGGGTCCGCTCCATTGCCGAATTTATAAGCCTTACCGCCTTTTATCAATGACTTCATCTCAATATGCTGAGACGCTGTCAACTCCTCTACTTCTATCCAACCCATAGCCGCCTGCTCCCATGCGGTATAAGGCACAGGAGAGTAACCTGAACTTGCGTACTCACCATAGTCCATTAAATCCCAATACTCTGGAGTCTGATTATTGATCTGTGAATCGGTGGAGGTAGCATATAGGTCAGGCAGTCCCATACCGTGGGAGAACTCATGAACACAGACACCAATACCATTTATATTAGTAGATGCTACAGGATCATCTTCTTTAAAACTGAATAGTTCTGCGCAGCAATTAATATAGCCAACCCTCACGTTATCTGACGTACTAATACCTTTATAGCCACATTTTGGCCATAAAGAATTCACTGGATTTCCACCAACATTCTGTCCATAGCCAGCATAAACAATACAGATCAGTTCCGCTCTCCCGTTGCCATTAGCATCATAGTCATTGAAGTCCACTTGGTCATCCACAGCAGCAATGGCATCCTTGCAGAACTGATAGAAATTTACGTCTTTAGTACCACCACTATCATGTCCATAGTATTCCATTGTTTCCGGCAAGGTAATAGGACCTACAATATCAAACTGCGGTTTGAACTGCCCTTGGCTTGACCACTCAAAGTAACTTGCGACACTACAAATGTTCTTTTGCTCATTATGACCCAGATCCACTTGCTCTTCACCCTTGAAATACTGTTCAAACTGAGCCTTAGGGTCATCACTGATAAAATGGACATCAGAAAACTGAGCCAGAATAACCAGACATTTAGGATTTCCTGTATGGGGAAAATAACTGGTGTTTGTCACCTGCGCACGTCCGGCAGTCTGCTGTAACTCACCTGCCTTTCGATAAAACACATGATGACGATGCTGTTGCTGAAGACAGTATTTCTGTTCCACAGCAGTTCGCTTGTCTGGTTCATGTGCTAATAATTTTGTCGCAGATAATAAACCTGCCTCATCTATCTGCGCCAAATAGTAACCATTATCTTGTTGTACGACGATGGTTCCGTCATCCATTGATACCCATGAAGCATATTCGTCACCATATAATGTCAGCGTAACGATTGACCCGTCTGGCTGTGTGTAAGTATAGGGAATACTTAACGCACGTGAAGCAAATATTGTCAGCACTCCCGCCAACAACAGCAAATTACTAAGTATCAGTCTTTTCATCATCATTTTACACATGGGTCATATTGTGTGCAAAGGTACAAATAAAATATGGAAAATGATAAAAGTAACCTTTATTTATGTTTTTTTAGATATTATCTATTGACAATATTCAGGAAAATGATTATCTTTGCACTCGATTTCGGTTTTCCAAAACGGAAAACTTTTTGGAACCGAAAAACAAAAAAGTTATCCAAAACGGAAAACTTTTACAAACTTAGAATAATTAAAAACTTGATAATATATAGAACAATGGAAATTAAGAACTTTACCATCACAAAACGCGACGGATCGAAAGATCAGTTCTCGCTGGACAAGATTATGAATGCCATACTAAAGGCATTTGACAGTGTCAACCAACCCACAGACCTTGGTGCTATCTCAAAGATTCTCAGTCGTTTAGACATCCATAACGACATTACTGTAGAGGACATCCAGAACCAAGTGGAAGAGGCTCTGATGAGTGAGGGCTACTATAAGGTAGCAAAGTCTTTCATGCTATACCGTCAGGCTCATACAGAGGATCGTGAGACGCTTGCCAAGTTGGAATTCTTGTCTGAATATTGCGAGTCTGTGAATGCAGCAACTGGTTCAAAGTATGACGCAAATGCAAATGTCGAGCACAAAAATATTGCCACTTTGATTGGTGAGTTGCCTAAATCAAATTTCATTCGTCTGAACCGTCGTCTGCTGACTGATCGTATTAAGAAGATGTATGGAAAACAACTTGCTGATGAGTATATCGACAAACTGACCCACCATTTTATCTATAAGAATGACGAGACAAGCCTTGCCAACTACTGTGCTTCTATCACGATGTATCCTTGGCTGATCGGTGGTACCATTTCCATTGGTGGTAACTCTACGGCTCCTACGAACTTGAAGAGTTTTTGTGGTGGTTTCGTGAATATGGTGTTCATGGTGTCCAGTATGCTGAGCGGTGCTTGTGCTACTCCTGAGTTCCTGATGTACATGAACTATTTCTTAGGCAAGGAATACGGACAAGACTATTATAAGCATTCTGATGAACAGGCAGACCTCAGTTTGAAGAAACGTACGCTTGATAAGGTTATCACCGACTATTTCGAACAGATTGTCTATACCCTGAACCAGCCAACTGGTGCCCGCAACTATCAGGCTGTGTTCTGGAATGTCGCTTACTACGATAAGTACTATTTTGAGAGTATCTTTGGTGAGTTCTACTTCCCTGATGGCTCCAAGCCTGACTGGGAGGGACTCTCATGGTTGCAGAAGCGTTTTATGAAGTGGTTCAACCAGGAGCGTACTAAAACCTTGCTGACTTTCCCTGTAGAAACCATGGCATTACTCGTTGACGAGAATGGTGAGTGCAAGGACAAGGAATGGGGAGATTTTACCGCAGAGATGTATGCCGAAGGACACTCATTCTTTACCTATATGAGTGACAATGCCGATTCTCTGAGTTCGTGCTGCCGTCTGCGTAACGAGATTACAGATAATGGCTTTAGTTATACACTGGGAGCCGGTGGCGTGTCTACAGGTTCTAAGAGTGTGCTGACTATCAACTTGAACCGTTGTATCCAGTATGCTGTCAATCACAAGATAGACTATCTGGAGTACTTGGGTAGCATCATCGACCTTTGCCATAAGGTACAGATGGCATATAACGAGAACCTGAAGGAGTTACAGGCTCATGGTATGCTACCTCTCTTCGATGCTGGTTATATCAACATCAATCGTCAGTATCTGACTATTGGTATCAACGGACTGGTGGAGGCAGCCGAGTTCATGGGACTGAAAATCACTCCTAATGATGACTATATGCACTTTGTACAGGGTATTCTGGGCTTGGTAGAAAAGTATAACAAACAGTACCGCACCAAGGAGGTTATGTTCAACTGCGAGATGATTCCTGCAGAAAACGTAGGTGTAAAGCATGCCAAGTGGGATCGTGAGGACGGCTATTTCGTACCACGTGACTGCTACAACAGTTATTTCTATGTCGTAGAGGATGACTCCCTAACCATCATTGACAAGTTTAAGTTACATGGTGCTCCCTATATTGAGCACCTCACAGGTGGCTCGGCACTCCACATGAACTTAGAGGAACATCTCAGCAAGCAGCAGTATGCTCATTTGCTGAAAGTCGCTGCTCAGGAAGGATGCAATTACTTTACGTTCAATATCCCAAATACTGTATGCAACGACTGCGGACATATTGACAAACGTTATTTGAAGGAGTGCCCACATTGCCATTCCAAGAATGTCGACTACATGACACGTATCATCGGTTATCTAAAGCGTGTCAGCAATTTCTCACAGCCTCGTCAGGAAGAGGCTGCACGCCGCTTCTATGCACATGCTAACAAATAATCATGCTTAAATACGTCAACACTGGCATCGTTTTCCAAGAGATACCCGATGAAACGACACTGGCGATTAATATCTCCAACTGTCCTTGCCAATGCCCTGGCTGTCACAGTCACTATCTCTGGGAGGACATCGGACTTCCCTTGGACACCGATGCCATTGATGACTTTGTAAGGAAATTCGGTAGCGACATCACCTGTATCGCTTTTATGGGTGGTGACGCTGACCCAAAGGGGGTTCATCAACTTGCCTTATATGTTCATGAGACTTACCCTGAGTTCAAGGTTGCATGGTATAGTGGACGCATCCGTATCTCTTCCGCTATTTGTAAGACGGATTTCGATTATATTAAAGTAGGGCCATATATCAAGCATCTCGGTCCGTTGAAAGAGCCAACCACCAACCAACGGCTCTATCGGAAAACGGGGAATAGTGAGTTTGAGGACATCACAAGTCGTTTCTGGAGAAAATAATTGATGCTATGAAAATCTGTATCTTCTGTTCTGCCAATGCCAATATCGATTCTGATTTCTTCCGTATGACGGAGGAATTAGGGCAATGGGCTGCTAAAAACAACCATTCTATTGTTTATGGAGGGGTAAATCAAGGTTTGATGGAATGTGTGGCGAAAGCCGCCCATGAGGCTGGTGGCAAGACCATCGGCGTTATTCCTACTCTTGTGGAGAAATCGGGGCGTATCAGCCAGTATGTGGATGTGGAGTTGCTTTGTGATAATCTAAGCGACCGAAAGCAACTCATGCAAGATCAAGCCGATGTGTTTATCGCCCTCCCAGGCGGTATAGGCACTCTTGACGAGGTCTTCACCATCGCCGCATCCGCAACGATTGGCTATCACAGTAAGAAAGTCGTTCTCTATAATATGAAAGGCTTTTGGAATTCCCTCATTACACTTTTAGATGATTTACAAGCAAAAGGGTTCACCAGAAAAAATTGGCGAACTCAAATAGAGGTCGCCAATTCTTTAGAGGATATCCAGCAGTTACTCGCTGAATAGTCTTATTCCGCCTTTAAACGTTCTGCCATTGCACGGCCTAATGCCTCACAGGCGGCTTTGGTTTCTGATGTCAGACTCTGCTTTATCTCAACAGGCTCTCCTACTGGCTCATAATGCAGTTTTTCCTCATTCCAACGTCCAATCTCACTGACTGCCTTAGAAGCCCATCCGTAGGAACCAAACCAACCCAACAAGTGGTTTTTGATGTCTTTACCTGCCAGTTCTGAGAGAAGGACATCCATCTCATGATAGAGTGCCGTATTATAAGTAGGAGCACCTACTATCAAACCCTTATAGCGGAACACATCACGGATAATATAGGAGTGGTGGGTCTTTGAGACATTATACATCACAATGTTCTTCACACCAGCCTCAGAGGCTGCGCGAGCAATCACCTCAGCAGCACGCTCCGTGTTACCATACATGGTACCATAGCAAATAACAAGACCTGGCTCCGTCTCATATTTCGACATACGGTCATATTCTGCCACCACCTTATTTATATATTGATGCCATACAGGACCATGAGTGGCACATATATAGTCAAGTTTAACGTCTGCTAACTTTTTCAAAGCATTCTGCACTGGAGTACCATACTTACCCACAATATTAGAATAGTAACGTACCATCTCCAGCCAGAAAGTGTCACAATTAATCTGTTCATCGATGACACCACCGTTCAAGGCACCAAAGCAGCCGAATGCATCACCAGAGAAAAGTACAGTGCCACAGAGTGTCACCATTGTCTCAGGCCAGTGTACCATAGGAGTCAGCACAAAATTCAGGGTATGGTTTCCAAGTTCGATAGAATCACCGTTTTTCACCTCCACAGTCCCCTCTGCGATACCATAAAAGCCTTCCATCATCTGAAAAGTCTTCTTATTACCAATAATCTGAATATCAGGATAGAACTTCTTAATCAAGGCAATAGAGCCACTATGGTCTGGCTCCATGTGATTGATTACCAAATAATCAATAGGACGTTCACCGATCACCTCATGTATATGTTCGAGGAACTGGGTGAAAAAGTCTACCTCTACAGTATCTATCAGACACACTTTCTCATCATCAATCAGATATGAGTTATAACTCACGCCATTGGGAAGAGGCCATAAGCCTTCAAACAACGATTTGTTACGGTCGTTGACACCCACATAATAGATTTTGTTTGTAATTTCTTGCATAATCGTATTGTATTTGTTATTCTTCCAAAGCCAATAATGCCTGCTCTAATTCTTGTTTCTTCTGTGCTCCAAACTCGGCAGACACATGGTTACTGATACTTCGGCAGCATTCTGAAGAAAATTCCAAAGCACATTGTATCACACTATCCCATTGTGCCTCAGTAAGCCCGTTCTCTATCTCTTGATGCGTAATATTGTTTTTGATAAGTCCAAAGACAAAACCGGCATTAAAGTTATCACCCGCTCCAATAGTACTAACAGTTTTTGTTGCAAGGACAGGATACTGTTTACTGAAACCTTTTTCTGCCTTGACTTCTACAGGTTCTGCGGCATGAGTATATATGAAATTCTTGGTGTAGAATGAAATCTGAGAACGATACACTGAATCAGAATCGCCCTTTTTAAAGAGAATATCAAAATCCTCTGACGAGCCACGAACTATATCGGCTAGTTCCAGATTCTCCAGCAGATTTGGGGTAATCTTCATGACCTCATGGCGATGCGAAGATCGGAAATTAACGTCATAATAGAGAATTGCTCCATGCTGACGGGCATAATCCAGAAAGGCATATACCTGTGGGCGTATCACTGGATTCAAAGCGAAGAAACTACCAAAAAGCACTATGTCATCTGACTGTATATCTGGATAGATATAATCAATACGGTCGTTAGGATGATCCTTGTAGAAAATATATTCCGCATCATTCTGTTCATTAAGGAAAGCAAGTGACAATGGCGACTTTGACTCGGGGTATACATTGATATTAGAGGCATCTACCCCATTCTTCTCCAGGAAACGGATAATATTACGTCCAACACGGTCATTACCTGTCTCACTTATCATACTAGTAGGTACTCCCGAACGCCCCAACGAGACAACAGCATTGAAAGCACTCCCCCCAGGGACAGCACTGATAGGTTGCTCATCACGAAAGATGATGTCTAACACAGTCTCACCGATACCTATTACTTTTCGCATAGTTACTAGAATTTCGTGCAAAGATACAACTATTTTTCAAAAATACGTTATCTTTGCACCTGAAATGACGAAATATAACATACATACGCTGGATAATGGCTTACGCGTGATTCATCTGCCATCTTCTTCGTCTGTCGTATACTGCGGCATTGGCATCAAGGCAGGCTCACGTCATGAGGTCGGTGGAGAGGAAGGCATTGCCCATTTCTGTGAACATGTCACCTTTAAAGGAACAACTCAACGCTCTGCATTGCAGATTCTCAATTGTCTGGAGAGTGTAGGAGGCGATTTAAATGCCTTTACTAATAAAGAGGACACTGTTTTCTATGCGGCTATCCTCAAAGAACATTTACCACGTGCCGTCGACTTGCTGACGGACATCGTATTCAATAGCACCTACCCAGAACAGGAGATTACGCATGAAGTGGATGTTATATGCGATGAAATCGAGAGTTATAATGATTCGCCTGCAGAACTGATATATGATGAGTTTGAGAACATGCTCTTTAAAGGACATCCTTTAGGACATAATATATTAGGTTCCCGTGAACTGGTCAAGACATTCACATCTGCACATGCCCAATACTTCACGAATCGCTATTATCGCCCCGATAATGCCATTTTCTTTGCGTATGGTGATATTGATTTCAATAAATTGGTGTATTTATTAGAGAATAAGAAAATCATAAAGCAGACAACAACTGTCCCCATTCCTGTTTCCACACCTGTCAATTCAGTTCAAAACCGCCCTGAGACTCATCATCAGGCTCATGTCATGCTGGGGGCACGAACTTTTGATTTCAATGACCCACGCAGAATGCCACTTTATCTGCTGAACAATATATTAGGAGGTCCAGGCATGAATGCACGACTGAATCTTTCGCTGAGAGAGAAGCACGGACTGGTATATACAGTGGAGAGTACTATGGCAACTTATAGTGATACTGGGGTATGGTCTGTATATTTCGGTTGCGACCATCATGATGTGAAACGTTGTCTGCAACTAGTCCATCGGGAACTTGACCGTATGATGCAAAATCCGTTATCAGAGCGACAACTAAATGCTGCTAAACGCCAGTTAAAAGGTCAAATTGCCATTGCTTGTGATAATCGTGAGCAGTTCGCCCTCGATTTTGCTAAGAGTTTTCTGCACTATGACAAAGAACGTGATATAGAAACACTCTTCCAACAAATCGATGCCATTACAACAGAGCAACTATTACTGGTAGCACAAACATGTTTTGCCCCAAGCCAACTACAATTATTGGTATTATAGTTATATACAAATTTTAAGATGTTGACGGACGACCTTCCGAGCCTGTCCTAAGCGATTCTCCACTTTCTTATAATTGATATTAAGTTCCTTGGAAATCTCGCTGACTTTCATACCATCATAGATATGAAGACGATAGACTTTCCGACATTCCTCTGGCAATCGAGCCAGAGAATACTCCATTCGCTCTATAATTTGTTGAGCAGAAAAAACAGATTCTATAGTGTCTGCTGTGTCAGCACTACGATGAATATAATGCTCATATTCCTCATAAACGTGATGACGGCGATAATAGTCTGCCACTATGTGATGAACCATGGTGTACACCAGGTTGGGCAATGTCTGTTCAGCAATCAACTGACAACCATCCAGCAGACGGAGAAAAAGGTCCTGAATCATGTCTTGAGCCTCTTCCCTATCGTTGATGCGCATCGTGATGAAATGGATGATTTCATCACGATGGCAACGATAATAATCTGCTATAATAGTAGGATTATTCATTAACAACCTTCTGGATTGTCCCATCCTCATTATAGAACAAGCGCTGTACCTTCAGACTACGCAAATGCGTTATATCATTGGAGGGTACACAATCATGATAGAACAGATACCACTGCCCCTTATACTCCACAATACTATGGTGGGTAGTCCAACCTACAACAGGATCAAGGATAACTCCCTGATAAGTAAATGGCCCATAAGGATTGTCTCCGATTCCATAACAAAGGAAATGACTATCACCGGTAGAATAAGAGAAATAGTATTTCCCATTATACTTATGCAACCAAGAAGCCTCAAAGAAACGATGCGGATCACCAGCCTTCAAGGGTTCGCCGTTCTTGTCGAGGATGACTACAGAACGTGGAGCCTCTGCAAACTGCATGACATCGTCACTCATACGGACAACGAAACTCGACAAGGCTGGAACATCTGCTGGCGCATAGAGTTGTGTCTTCTTGTCAGCGGCAGGACCAAGGTCTATACCTTCTTTCAGCAACTTAGCAGGTGCCTGATACCACTGTAACTGTCCTCCCCAGAGTCCTCCAAAGTAGCAGTATATCTCTCCATCATCATCTTTAAACACACAAGGGTCAATAGAGAAAGAACCACGGATAGGTTTCTCCTGAGGGATAAAAGGACCTTCAGGTTTCTCAGCAACAGCAACTCCCAGATGGAAGACACCATTATAGTCCTTGGCAGAGAAAATAAGGTAGTATTTACCATCTTTCTCCACTACATCATTATCCCACATCTGCTTCTCTGCCCATGCAACATCCTTGACATCAAGGATAACACCATGGTCTGTAGCCTCATCGTTCTCAACATCATTAAATGAGAGTACATGATAGTCCTTCATTTGGAAATGACCACCATCATCATCAAAGGCATGTCCTGCTTCACGGTCGTGAGAAGGATAGATGTACAATTTGTTGTTAAACACATTGGCTGAAGGGTCAGCCATGTAATCACTCGGAAATAAATAACGTGGTAATTTTGCCATAGTCAGTAGTTGTTTAAATATTATTTTACTAAATTTACCAGTTTCTGTATAAATGACTTTGGATTATTCTGTCGGTCAAACAGTGTGGCATAGTCTGTTCGTCCTTTAATAGGAAAGTCATTACGCCATGAGATTGCATCGTTTAAACACCAGAAATTGACACGCTGGATATCTTTATGATGACGCAATAGCATCTGATAGAAACTTACCCAGAATTGTACTATCTCTTCCTCTTTCTCTTTTGTCAGCCCATTCTTGAAAGGATCCATCTCTGGGCGATAGGCAAACTTATCACTGATATTGGCACCAGAGAATCCATAAGGATTAGGTAACACTGTTAAATCAAGTTCTGTGAAAGCGGTTGGGATACCCAACGCGGCTATTGTGTTGATCGCATGTTCATATTCTTGAATATAGTTGTTGTCTTCTAATACCATATGCCCCTGCATACCAATCGCATTGACTGGCAGACCTTGTTTCAGCAACGGACGGAAGAAATCTGCTACACCCTCCACCTTCTTGGCTTTATTCATGGAAAAATCTTGATAATACAGTTCTACACTTGGATCTGCTTCATGAGCATATTGGAAGGCAAGGGGAATATAGTCAGTCCCCAAAATCTGATAGAACAGGCTGTTTCTGGGTGTACCATCGTCCTCAAACGCCTCATTGACAACATCCCAGGCATCCACACGTCCCTTGAAATGATTAACAATAGTGTAAATATGCTCACGAATACGTTTCTTCAGAACCTCAGGAGACACTAAATTACCCTTGTCATCATAGTGAAACCAAGGAGCACATTGGGAATGCCAAATCAGACAATGCCCCAATACTTTCAGTCCGGCTGCCTTTGCCTTGTCTACAAACTTATCAGCAAGAGTGAAATCATAAACACCTTCTTTGGGGTGAATAACCTCGCATTTCATGCAATTTTCAGCAACCACCCAGTTAAAGTTCTTTACAATAATAGACCAATCAGATGTCTGGTCATTGCTGATATGTCCAGTTACATCAAATGAGTTTTCCCCACTTTTATCTGCTTCCACCTGCCATTGATTAACACTGACACCCGTATACCAATAATTACGATATGCCTCACACAATGTGTTTCCAGATGAGTTGAGGCAGCATTGCCCATCCTCGCTTCGCAGTGAGGATTGAGCAAATACTACTTCAGAAAAAATCACTGAAAACAATACAACTACTAACCTAAGAATCTTCATAATTAATCAAATGTCTTATGTCTGCTGATAAAAAAATTATTGTACATGAATGTTTCGCCGCCGAGCCGCTAACTCTGACTGCATTTTTACATTATACGCTTTATTAATCGGATAGAAGAGCAATGCTACAACACCGATACAAAAGAGGAAAGCCGGAACTATGGAACTTACGAGACGAATACCTTCTGTTACCGTCGTCGACTGCATTCCGTTCTGACCTGACGCATAGCCGAAACACGAGAGGATAACTCCTGCCAAAGCACCACCTAAACCAAGTCCTGTCTTTAAGGCAAATGACATACCAGAGAAACAGAACCCTGTTGCACGACGATGACTGACATACTCTACATGATCCGCCACATCGCCTATCATTGCCCACAACAATGGAATCGTAGGAGCATATGCTAAGGACTTGAAGAAACAAAGTCCAAAGATAAAACTGATATCTACTGGCGATGGCATATAGAACATGGCTGTAAAAAGTGCTGTAAGTGACAGACACACGATAAAAGTCTGCTTCTTACCAAACTTATTAGCCAGATATTCTGACAATAAAATAATACCCATCAACTGAGTACTGGCTCCCAACATATTGAATAAAGAGAAACCAATAGAATAGGCATCTGACGGATCATCAGCAATCAGATTAAAACATTGCAAAATAGAGAACCAAATTCCCGTTCCCTCATGACTTACATCTGTCAGCCCTATCATTCCAAGGAAATCGAATAAAGATCTCTGATCAATATTGTGTTGGAAATAATAATTCATAGATGCTCCCCACATTGATATTGTAATGAAAATAAACAATACCAAAACAAACATCGCACGCCATGGAATACTTGACAATGTGCTAGAAATGTCTTCCTTCAGATTGGTGGTTTGTGTAGAAGGAGGCTGAATACGCTCACGAGCCGATAAGAATGTTATCATTAGAAAAACAAATGCAATGATGGCAAATAGTATAATTGTCGTCGTCCAACCCTGAGACATATCACCCTCACTACCTCCAAACTTATTGACTAGAGGGAGGGTCATTCCTTGAACGAAAAATTGTGCAAGACTGACTGCAATAAAACGAATAGCATTAATACTTGTACGCTCTTGAATATTAGCCGTCATGACACCACCTAAAGAAGAATAAGAAATCGTGTTAAACGCGTACATTACTATTAATAATATGAATGAAATTGTCGCATAGAATGCTACCAACCATTTTTCCTCTATACCTGGATTATAGAAAGCAAGTACATAGAACACGCAGAATGGCAATGCCGTCCATAACAACCATGGACGATATTTGCCCCAACGGGTATTCGTCCGGTCGCAGAGAACACCTACTATAGGGTCAACTAACGCACCAGATAGGCATGCAATAAGAAAAACGGTACCAGCCACAGCACCCTCCAAGCCAAAAACATCGGTATAAAACTTCAATTGGAAGATCATCATCATCTGGAACACCAGATTGGCTGCGACATCTCCCAAAGAGTAACCGACTTTTTCGCCGAATGACAATTTTTGTGACTGAAAATCCTTCATCGCATTTTAATCATTACGTATTTTCTGCTGCAAAATTAATACTTTCTTCCAAAACTTTTATTACAATTTGTTACAGAAAGGTATCATTTTTGTTTCATACCTAGTGAAAATAGCGCTTTTTTGGTGTTTTTATCACTTTTTTTTATATTTTTGCATCAAATCAATAATATATATTCGTAAGATGAAAAAATGTAGACTAATCTTTTTGGCTTGCCTCCTAATGGTGGCTATGGATACCTCCGCTAAGGTAAAACTGCCCCAATTTTTCCAATCTGGAATGGTTATTCAACGTGAAAAGCCTTTCCCCATATGGGGTAAGGCAGATGCAGGAGAGAAAATCATAGTCCGGATTAACAAATTCAAAACTATCGTTTTTGCAGATTCCAACGGAAAATTCTGTGTAAACTTACCAACAATGAAAGCAGGTGGTCCCTACACTTTAATGATAGGGGATGTTGTGCTTACTAATATATTAGTGGGCGATGTCTGGCTATGTTCTGGTCAATCAAACATGGACGTGACTATTGAACGAGTCTATCCTCAATATACCAAAGAGATAGACCAGTTTGCAAACGATCATGTGCGTTTATTTCGCATACAGAATGAAACTAATACACATGGTGTACAAGAAGACATCCGTCCTACCTCCATCAACTGGAAGCCATTGACGAAACAGAATGCATGGCTGTTCTCTGCCTTAGGGTCTTTTTTAGGAAAAAGGATGCAGGAAAAAAGTGGTGTTCCTCAGGGTATTATTGTTAATAGTTGGGGGGGCACACCTATTGAGGCTTGGATTTCCGCAGACACCTTACAAAAAGACTATCCTGTATTGGTTGAGAAGACACAACTATACCAGAATAATGAGTTCGTTAAAGCACAGGCAAAAGCGAACCAATTAGCAGACCAACGATGGAATGAGATATTGAATGAGAAAGACCCAGGTGTCCAACTGCGTTTCACTGCCATTGACTATGATGACTCTGCATGGGAGACTGTTAATCAATATTCGATGGAATGGGCAAAAAAAGGTAAAAAAGGTATTATCGGTAGTATCTGGCTCCGCCAACACATCAATATTGATAAAGCACATGCTGGGAAACCTGCACGCCTTTTGTTAGGAACACTCTTCGATGCTGACTATACCTACTTGAACGGACAAGAAATCGGGCGGACTTATTACCAGTATCCGCCTCGTCGTTATGACATTCCTGAAGGGTTGCTCCGAGAGGGAGACAATGTCATCACCGTCCGCTTTATTAATAAATATGGAACAGCACATTTTATAAAAGAAAAGCCTTATATGCTCGCATTCGGTGACGACCGTTTCAGCCTGAATCCAATGCCAACAGACTTTATCCCATTGAGCGAGAACTGGAAACACCATGCAGGAGCAGATATGCCTTCCTGCCCTAGTGGAGATGTGTCACTTCAAAACTTGCCAACAACTTTATTTAATGCAGTAGTTTATCCTTTGGCACCCTATGCTATTCGAGGTGTAGTTTGGTATCAAGGAGAATCAAATACTGGTAATCCTGCACCTTATGCAGACATGCTAAGGAAGATGATGAACAACTGGCGCACGTTGTGGAATGACCCTAAACTACCTTTCTGTATCGTACAACTTGCCAACTATATGGAACCTGTTGAGCAACCTCAACACTCTAATTGGGCACAACTGCGTGAGGCACAGCGTTGCGTGGCTAAAGACGACCCTTATGCAGCACTTGCCGTTGCTATTGACCTTGGTGAAACGGTGGATATCCACCCTTTACGCAAAAAGGAACTGGCTGAGCGTGTAGGACTTTGCCTTGATCAATTAGCGTATCACAAAAATGTTCGTCTCTCCCCACAGCCAACCAGTGCAAAGGTAGAGGGCAACGAAGTGATAGTAACCTTCGATCAACCCCTCCGCCCTGATGAACAGTCCGAATTTGAGTTAGCAGGTACTGACCATAAGTTTGTCAATGCAAAGGCTGTCTCTAAAGGCAATCAGGTATCGTTGGAATCGTCTATTTCGAATCCTGTAATAGTACGTTATGCATGGAAGGACAACCCTATCCGACCCCACCTGTATTCTGCACATGGTTTACCTGCAGCACCATTTGAGATGAAGATCACAAAATAGATAATAAAAGAATAAAGGCTGCTTCTTAAAGATAATGAAGAAGCAGCCTTTATTATATAAAATAGTAAAGGATTATCCTTTAGTTACACGAGCCTCAATTTCACGATTGATTTCATCAAGTTTCTCATCTGTTAGAGGATATTTATAAATAAGATAACCTACAACGATAAGAAGAATGGCAGGAATAATACAAGTAAACCATAGGATAGCATTCTGTGCAATCTCAGAATAATTTGCCAGTTTCGGATAATAGGCATTTACTGGTCCACTAATGAATGATGCCAAAAATACCACAACAAAGATGCTAAGCACCAACTGAAGACACTTGCTTGCCTTGAACTCTTGCCACATTTCACCGAACGAAACAGGTTTTTCTGGTGTTGTGGTGATATTCTCCTTACTCCCCATAAAGCATAGCATCAAGAGGAAAAATCCAACGATAGCAAAAATGCACGTTACCGTAAACCATGCCATAGGATCAGTAGCCAAAGCAGACTTTTCTGTGGCAAAGTTAAAGCCAATCCATCCCATTACCAATGGCGTAATCCAACCAGCAATTGAGAAACCTGCCTTAAAGGCAACACCAGCAAGTGCATTAACTGTGGCAGCAGGTCTATTTCCTGTACGATACTCAGCCTCAGTGATGACTTCAGGAACCAACGCCCACATCAGAGAACCAACAAGAAGTCCAACACCCGTCATAACCTTTGCAATCTGAACAAGTGTATTACAACTTCCTACGTCAAAGAATTTACCAATGGTAAACAAGATGGCAAATCCAACAAGACCGATAGAGAGAAGCGTATAATAAAGCCCCTTCTTACCCAACCACTTCTTCAATACTGGCAGAGAAGGCAGAATGATGAAAGCAGGAATAGTTCCAATAGCCATAAATATTGCCTGATTCCAGTCGATTGCCGTATGAATGCACATGGCGAGTCCGATAGGGAAACCTGCTTGAACAATAATTTGACCAATATTGGCACATACCATTCGTGTAGAAGTAAGAATGAGTACTTCATCGTTGTCACGGGTCATACTTGCCATGATGGAACCGTATGGTATATTGACTATAGAATAAATCATGCTTAGTATGGTATAACTGGCTGTGGCATAGATCATCTTCATAGTCATAGACCACGATGCTGCTTGAGGAAGCATTAACAGACAGGCGGCAAGTGTAAGAGGAATACCAGCGTAAAGAAGATAAGTACGATATTTTCCTAATTTAGGATTATGATTGTCAATGTAGCGCCCCACCACAGGACTCCAGAAACAGTCAATGAGTCGAACTGTGAGAATCAGTCCACTGACAAAAGCAGGATTGATTTTCAGGACTGTAGTAAGGTAAATCATCAGGTAGCATGCTACTGTTTGAAAAATGAGGTTCTGAGCGAGGTCACCCGAACCGAATCCAATTCTCTGAATCCACGAAAGTTTATAAAAGCCGTTCGTCTCTTGTGTTATTACATTTGTTGTCATTGTTGTTATTGGTTTAATATTTTAGTTACAAACAAAAATTTGTGCAAAGATAATCATTTCTTTGAAATTATTCGTTTCTATTTGTTACAAAAAACATAGGAATTTGTTTCATCACGGCTTTTTAAATTCTTTTAATCTTTGATTTTGTATAAATAACGGATTTTCTAACGAAAACGTTTGCGGATTTCATTAATTTGTAGTAATTTTGTAGCCTAAACTCTTATGTGCGTACTTATTAATGAGTATTTTTATTAATTAAATTCAATATTTTATGTGGTTAATCAATTCATCAATTGGTCGTAAGGTTGTAATGTCCGTAACGGGTATTGCGCTGATTCTGTTCTTGACATTCCACTGTTGCATGAACATCGTCGCGCTCTTCTCGGGCAAGGCTTACAACATGATTTGTGAACTGCTGGGGGCTAACTGGTATGCCATTGTGGCTACACTGGGTCTTGCTGCCCTGGCTGTGATTCACATCGTTTTCGCATTCATCCTGACAGCGCAGAACCGTACTGCTCGTGGACAGGAGCGTTATGCAGTGACAGAGAAACCTGAAAAGGTTGAGTGGGCA